>Ga0192279_1082_pt1 | contig 16995 bp, 18 predicted proteins | sample Koala_Koa24_L3_FD_131251 | JGI IMG/M metagenome (GOLD analysis project Ga0192279, IMG submission 131251) | Enriched cells from koala feces incubated with labeled cellulose particles, San Francisco Zoo, California, United States - Koala_Koa2-4_L3 ...
ATCTCACGAAAAGGAATTGAGAGAAATTCTTGACATGTGGTTCCAGGTGCTTCAGGATGTCCAGGACGACTGCGCACGGAAACTGGCCGCCAAAGATTCGCTTATCGGGGAAATGAGACAAAAACTTCAAAAGCAGAAGAAGAAGCTCCGGGATAAAAGCAATGAGCTGGTCGACACGAGGGCGCAGGTTCAGGAGGAAAAAGAAAAAACCAGAAACTGACGGAACAGGTCAACCAGAATTTTGAGAATTCATCCAGGCCCTCCTCCCAGGTCCCATTCCGTGGAAAAGTGCCCAACAGCAGGGAAGCATCCGGGAAAAATCCAGGCGGCCAGCCAGGGCATGAAGGATACTGCCGGAAGCAGCATAAAGTGAACGGGGATTCTATATTTCTCCCTGCGCCGCCGGAAATCACAGAAAATCCGGATTATTACCGCATAAAAGGGGAACATGGAACCGTCCATAAGCAGGCTGTAGGGATCACCCTGACCGTAAAGGTGGACGATTATTATGCTTATGTATACAGGAACCGAAAAACAGGGGCCAGGTACCATGTGCCATTCCCGTCAAATGTCCAGCTGGAAGTCAACTATGATGAGAGCGTGAAAGCATTTATTTTCCTGATGAAGAACCACCTGAACGTATCGGAGGCTAAAATCAGCGAATTCCTGTGCGAAATGGCCGGCGGGGAAATCAAAGTCTCCAGGGGAATGATCAGCCACATGAACAAAGAGTTCTCGCAAAAAAGTGAACAGGAACAGAAAGAGATTTTTGCGATGCTTGTAACTTCGGAGGTAATGCATACAGACCTGACTACAGCACGACTGAATGGGATACTCAAAAATATCGTTGTATGCACGAACGGGACAGAAACGCTCTATTTTTACAGGGATAAAAAAGGGGATGCTGCATTCAAAGGAACGCCGGTGGAGTTTTTTCAAAACACGCTCATCCATGACCATGATAAAACCATGTACCATTATGGGAGCGAGCATCAGGAATGCAACGCCCACCATCTCCGTTATTTAAAAGGTGCAATGGAAAACGAGCCGGATCTGACATGGCATGGGAAGATGCATAGCCACCTGCAGGAAATAAACCGGATAAGGGAAACGCAGGGGCGTGTTTTGACGTCTGAGCAGATCGACGAGTTTGAAAGGGAATATGATAAGCTGTTGGATCTTGCAGACCAGGAATACCATGACAATCCACCATCTGATTGTTACCGGAAAGGCTATAACCTTGCAAAGGAATTTCGCGAGTATAAAGAATCGGTGCTCCTGTTCCTGCGGCGCCCGGAAGTGGATTTCACGAATAATGAAGCAGAACGATGCGGGCGGCAGGTCAAGCGGCATATGGTAAACTCCGGGACATTTCGCGGTGGGACAGGGCATAGTGCGGAGGAATACTGCGCTGCAATGGGAGTTTTGCAGACGGCAAAGTCATCCGGTGAAAACATTTACGAGATGGTTCAGCAGGTATTCCAACGGGAAACCCCGAAAAAAAATACAATGTGACGGTTGAGAAGGATGATTCCCGTAACCATCCGGGAATCATCTTTCGACCGATGCATAAAACGTCAATCTACATCTCCCCTTCACAGAGGAGCTACTTGGCGTGGCTTTTAGCTTCATCTACTCTGGCTAGGGTGTGACCTGTAACCATCCCATTTTAAACTCTGATAAACACACGGAAACGAATACATCAGTAGAATTTAGAAGTTCGGTATTTGCCCCATTTTTATCATATGCATAGTGTTAAAAATGTCTCGATCAGAAATACTTGTTCCGCAAATAACACGTTCTCTCGCTTTAAAGTCCTGTACACCTTCTCCATCGAGTTCTTCAGGAATCATCCATGGTTCAAACATGGTTTTCATTCCAGGTACTTGTAGTCTGTCCATAATCCGGATACCATAGTACTTCTCAACCGAGAAATCTCTATAAAGATACGGTGAGGTCAAAAACAACCGCCGCGACGAAAGCGTCATCTTCTCCATGCAGACCTTCGTGGTAAAGCTTGCCTCCGGGATCGCTGCCCTGGTTGCTTCCATCTGCCTGTCCGTGTGCAATCTAAGCTCAGATACCGATGCTGCCGTCTCCACAGCGGCTGCCGCTTCGTCGGTCGCCGGGCTGCGGATGACCATGACCCTCTTCCCGGTCGCCGGGCTCCTGGTTGCCGTGTGGGTCTTCCTCAAAAAATACATTCTGACAGATGAAAAGGTAGAAGAACTGTCCGCCGAGATCCGGGCGCGGCGCGGGTAAACCGGCAAAATCGAGCAGGAGGCTGCTTTTTCGCCTCCTACCCGCCCGCGCGGGCTGCGTATGGCGTAAGCCGTAAAATACCTTACGCAGCCCTGCGCACAAACAAAGAGCGCACAAACTTCTGTGCGCTCAAAATTTAGAAATGGATTTGATTTTACTTTATTGTACCAAACAGCACCGTTCGGAACAACGTTTCAGTTTTCTCCTGGCCAAGGGCTTTCAGAAACACATCGGTAGAAGGACCGCCATGGGTCAGCAACCCCTCAACATACACTGCAGCTTTCTCCTGCTTGGCAGCAGGTTCGCATACAGAAGCTGACTTTGCAGCTTCCAGATAGGCGTCCAGATATTCCCGGGCGCAGACATCAAAGGCGGTACGCTGGGACTTTTTGCCCTTCTTGGCCAGGCTCACCGGCAGTTTGATGGGATCATACCAATGCTGCCCGAGATCATGGGCTGGAAGCTCTTCGTAACGGGTCTGAACATTCTCCAGGGTCGAAAGATTGGCTGGAGCCAGCAGCGTATCGTAAAGCTCGTAAATCAGAGTGTCATTTCCCATGGCCAGCACCCGGTCATAGGACAACAGCGGCAGATCCAGCCGGGTGGGGTTAATGATCAGGGTATCCATGACCATAAGCCCGAAAAAGCCAGCGGCCTGCATCATAGAAACATGCCCCAGGCCCTGAGCCTCAAAGGCACGGATGCGAAAAGTCATACCATTCAGCTTCTGCCGGGCATAGCCGCCGCAATCCAGTTCTGTCAGGGGATAGACTCCCTGAAGCATTTCACACATACATTCCATCATCATCTCTGCCCCCTGTCCAGTTCTTTGAATCCTGCAAAGCTCCACTGACTGACGTGGTTCTAATTTCTATACCTATGACTTTCATCCGCTTGCACCCCACACAAAAGAATAGATTCTGCATCCGTTACATATCTGAAACATACTCTTCCTTTTTACATACAACCTTGCATCTCTTCTTAAAGCAGGCAATGCCATATTTATAAATCGTGTGGAATCCCTCCTGCTTCAGTTCACTCGTATAATGCATCCTCTCGATCTGCGCCATCGCATCCTTACATTCTGCATCAAACCGGGCATCTCGTGCATATTTAAACTCGATGATAATGCCGATATCTTCATCTTCAATTTTTACCATGACATCACTATAACCGTCACCGGCATCCGCATTGGTTTTTGAATCCCATCCTTCTATATTTACCAATATTCCGATCATCTCGCCATGATAAAGGATTTCCTTTTTGTCATTCTGCACATAAGAATCCCTGACTGTAATCGAATCATAAAGGTAAGATGTAAATAGTTTTTCTACTTTCGCGGCGTCTCCAGATTTTAAGGCCTCCCCAAATTCTGTAAGGCGGCTGGTATTTGCCTTGACCACCTTTTGAAACATATCCGTGATCTGGTCCGTAAAAATTTCACGGATCTCCCGGTTGGGAATTGCCAACTGATACTTTTTTCCTTCTGAATCCCCCCGTTGTGTCAAATAACCTGTCATAAACAGGACACTCCAGATATTTTCTATCTCATCGTACAGGTGATTATATGTCAAATCCTCCCTTATCACTTTTTCTACAGTTTCGCCGGCAACCAATGCCTCGATCTCCCTCTTTGTGTTTGCCGTCTTATTCGATTTTTCAATAAAGTGCCGGACTGCATCATTCCCGCTTGTATTTGACCAATATTCCTTTGGATAAGCAGTTGGATCACCTGTTAATTCATAACAATAGTTGATAACATCCCAGGGACAATAGACATCCACTTTTCCAAAACGGTAGCCGTCATACCAATCCCTGACAGCATCATATCTATCCATCAGACCATAGTAACCCAGCATTTCTTTCACTTCATCATCTGTAAAGCCAAAATATTCATCAAAACGAACTTTAGTGATAGAAAGTATATTCGGGTTATTTAACCCGGTGAAAATACTTTCTTTTGCCACACGAAGGCATCCTGTCAACACCGCAAAATACAGGTTATCATTGGATTTCAACGCCTGATCAAACATAATGCGGATCATATCCACCATTTTTTTATAATATCCCCGCTCATTCGCCTGCGCCAGTGGGACATCATATTCATCAATAAGTATAATTACCTTTTTTCCATAATGCTTCCGCAAAAGCATGGAAAGAGTCTGCAGGCTACTCTTCAGCGCATCTTCAGAGATAGAATACACTTTTTCACTATCTGGTGCTGAAATAGTAAGCTGTCTGTATCTGTTTTTCTCATTTTCAGTGAGCTTGTCACTATTTAACAAATACCCAAACCTTGATGCTTCATTTCCAATCTCTTTACGCATCTGTGAAAGAGCAATTTCATAGCTGTCTCCAATAACACTTTTTAAACTGATTGAAATAACAGGGAATTTCCCCATGTATTTTTCGCAGAGCTGTGTCTCTTTGGAAATCTCAAGTCCTTCAAATAATGACTCATCGCATCCAATTTCCAAAAAAGCTTTCAGCATACTCATATTCAGGGATTTCCCAAAGCGTCGTGGGCGCGTAAAAAGATTCACTTCCCCCCAGGCATTCAGTAAATCTCGAATCATTGCCGTTTTATCAACATAATAAAAACCTTCTGTCCGGATCTTGCAAAAATCGTCAATCCCTATCGGAAGCTTCTTTTTCATACTATTATCAGCCATGGTCTACACGCTCCTTCCCTGCATCTAACTCATATCGTCCTTCCCCTACGACTATTATACATAAATTTGCAGGTAAATCAACACTGCCTGGCAACAAAAAATGGGAGACAGCTTTTTCCCTCCCACGATTGCCTGCCTGGCCTGGATAATATGCAGCCTGTCCAACGCGGAAACACTTCCGCCAATCGTCCTCGGCTTTTCAAACCAGGTAAAATTCCTTATACCACTCCGCAAATTTCCGCAATCCATCCCGCAAATTCGTACTTGGCTTGAATCCGAAGTCCCTCTCCAAAGCACTAGTGTCCGCATAAGTCACTGGCACATCCCCAGGCTGCATCGGCACCAGCTCCTTATGGGCATCGAAATCGTAAGTCTCCGGAAGAACCCCTGCACGAATCAATTCCTGCTGAAGGATGTCCACGAATTCAAGCAAATTTTCCGGCTGGTTATTTCCGATATTATAAATGCGGTACGGCGGAATAGGAAGACCATCCTCTCCATTCACCTTCTCCGGCGCACACTGCATCACTCTCTTTACTCCTTCGACAATATCATCCACATAAGTGAAGTCACGCTTGCAGTTGCCATAGTTGAAAATCTGAATGATCTGATTGTTCCTCAGCTTATTGGTAAATCCGAAATATGCCATATCTGGTCTGCCTGCCGGTCCGTATACTGTGAAAAACCTTAAGCCAGTGGACGGAATGTTATAAAGCTTACTATAAGCATGAGCCAGCAGTTCATTGCTCTTCTTCGTGGCCGCATAGAGGGACACGGGATTATCTACCTTATCCTCCACGCTGTACGGCACCTTCTTATTCGAACCGTACACCGAAGAGGAGGAAGCGTAAACGAGATGCTCCACGCCCCTGTTCCCATCACAATAGCTGTGTCTGCAGGCCTCCAGAATATTGTAAAATCCGATCAGATTACTCTCAATATACACATCAGGATTTGTAATGCTGTACCGTACTCCTGCCTGTGCTGCCAGATTTACCACAATAGACGGTCTGTAATCACGAAAGACAGCATCCACACACACTTTATCCGCAATACTTCCTTTCAAAAAACTCCATATGGATTCCGGATGCTGTTCCGCCGTTTTCTGTATTTCATCCAGCCGATAATTCTTGATGTTGACACCGTAATAATCGTTCAGATTGTCGATACCGATAATATTCACAGGGGAACAATTCTTTAGCAGTTCCAGCACGAGGTTTGCGCCGATAAATCCGGCAGCGCCAGTGACGAGGATGGTTTTATTTTTGATTTCTACATTCTTATCTAACACTTCACACCTCTCCCCGACTCAGTCCCTGAAATAAATATCCCGTGTATACACCTTGTCTTTCACGTCATCCAGACACTTGTCATACCTGTTTGCCAATATTGCCCGGCTTCTCTTTTTAAATTCGTCCATATCGTTTACCACAACTGATCCGAAGAATGTACTTCCATCTTCCAAAGTCGGCTCATAGATAATCACAGTGGCACCCTTGGCTTTAATCCTTTTCATAACCCCCTGAATCGAACTCTGACGGAAATTATCACTGTTGCTTTTCATCGTCAGTCTGTATACGCCAACCACTACTTCTTTTTCCTTCTCGGCGCTCCATTCATCGTTTGCCTGATATGCCCCGGCAATTTCCAATACACGTTCTGCGATAAAATCCTTCCTCGTCCGGTTGCTCTCCACAACCGCACGGATCATCGTCTCCGGCACATCCTCATAATTCGCGAGAAGCTGCTTCGTATCTTTCGGCAGACAGTAGCCGCCATACCCAAAGCTCGGATTGTTGTAGTGGGAGCCAATGCGGGGATCCAGGCATACACTGTCGATAATTGCCTGAGTATCAAGACCTTTCATTTCCGCATATGTATCCAATTCGTTGAAATAAGCCACTCGAACAGCCAGATAAGTATTCGCAAAAGTTTCACAGCCTCCGCCTCGGTAAAGCCCAGATAACGGACAGGGATGTCCTCATCGATCGCTCCCTCCGTCAATAACCCGGCAAACGTATGGGCAGCCTCAACCAGCTTCTCATCCTTTAAGTCCGTACCAACAACAATGCGGGACGGGTGCAAATTGTCATAAAGTGCCTTAGATTCGCGGAGAAATTCCGGGCTGAAAATAATATTCTTATCGTTATACTTCTCCCGCACGCTCTCTGTATATCCAACCGGGATTGTGGACTTGATGACCAGCAGGACATCCGGATTATACTTTCTGACCGTCTCAATCACATCCTCTACACAACTGGTGTCGAAGAAATTGTTCTTTGTGTCATAATTCGTCGGTGTTGCAATAATCACCATCTCGGCATCCTTATAGGCCAGCTCACGGTCTGTCGTCGCTGTCAAACGCAGCGGCTTATTCGCCAGGTACTCCTCGATCTCGTCATCCTGGATTGGAGACTTGCCGCTGTTAATCAGGTCGCACTTCCACTGTGTGTTATTTACCGCATAGACTTCGTGGTGCTGTGCGAGAAGCACTGCGAGTGACAAACCTACATATCCGGTTCCTGCTACTGTGATTTTCATTTTTTAATGTCCTCCATTCTCAAAATTCTTTATAAAAATACCCCTGTAAAGCATGGTCTTTTTCCCAATAAAAATAAGAGTCCCGAAAGGCTCTTATTTTTATTAAGTCGACATAGCCCGTTCCTGCTACTGCTATTTTTGTGTTCGACATAATATTGTGCCGATAAATCACTGCCGATAGAAAGAGCATCACGGAATAACAAGTCCTCAATGCTGAATTCACGAAGTTCGATTCTTCTTTTATTCATAAGTATCTCTTTATCCATATAATCCAATCGTTAAATCAAAACCGTCATATCATTCAATAACCTCATTAGAGTTAATCCAGGTCATAGGCTTTACTGTAACCTCATTTCTGACAACAGCACCCATTAATATATGAGAGCCATCACCGATCACACAATCATGGTCAATCAATGCTCCTACATTTACAATACACGCTTTTCCGAGATGAACATATCTGCTTATAACTGCATGGGTCCTTACCATACAACCGGCTTCCAACTCTGCATCTGGGCTAACAAACGCCGTTGGATGAACAAGAATCGGAATGTTATATCCAAATTTCAACAGCTCTTTTGTGAACTTCATCCTGTTCTCGTTATTTCCCATAGCAACGATGGCATTTTGATATCTACCTTTGAAAGAAGACAAAGCAGAAATGTTTCCAATTACGGGGTTACATTTTGCTGTCTCCTTACTTCCATTGTATTTATCGTCCAGGAAAGCAATATTATCATAGCTAAGCAGACGAGCCATTTCTTCCACTTCCGCAGCAAAGCTTCCGGCTCCTATTATCAATAGATTCATAAAATGTCACTCACTTTGTCCTATCAGGCTGAAATAATCTAATATATCTCTAAGACTAATATTCCAGTCACAGAGTTTTAATAATTTCAATTGTGCGTTGGATTCCTCGACTAATATCATACTTCATGCTCCAGCCAAGATTTTTCAGTTTTCCTCCATTCAACCGGGCTTTTGTTGCAGTACTATACCCAGCTTTTTCAACATCATCTGGATATTCAAATACAACCTTTAAGCCAACGTAATCTGCTATTATAGCTGCAAGATCCCTCATCATAATATCTCCGCTTTTATCTGCAATGTTATACGCAGCACCGCATTCGCCTTTCAAAAGTACAGTAAGCAACCCTGCAACAGCATCCGCCACATATGTATAAGAATAATACTGTGTACCGGCACTCTTTAGAACAATATCTTCTCCAGCAACGCCTTTCCTGATGAACTGGCTGATAGCTTTCGTATCGCTCATGAGCATCGTTGGACCATACGAACGTGTCAACCTTGGAATAACAATGTCTAAACCTTTCTGCCTAATATATGCCTGGCATAGAGCTTCACCGCACCTTTTGCTTTCTGGATAACCGGCTCTCATTGTATTGGAATCGATATATCCACAATAATGTTCGTCAAAAAATTCTACGTCTCCTCGGTTTTCACCATATATCTCATTTGAAGACAAAAACGCAAATCTCTTAGCATTATGGTTAACAGCAAATTCAAGCATATTATTCGTACCAATAATATTTGTGGTAACAGTTCCAATCGGATCAGTTGCATAAGCAACTGGATGCGTATTACTCGCCATATGAAGCACATAGCCAATCTTTTCAAGTGAAGCTATCTCCAAAGGAGCATTTATATCGTGTGATATAAAGTTAAACTTTTCATCATTCCAGCAATACTGGAACCTGTCTCTAGCCTTAACATCACTTCTTCCTAATGCATAAACTGAACAATTTAACCCAGTGACCATATTTCTATACATAATCACGTCTATCAAACAGCTTCCAACTAGGCCGCTTGCCCCGGATATCAAAATTGAAGTATTATTCAATAAATTCCAAGGTAAGTCCAAGTCAGCGATATATTTTATATCCTCTTTATATAATTGATTTTCATATACCTTCATAATCAACTCCTAATTATTTTAACCACTTGTCACTGTCCTGTTTCAGATAGGCTTTGAACATTTCAAGGTCATCTTTCGTGGTGAGCTTAATATTCTTATCCGACCCCGCAGCGAAATAAAGTCTTTCACCTAACTCGACCATCATAGTATTCGCATAAGATGAACCATAAATACCGATTTTTTCTTCAAATGCCTTATGGTAGCCCTTATCTATCAAATCAAAACGATAGGCCTGCGGTGTTACTCGACGAAGAGTTTCTCTTGGAATGTACTTGACTGTTGAAATCTCGTCATCTACAACAAAAATCTGCTCATTATATGGCATAGAAGTTACGGCATTTCCATATTTTTGGCACTTGACAATTACATCCGAAAGAACTGTATCGTCAACTAGAGGCCTGATACCGTCATGAATTATTACTACATCATCTGGTGCGCACTTATCCTCGAGGTTAAAAATTCCATTTCTGATAGATTCCTGCCCCGTTGCTCCTCCGGAAATTACCCACTTTAATTTTGAAATGTTAAATTGTTTAGCATACGCCCATAAAACATCGTGCCAGCCATCAATACAAACCACTTCAATAGCATCAACCTGTGGGTGACGTTGAAATCCTTCCAGCGTATAAATAATTATAGGTTTATCATACACATTAATAAACTGTTTCGGAATATCTTGTCCCATACGGTGACCCGAACCACCGGCAATAATAACTGCAACGTTCATTTAATCATTTTGTTCCTTCCCAATATATTTTTTTCTGTTCACTAATCGATCTGTATTGCTCAAAACGGTATAAATATCCAGTGAGCCTATCAGATATTTCATCAATTTCCTCTTGAGTACATTCATTTGGATAAATGTTGGTATATTTAACTGAAATGTCTGGATTAAAAAATTTAAATTCGTTTTCTGGTCTTTTTTCTAGGCCTAAAAAATTCATGATTTTTTCCGTCGTTTCATAGTATTTATAAATCAAGTCCTCATATTGAATATTTAACACGTTCACATTAGAGTCAGAAAATTCTCGAAGCTTACAATAATAATCTGCATAGTTTTTACTTGTATCCACAGGCATAAAAGAATCATAAAAATATCTTTTTTTGAATATGCAAAAACATCTCTAGGATCTCGATCCACTCGAATCACTTTACACTCCTCAAAGAACTCCATTCCTCCCTGTGGTTTAGTGGCTGAAAATAGCATATCAAGAACAACCATGTGCTCAGTATTTATATCTAATGCATTTAAAAGGTTTTTAAAGAACTTTCTTGTTGCAGCATTAAATTCTTCTTCTGTCAAAAAACTAAAATATCTATCCCTTAAGCGTGGAATATTTCCAGGCAGCTTTAATCTTCTTTGAACTCCTCCAACATTCCGTTGCAAATATTTAAGAAATTTATTTCTACTATAGGCAGACACATCTTCTGGATCCATATTACTTCTGCCCTTCCAATTTATAATCTGCAATTCATTAATATATGAATAAACAATATCATCGAACCGACTTCCAAGCCTCGCTTTCATTTTGCTTGCAAATATGGATGAATTTACAGCCTTTTTAAATCGCTTAATTGCTACATTCGTTGATATCCGTTGACAATTTTGAGTTAAATGATATTTCAAATCCAAAATGCCATCTGGCATTTGTATAATTTGAAATTCAAAATCATCCACAATGTCAATGTCATCGTATCCACGTAAAAAATCGAGAACAGCGCTTGCTCCTGTATTTCCGTGTCCTACCGTAGTAATGATCATTTTTCCCTACCTCTCTTCTTCAGCAACCTTCCAACCAATTCAAAATCTTCTTTTTGCGGAAGAACCATTTTTACCGGACTAATCTTGATCAATCTTGAAAAATACAGAATAAATACAATTCCGCATACAACATTGCCAAAGCATGTTGCCACTGCAGCTCCTTCAATTCCGTACAAGGGGATTAAAATCAAATTGAAAATAACATCAATAACAATCGCTACACTAAGCATGACCACATTGCGAATCTGCTTTTTGTTCACAATATTGTACTGAGCAATCAATTTGAAGTAACCAATACACAACGCGCCCACAGCACAAATCATCATAACTGAGTATGCACCCGAGTACTCGCTACCATATAAGAAAGTAATTCCCCACTGGCCCAGAAGAAGGAATGCAATACACATTGCAACACTTGCGAAAAACGTGAGCCGGCATGCTCGTACTACCTCATAATCATCCGCACCTTTTGTCAGTTTAGAAACAAGTACACCTTTCAACGAATCAGGGATTAAAACAATTTTTTCTGCGAGAGCAATACCAATTGAATACACACCTATTTGTGCATCTGTAACATAGCCACTCGCACGAAGCATAAGCACATCAATACGATAATTCAAAGTAGTCATCAACAGTGCAAGCATCGGAAAAAATCCGAATCGTAATAGTTCAATTGAAAGCCCTTTCATGTTTGATGTAATATGAGGAGCGCAATGAATATTAGCGGTAAAAATTACAGCTCTTGCCAAATCAACAAAAAGCAGGCTAATAATTGCCCACATTATATTAGCAGAAGCCCATTCAAACCCATTCCGAGAAGCAATCATCAGAACAGACAGCAAGATGATATTTAATATCTCACATATTATATACAACACATTCCGCTTGTTAGGTTTTTCAACAAGTGACACATATGATACGACATTCGAATACCCCAAAACAGGAATTAAAATCGCAGCTGCCTTAAGTTCAACGCTCTTAAATACAAAACAAGCCAGCAACGCAGCCACAATCATATAAGCAGAATACAGAATATAAACGATGCTCACATAATCCTGCAAGATTGCATCTTTACCATATTTTTTTCTGAAATATGGATAGGCTTGATGAATTCCAAAAGTCACAACAATCGATCCGATGGACACGATGCTGCTTATATATGTCTGTGTTCCTTTTAGCTCTGAACCGAGATACCTTGCTATAAGGATAGATTGCAAAAGGGCTATCGCAATATTTATGAACTTAGTACACACTGCGAAAATATATTCATTTTTTATAAATTTTAATACGTTTTTATACATTAACCTTATCAACCTCTTTGTATGCTATGGTTCACTTTCATTGAACTGTTATGAACACTGTCTATCGTTATCGTGCTGCACGGACTCTTCAAGTCTACTGTAATAGTTGGATTTATTAAGGAGCATTCCCAAAAAGGGCCATAGCAGCACTGATGTGATGATACTGTCAGAAACAAGCAATCTTGCAAAGAAAGCAAGAAATATAACTAACACCAATATTTTATCTGGACATTTGATTAACTTTCTAACAAACAGCCAGCTAAGCACAACAAGAATAATAGTACCAAGGACTGTGCCAAAATCTATCAGTATCTCATACACGAAATTATGAGCGTAAGCAATGTTGGACCTGTATTGTCTTAAATACAGACGGTCTGCGAATAATCCTGACACGTTCTTTCCATTTTTACCAATAATTTCTACACAGTATTCATATATACTATTTCTGTTACTTGAATCCAAAAGTGTTCCATCAATTAACGACGTTACACCTTTTCCGTTTATGCCCAAGGAAGTAATAACAAATGCAATTCCATTTAAAATATATTGCCAAAATAGAACAGCAATGATGATTACTGCCATAAAAGCCATAAATCTAATGACATTTTTTCTTATGTCATTCTTTTCGCCACAGAACAACCAAATTAAGCACAAACCTATGCCAACCATCAAAAGGGTTTGTCGATTTGCAAACAAGGATGCAATGAACCCAATAACAACAATAGCCTTATCCAATGTCCCAGAATATGTATACTTAACACAGTAATAAAACAACAATAGTGCGGGAGTAATTCTTAATCCCAGCCACATTGTTCCAAACTGGTTAGCTGAACCAAATACAACCGAAATGGACAAAATGACAATCGCAAAGCGAAAAATAGGCATACAATCTATTATTAACTGATGTATATCCTGTTCATTTTTTATAATGGAAAAAGCCATTAGACCATATGACATAACAAATATCAAATCATTCCTATACTCGGTAAAAAATACTCTTGTGTCTGGAAATAACAAGTACATAATGACAAGGAATGCACCGTATAATAATAAGGTTTTAAAATATGTGCGAAACCTAATATCAGATGTATCCTCACAAAAGATTTTGATAGTTATTGCCATCCAAAAAAACAAATAAAGCCAGGCACCATATATTGTTCTTCCCAGAAGTCTCAGTGATACAAACATTAATACTCCGGATATGGAATATGACATAACAGAGGATGCGAACAAATATGAATATTTTTTGCTGGTATCAATATAAATCATAGCTATCCTTTACTCTTAATTGTTTTAATTAACGCTTTGCACTGACCTTCCGTGTCAACGCAACAACCTTGTTCACAAATTCTCCTGAAAAAAATGTCGATCCATAACAGGCAATAACCGCCTTCGTTGGCTTAACCTTACCTGCTTTAACAGCATATTGTCTTGCCAATTTCGGATTTCCGTTCCTTTTGGCTTTTTTAGAAAGAAGGAGCAGAAACCAGATATTTCTTTTATCCCGGTCTTCCTTTGAGAGTTCACTAATCCAGTCCTTATACTTCTCATCCAGGTAGGCAACTGCCTTCTCGTATTTGTCCGTATAGGAAGAAATCTGATTGCTGGATTGAGAATTGTTATATTCAACACAGGCTTCCCGAACCACTCCAACTTTTGTAATCCGGCACAGGCGAACCCACAAATCATAATCCTGTAATGCTCCAAGTTGCTCATCAAACAATCCTACTTTCAACAGCAACTCGCGTTTTACCATAACTGTTGTTGTGGAACCAATACAATTACGAACCAAGCTAAATTCTGATGAATCATATTTAGCCGGAGGAATAAAAACAGTAACTGTCTTCTGTCCTTCTGTAACGCTATTAGTTCCTGTACAAACCAAACCAATTTCAGGATTTTCCTGAATGATTTTCATCTGCTTTTCTAACTTATCACTATGCCACTCATCGTCGTCATCAAGAAAAGCGACATAATCTTCAACAGCCATTTTTATACCTGTATTCCGGGCCACATTTCCTCCTCGGTTAGGATGGTAAGAATGATATCTGACGCGGCTGTCTTCCTTCATTATCTTTTCCATTACATCATCTGTTGCGTCTTCTGACCCATCAGATACAACAATAATCTCTATATTCTTATAAGTCTGATTACGGGCAGAATTTACAGCCCTGCTGATAAGATCGCAACGGTTATGCGTAGGAATTACTACACTGATAAGATGTTTCTCTTCCATCTAATTTTCCTCACTTCCGAAATGTTTTTCGTTAAACTCTTTCCAGAGATCAGCTGTCCTTGCGTATTTGTCGTTCGAAACATTAATCTCATTTTTCCTTTTGTCTAATAAATCTTCAAGTTTACCTATTACCTTTGCCAGATTGCCGCCTACAATACTACCTTCCGAAACATCCTTTGTAACCACTGCACCGGCGGCAACTACAGCATTGGGTCCAATCATTACACCAGGCAGAATGATGCTTTCCGAGCCAAGAAAACAATTATCCATAATTTCGATACATCCCATATGGATTTGATAAGTACCCCCCCACAGACCGTCCGAGAACCCTTGATTTCCAAGCTTTTTCGGACGATTTTACGATATATTTTCGATTTTTTTGCACATAAAAAGAGCGCATCCTCATTCATTATCACTTTCTGAATAAAACACGCTCCTTGTTTATTAAATTGTCCTTCTTTTTACCCCATTACTTCAATCAGTTTCCCGATTCCTAACAGATTTACAGCCCGTTTGATGTTATATCCCAGGCACGCAAGCGCAGTCTCACCATCTACTTTCTGCTTTCCACACAGCAAGTAGTATCCTGCGTTCATCGCCCTCTTGATTGTCCCAAACGGATGCTCTGATGTACATTTCCGCAAATCCATCTTCTTTCGATCCGGTTTCAGGATAATCCGGACAATCTTTCTTTTCTCATAATGACCTGTTTTCTTGGGTGCCTTGGATCTCGCCTTCGCTTTTGTGTCCTTCGTTTCGACATCCGTATTTCCAGTTCCCGCAGACCCCGCAGTTTCTGACGCGCCCCCGGCATCCTCTTTCCCCGACTTCTGCCAGTTCCTGTTGGCCGCCTCCAGAGTATCTTTACTGAAATCCACTTCTCTAAAGTCACCTTTTCCTTTATAGCAACGTTTCCGGTCTTTGCAGTTCTTGCAGGCCATCTTGTTTGCATAGCGGATTTTTCCGTTACTCTTTACGCTTTTTTGGCGCAGGGTCGAGCCGCCCGGACAATATACTATATTTCTTTCCGGGTCACGCACAAAATAACCTTCCCGTGCGCGTTCTTTCATCTCTTCCTCGCTTCCATATACCCCGGCAGGACTTCCTTCAGCATCGGCGTCCTTGACCAGCGTGCGTACTTCCTCCACTTTCGCGGTCGAAATCATGGTCTTATAAGCCTCAGGGATCTCTCCCGCGCGAAGGCATCGTTTTAAGTCCTCCGCCTTCCGGCTCTTCTTCATTTCCTCACTGATCTCTGCCTCTTCATATGGAATCTCCAGCTCGTATGTGTCCTGACCGTCCTGCGGTATGACATGGGGAATAACTCCAGACTCTAGGCAGGCCACCATATCCTCCGGTTGCTGATATCCGGTGTCGGCAAGCACTTCCATGACTTCATCCGGGCGCTCCGCTTTCATTTCGCGAACGGTAGGCTCCATGAGGCCGTGATCGGTCGGCTGGTTCGTCAGCAGGTAATCCTCTATCATGTGCGTCTCTGTGTCTACTGCCGTCTGTACATTATAGGATACGCCAAAACCGTTTTTGGTCTTCATCAGCTTGGCATCCCCATCATAAAGTGACATCTGCCCAAGGCCTTTTTCTTCCATATATTTACGGTAGCTCTCATACAGTGCCAGCCTCTTCCGCGTCTCCTCCAGCTTCTCATCCAATTCCTCTTTCGTGAAACCACCGGCTTTTTCCTCTGATTCCTCTTCATCCATCAGCTCGAGCTGCCTCAGATACTCGTCCACATGCTGGTTCATCCAGGTAATTCTGTCATCCAGCTTATTCGCAGTAAAATTGTTATCCTTTGAATTGCAAGCCTGAAACTTGCTCCCATCGATTGACAGGTAACCTTTCTCCAGATATTCAGCAAGCTTTTTATTGAATTCCCGGAAGACTTTCTTCAAGCACTTCACGTTGTCTTTTCTAAAATCTGACACTGTCCTGAAATCTGGCTCCAGTCCTGAGACCAGCCATCTCGCTTCAATATTCAGTCTGGCCAGCTCCGCCAGTTTTCTTGATGAACGCACGCTCTTTTGTCCACCATAAAGATAGAGTTTTAACAGGCAGCGGGGATCATATGGCGGATTTCCTTCTTCCGGTGCTTTTGCATACCGGAATCCCAGTTCCTCCATATCCAAGCTGTCAACAAAAGCATCAATCACTCTGGCGATGCTGTTCTCGTCTATTAAAGATGACATTGTGCACATCATCATCTGGTTTCGGTCTTTTGGCTGAATATATGGCATTTTCAGGCTCCTTTATATATAGAAGTAAACTAA
>Ga0192279_1084_pt1 | contig 16280 bp, 16 predicted proteins | sample Koala_Koa24_L3_FD_131251 | JGI IMG/M metagenome (GOLD analysis project Ga0192279, IMG submission 131251) | Enriched cells from koala feces incubated with labeled cellulose particles, San Francisco Zoo, California, United States - Koala_Koa2-4_L3 ...
CGGAGCTGTATAACAGCCAGTTTGAACAGGCATCGTAAAAAATATATTGAAAATCGTATCTGACGCAGCGCCTCTGCCAGAAAAAGCAGGGCACTGCGTGAGTAATGTAAGGAGAAGAGAAGAAAGGTAAATTTATTCGTGGCGTTGTTTCATCCTACTTTGCCAAATGACTGTGCTTACCGGAAGACATTCCGGTTGTGGGAAAAGATGCGGATAGAAAACTTTAACCAGGAGGCGATATTTTTATGAAAAAAAATAATAACTTTATAGAGACTTTTGAAACACAGGATGTCCGGCGGGAATGCGTAAAAACTTTGCGTATGGAAAATAGTCTGTCAGCTGTCTGCGTAAGAGCCGCGTTTATAGTATCGTTACTTGCCATTTCCTTTATATGGTGTCCTGCACTGACTGTGAAAGCGGAGGAGTCAGGTGGAGCCGGGGAAAGTGAAGCAATAGAAATGGAAACGGAAACAGAAGAAAACGAGACAGATGATCAGAGCGTTGCGGAACAGGTTGAGGAGTTCATCAATTCTTTCCAGGAGGAGAACGAAAAGAAGCAGTCTGAGGATGCCCTTAGCTCTTATCTGGCAAAAGAATTATTGGATAGTCAGGAATTTATGGAACAGATCGAAGATTCGATCGGCTCTTATCTGACAAATGAATTCAAGGAAGCTGACCAGAGTATTGCAGAATGGATGGAAGAGTACATCAGCCCCCTTCTGACGAAGATAAAAGGAGAGGGAGTTCAGAGTGCTGCGGAACTGGTTTCGGATATACCTACCACGCAATATTTTACAGACGACCCCGTGACGGATGAGGATATTGAGATGATCCTGACGGCAGGGATTAATTCACCCAGCGTCATGAACAGTCAGCCCTGGCATTTTTCTGCTGTCATTGACACAACTGTGCTGCAGCAGATTTCAGATGATACAAGCACTGATATTGTAGATGCACCTCTGGCAATTATAGTTTCCTGTGCAGAAGGCTCGGAACTGGATGCAGGAATTGCATGTCAGACGATGTCGATTGAAGCTCAGCTCCTGGGGTATGGCTCAAAGATTATTTCATCTCCCGTAGATATGTTGAATGAAGAGGAATACAGGGAGCTGCTGGAAATTCCAGAGGATTATTCTGTCGTAGCGGTTCTGCTGGTCGGTTATGAGGACACATCCCTGGATGACTACACATCAGCGACCACGAGGAATTCTTCAAATGAGATAGTAACCATGGTAGAGTAAATCTGCTGGCTGCGTTTCAGAAAAAGGAAAAGATGTCCGTAAGCGGATACATGAGACAATATAAGCCGTTTTCCTCTTACCACCCATCAAAGATAAACCTTTGCCTTTGATGGGTGAAAAGAGCCAGTGCACAGGAGGAAGACCTTTGCCGCAGGAATGAAATGGGTTTTATAACAGAACTTAAATCTAAAAAAAGAATAAATTATTAGCAACCAGACTTGACGAGTGCTAACAAGTGTGCTATATTCAGTATAACAAACGAACGACACCTGAGAAAAGTTATAAATGCAAAACAAGAGAACAAGGAGAGCCGCGCATTTTAATTGCGCTTCGCGCAAGGCGCGGCCTGCATCCATACTCGCTGCGCGAGTACGGACAAGTAAAGGAGGATTAGCACTTATGAAGTTAGTACCATTAGCAGACAGAGTCGTGCTGAAGCAGCGCGAAGCAGAAGAAACTACAAAGTCGGGTATCATCCTGATGTCCGGATCACAGGAAAAGCCGCAGGAGGCAGAAGTCATCGCAGTTGGGCCAGGCGGCCTTGTAGATGGCAAGGAAGTAAAGATGACGGTAAAGCCGGGAGACACGGTGATTTATTCCAAATATTCCGGCACAGAAGTAAAGCTTGGTGAGGACGAATACATCATTGTAAAGCAGAGCGATATTCTTGCTCTGGTGGAAGCATGATCAGATAAATATCAGGAAGCAGTTGCTAAGGAGGCAGTTGAATTATGGCAAAGGAATTAAAATACAGTGTTGATGCAAGGACGGCTCTGGAAGCAGGAGTGAATAAGCTGGCGGATACGGTTCGTGTAACGCTCGGACCGAAGGGAAGAAATGTAGTGCTTGATAAATCCTATGGTTCTCCGCTTATCACGAACGACGGTGTGACAATCGCGAAAGAGATCGAGCTGGAAGACCCATTTGAAAATATGGGCGCGCAGCTGATCAAGGAAGTTGCTTCGAAGACAAACGATGTAGCCGGGGACGGCACCACGACCGCTACCGTACTCGCGCAGGCAATGGTGCAGGAGGGCCTGAAGAATATCGCAGCTGGCGCGAATCCGATTGAGCTGCGAAAGGGCATGAAGAAAGCCACCGATGCTGCGGTGGAATCCATCAAGGGCATGAGCAAAAAGGTGAGCGGCAAGGAGCAGATTACCAGGGTTGCCGCGGTATCTTCCGGGGATGACACGGTTGGAGAGATGGTTGCGGATGCGATTGAGAAAGTTTCCGAGGACGGCGTGATCACGATTGAAGAATCAAAGACCATGAAGACGGAGATCGAACTGGTCGAAGGCATGCAGTTCGATAAAGGCTACATATCTTCTTATATGGTGACAGATAATCAGAAGATGGAAGCGGTGCTGGACGATCCGCTGATCCTGATTACAGATAAAAAGATCAGCAGTATTCAGGATATTCTTCCTCTGCTGGAGCAAATCGTACAGTCCGGGAAGCGGCTGCTGATCATCGCGGAGGACATCGAGGGAGAAGCGCTGACGACCCTGATCGTGAATAAACTTCGCGGGACCTTCCATGTGGTCGGCGTAAAGGCACCGGGCTATGGCGACAACCGCAAGGAAATGCTGCAGGATATCGCAGTCCTGACGGGCGGCCAGGTGATCTCCGAGGATCTCGGCCTGGAACTGAAAGACGCGACGATGGATATGCTCGGCAGAGCAAAATCCGTAAAGGTTCAGAAAGAGAACACCGTGATTGTGGACGGGCTGGGCGACAAAGACGCGATTGCGGCGAGAGTGTCCCATATCCGCTCTCAGATTGAGGAAACCACTTCAGATTATGACAAGGAAAAACTCCAGGAACGTCTGGCGAAGCTCTCAGGCGGTGTAGCGGTAATCCGTGTCGGAGCCGCGACCGAAACGGAGATGAAAGAGGCAAAGCTCCGCATGGAGGATGCGCTTGCCGCGACCAGAGCAGCTGTAGAAGAAGGTATTATTGCCGGCGGCGGTTCTGCTTACATACATGCGTCTAAGGATGTAGAGAAAGTCGCGGAGTCCCTCGAAGGGGATGAAAAGACCGGAGCGAAGATTATCCTGAAAGCACTGGAAGCGCCGCTCTATTACATCGCGGAAAATGCCGGACTTGAAGGCGCTGTGATTGTAAACAAGGTTCATGAATCTGAGCCAGGGGTTGGATTTGATGCCTACAAAGAAGAATATGTGGATATGGTACAGGCAGGCATCCTTGATCCGGTGAAAGTGACAAGAAGTGCTCTGCAGAACGCGACCAGCGTAGCTTCTACTCTGCTGACCACGGAAGCAGCAGCGGGAGATATCAAAGAACCGGCACCTGCAGCACCGGCAGGCGCGGGCGATATGGACTATTAAATTGTGCATGTGACAAAATAGTCTCGGACAAAAAGAAAAACCGCAGGATAGTCAATGTTCTGCGGTTTTTCCTATATCTGATTGCGAATAAAAAGGAGTGTGTTGAAATGGCCGCACAGGAGCTAAAAGTAGTAGAAGGGAGACTGCTATGATTATTATTCCTTACTATAATATTGTGATTGTTCCGGAAATAAATCTGTATTTTGCCGGGGAATATTTTAAGAAAGTTACCCAGGAAAAAGGGGAGCAGGGACAGAACGTAGTATTTTTGATGCTGAAAGAGGATAAAACACGGGAAGACATGCGGCCGGATGATTTTTATCCGATTGGCATAACTGGCACGATTGAGGCAGTTGACAAAGAGGGAAATGTGAAAATCAAAACAGACAGCCGTGTCAACATGGATTCAATCGACGTTGTAGATGGGAAGATAGAAGTGACGCTGAGTAAGCGCCAGGATGTGGAGGATATGACTCCGGAAGAAGCTGCAAAACATTTTGATAGTGCCAGAACGGCATTTATCCAGAGCCTGCAGAATACACAGAATATGCAGTTTACTCTCCTTGCGCGCAATTATGTACAGCAATGGGAATCCCTGGGGGAACTGACCGCGACATTGTCCTATCAGCTTACGATTTCAAATGAAGAGAAATATCAGATTCTGGCGGCAGATACACTTTCTGAACGGACAGAACGTATGGAACAGGCGGTTTATCAGTATCTGGAAGCAGAAAAAGTAAAGAAGGAAGCGGCAGCGGCGCAGCAAAGCCAGAATGAAAAGGTTTACCGTGAGCAGGCGATTAAGAAACAGATGGAATTTCTGCAAAAGGAACTGGATGAGATGCATCCGGAAAATATTTCCGACGTGCGGAAATTTGAAAAGAAAATTGAAGAATCCGGGATGAATGAGACGGCCCGCACGGAGGCGTTAAAGGTCCTGAACCGCATGAAGCAGGAAGGGGAAGACGGCCATGAGTATGGGATGTTGTATGACTACCTTGATTTTGTGACGGCGCTTTCCTGGAGAAAAGAAGAAATGCGGCCGGTGGATCTGAAGGAAGCACGAAAAATCCTTGACGCAGATCATTTTGGACTTGAAAAGGTAAAACGCAGGATCGTGCAGCAGCTGGCGGTGATGACGCTGAATCAAAAACAGTCCGGTTCGATTCTCCTCTTTGTCGGGGCTCCCGGCACCGGGAAAACGAGTATTGGACAGAGCATTGCGAAAGCACTTGGAAGAGAATATGTGCGGGTGAGCCTTGGCGGCATCCGTGATGAGGCGGAGATCCGCGGACACCGCCGCACGTATGTTGGCGCCATGCCAGGCAGAATCATGGAAGGAATCAAACGGAGCGGTGTATCGAACCCGGTGGTGGTGCTGGACGAGGTGGACAAGCTTTGCAAAGATTACGGAGGTGATCCTTCAAGTGCATTATTAGAGGTTCTCGACCCAGAACAGAACAGCAATTTCACAGATCATTATATGAATGTACCGTATGACCTCTCTGATGTGCTGTTTGTCTGCACGGCTAATACCACGGACACGATTCAGGAGCCGCTCTTAAACCGCATGGAGGTCATTCAATTCCCAGGATATACGGCTTCGGAAAAATTTCAGATCGCGAAACGGCATCTGCTGCCGAGGGCAATGGAAGAAATGGGCATTCATCAGGAAAAACTGAAAGTTTCTGATTCAACTTTGCGTACAATTATTTCCGATTACACAATGGAAGCAGGAGTACGCGGCCTGAAAAAAAGACTGGATACTCTTTGCCGCGCAGCTGCTGTCCGTCTGGTAGAGGGAAATAACAGGTGCATATCGGTTACACCGGGCCAGCTGCAAAAATATCTGGATATGAAACCTCTTCTGCACGACCATATGCTGGAGCAGCAACAGCCTGGCGTGGTGACAGGTCTTGCGTGGACACAGGCAGGCGGTGAGATTCTGTTTATTGAAGCGCTTTTTACCAAAGGGAAAGGAAATGTGATTATAACGGGCCAGCTGGGCGATGTTATGAAAGAATCCGTGCAGATCGCGGTCAGCCTTGTGAAGAACAGGTATCCCGATAAGGCGGAACTGTTTGAAAAGAACGATTTGCATATTCATGTCCCGTCCGGAGCGGTTCCAAAAGACGGTCCGTCAGCCGGGATTACACTTACCACCGCAATCGTTTCCCTTGTAACAGGAAAAACGGTTTCTCCGAAAATCGCAATGACAGGTGAAGTATCCCTGCGTGGCTGTGTCATGCCGATTGGAGGGCTGCCGGAGAAGCTCATGGCTGCGGTACGGGCAGGCATTAAGACAGTCTTTATTCCGGTGGAAAATGAAAATGACCTTGACGAGGTTCCTTTGGAAGTAAAGAAAAGCCTGGAAATTATTCCAGTGCACACAGTATCGGATGTGCTGGAAAAAACAGGCTTGTGCTGATGCCCAGATCATTGCAGGGCTATACTGAATAAAAACTTTATTGTAGATTTGCAGTCAATATCCGGAATGTGTGTTTTACTCATCATTCGATGTCATTCCCCCAGATGTATTGATGCATGTGATTGTAGCGCGGAGGCAGAAGTTATTTGTGAGATGTAAAATCTACCCGGGCCTTTGCTGCCTGTTCGTGCTGGTATTTTCGATTGATATGATAAATGCGGTTATCAAGCCGAAAATGATAGCCGGTCTGATGAAAGTGGAATGCAACATTGTACTCGACGCATTGATTCATGGTGTCCTGTATCCAGCTGAAGTCGCACACCCTGGCATCATCGCCGGATTCTCCACCACAGTGAAGGCAGTGACGGATGTGGATCTGATCTGTTGTACAATCGATCAGCTGATTCCCTGCCTTTGCCGAAATCCGGAGATATTGATGAAAGTGCTGCAGCATTGTTCTGGAACGATGAATCATTTGTCGTATGCGCTCCATTCCTGCCGTTTCATGAACCGCTATCAAAGGATAGCTTCTTTTTTGCTGGAGGAAACGGATACAGATAATCCGGATAAGGAAATCATGGAACATTGTCTGCCGTATTCTCATGAGGAGATTGCCATGTGTCTGGGGATGGCCAGGCCTACGGTCAGCCAGGTGGGGACGGCACCCATACGGAAGTGGAGACAATCACGGAGACGAAGAACGAGGGCGGGTACACGGTCACATATGAGACGTATGTAAAGAAAACATACGATTCCACCGGCAACCTGGTCTCCACGTACAGCGAGGGTCCGTACGTTACTGAGTCTACCCAGAATATCACGAAAGAGACCGACCCGGTACAGGCAGACACGAGCCTCAAACAGGATACGCTCGAGGGAGAGGTGGCGCGTGTGGTCGGCATCTATACCTATAATATATCCCTTGAGACGGAAGTTTACGCACTCTTAAATGCGCAGCGTGCATCCAATGCCTTGTCATCCCTTACTTGGTCTGATACGGCATACATGATCGCACAGCTCCGTGCAGCAGATATGGCCGGGTACGATACGTCGGACAGCGACCTGCCGACTTACGGCACGCTGGCGTCCATGATGGCGGAATACTCCATAACCAGCTCCTGCGCAGGGGAGAATGTCTGGAAGTGCACGGAACATTCCGCAGATGACATCCACACCAGGTTCCAGGCCCTGGAGTCCGCAAGGACAACCCGGATGAACAACGAGGCAACCGAATACGCGATTGCCATCGTGGAAAAGAACGGGTATTACTATATCTGCGAAGTAATCTTGTAGCCCATCAGAAAAAGCTTGCAAATTCCCCTGTATCCAGTTATCATTTTCCTAATGATATCGGATACAGGAGAAGAAAATGGATTATACAGAAAAAGCATTGCGTTTGGACAAAATTAATGTGACAGATTACAATATGAGCAATTTTGGCTGGTTGGTAGCAACATTCCTGCTGACACACTTTATCAGCCTCTCAGTGGAAGATGCGCAGGAAACGCTGACACACATGATAGAGCCAGAACGAAATCCAGGACCTTCCACCAGGGTCATCCCGAGGGCGGATATGCAGGTAAACAGGCAATATTTCCTTGAGGTGTACGGAAAGGCTGTGGAAACCGCCCAATTGTTCATGCACGGCCTGACTGTGGGAATGTATGGCGATACGCAGGGAACGATAGATGAGATGCGCGGCATGGCGGCTTTCATGGCTGGTAAGGAAAACCGGAGAAGGGCAGAAGCGTGCATACCGGAACTTTACGATTTCCTGTATGACTGCTATTTGGAAGTGGTCAGGTAGTGCGGTGATTGGGGAAAATTATAGATATAGGGGCTGTGAAAAAAGCCCCCTAAAATAAAAGAAGGCTCCTGATACGCATTTGTGTACCAGAAGCTTTCTTTTTGTGGTAAAATTTATCTGCTATGAATAATAATACCAAGACTTATTTTAAACCAAAACAGGCACCTTTGCCACTCTTTCTTTCAGATTTTTTGGATATTTGTGATCCCGTTTTAACTTTCGATCAATTCATGGAGGAAATTGACTTAGAAAAGTACCTGAAATGTCTGCCTGAACATCAGACAGGACGTATTCGGTATAATCCGATCGATATGTTAAAAACGGTACTCTTCGGTTTCATGACGCAGGGGTATATGTCACTCCGGGAACTTGAAGACAACTGCAAGGTAAATATCCGTTTTATGTACCTGATGGACCATGAGAAACCTACTTACCGGACGTTTGAATATTTTATAAACGAGGTGCTCACAGACTCCATCGAAGAGATTTTTTATGACATTAATCAGAAGATCTTCAAGGAGGGATTGGTTTTGAATCTATAGATTCTCCGTCCTTCCTTTTTGTACTTCATATGTAGACCGCTGACATATAGCAATGGCTTTTACAGGCTCTTTGCCCTTTTTGCGTGTTTTGGGATAATTAACACCGCGGATTCTGGGTTCCCTATAAAAAATTAAAAATATTAATGAATTCCTAAGCGGAATATAAAGACTTCAGTACCCGGATACGGTATAATGAGATCAGAAGAAGCCTACGGTGTGCGCAGCAGGAGCAGCATCAACAGCACGAATGCTGCCAGAATTCAGAAGGAGGAAAGAGTATGAGAAAGAAAGGATCATTTTTACTATGTTTGCTGGCGTTGTCACTTTCTATGACTGTACAGGCCACTGAGGACAGCAAGCCTGCTGTTGTGCCTTTGCCGACAGGAATTGATACGGAGGCAATAGAGGATGGAGGCTCAGCCGTATTTGCGGCGGAATTTTCCATTTCCGACTTTTATGTTAATGAGGACGGGGAACCGGCTGTAAGGATGGATGCTTATGGCAGGGAACTCTTTGACCTCGTGGATATCAGCCTTCTGGAAGAAGGGGATACGATCGTACTTGGGGACGAAGATGTGACTGTTGAAACGCTGAAGTACGGGGAAGACGGTTCTGTGACGATCAACGGCGGACCGGCTTTTGAAGGAGGGTATATCCTTCTGACGGATGAGGATACGGTTTACTATGAGGCGGATATGGATGGAAACCCGCTGTACTTTAATGTCGGGGATCTGGATCTTGAACTGGATGGGGATTTTACCTTCATTGATTATTCCGGGGATGAAACAACCGCAATGGAGTATACCTGGGAGGATATGCTTGCATACGACCAGGCAGGGATACAAAACATTTCTTTCACAGCGGAAGATACGATAGTGACGGTAGAAAACGGATCCGTGACGAATATCACCAGGGGTCAAGTAGAAACGGATATAGAGGCAGAAACGGAATCAGAAGGTAGTGAGACCCCGTATTCAACCAGGATTTTTGCGCAATGATATTCCGCTACTTGGCAGGTTATAGGCACGAAAGGAACGTGACATTCTTTCTGAAAAAGCTGTGGTAGCTGATCCGGTACAGATTTAAATGAAAGGGTCAATATGGAGAAGATTACATATATCCACAAAGAACGGCGTGTGGAGCCGATATTGCCTGGAAAATATGAAAAGGATGATAAAAAGATCCAGAAACTGGTTTTATGGAGAAATGACTGCGGCAATGCTGCCGCAGCTGTCCTTGTAACACAGGATGTATCCTGCATGCAGATTGATACGTGTAAGATGTATGATTCTGCAGGTAATGAGGCAGAGGGAATCCAGGTGGAGGCAAGGTTTCAAAAGTATGTTTCTACTTACAGGGGATGCAACGGATTCCCAGTGCCGCGTCCGTTTATCCCACCGGAGCTCCGGCGGGGGACCGCTGTTATTGTGCGGATGTGATCTATGGAACGATGGTAACAGAACAGGAAATAGTAAATGAAAAAGAGATAATCGTGCAGCCGATATGGATTCTGGTATCTGTCGCTCCCTATGCTGTTCCGGGAGAATATAGCGGGGAAATAAAAGTGACCCTTGACCATAAAACGGAGTTATCGCTTACCCTTGAGCTGCTGATCCTTTCACTCGTAAGAAAGGAATCTGATTCCTACTACCTAAATTTATGGCAGTATCCCTATGCAAGTGCAGCGTATTACCATCTGACCCCCTTTTCGGATGAACATCTGGCGATTATGGAGCATATCATGGAACCATACAGAAGGGCCGGCGGGAACATCGGAACCGCATCGATAGTGGAAGAACCTTGGTATCATCAGACCTATTGTGATTACCCGTCTATGGTAGGATGGAAGCTGGAAAAGGGTGTGTGGGAGTTTGATTACCATGATTTTGATATCTGGGCAGAGTTTTTGCTGGAACGAATGAAAATTCCTTATATAGAGTGTTACAGCATTGTCCCGTGGAATAATACCCTGTTTTATTGGGAAAATGATTCCCTGAAATCAAAAGTGCTGGAGCCGGGGAGTGAAGCCTGGGAAAATGTATGGGGCGCATTCCTGGCAAGCTTTGTAGAGCACCTGGATACCAGGGGATGGTTTGACCACATTATTATCTCCATGGATGAACGGCCAATCCCGGAAATGGAAGCTGCATTGAACCTGATCGGGCAGGTGAAAAATGCAGAGGGGTTTTCCCTGAAAACGGGAGGCGCTGTAGAACACTATGATGAAAAAATATGGGACCGGCTTTTTACGGTAACCCCGCATATCTCCACTATAAGCCAGAAAGGAATTCCGGCTAGTTTGTTTCGGCAGATTGCGTGGAACGGAGAAAAAAGGGAATGCTTACAAGCCTGTACAGTATGATAGGGGACTACCCTGGTATTTTTTCCCTGAGTGACCCCGGTGAGGCCGCATGGACGATCTGGTATGCTGAATCCTGTGGCGCAGACGGGTTCCTGAAATGGGCCTATGATGCATGGTGCCAAGAGCCGCTTGAGGATAATGCACACCCTTATTTCGAAGCAGGGGATATGTTCCTGGTATACCCGGATGATTACAGGGGAAAAGAAACAGGAGTGCGAACGACACCCAGGTTCCAGATGCTCACAGAAGCTGTTTATGATGTCTGCAAGCTTCGGCAGATCCGTCAGGAGTCAGACCGGTTCCGGGATGCTGCAGACAGAATTGTAAGCAGTACCGTATCATTTTATGGGCTTGGTGCCAGTAACGGAGTGGGAACGAACGGCTTTATTTCAGCAGACGATGACACAAAAGAAAAACTGGCACAGGAAGTCATACGGCTTCATCAGGAGGTGGTACAGCTTTCCCTGGAATATGACAAAGAAAAGCAGCGGATTGATTTTATGAAAGCAATTGATTTGCCTGAAGCGGGCAGGCAGTGTGTGTTGGAGTATGAAATGACGGAAACGGATTATCAGAAATGGAAGAATCTGTTTTATAAGGAAGAAGATGCATTTTTCAGAAAAGCTGAAACCATAAAGGAAAAAGAAAAATTATATCTGTATCTGTATGTCCGGTTTGCGGAAGACTTGGGAACGGCCTATAAGAAAATAGGGATAGAAGATGCTGTTTATTACGATACATTTTCTGACATATCCATCTGGTTCCGGCACTTTCTGAGGCAGGAAGGCAAACCGGGTATTAAAGAGGTACAGTGGCTGAAGCTGCACTTAAAACAGAAGCTGTATCGTTTTGGAAGCCTTCAGTTTGAAGCAGACCTGAATACAAAAAGCATTCATGTACATATCCCGGAAGGAACCCTGCTGGAAACAAAGGCCTGTGAGGAGGCGTTTGTACGCGCAGAAGCTTTTTTTGATGGCTCATATGGTACGTTTGACTGTGATTCCTGGCTGTTGACCCCGGCTTTAAATGAAATGCTGCCGGAAAAAAGCAGAATCCGCTCTTTCCAGAAACTCTTCCAGATTACTGGTGTGAATCCGGAATCACGCCAGTCGGAAGAACGGGTTTTTGGAGCAGTCTGTGAAGATGTATCTGCTTATCCGGAATGTACCACACTGCAGAGAGCACTGAAGAAGTGTTTATCGGAGCATAAAAAAGTAGGAAGCGGATTCGGTATAAGAAAAAGAAGATCCAATGAAGTATCACCCTGCAGAATTTAAGGGAAGGAACGAAGAGGTGTTTTATGAACAGAGTTGTTTACGAAAAGCAGATTGGAAGAAGCTCCCTTTGCGGAAATTTTGAAATCCGCCTCAATGATGCCGGGCAGATGGTTTCAGTAAAAAACAGGGTAGATGCATATCAGATGGAGTGGCTGAATGGAAAGGAGATATGGGGAACTATCCTGGCACCGGATGAATTGACAACCAGGGTGAGCAGATGCTTTACAGAGGATGGATGCCTACGGGAGACATATTCCTTCCAGAACACTTCACTATTTGATGTGTTCGTGAAAAGGGATGAGATTGGTATTTATACAACTTTCCCGGATGATTACCAGTCAGCAAAGACCTGCATGAAACAGCGCTGCCATGTCCATGTCTGGTGTGGCTGCAATACCTCTTATCTTTACGGCCTGCGTATGGGCGGGGAAGCACCACACCTGGGCCTGGTGCTTACAGAAGGCAGTGTAGACGGATACAGCATTGTCCGTGATGAAAATAAGAGCAGTAATGACCGCGGGTGCCTGATCCTTCATCCGGAAGCGTTCCACCTGGCCCCGATGGAGACACTTGAACTGTCGTGGGAGTTGTTCTGGTTTGATGACAGGAAGGATTTTTCAGAAAAATGCTGCGTTATGAAAATGTGCTCCTCGTATCTGCCAGGCGGTATGTGACGTTCCCAGAGGAGCTGCAGAAACTGAAACTGACTTATGGGGGCAGTACTGGGGCTGGACAGAAAGATCTTCTTCCTGTCCGCATTACAAGAAACGGGATATCGGAAACGGTTTTTCCTGAGGTCGATGATGAGTATCTTGCGTTTGGCGTGGAGGCAATGCCGGAAGAATATGGGGAACAATGCTGGGAAATCCAGTATGGTCCTTACCATACAACAGCGAAAACACTTGCTTTGCCTGAATTTCAGCTTCTGGTAAAAAAAACGCTGTGAATTCATTGTTGACAGACAGCAATATCTAGAGCCATCCAGCCCGCTTTTTGGTGCATTCCTGGTTTACGATAATGAAGAAAAGCGGCAGTATTATTCCCACTTATCCGACCACAACGGCGGGAGGGAACGCGTAGGAATGGGGATCCTTCTGGCCAGATATCTCCAGAATACTTCTGATCCGGCCGTAGAACACAGCCTTCAGCTGTTCCGGAGTTATCTTTACCGGGAATTGTTTGACCGGGAAACAGGAATGGTTTATAACGATATCTGCAGGAATAATGACCAGCCCAGGCTGTATAATTACCCATGGGCAGCGGAATTTTTTATGGAAATATTCCGCCTGTACCGGAACCCGGAGTACCTGGAATCCATGTACCGTGCCCTGATGGCATTTTACCGGAATGGCGGACAGAGGATGTATGCGATTGAAATTCCGGTTGTGGATTCGCTGGAACTGCTTTATGAAAACAGGGAGTATAAAAAAAGAGAGGAACTCCTTGCCTGTTATCGCCGTCATGCGGATTTTATGTTGGAGACGGGTCTGAACTATCCGGCACATGAAGTGAATTATGAGCAGAGCATTGTGGCTCCCGGAGTTGATTTTTTACTACAGGTCTATCAGGTTACCAGGGAAGAAAAGTATCTGGAGATGGCTGGAACCCAGATGCGGATCCTGGAGCTTTTTAACGGGACACAGCCGGACTGGCATATGTATGAGACAGCCATCCGTCACTGGGATGGATACTGGTTTGGAAAACGCAGGATGTATGGGGACACGTTCCCGCATTATTGGAGTGCGCTGACCGGCAATGTTTTCCTTCGGTACGCGGAAATCACAGGGGATATGGCCTGGAAGAAGCGCGGCGAGGATTCCCTGAGGGTAGTTCTGGGCCTTTATAAAATAAAAAAGCCACAGGTAAAAGCAGGAAAAGGATGTATCGGTTCAGATGGAGAGGCTAATGCGTTTGACGTAGAAGCCAGCTGCGCATTTGTTTATCCGAGGACGGTGAACGGGAAACCAGCCTGCTTTATGGACCCCTGGGCAAATGACCAGGACTGGGGCATGTATTTTTATTTGAGGGAAGTGGATTACATTTATCTTGACGGTAAGTCCGCCCGCATAATATAATAATTCTGAAAACAGACAGGGTGTAAGCACGGAAAATACGAAGAGGAAAGCAGTGGAACAGACAGGAAAACGAATGGGAAAAGTACGTTTCAAAGAACGCGGGATATGGGAGCAGATGAAATGGATCCTGGTGGTATCGACCTGCCTGTTTGCTGCCCTTTGCGTGGTGATCTACGTCGCAACAAGGAAAATCGTAAATAACGTAGCGAATGAACATACCCAGATCACGGCACTGCGCCTGCAGGCCACGATTGAAGCGGACTATGACAGGATGCAAAATTTCTGCCTGAATATAAATTCTGAGGATACGATCCTTGAGATAATGGGGAGTGATTACGATGGAATCAGCCGGTACGTTTCTGAAGCCCTGGAGGTCCTGACCAGCTATAAGCTCCTCGAAACCTCACTTACGGACATATCGCTTGTGAATGACCGGATCCACTATTCGTCCCTCTTTACCTATGAGACACTCGAATCAATCCGCAAAATGGTAGGAGACTCTTCTTTTGTATGGATCGGGCTGCTTGACCGCGAATTTGTGCCTGCCCAGGATAAAACGCAGGTGCTGACATTCGCCGGTACAATTGTAGACCAGGGCGAAAACCTGGGCGTGGTAATTTACTCCATAGATTCGGCTACCCTCCAGATAGAAGATGAAGACGCTATGAATTCCTTTTATTTCCTGGCGGACGAGAACGGTGGTGTCTCTCCTTTAAATTGTTCCGATGATGATGCGGCAGCTGTCTATGAAATCTGGACAGAGGGGGGATATAATGACGAATTTCGCAGCGGGAGTTATTACATCCATTCCTATTACCTTTCAGAGATGGGGATATGGCTGGTTGCAGCGAAGGGACTATTGAGGCAGATATCGCGGTGACAACGTCCACGCAGGCTTTGGAGAAATTCCTGCAGGGCTCCAACGCAGCGATTGTCGTTGACGGATCGGCAACGAATATTTATACTGATGTTGGACAGTATTGGGAGGAAATCTATGGGAATGACTTTTTTGATGATGTAAAATTCCTGACCGTGATGCAGGACCAGAACGGGGATCCCGCTTATCCGATATGGGATTACGCATGGAGTGAGTCTTATATCAGCTCCCATGTAGATGAAGAAAAACTTGACCGGATACTGGCGATCTATGACTACCTTCTGAGCAGGGAGGGCGTCCTGCTTTCAAATTGCGGCATCGAAGGCGAAACCTATGGCTATGATGAAGATGGAAACATCACCTATGAAGGCTATGGAACCGGCACTCCTTCTGATACCTATGCAAGCATCGATGTATTTGCTTATCTGGTATCCTGGACACCTGGCATGGAAGATTCCAACGATTTCCCGCGGACAATCCCGGATGAATATTATGATGTAAACGATGAACTGGTGGCTATTGCGCAGACAATTGAGATTCCGGAATATAATTATGACTGTACGTCGGCTTATGTGAGCATGGGATACGAAATGTCCCTGGAGCTGGAAGATGACCTGCTGACCATCATGACAGGCTCTGATGATGTGGAGACCATGTGGAATGATATTATTGCGGGATACCAGGCAGATGGCCTTGACGAAATTATTGAAGAAGTGAACGCAGCGATATAGGAACGTACAAGCCTGTATAGCCAGAAAACTGCCCGGGGTATCCACGGCCTTGCCTGAATGGGATACTTCGGGCGGTTCCTGTCTATATTTAAAATATGGTTGGTATGCTTATCCAGAGGAGAGAAATGCCATGAATAAACGAAAAATTCAGATTTCAGCTTCCCTGCTAACAGAAGGGGCCTCCCTCCTTGGGCGTACAGAGAAGGGAACTGTCCTTGCGCTTAATGCGGATGGCGGTGGGATTGACTTGACAGAATTTATCACAGGGGATACCCGTTACCTGTCCTTTTACCTTGAGGCATTGGCAGACCACTGTGCCCCATTTGGACTGTATCTTTATGAGGGGACAGAAATGGTTTTTGAAATCCGTCTGGGCGTCCTTTCCAGGGTCGCTGCGCCGGTCTGCATTGATGCGTGCTGGCTGGATGGACAGGAACTGTTTCCAGAGGCAAATGCGGGGGAATTAAAGATTGTCTGTCATGGCGGACGGGTGGATAGAAAAAAGATTACGAGGGCAGAATTTCGTTCCCTTCCTTCCTTCTATAATCTGTCTGTAAAGATCTCGGATCCGGTGATGCTTGATGAATAT
>Ga0192279_1085_pt1 | contig 16199 bp, 7 predicted proteins | sample Koala_Koa24_L3_FD_131251 | JGI IMG/M metagenome (GOLD analysis project Ga0192279, IMG submission 131251) | Enriched cells from koala feces incubated with labeled cellulose particles, San Francisco Zoo, California, United States - Koala_Koa2-4_L3 ...
CAGGCAGGAATCCCAATCCCACGCCAAAACGGATAGCTCCGCAGCTCATGCCGCGGATGCCGGCACAGCGCCTAACCGTATTTCTCTGCGCGCGATCGATGTGGCGACTTTAATGATCATCATCAGTGACAACATCGCCACGAATATGCTCATCGACTACCTTGGCCTCGACACGATCAACGAATACATCCAAAGTCTCGGCTATACGCAGACGCGTCTGCACAATCCGATCGACTTTGACAAATACGACCAGCTTGGCACGACAACGCCCCGCGAATATGGCGACTTTTTCGTCCGCCTCGCCAAAGGCGAGCTGGTGAGCGCCGAAGCCAGCCGCCAAATGCGGGAAATCTTCAAAAAACAGCATTACAACAGCACTCTCACCCGCTACTTCCCGCAATATTATCTTGACTGTGAGGAAACGGAGGATGAGGAACTGATCTATGTCGCCTCCAAAAGCGGCAGCATGAACGCCTGCCGGAACGACGGCGGCATCGTCCATACGCCCTACGGCGACTATGTGATCGTGATTATGAATCGGGAATTCCACGACATCCTCGAACACTACGAGCATGCCGGGCAGGTCTATGGAGCGAAAGTCAGCCGCATGATCCTTGACCAGTATCTGGCGCTTGAAGGACGGCTGGTGCTGTGACGTTATATGTCACGCCCGCGCCACACACAACGCTGCGGGCGCAAAGATTTCTAAATTTTCTGTCCTTGACAAACCTGGCCGAAACCTGTATATTGATGAAGTGCAATGATTCGTTACTATTCACAGCGCGGCTGTGAATAGTAACAATGATTCCGCACAGGACTTTACGTTTGCTGCAAAGTCTGTATGAAAACGTATCGCATGAATCCGTTTTCTGATTTTCTATTTGGTATCACATTTCCGTGCAGCCGGGGAGATAGCGGTGCCCTGTCGCCTGCAATCCGCTACAGCAGGGGTGATGCCGAGCTTAGGGCGTTCTGTTGTGGAGCTGCCCCTGATAAGTGATGTTGACGTCTGGGTCTTGCGCGGCAGGAATCCGTGAACCGTGTCAGGTCGGGAACGGAGCAGCACTAAGCGGAACCACCTGGGTGCCGTAAGGTAGCCTGGACTGAGTTAACTGTCAGGGTAACGTCTGTGGCAGGCGTTCGAAGCGAGGCGCACGGATTAAAATAAAAAACTTTCCTCTGGCCTGAATTTCCATTCGCCAGAGGATTTTTATTACAGATCTGCTGGTCATTCCGGCACTTTCCTATATGGGTATGGTATATCAAAATAAGTAAATTCAGAGCAGCACTTTGGCAAGTGAATTGAACGTTAGAAAGGCATAAGCGCAGACGATGAATGAAGATGAAAAATACATGAAAGAAGCCCTTCGGCAGGCGAGAAAAGCGTATGCACTCCGCGAGGTACCAATCGGATGTGTAATTGTCTATGAAAATCAGATCGTTGCCCGCGGCTATAATCGCCGCAATACCGACAAAAATACCACCGCGCACGCTGAGATCAACGCCATCCGCCGCGCAAGCAAAAAGCTTGGCGACTGGCGGCTCGAAGGGTGCACCATCTATATCACCCTTGAACCCTGCCAGATGTGCGCCGGAGCCATCGTCCAGTCCCGCATCACCCGCGCCGTCATCGGCGCCATGAACCCCAAAGCAGGCTGTGCCGGCTCCGTTTTAAACATCCTGGAAATGCCGGAATTCAACCATCAGGTCATCGTCGAGCGCGGCATCCTCGAAGAAGAATGCAGTACGATGTTATCCGGATTCTTCCGCGAGCTGAGGGAAGCCAAAAAGCACACTCCCATAACCTGACGTTTTACGATATCCTCTGATAAAAAATTGCGGATATTGTCCTGTATAACCGCAAATCCAGGCCCGAACAGCACTTCGCAATCGTACATACGCAGAGAGAGGAGACGGCAAGCCGTCTCCCCTTCCTTTATTTCCTGTCAAATCCAATTGTACCTTTGACTCTGCCTTATCTGCCTGCCCGTCTCTTTCTCTCAGCCAGGCCAGCCAGCATTACCAGCACCGCTGCCAGCATCATCAGCATATACGGAAGAACCTGCATCGTATCTCCGGTTTGAACAGCCGTTGCCTCAGTCTCAGATTCGCTTTCTGTCGCCTTTGTCGTCTCGGCTTCGGTCGTCTCTTCCGATTCTTCTGCCTCAATCACGATTTCTTTATTCGTGATCGTCACTGCCGCATCCAGATGATCCGGATCGAAGGCTGCTGTCGCTCCGTCTACGGTTACCTCGTACAGGAAGCCATCGGTACCTGCCACCAGATTTCCATTCGCGTCTACCTCAGCTACGTAGAGGGTCGTACCTTCCTCCGCTTCGATCATCACATCTACATTTACGCTTACGGTGGAGCCGCCCGCCAGGCTCAGTGCCACGATGCTCTCCGATACATTTGCCGCCAGTGCCGTGCATGCTGCATCGGTGAAGATGCCTGCGAAGAATACGGCGTCACTGTTCAGCGCGTTTCCATTCGAATCGGTCAGCGTCTTTGTGATGGTCAGCGTTCCCGGCCAGTAATAGCCCTTCGGCAGGGAGTAGAACTCGTTCTCAAAGATCACGGTTGCCGTTCCGTCCGCGTCCTCTACCACGGCAGTATTGCCGTTGTCGAAGGTCGCGTAGTAGATCGTACCATCCGCTTCTGTACCCATCGTGATCGCGTTGCCGCTTGCGTCGCACTCAGCAATGTAGTAAGTTCTTCCAAGATCAATTCCCGTAAAGGTCGCCGCCGCGGCAGATGTATCTGCGAAATTCAGTGCCAGCACATCCGTCGCCCGCTCAGTGCACTCTGCATCCAGGTACAGCGCCACGTAATAGGTTGCGCTCACCGCCTGGATTGCGTCGCCGCCCAGGGTCAGGTTCTTAACTACCTGAATGGATGCGTTTTCACTGGACTCATAAGTCTCTGGCTCCGTTTCCGGTTCGGTTTCGGATTCAGATTCGGTCTCCATTTCTGTCTCCGGTTCTGTCTCAGATTCGCTCTCAGACTCACTCTCCGTCTCCGGTTCTTCCGGAGTTGGAGTCGGGGTTGGCGTCGGCTCCTGCGGTTCCTCTTCCACCGGATTTTCTACCGTATTGGTGTCAACAGCTGCCGCATTGCCGATCTGTACCGATGCGGTATTCTCCACCGCCGCATCCGTCTCACCGCTTTCTACGGTTAATACATTATGGTTCACCTGCACCGTCAGCGTCACGCTGCCGGAAGTAAACGGGGAAACATTTTCCAGCGTCCAGGTCACCGTATGGGTTGCTGTATCATATACGCCATCCCGGTTTGCAGACACGAAGGTTACGCCCGGATCCAGCTGGTCGGTGATCGTCACCGTCGCTGCTTTATTGTTATTGTTGTAATAACCAATTCGATACGTAATCCGTTCCCCTACGGTTACAGTTTCGCCGTTCTGGCCGGCGCTGCTGTCCGCATCAACCTGTTTGGTCGGCGCTTCCGGCGCTTCCGGGTCAATCGGGTTCTCCACCTCGTTTGTCCAGCTCTTATACTCGTTGCCAATTTCCAGATAAGCCTTATTCTGAATAGCGGCGGTCGTCTCGGTACCATTTAAGGTCTTCGCGTTCTCATTGACGGTTACGGTCAGTGTGACGCTTCCCTGCGTTCTCGCCTTGACATTGTAGATCGTCCAGGTCACGGTGTGGCTTTCTTCATCATACACGCCATGGTTCGATGCCGATACGAAATCGACTCCCGCATCCAGTGCGTCCGTAATGGTCACCGTCACTGCCTCACTGCGGTAATTATAGTAGCCAATCGTGTAAACCAGCTTATCGCCAGCTGCAACTGCCTCTCCGTTATCGTCTGTATCATCGCTGTCGCCGATTTCCACACTCTTGGTCGGCTCTACCGGCTCTTCCACCGGATTTACCACCAGATTCGTCGTCGCTGTGTTGTCGCCAACCGTCACAACCGCGTTATTTTCTACCTGATCCCCGGCATTCCCGTTTACCTCTACGGTCAGAGTAACGATTCCTCCTGTGAAAGCGTCCACGCTTCCCAGGTTCCAGGTCACGGTATGGGTCTGTGAATCATAGGTTCCGCCATCGGAAGCAGATACAAAGTCAACGCCCGCATCCAGCTCATCTACGATGGTTACCACTGCTGTCTCATTGTTGTGATTATAATAGTCAATGTCATACGTGATCTGGTCGCCCGCAATCACGCCGCTGCCTTCCAGGCCGGACGCACTGTCCGCCGCAACCACCTTCGCCGGGTCGCCCGGAGCATCCGGATCCACCGGATTTTCTACCGGGTCAACGGATTCCGCGGGTTCATTTCCAATCTGAACGGTTGCGTTGTTTACCACGGTCGCCGTCGTCTCTCCGGCATCTACCACCTTCGCGTTCTCATTTACCATAACAATCAGGGTCACGGTTCCCTCGGTCAGAGGCGTCACATCCGTCAATATCCAGGTCACGGTATGCGAGGTCTTATCATAGACGCCATTCGCAGAGGCGGAGATAAAATTCACGCCCTCATCCAGGGTATCCACGATGGTAACCGTCGCTGCCGAATTGTGATGATTGTAATAAGTAATATCGTATTCAATCAGGCTGCCCACGCCGACGCTGTCATATGCGCCGTCTCCATCCTTGTCGGTTCCGGATGGGCTGCTGCCGCTGATGGTCTTGGTTGGTTTCTCCGGCGTGTCATCATCCAGCGGATTCTCCACCAGATTGGTATAGACTGCCGTGTCATTGCCAATCGTCACAGAGGCCTCATTTGCAATGGAGGCGATATCCGTATAGGTCAGAGCGTTTCCAGTTCCCTGTACATCGTAGGTGTTCGCGGCCAGCTTCGCCTCATCGTTGACCTTCACCGCCAGTGTTACCACGCCCGATGCATATGCGTCAGCGGTTATCGTCCAGGTCACCGTATGAGTATCCGCATCATACGTCCAGCCCTCCGACGCCCACAGATACGTTACGCCTTCATCCAGCACATCCACAATCGTGACTGTCGCTTCGGCGCTGTGGTGATTCTTCCAGGAAATCTGATAGTAGATGGTATCCCCAACTTCTATTTTGCTGTCTTCATCATCATAATCTGCCGCATCCGCGCCATCCACTTCTACCTTCTTCACCGGATCTACCGGGTCATCATCCTCCAGAAGTGTGTCAACCTCATTCGAATTCCGGCTCACATTGCCAATGGTTACCGTCGCCGTATTCTGTACGCTCGCAGAGCTCTCATCGGCGTCCACAACCTTCGCGCTCTCATTCACAGTCACCGTCAGTATCACGCTGCCCTCGCCGAACGCTGGCACCTTTTCCACCGTCCAGGTCACCGTATGAGTGACCGCATCATAGCTTCCGCTGTCGGAAGAGGAAACATAATCCACGCCCGGATCCAGCTCATCCGTAATCGTTACGGTCGCTGTGGTGTTGTTGTAATTGTAGTAGGCAATCGTATAAACCAGAGTATCGCCTACCGCAGCCTCGGTTTCCGTGCTGCCTGCCCCCGCAGTGCCGGTCCCATTTGCTTTCTGAATCTCCACGCTCTTCACTGGATCCGTCGGAGTATCGGAAGGCTGACTGTTTGTGAAGTCAAACTGGACCCCATCTCCAACGATCGTGAAAGTCGTTTCGGTTTCATAGGTAAACTGCACGCCACCTGCGGTTTTCCCGATAACATCTTCCTCTTCTACCTTGTAGCTGTACGCATAGCGCTGTTCATCGTACTTCGGCAGATTAACATACGTATCACTAGCCGTGTCCTTATACCAGTAGATTGCGTAGTCATCGCCGCTCCACACCACAATGTAGGTGCCATCCGCCCCGGTTCCCAGACCACTGGAGCTCTCCGTCACATCCGTCAGAGTGGTCAGTGCGGTGCCATCGCTCTTGCGCGTCACTACCAGGGTAATTTCGCTCGCGTTGTCATGGGTCTTTGTCGCATCTGCGTCCACCCAGGTCTTGGTTCCATAGAGGCTGATTGTATCCTGCTCCAGGGTATTGGTAATCGTGTAACGGTTGGTCGAACTGTTATCCGCCGGAACCGCCTCTGCCATTGCCGTCGGAGCCGCGCTGCTCGATGGATCCGCACTGTAGGTGGTCACGTAGCCGGAAACGACACCTTCCACAATCCGCCAGGTGTATGCTCTGCCCTGCGAGTCATACTGCGGCAGATCCCGGATGCGCCACCGGTCTGTCAGATAAGTGCCCCACTCTACCGCATAGGCGCTTGCCGGATAATTCGTCCATTCTCCCGTATCCGGGTCAAAATACTGCAGCGTCAGTTCTACCTCTGTGCTGTTGTCATGCACTGCGCCGCCGTCTGCCCAGACCTTCTCGCCATAGATCTCCATCTCGCCCTGGTCAAAGGTATTGGTGATCACAACATCATTTACATTATCTCCATCCACATCTGTATTTCCGGTCGTGGTAACCGTAATGCTCAGCTGGCCATTCCCGGCGTCCGCGATGGATACTGTGATAATCTTTCCGGAGCTGGTAGTATCATAAGTCACTCCGTTCAGCGTGCCCGTCACTTCCTTCACGTGGTATCGGTATGTCTTTCCAATGTCATCCTGCGTGTAGGTAACGGTTCCAAAGTTCACTGCGCCATATCCGCTGGCATCTTCCGCTTCATTCTCGGCGGTCACATAGTTCTGTCCCGCAGCCACATATCCGTCGGTCAGGTACGCATCCCCCGCTGCGGCTGTCACATAGCCTGCCGGCATCGGTGCAGAACTATCCAGCGCGATCAGCAGGAATGTAAATTCTCCCGCGTTCAGTTCGCGGCCCGTCAGGCTCTTGTACGCTGAAATTTTAGCATCTCCCGAGGCCGTATAGGTATTTGTAAACGCGTAAATCGTGTCGGAAAGCCCGCCGCTGTAGTCTGTCCAGGCTGTATTTGCGGTCGGCTCCGTGTCCGTTGTGTACTGTACGCTGGTAACCTTCAATACGGTACCGTTGTTGCCGTCTGATTCAGATCCCACAACAATTTTAACCCAGTACTGCGTTGCGTCATAAGACATTCCGGTCTCGTTGCCGGTTTTTTCATATGCCTTGTAGTAATAAGTGCCTTCTGAATCATAATTAAATGTATGACTAAAGACACCGCTCGCGTCATTCTTTACCTCAATCGCACTTCCTGCTGTTGTCTTATAATCACTCTTATACTCCTGCAAAACAACTGTAAACTCTCCCGCCGTAATGGTTCGTCCTTCGAGTTTTTTGCGCACGCGCATCAGATAGTTGATTGCATTTGGATCATAAGTATTCGTAAACGACGCTGTCGCAGCCGTAACATTACCGCTCGCATTCACACCATTCCAGGTCGTATAGATCTGGCTGCTGGCCTGCAGCTTCCCATTGCTGTCAATAAACACTGTCACCACAAGTGTATAAACAGTTCCATCGTAGCTGACTCCGGCGAGTCCATTATCGTCCTCATAGATCTCATAAACGTAAGTTCCGGCTTCTGTATAGGTAAACGCACCAGACTCATAGGTCCATGTAACGTTCGAAGCAGCACTCGCGTTAATAGAAGCCGTCGCCGTACCTTTCGCCACTTTCACATCATTCTCATCCAGAATATAGAAATTGAACGTGCTTTCATGTCCGTCACTCACCGCCGTACTGGTAAATTTCTTAGTCGTAGTCGGGAAAACGTTCGTCTTATCCGTCAGATCGATTTCCTGCTCCCGGTTTGTCACTTCCACTTCTACCGTCTTACCCGCTTCCGTGAGGGAAATCGCATAATACCCATCCGCTGCTGTGACCGTCGTGCCGCCCACTGTCACCGTTACGGTATACGCGTGCGTATTGTCGCCATTCTCACCGCTCGTATTCTCAGCCAGGTAATAAGTGCCCAGAGGAAGATCCGCAAACGTATAGGACATCACGCCTGAGAGCGACATCGTCTTGGCCTCAACCTTTGTATAGGTACTGCCACTCTTCGTATAAAGTGTGAACGTGAAATCATCATCGTTCTTGCTCGCACTTATAATTTCGTTTCCATCTGCATCCAGCAATGTCTTGGTCACCTGGATATCCGCTGTCTTCAGGGTATTTTTGATGCTGGCATTTACGTTATTTGCCGGAGTATAGGTATAATACAGCAGAGTCGTATTGTCTGTATCATACACCGCCGTCAGCCCGGCAAGCACAGACATTGTATAAGCGCTTGCGCTGCTGCCCAGGTATTCCGTTACCCTGTAGGTCAGCGCTTTGCCATTTTTATCAAAAACAGCTACCCCGCTCAGATCTAACGTCCAGACGTTTGCGGAGGCAACCGTCCACGCCGTCCCATCGGTTGTATAACTGTAAGTTTCCCCATCGGTCTCATTGATTGCTTCCAGCGTCACATAAAAGCTGCTGCCATTATTGGTCGGGCGGGTGTTGTACTTATTGCTCTGGTCAGCCCAGGTTTTGGTCAGAACCGCCGTCGCCGTACCGGTAATGGTGTTGATAATCTCAACCGACGCGGCTCCACCCTTCGCTACCACAGCTGTTGCGCCGCTTCCGCTCACCGTCCAGGTGTAGCCATTCACCGTCAGGGTTCCATTCGCAGGAGCATTTCCGGCGCTGTCCACTTCCGTCACGGTATAGTTTCCAACCGGTATGTTCGCCAGCGTTACCGCCGTGCCTTCCGTGATCGTTATGGTCGCCACTCCATTCGCTACGCTGTATTCCTTCCCCGTGGAATCCTTTACACTGGTCACGCTCGCGGCAAAGCCGGATACCGTAAACGTAAAGGTGGTCTCATTCGCCTTTCCATCCGGGTCAACCACCGTCTTCATCAGTTCCAGTTCGCCGACATCCAGCGTGTTCGTGATGGTGTAAGTGAGATTGCCATCCGCATCTTCTGTCTTAACCGGATCGGATGCCGTGTAGCCTGTCACCGCCGATTCCTCAACGGTGTAAACATTCGCCGTACCGTTAGTCGAAACCGGAAGATCCGAGAACGTATACGACCAGGTATCCGCACGCAGGGTCGCTGTCTGTGACGTTTCCCCTGTCGTACCCTTATTGGAATAAAGGGTAACCTCTATGGAAGCCGGACGCAGCCCATAATAATTACTGTTATCCTCCCACTCTTTTTCCACCGTTATATCGATGGTCTCTTGTTTTTCATTTGCAAAACTCAGAGAAGAGACTGTGGAGGTTCCCTGTGTGTAGGTTGTAACACCCCCACTCTCAGATAACAATGTTAATTCATAATAGGTTTCCGTGACCGTACTGCCGGTCACCGCGACCACAATTCCGTATACCGTATCATCGTAGGTGATATCCGTATCGGTACCGGCATTTTCTTTTACAATGTAATAATTGTACACCGTTGAGGTGTTGCTGGTACTTTCATATGAAATTGAAGTAAAACTAACCGTTTCCGTCGCCGTGCCATTCACCGCAGATGCAGCACTTGTGCTCATCGTTTCACGTGCGCTTCCCAGCGTCCATGTACTGCCGGAAACCGTCGCATTGTAAAGAGTAAACGAAAATTCATCCGCACCAATATCACTGTTATACGTCTTTCCTACCTCTGGCGTAAAGCTGGTGCTGTACTTCAGGATCGTCGCCACATTCAGCGCAAAATCAAACCCGTCAAATTTGCTAATGGTTCCATTTTTGTTTAGTGAAGAACCATTACAGATAATTGCAGCCACCAGGAAAATGCTCATGTTGCTGACATCAATATCGCTTGTCAGGCTGCTATTACTGCTGTAATTTGTGCCGTTCAGATAATTATACAGCTTATACGCACAATCGCCTGTTTTCGGATAATATGTCCCGCTCGGGTAAACAGAACTGCTGTCAAAGGTCGCTGTCACCTGGCTGTTATCCGAAAGCGTAACCGTAAGAACAATAGAGTAGGAGCCATACATATCGATGCTGTGACTGCCGTTCCCACTTCCAAAATAAATCTGGAACTCGACGTTATTCGACGTGACAGCACGTGCCATGCTGTATACCTGCGTTCCGCCGCTGTTATAAATGACAACATTATTTACGCTTTTCACCGTCAGCCCGGAGGAGCTGGTGTCGGCAATCGACATCTTCACGTCAATATGGTCAAACTTCGTCTGCGTATAATTATCAAACGTAAGATCCACAGTAGAACTCGTTGCTCCAAGTGTCATCCCGACGTACGTAGAGAAGCTCTCTGCCGTAAAGCTGTATTCTTCCTCACCGAGCGCCTGATTTTCTTCTACACACTCCACGTTTCCATCGTCATCTACATGATAAATGGCGACGCTTTCCGCCTCCAGGCCATCTGTCTCGGTCGCCAGTTCAATGCTTCCAAAAATGACCTCCACCTCAACCGCTGGCTGAACCACATTCCCGTCTACATAGAAGGTAATGTCTACCGCTACTGCGTCAATTACCGCGTAGCCATCCTCCAGGGTCTCTTCCACAGCGGAAATAATTTCTTCCGTATCCACGTCCCTGACGGTCATCGTGACGCCCTCTTCGAATGCGCCCTCGGGTGCATTCACAGTAACGATCACTCCGGCATCCGTGCTTTCACGCAGAGTCACCTCCGGCATAAAAGCTTCGGTTTCCGTCTCAGTTTCCGTTTCTGTCTCAGTTTCGGTTTCCGCTTCGGTGTCTTCCTCAGCGCTTTCCCCTGAATTGGCATCTCCCTCAGCTTCCGCGTCGTCCGGATTGCCCTCTTCTTCAGAATTTGCGCCGTCTTCTCCCGCTGCTTCGCCATTCCCTGCGTCTGCGTCATTTATATCAGGAGCATTCTCGTCTGCACCGTCATTTCCCGCCGCATCCGCAGCTGTGTTTTCATCTGTGCCGGTGCCGCTTTCATCTGTGCCGGTGCCGTTTCCGTCCACGCCCGTGCCGTTTTCGCCTGCATCCGTGCCGCTTTCGCCTGCATCCGTGCCGCTTTCGTCCACACCCGTGCCGCTTTCGTCAGCTCCGGTCTGACCGTCTGTATTGGTATCCTGATTTTCTTCCTTCAAATCCAATGCGCCGTCTCCCTGCGCACCATCGGACTCTTCCTGTGTGCCATTGTTTGCGTTCGCGTCATTTACCCCTGTCATGTCCGTTACGGGTGTTTCCGCTACAGACATTTCTGCTGTCTCTGAGGATGTCCCACTTGTCACAGCTGGTGTTTCCGCCTGCGCAGAAGTCCCTTCCGATCCATTTGCCATCTCCCCATTCGCTGTGGATCCGTTCTCATCTACCGAATAGATGACGCCCAAATCCGAACTGCCGTCTTCCGCGATCGAGGCGATGCCTGCCTGCTGAAATACCAGCGAGGCTGTAAGGATTGCCGCCAACAGGCGACTCATTCTGTTTTTTCTTTTCATAATTGCATCTCCTTTCTCATTAAATGTTCCGTTTGCGGTAGTTCTACCAGTAATCAATGCTTTCCGTTCAATAGTTTTTCAATGTGACAGTAACCGTAACACCGCTCTCGTCATTTTCGTCATCTTGCATAATTTCCTCATGTTTTTTTCCTCTCTCTCGTTCAATTTTGTAGGTTGATTATAACATCTGCTTTTCATTCTGACATCACCCATTTCAGCAAAAAAATGGGTGAGAAACATATGTTCTGTTTCCTTAGATTTTGCGTTTACACATTTCTGTATAGTGTTCAAAAAAAGGAGACGGCAAGCCGTCTCCTCTCACAGTTATCTACAGTTTTCACAAAATCATTCTCTTCCGCTGAAGCAGTACGTACACAGCTTACACGGCTCAATCCCGATGGATTTTTCCATATCGTCCAGCCGATGATAGCGAAGCGTCGTAAAGTTCTGCTCTTTGCGGATGGCTTCGAGCATCTCGGTGTAATTTTTGCTGCAGGGATCCGCATAGTCAGAAAGCACCTCTCTGGAAACATCGTCCCCTTCCCGCTCGCGCACAACGCGGCGGGCGATCAGCTCCATATCCGATTTTGAGCGGGAGAAATTCAGGTACTTACATCCAAAGAGCAGCGGCGGGCAGGCCGGGCGCACATGGACTTCCTTTGCACCACTCTGGTAGAGGAATTCCGTCGTCTCGCGCAGCTGAGTGCCGCGGACGATTGAATCGTCAATCAGCAGCAGCTTTTTGTCTTTGATCAGAGCCTTGACCGGGATGAGCTTCATCCGGGCGATCAGATTACGCTGGCTCTGCCGGGTCGGCATGAAAGAGCGCGGCCAGGTCGGCGTGTATTTGATAAACGGACGTGCAAACGGAATTCCGGATTCGTTCGCGTAGCCGACCGCATGCGCGGTACCGGAATCGGGTACACCTGCCACAATGTCCGGTGCAATATTGGCCGCTTCACGGTCTCGCGCGGCAAGCATCCCGCCGCAGCGATAGCGCATCTCTTCCACATTGACGCCCTCGTAAGACGCCGTTGGATAACCATAGTAAACCCACAGGAACGAACAGATCCGCATCTGGTCTCCCGGCTCACCGACCACCTTCACTTCATCCGGCGTGATAAAGTCAATCTCCGCCGGTCCCAGTTCCCGATAGTCCTTATAGCCGAGATTCAGGTAGGCAAAATTCTCAAACGAGACACAATAGGCGTCTTCTTTTTTTCCAATCACAAGCGGGGTTCGCCCCAGCCGGTCTCGCGCAGCGTAGATACCGTCTTTTGTCAGCAAAAGCAATGTCATCGAACCATCGATGACCTCCTGTACATAGCGAATCCCCTCGACAATCGAATCTTTTTTACAGATCAGCGCCGCCACCAGCTCTGTCGCATTGATCTGTCCGCTGCTCATCTCCTGGAAATGGGTATGTCCATTCTCATAGACAGAGCGCAGAAGTTCGTCCATATTATTGATCTTGCCAACCGTCGTGATTGCAAAGCTGCCCAGATGCGACTGCACCAGCAGCGGCTGCGGCTCATAGTCTGAGATGCAGCCAATCCCCAGATTTCCTTCCATCTCGTCCGCGTCTTTTTCGAACTTTGTCCGGAACGGGGAATTCTCAATATTATGAATCGCGCGCATAAAGCCCTGTTCCCCATACACGGTCATTCCGCCGCGGCGCGTCCCCAGATGGGAATGATAATCTACCCCGTAAAAAAGTTCCATCGTGCAGCTTCTCTTTGCCGCTACTCCAAATATACCGCCCATATTCCGTCTCCTCTCAGATGCTGCTCTGTAATTGTTCCGTATTATCGCTTTACATATAAAACTTCCAGATACACTCTTTTTGCCCTGCCGGGCGTCGGCCGAAGTGTAACAGCGCGTGTATTGCGTGAAGTATACCATGCCTGGCAGGGACATGGCAATAGTAAACCGGCAGAAAAACTCCCCGGAATTCCGGGGAGTGTATAACCGATAACAAATATTACTGAATCACAAATGTCAGCTCTGCTTCCGTGCAGACCTTATCGTCCACATATGCGGTCGCTTTGCCAACACCGACCGGTCCTTTCACCTTGATCACTTCAAGCTCCAGGCGAAGGACGTCACCCGGCACAACCTTCTGACGAAAACGTGCCTTATTAATGCCGCCGAACAGGACAAGCCTGCCCTTATATTCATCCAGTGAAAGGATCGCGACAGCCCCCACCTGCGCAAGCGCTTCCAGGATCAGTACGCCCGGCATCACCGGCTCCTGCGGAAAATGTCCGGCAAAAAACGGCTCGTTATAGGACACACACTTGCGTCCCACCGCACGTACTCCCGGCTCCAGTTCGTCAATCCGATCCACAAGAAGAAACGGAGAGCGATGCGGCAATATTTCCATGATCTGTTTTGAATCTAGCATAGCGGTTTTACTCCTGTTCTTACACTCTGCCTGATGTCGCGGCGGTCACACCCTGACCAATATCTTAACGCAGGTTTGACCTATGCCAGCATCCGGCTCATTTCACAAAGTCAGCATTACTCAGCAAACTTTTTGAAAAGCAGCGTCGCATTGTGTCCTCCAAATCCAAGGGAATTCGTCAGGCAGGCATTTACTTCGCGCTCGATTCCCTCTGGCGTATAGTTAAGATCCATCTCTTCCTCCGCCTCCTGGAAACCGGCCGTTGCGTGGATATAGTTCTCCATAATCGTCTTTACGCAGACAACCGCTTCCAGCCCGCCGGCAGCACCGAGTGCATGGCCGATCATAGATTTGGTTGAATTGATATTAAGCTGGTAAGCCGCCTCGCCAAACGCGGCCTTGATCGCGCGCGTCTCACAGAGATCGTTAAGGTGCGTCGCGGTACCGTGCGCGTTGACATACGGAATCTCTTCCGGAGCCAGATTGGCCTCCTTCATCGCCAGCTTCATCGCGCGTGCAGCGCCTTCGCCGGTCTCTACCGGAGAAGTGATATGATACGCATCACTCGTCGCTCCGTATCCGGCAATCTCCGCCAGAATCGTCGCTCCGCGCTGCTGTGCGTGGGAAAGCTCCTCCAGAACAAGAACACCTGCGCCTTCACCCATGACAAAACCGCTCCGATTCTTGTCGAATGGCAGAGACGCACGCAGCGGATCCGTCTCTTTACTCAGGGCGGTCAGCGCAGTGAACCCCGCTACTCCCATCGGACAGATCGCCGCTTCGGTGCCTCCGGCAACCATCATATCCGCGTCGCCGACCTGGATGGAGCGGTAAGCCTCTCCAATTGAATGCGTACCAGTTGCGCACGCAGTCATAACATTAATATTCTTTCCTTTCAGTCCAAAATGAATTCCGACATTTCCGGCCGCCATATTGGAAATCAGAAGCGGAACAAAAAGAGTCGGCATTCTGCCCGGGCCTTTTTCTATCAGCTTTGTATGCGCCTGCTCCATAATCTGAAGGCTGCCGATACCGCTGCCGATGGATACGCCCACCCGATAGCGCTCTTCCTCTGTCAGGTCACCGATTCCGGCCTGCGAAAGCGCTTCCGCCGTCGCGGCCACTGCGTACTGACTGAACAGCTCCATACGTCTGGACTCTTTTACATCCATCACGGTAAGCGGGTCAAAATCCTTTACCTCCGCAGCAAGCTTTGCCTTATATTCTGTTGTATCAAAACGGGTAATCGGCGCGATTCCCACCTTTTTGGCTTTCAGGCTGTCCCAGTAAGCATCCACGGAATTTCCGATGGGAGAAATTGCGCCCAAGCCTGTCACTACCACTCTTCTCATATAACGTCCTTTCTCAGATCCCCATTCCGCCATCCACGGAAATCACCTGTCCGGTAATGTAAGCCGCCTTATCCGATGCCAGGAACGCAACCGCTTCCGCGATATCCTGCGGCTGACCAATTCTCCCAAGCGGAATCTGTGTCAGCATTGCTGTTTTCTGCGCATCCGTAAGCACCGCCGTCATATCTGTCTCTACATAACCAGGCGCCACCGCATTGACAGTAACCCCGCGGCTTGCCAGCTCCTTTGCCAGGCTCTTCGTCATGCCAACCACACCCGCTTTCGCAGCACTGTAGTTGATCTGACCGGCATTGCCATGCAGGCCGACAATGGAAGAAAGGCTGACGATTCTGCCATAGCGCTTGCGCAGCATCTGCTTCGCGGCCAGCTTCATGCAGAAAAAGGTGCCTTTCAGATTCGTGTCAATGACCTTATCAAAATCCTCTTCGCTCACGCGCATAGCCAGGTTGTCCCGTGTGATACCTGCATTATTCACCAGGATATCCGGTGCGCCAAGCTGAGCGGTCACTTCTTTGAACATCCGCTCGCAGTCCGCCTGCGAGGAAATGTCCGCCTGGATGATCATTGCGCGTCTTCCGAGCGCCTGAATCTCATCGGCCACTTCCTGTGCTTTCGCCGCGGAACCACAGTAATTCACCGCTACATCCGCGCCATATCCGGCAAGCGTCAGCGCAATGGCACGGCCGATTCCTCTGCTCGCGCCTGTCACAAGTGCGATTTTTCCTTCCAACATATTTATTCATTCCTCCGCAGCTGCATTTTGCTGAGCAGCTGTCTTCTTTCATTATAAACCATCTGGCCAGGATCGGTACCGTCATTTACAGTACACTCTTTACCGCATCCAGATCTTCCGGCTTTTCAATATGCAGCGCCCTCACCGTTTTATTGATCTTCTTCATGAAATTTGTAAGCGTCGTTCCCGGTCCGATCTCAATAAACGTATCCGCTCCGGCCGCGATCATGTATTCCACGCTCTGCTGCCAGCGCACCGAAGAACACACCTGCCGTCCGAGCAGGCTGCGAATCTCCTCTGGATCACTGACTGGCTCAGCCGTCACGTTTGAGAGTACCAGAATCTCCGGCTTCCGGATTTCCTGATCTGCAAGCATCAGGTCAAGCTTTTCTC
>Ga0192279_1087_pt1 | contig 15979 bp, 15 predicted proteins | sample Koala_Koa24_L3_FD_131251 | JGI IMG/M metagenome (GOLD analysis project Ga0192279, IMG submission 131251) | Enriched cells from koala feces incubated with labeled cellulose particles, San Francisco Zoo, California, United States - Koala_Koa2-4_L3 ...
TTCGTAAATTCCCGACAACCTCCTACCTGGTAGTATCGATTTTCCCGCTCATTCCCGGGGCGAGCGTATATTACACGATGAATTACATCGTACGCCAGGAGACGGAGAGTGTGTATGGACAGGGAATGTATACCGTTGCCGTTGCCGGAATCATCGCGGTCGCTATTCTGATGGTATCAACGATTGCACGATGGGGAAGTCTGAAAAACACAGCCTTTAGCAGATAATGAACGGTTGTTATAAAATCCCAACATAAATTTTACAGGAATGTGCAGACTAAGGTAGAGAGAAAATAACAGTTGACAGGAAATTAAGCCTGTCAGAAAGGCGGCTTTCTACCAATGAAGAATCGATTTATTCGCTGCGGGATGTATGGGTGGTGTCTGGAGGTGTTCTGGACGGGACTGCATTCCCTTGCACATCATGATCCGAAGCTGATGGGGTTTTCTTCCCTGCATATGTTTCCGATTTATGGACTGGCCTCTCTGATTGCACCGCTCTCGGGTGCTTTGAAGCGGTTTAATACCTTTACGAGAGGCCTGATTTACATGGTCGGCATTTTCGCGGTCGAATATTCCTCCGGGATGTGGCTGAAAAAGAGAGATCAGTGTCCCTGGGATTATAGCGATTCCCCTTACCAGGTGAATGGGGTGATTCGGCTTGATTACGCGCCGATCTGGTTTCTGACCGGATTATTTTTTGAAAAGGCGGGAAAAGCGAGGGGATAGCCGTCCTGCGAACTGCCGATCAGGCGAACCGTTCTCAGAAAATGTTTCGAAGTTTAGAAAAATTTAAGTTGACGCGAAACGAATGTTTTGGTAAAATTAACAACAAGTAGAAGAAATATAAAAATTTTTTCGGCTAAAAAGACAGAGACGTGCAAGAAGAGAGGCTTCATTCCCATCCTGTTTCAGGAGGAATGAGAGCTGGTCGCTTCTTGTGCGTCTCTCTTTTTTGGAACAGTTCAGAGCAGCATCGAAATAAAAAAACAGGCTGTTCTGAATTGTTACCTTTTTGTTTATTCAGAGCAGCATCCTGGTGAAGAAAACTTTTATGCCAGAAGCTGCAGCATGAAAGGAAGGATCAGCTCATAGGTAAAAAGAATGCCGATGACGAAGCAGGCCAAGTCAGAGAGGATAACAGCTAGAAAGACCAGCCTTTTCTTTCGCTTTAAATCCGGCTGACTGAACGCCCAGATATGGTAGACGATGATCGGGAGCGAAATACATCCGCTGATAGCGAAGGAAATGGAGTATTGCTGGCGCAGCAGCTGTTGGGGGGTGACGGACGCGAGCTCGTAGCCATAGCTGGCTGCCATGGTATTCAGAAAGCTGATGATATTCTGCGAGAAAAAGAGCGCAATGACAAACGCGATTACCGCACAGAAGACGCAGATGGCAATTCGTGAGAGCAGTTCGCGAACCCTCACAGATGTATATGTAGAAGAGGGTTCCTCATCCAGCCATTTGGAAAAATCAATCTTTTTGTCAGTAGAAGTGCTTTTTCCACTGCTCTGGCTTTTTGTGGTATCTTTTTTGTCTTTTCCAAACAGTCCGGCCAGCTTGGGAATCTGGCTTGGACCGAAAATAAGGATGATGATTGCGAGAATAATAAGCAGTTCTGTTGTTCCGAATTTCATGCGGGTTCCTCCGTGTACATTAATCCTGTCAGACAGTATTTCAAATAGGATAGCAGTTTTTTGGCTATTTTCCAGTCGAAAATTTTTACCTTTTTTTTCATAATCTTTATCTTCAGCGTACTGCATTAAATGTATATTCCCCATTAATTTGGAAAGTTCACGAATTGTCAGCTTTACAGCACGAATGGCGCTGGCGGGAGGGGGAAAATGGTATAATTAAAATATAATGTGGGTATTTGCACCCGTTTTTAAGGACCGTCATTTATCCGTATAGACTTTACTGTATATTCGCGGGCGGGATGTTTCCTTCCCTGCCCAAAACAGATATGGGAAATCAATTGACAATTATATGTTTTGCCGTAATGGCAGGAAAGGAGTAGATATGAAAAGGAAGGGGGTAAAAAAGTTGCTAAGTGTGGCTCTGGCTTTTAGCCTGGTTGCCGGGACGATTCCGGATGCGGCGTTTGCGCAGGATGAAACTGAGGAAGCAACGGCCGTTGAAACGGAAAGTACGGAGGAAGTGACTTCAGAAACAGAGACAGAAATGGAGACAGCAACTGAAACCACGGCCATAGAAACGCAGCCTGAAACAGAAATCGTGACTGAAATGGAAACGGCATCTGTGACTGAGGCGGAATTGACAGAGACGGATGAGGCTTTCCAGGAGACGGAATCCGAACAAACGCAGGAGGCGGAAACACAATCCGAGACAGAAGCGGAAACCGAAACAGAAGCCGCAGCTGCCGCACTTTGTGATCACGGAAACACAACGGATTCCTGCGTGATTTGTGAAGTAGAGGCATTAATCGACGAATTACCGACTGCGGATGAAATCTCCGAAATGGATACGGACGGGCAGAATGAAGTCTACGCACAGGCGTCGGACATAAAGGAAGCATTACTTATACATATTATATAGACCAGACCTGTTCGACCAAGACCGGTTCGACAGGAGATACAACTAGCGGCGCAACGGACGAGGGCTCTGCTCCGGTCAATGCGGGGTACGTATTATGTTGTGGCTTCTATTGCAGAGCAGGATAACTACTATGCGGCGGAAAGTGAAGCTGCGGAGCTGACCATTACCAAAGCAGTCTACGACATGAGCGGCGTAAGCTTCACGGGTGTAAGCTATACCTATGATGGAATCGAGAAAAAGATTGAGATCAGCGGGACACTTCCGAGCGGCGTAACGGTAAACTATACAAACAACACCCTGACCAACGCAGGGAGCACGACAGCGACGGCAACGTTCAGCGGCGATACGGATAATTATGAGGCAATCGCGTCGATGACGGCGGTGCTTACAATCACTAAGGCGGCAGGCGAGGGAAGCGTGGGTATTACCGGATGGAGCTACGGTGAATATGACGCAAACTCGAACAGTCCGGCCCCGGCTTCATCCACGAATGGAACGGACAATGTGACGTACCTCTACAAGGTACAGGGCGCGGTCGACAGCACATATACGGATGAGATCCCGACGGACGCGGGCAGCTACACCGTGCAGGCGACATTCGCCGCGACCAATAATTATAAGGCCGTGACGGTGAGTGAAGACTTCATTATCAGCCAGAGAGCAATCACGGTTGCCATAGACAGCCAGAGCAGCACCTACGGCAATGAAATTGAGGCGCTTACGGCTGCCGTTACTGAAGGCAGCATTGTGGAAGGAGATACGGATGTATATTCCTTAAGCACATCGGCGGCCAGTACTTCTGCTGTCGGTACGTATGATATCTCAGGTACAGCCCTGAATGGCAATTATAATATTACCTTTGTAAATGAGGAAGGGGCTTATACGATCACAGCGGCGGAGCTGACGGACGTTACCATATCGCAGTCCGGGACGCTTACCTACGATGGGACAGCGCAGACTGCTGATGTCACAGCCAGCGCGGAGACAGCAGATGGTACGGATATCATTTATACCTACAGTGCTTCAGAAGATGGAGAGTATTCTACAGAAGTGCCAGCGTTTACGGATGCCGGGACTTACACCGTCTACTACCGCGCCGCGGCAGAAAATCATGAAACATTGGAAGGCAGCTTTACCGTAACCATCGGGAAAGCAGTGTATGATATGAGCAGCGTAAGTTTCGAGGATACGACGTTTGAATACGACGGCGAGGAGAAGACCCTGGTAATTGGCGGCGACCTTCCGGATGGCGTAACGGTAACCTATTCCGATAATACACGGACAGAAGCGGGCAGTACGACAGCGACGGCTTATTTCGCAGGAGACGCGGATAACTATGAGGCGATTGATTCCATGACGGCGACGCTGATGGTAGCGGTTCTTGTAGAACTGCCGGAGCAGGCCTTCCCGGATGAAGATGCGGAACACAAGATTGAACTGACCGAAGGACTTACGGAGGTGCCGGAAGCATTGCAGTCCATACCGGAGCTGGATACCGTGGAAGAAATCGAAACAGAACTGAAAACCCTGGTCATCGAGCAAATCGGGTTATACAGAAGAAAATACCATAATCTACGATGTAACACTGGTAATCAGTTTTGACGGCGGGATTACCTGGGAAAAGGCAACGGAAGAGAACTTCCCGGAGGGTGGCCTTATTGTTATCCTGCCGTATCCGGAAGGTACAAATAAGGAGGAGTACGATTTTACGGTTATCCATATGTTCACTACGTCAGCCTTTGGCAGGACACCGGGCGACACGGAAACACTGGATCCGTTAAAGACTGATGACGGCCTGCAGGTGACTCTGACCGGGCTTTCCCCGATCATTGTGGCATGGAAAGCGATCGCACAGTCTTCTGGCGGGACGGAGATCGGGAGCGAGACAACTGCGCCGACCGAAACGGAATCTGAGACGGAAACGGAAACCGAAACAGAAACAGAAACCGAGACGGAAACAGAATCAGAAACCGAGATAGAACCGGCAATGGAAACGGAAACAGAATCAGAAACCGAGACAAAAACAGCAATGGAAACAGAAACCGGGGCAGAAACGGAAAGTGAGACGGAAACCGAAAAAGAAACTGCGATTGATACGGAAGCAGGTACCGAAGCAGAAACGGAAACCGAATCCGAGACGAAAACGTCTGTGCAGACCGGTGATGGAACCCCACTGGGCCTGTGGTTGACCCTGTTCCTGATGTCAGCGGCGGTTCTGCTGATGATGGAAGAACGGAGACAGCAGAGAAAGTAATGTGGATGTACAATTTTTGAGAGGAGTAAGGAAAAGCAGCCGGAAGGCTGCTTTTTCCGTAGTCGGCAAAGTTGATTTATTGGATGTTTCCAATAGATAAATGAATTCGCCCTGTGGAGGAAACATGTGAAAAACAGGCAGCAGTGGATGCTGGATATTGTAAAAGAAGAGATGTCAGACATTGAGGTAAATGTTTTAGCAGAATGAAAATGCGGAGGCTTACTCCCACTATGATAATATTTGCTTATTTCGGCGCTCCCGAATCTCTGTAAAACAAAGCCCCAAGTTTGAATGCCGTTCCAGTGAATGTTTTTCTGATCTGATATACTTCCAGGATGCATTGAAGTCATCACATACAGAAAATTCTGAATCTGAAATGAACGTCAGAAAATCATCCATTCTATTTTTGTAGGTTCTGGCGAATGCCAATGCGTCTCTTTCTTTTTCAGTGTCTGTACTGTTGAGTTTGTCGTATAATACATGGTCCAGGTTGGCTGACATGTAATATGCCCGGTACGGAATAGAATTCCAGACTTTTCCCTGTAAACAAAGCCGATCAATGTTTTCACGCTTTTTTCGGTTCCTCAGAATGATATTTTCTGGCTTTGAAGTTCGAATCTCAGTTGTTGAATAATAAGGATTTTGCCGCGTTTTATCGCATATAACCGCATCATCCGGTATATACGCACCATCCATATCGATAAGGTGAATGATCTGCTGGAAATCGGATGCCCTATAATGCGTGGATGATGCATACTTTTTCACGAAGTCCCCAATCTTCGAAACGATGTTACCGGAAGATACGGTTTTGTCAGTTGTGATGTCACCATGCGTGATTTCCACATACACTTCATTTTCATCAAATAGCCGGGAAAGTATCACACCTAATGCTTCATCATCGGAAGGGCCTTCGACAATGATAAATACTATTTTCTTTTTGCTTTTACGAGGCAATGGGCTCACCTGCTTCCCGGAACGCTAACGCAATCTCGGCGTTATGGGTCGGTTCATATAACTGCTCACTCTGGCTGTCCGTCCCCAGGGTGATGTCCCTGTAATAATAATCCCGCAGGTTATTATTGTCTTTGACGTTTGTCATGCGGACATATCGATGGGATGGGTTCGTTGTCGTGAAAGCAACAAAACCGCGGTCCAATGTCTCTAGCAAGCGTAGGTTATGCGAAGTGAAGATCAACTGGCCTTTTCCCTTTTCGGAGACAATTCGCACCATTTCGCCGAGCAGATATTCAAAAATGCCAGAATCCAGTTCATCGATTGCGACGGTTACGGAATCCTGGTTATATACAGCAATCAAAAGCTGGAGGATCATCACGATTTTTTTGATGCCGTCAGATTCATATTTCAGGGGGATTTCCTTGCTGTTTTTACAGGAAAGCAGCTGGATTCGCTTTCCGGTCTTTCCGTTGTCCATTACCTCGTCGCCCAGATCTTTCATTCGAATCGTCAGTCCGGGAATTATCTGTTCCAGAACAATGTTCATGTCTTTAATTACATTTTGTACAATACCGACGGTCTCATCCCATATAACGGAAGGAGTATCCAAGGGGAGGACAGTAAGGCCTGCAGCTTTTGTCTTTTTATCTTCGTATTTGAACGCCAACGGGAGAAAATTCATACTGATTGCGCCGGATGTTGCCTGGTTAATAACAAATAATTCATAATGCCCGTAAAGAATAAGAGTTTCAAGCAGGTTCATATGCCGGTTGTATTCTGCATCTGTCAGATGATTCTCTCCATACTTCCTTGCTGCGTTTAGCAGCTCCCTGGAAAATAGGAAGGATCGGGATGTCTGTTCCGCCAATTTCTTTGCGACGAGCAGGTTCACTTTTGTCTCTTCATCATTCCCGATCAGGAGACTGTATTTGACGGCAGGGATGAAAACTTTTGCCGTGCGGGTGTCGATGAAGCGGCTTTTCCGTATTCTGGTTTCCGTGTTTTCAAAGGAGAAACTGAGTACTTCATCAAAAATCACGGTTTTAGACTGTCTGTCTTGTGAAGCATCATGCTCCAGGTTCTGTTCGGTATTTTCATAATCTTTTCGGATGCAGCACTCATAATAAGCTTTATAATTTCCATCTGGCGTGATAATATCAAATACGTATTCCAAATCTGCTGATGCTGTGTCTACGTTAATATAATCAGCGATTTCCGGTTCGAGTTTTTTTCCACATAAAATGTTTTTCAGTATCTGTAGGATGTCAATCAGCGCGGTTTTGCCTGATCCATTCTGCCCATACAGTCCGAGTACGCTTGCGCGATATTTTTTCCGCGGATTCTGGAAGCTGATTTCCCCGTCTTTGATGTTTTTAAAGTTTTTGATTGATATGCCGAATAGCCGGACTGTAGCATTTATCATGGCATTTTCTCCTTTATTCCCGCGAAGCAATGAGCCAAGTAGACACGCTTACGCGGATATTTGACTTACAGTCAGTATAGCATCATGAAGCAGGAAAGTCAATACGAATTGCAAAATCTTCACATTTTGTGCCGGAACACGCCTTCAATAACGTGAAAAAATTTGTTAATGATTTATTTTACAATTATTAACCCGGGAGGCGCGGGTACCAAGTTCTATTGCTACTATATCAAGATTACTCTGTTTTGGAACATAGGCTACGGTTTAGGATTTCTTTTAAAATAACGGTAAAAAAAACAAAAACAACATAAATAAAGAAAAAATACAACATAAAAACATGAGTTCCTAAAGGAAAAAATCAAGAAAACGGTCAAAACGGGCTTTTCAAGAGAAGGGTTCTATGCTACAATAGCGATCAGAGAAACCCGATAGCAGAAGATAGTTCACGTGTTACGGACTGGAACAGTTGTAAATAAAAAACAGAGATAAACAGAGATTCAATAAGCATTCTGGTGATATGTCAAGAGGAAAATAAAAAAATTTACAGGGTATTTTTTAAAAAAGGGCGCACTTCACCTGCATTCGTCTCTGTATTTCTCAGAAACGAACGCTAGTTCGACTCGATATTTGATTCAACGTCCAGCTTTTCGCCGGTGTACAGTTGGTTTCTGGCCAGCAATCCAAAAACGAGTCGTACGAATTTACGAGATGTAAGCGCGAGTGCTCTCTTGTGCTGATGTTTGGTTACCTCAGCATATTTCTTATTGTAAAAGTCCCTGTATTCGGGGATGTATCTTCTGACACTGTTGGCACCTTCTCCAAGATAATAGCGCAAATACACATTGCCTGCTTTTGTTACGTAATTATCTTCGGAAACAAAATCGCCAGAATCATTTCGCTTCCATGTTAAGCCCGCATATTTGGCTAAGGCATCGGAAGAGTGAAATACAGCGATATCTCCGATTTCGGAGAGTATACCGGCTGCCCAGACGGGCCCAATGCCTGGAATCGACCTCAGGATGGTAAACGCATTTGGGTTCATTCCGTTAATGCATTTTTCGATTGCCTGGTCAATCAGCCGGATTTCTTTCTGATAGGCCTGTATGCAGTTAAATGAGCTTGCCAACGAAACGTTAAGCGGCTCATACATGCACTTATCCAGACGGTAAGAATCCCTGGCTGCCTTTTTGAGAAGCTCGGAGGTCTTTTGTATATCTGTTATGCGGTTCCGGCTCTTTTCGGCCAGAAACGCCAACAGGTCCTCCTCCTTGGCGTCAACGATATCCTGTAGCGTCATAAACTCGGTCAGGACTGCGGATGCGGTTGCCCCGTAAATGTTACTGAAAGGCTGCTCCTCACCCTCTAAAATCTGGAGTTCACTGAATTTCAGGTAAAGATTGGAGACCATGTAAGTTTTCTCTCGGGTAATACACTCAGCCAGATGAAGCCGATGCCTGGTAAGCCGCTTCAGGGCAATAAACTGGCTGCCGCGCCATGGCTCAAGCTTTTTTGTGCGCCCTACCCTTGCAAAATCAGCAATGAGATAGGCATCAAGGGGATCCGTCTTATCCATGCCGATATAGGACTTACGGTAGTTGGCGGTCATCTTGGGATTGACACAATAAACGTAAGGCTTGTACGGCATGAGCAGTTCGCTGGTAGCCAGGAAATTAGCAATGTGGATGCTGTAAACGGAAGTTGATTCCAATACAGCGACTATGGTATTGAGATCAGGATGCTTTTCCATACAGCGTACGACCGTTTCGGCGAGTTCATCAGCGCCGGGCTGGTTGTTCCTGAATGAGGAAGAGATGTACCTGTTCTGTTCAAAGTCCATCGCGCAGACCACGTTGGATTTTGAGCTTACATCAATACCGACAAACAAAGTGGACATATAGTTGATCTTGATCATGTTATCACGCCCCTTTCCGATCTGGATTTGTGGAACCTGAAGTTAAAGGCTTATCCTGTGTAACATGGGATGACCGCAACCTCGCGTAATCGGCATTCATTCAGCCAGCATTTTTTGCTGGTGCTAACAGCTGAAGATGCATCTTCTGTGTAAGCGGAATGTGTCCCATGTACCAGGCTGCATGCTTAAAGAGCAGTCACGAATACATCGGCTGAAAGGAGACGAAGCAGTACCTTCGGGCATCAGACTCTGCTGATATCATACCACAGGATGAACCATATGAAAATGTAACTATCAACGGTATAGATGGAAATTAGGGTGGGGGAGATCCCTCCTAGACACCCTTACATCCATACACAATATGAGAATAAGTAGAGATGAGTTCTTTGGCTACGTTCCGTAGCTCTGAACTTATTATACGAGGAGACGGGCATGGATAACAGAAATGACCAGATTCGGATTGTGCAGGAGACGGTTGCCGGCAAGGAAATCACGCTGGCGCATGTGATGGGAGGCCCCTCACCGATTATTTATCAGAAGCTGGGGATGAATCCGTCGATTGATTATGGCTCATCCGCGATCGGTATTATGAACCTGACGCCGCCAGAATCCGCGGTGATTGCCTCAGATATCGCTGTGAAGAGCGGGGATGTCTATCTTGGATTTGCGGATCGTTTTACCGGTACGCTGATTGTGTCGGGGGATATTTCAGATGTGACGAGTGCGCTGACAGAAGTTTTGCGCTATTTTCGGGATGAGCTGCATTATGTGGTCTGTCCTCTTACGAAGAGATAGAGACATTCTGCCGCCGAGCAAAGCGAGGGGGCATTTCCAGATGGGTTATGGCAGGTCGGAAAGGAAGCAGCGATCCGGAGAGGCGTCTATGGACAGAATAATTACTAGAGAGGAACTCCTTCGGGAGATTTTTCATGATTACGATACGCGAAAAGACGGGGAACCGCTGCGGCTTGTGCGTGTTCGGGTACCGAGCCGGGATGTGAGCCTGGCTCATCTGACAGGCGTGTCGTCGCGGGAAGTGTACCAGACCCTTGGCTTACATATCGGCGTTCATGAGGGAGAAGATCATACAGGAGATACACTTGGATTTTTGAAATTTACGCCCTGGGAAGCGACGGTGGTGGCAGCGGACATCGCGATAAAGAATGGCAATGTGGAAATTGGTTTTCTTGATCGCTTTTGCGGAGCGCTGATTCTGACCGGACCTTACGCGGAGGTTCGCTCCGCAGTAGAAAGTGTGGTCGCTTTTTTCCGGGATGAGCTGCATTTCCCGGTGTGTGACATTACGGAGAATTGAGATGAAAAAATTATTTCTGATGGGAAGAAGTGAGGCGGGAAAAACCTCCCTGGCGCAGGTGATGAAAGGGGAAGCACTTCATTACCAGAAGACGCAGTATACCTTTGCGGAAGAAGACATGATTGACACTCCCGGAGAATATGCGGAGTCGAAGCAGGTCGGGGTTGGCCTGGCCTGTTTTTCATTTGAGTCCGATGTGGTAGCACTTGTGTGCGCGGCGGATGAGCCGTTTACGATATTTACGACAAATTGTAACGCATTTCTGAATCGGCCTTTGATTGGGATTATTACGAAGATTGATTCGCCGTATGCGAATGTCCCTATGGTCCGTCAGTGGCTGGAAAACGCGAATTGTGAGAGGATATTTCTGATTAATAATGTTACCGGCGAGGGCCTGGATCAGCTTCGGGATTATCTGGAGGGAGAGCCGGAGAAGATCACACTCGAAGAGGCGAAAGTGCGGCAGAGGCTGGGACTGCGTGACTGGGATGAAAATACAGCCTTGAGCAGATAAATCTGCACAGCCTGGTCTCAGCTTCGCTTCGGTCGGTGCTAAACGCGTGCCACTGGCACGCGGCACCTTTTCATTTCGATGCTGTTCTGAACTGGTGTCTCAACTTTATGTATTTTTTATATACTTTGTAATAATTCCCTTGAAAAATCGGGCGAAATGTAATATGATAGCACATATGGCATGAAGCCGAAGAACAGTGAACGGACGAATGCGAATAATCAACATTAAAAGACTGGGGGATAAATCCATTGGAACCAAACAAAAATGAGACAACACCGACGAATAATACGGCAGTGAACGCCGAAAAGCCATCGGCAGAGGTTGCCGCTGCAAATACTTCTAAACCAGGTACTCCGAATCCAATACCCAAGAATGTGCTGGCAAAGCCGGGAGCGGTTCCGCCGAAAGGTGCGATGCCGCCCAGACCGGGTGCCATGCCTCCGAAGCAGGGCGCAGGGAAGAAGCATAATTATTACAAGATGATGATGACTGTGATTGATACGGTCAAGCAGGATTATGCCGGTTTCCAGGAAAAAGAAGAGATCAATGATACCAAATATCCGATGAACATGCTTGTTTACGCCTATCAGAAGCGCATGGTAAATGAAGTCATGTTTCTGCGGATTGTCAGCGAATATCTGGCGTCTTTGGGAGATCCGAACCTGAAGTTCTCGATGGTAAACCACGGCAATTACAAGAACAATACAGTTGGTTTCCGGGCGCGCCGTTATGGGGATGATCTGTATGTGACAGAGGTTGGCCGTGACGATAGACTGAAGCCTGGCGATAAGATTACAAAGCTGGATAAATACACACCGGGTGAGCACCGCACAAAGATTCCGAAGAACTTTATGACCGGCAATACACCGGAGCGCGAGCAGTGGGGAGGCTTCCTCAAGATGTTCCCGTCTTTCGATGTGGAGCATGCGGATGGTACGACTGAGAACCTGAAGTTCCGCCATTTTATTATTGAGAAGCCGAAGCGCAAGATGGAGTTTGAAAGCCTGAACGAGAAGACATTCTATATTTGCGTAGAGGAGTTTTCTCAGAATACGGCCGACCTGGAAAAGGCGATCGAGGAGCATGCGGCAGAGCTTACTTCCTGTGAGAACCTGATCATTGATCTGCGCAAGAACGAAGCTGGGACGGAACCGGGCTTTGTTCCGCTCCTTCCGATGATATTTGATTCAGAGGAGGAACTGGGAGCGCTTCTGGAGAAAGAGGCGATCTATACCAATTACTCCAAAAATAACTGTGAGCATACGACCAAAAAGATTCAGAATATGAAGGAGCGCTATGAAAAGGCGAACAATGCGGACGCGGTAGCGCTGGCGGATCAGCTGATTGCAGAATTCAATGAGAAGTTCGGCACTGGTTTCCAGAAGGATGTGCCGGAGGATGATATTCTGGCGGCTTATCAGGAAGTACATGAGGGCAAAGAAGGACGCTACAATAATATCAAAAAGGTGATCCTTCTGACGGATACCTGGTGCCGGGACTCCGGAGAAGTATTTGTCAAGCTCTGCTCCGGTTCTGAGAAGGTGACGGTAGTCGGACGTCCGACGATGGGTACGATTGACTATACAAATTATGTCAATGCCAGCATTGAGAAGTCGTTTATCCTCTCTTATCCGATGAGCAAGCGGCAGAATGTGGTAGACGGACATCCGTACAATGAGACCGGGCTTCCGGTGGATGTTTACATCCCATGGACGCCGCAGGAGTGCACAGAGGATCTGCTGCGGCAGAAAGCGCTGGAGCTTGCAGAGGCATAAGATTATCATCATCGCTGGAAACAATGAAAAGGAGGTTGGCAGAATGGAGGTTATGGAAATGACAGAAAAAGAACAGGCTACCACTCTTATGGATAAATTCATTGATTTACAGAGGATAAAAAAAGCGGTTGATAAGGACAGGGAAATTGATTACCAGATCAAGACGACAAAAGCGAAATTGGAAGCGTTGGGGATTGTAACCGAACCGCTCACTATGGAATAAGATAGAGTAAAAATAAACAACATCATTTGCACTGCAATCATCTACAGTACAAACTGATCAGGCGTTGGAGCAGGCGAAGGGCTATCAAATATACAGCCCGGACGAGACTTCAACTGCCGGGTTGCAAATCGCGACAGCAGGTAACGAAGCATCTGCGGGACAGTAGTAAGTACTTATTTTACTATCGTCCGCGGATGCTTTTTCTGTATCTGAATACCTGGGATGATAGCAAACGGTAATGAGGGTTATAGCGAATATATGATGGATGATTTCGTACCTTCACAGTTGCACAGTCAGTTGTTAATGCAGAGTTAGAAAGGTTGCCTGGATATGAAGAAAGAAAATCAAACAGACAATTATAATATGAAAAAAAAGAAGACGAAAAAAGGATGGATCGAACCCCATACAGGGAAGAAAAGCTCAGCGAGAAACAGGAAAAGATACTAACCGCCAGAGTGTCCGGTGTGAGCATTGTGGGAAATGTTTTTCTGTCCGCGTTCAAGCTTGTGGCCGGCATCTTTGGTCATTCCAGCGCAATGGTATCTGATGCGGTGCATTCCCTTTCGGACGTTCTGACCACTGTGATTGCACTGATCGGTGTAAAAGTTGCGAAACGCGGCGCAGATACGGAGCATCCCTACGGGCATGACCGTTTCGAGTGTGTTTCTTCAGAAATCCTTGCTGGACTTTTGCTGGTTACCGGCGTGGGGATTGGCCTGTCCGGAATTCGGACAATTCTTGCCGGAAATTACAGTGAGCTGGAAATTCCCGGAATTCTCCCATTGATAGCAGCCATCGTGTCAATCGCAACCAAGGAGGCAATGTACCACTATACAAAGGCCTGTGCGAAAAAGCTACGCTCGTCTGCCTTTATGGCGGATGCCTGGCATCACCGCTCAGACGCGCTCTCTTCCATTGGTTCACTGATCGGTGTGGCGGGTGCGCGCGCCGGCTTTCCAGTGCTGGATCCGCTTGCCAGTGTCGTCATCAGCGCCTTTATTCTGAAGGTGGCAGTTGATATTTTCCGCGATGCGATCCGTAAAATGACGGATACGGCCTGTGATGCGGAATATACCGAGAAAATGCGGCAGTACATCGCCGGGCAGGAGGGCGTCGTGCGGATTGATCTGCTGCAGACGCGTATGTTTGGTGAAAAGGTCTATGTCGATGTGGAAATCGCTGTGGACGCGCATATGGAGCTGGAGAGTGCGCACGCGATCGCCGAGCGGGTACACGACGGGTTGGAGCGGCAATTTGATAATATCAAGCATGTTATGGTTCATGTGAATCCTTATGAAGCATAGCATGTCAGGAGCTTAAAAACAATTTCCTGCGCAAAATGGTAATTTTTGGCTTCGGCCTGTTCTGGTGAGACAAAAAGAACTTGACCGATTACCTCTTGTAAGGTATTCTGTTTATGACAAAAATCTGGCTGCGAGTGTGCGGCAAGTCTGGACAAAAAGGCAGAAAATGGCATATACGCCTGATTTCGTAAAGGCTGCGCATTCAGAAAGGAAAAATACAATGAAAAAATGGAAAATGGTTTTATCTGTTCTGACCGCCATGGCGATGACGGCTACCCTGTCTCTCTCCGGTTGTGCGGAAGAGGCCGAAACAGCTACTACTGTGCATTTCGGCGTGCTCTCCGGTCCGACCGGCATCGGCGCGGCGAAGCTTCTGACGGACAGTGACAATGGAGAGACGGGAAATACCTATGAATATATCATTGCCGCAGACAACAGTGAGATTGTATCCGGTCTGACCACGGGGGAACTGGACATTGCCTGCATGGCGTCCAACATGGCTTTGAATCTGTATAACCAGACAAAGGACAGCGAGGATTCCGGCATCCAGGTGATTGCGCTCGGCACACAGGGAGTGCTTCATATTCTCGAGAGCGGCGGCAGCGAGGAGATTCAGACCATCAGTGATCTGGAAGGTAAGACCATTTACGCGACCGGTCAGGGGAGCAATCCGGAATACGTTCTCCGCTATCTGCTTGAGTGCAATGATCTGGATCCGGATGAAGATGTAGAGATCGTATTTGCAGAAGCGACGGAGATCAGCGCCGGCCTCATTTCCGGAGAGATCGAAGCAGCGATGCTCCCGGTTCCGGCAGCCACTGCAGCGATTCTCCAGAGTGACGGTACAGTGCGTGATGCGATTGATGTAAACGATGCCTGGGAAGAGCTTGGAAATGGGTCTTCCCTGATTATGACCGCGGTTGTGGCCCGCACGGAATTCATCGAGGAAAATCCGGATGCGGTCGAGACATTTCTGGATGAATATGAAGCCTCCATCGGTTACGTGAATTCAAATGTAGAAGAAGCGGCAGAGTTCGTGGCAGAATTGGGTATCACTCCATCTGCTGCGATTGCAGCCGCGGCGATCCCGCAGTGTAATCTGGTATTTATCTCCGGCGAAGCCATGGAGACGGCGATCACCGATTATTATGAAGTACTCTATGAGGCAAATCCAGATTCCGTCGGCGGTGAGCTGCCGGATGATGAATACTATTATGTTGGATAATTATATGAATCGGAAGAGTGATTTCATAAAGAAATGCGCTAAAATTTTGCTGCCCCTGGCCTTTTGGCTGGGGGTTTGGCAAATTGCGGCTATGACGGCGGGTTTTCCGCTTCTTCTGCCGACACCGATATCCGTTGGATGTACACTGCTGGAGTTGGCGGTAACTGGGACATTCTGGCGAAGCGTAGTGTTTAGTCTTGGCCGTGTCCTGTGCGGAATGGTTTTAGGGAGCATGCTTGGGTGTGTATTTGCGCTCTTAACCTGGCGTTTTACGATTGCCGATTTGCTTTTGTCTCCGGCAATCCGGGTTATTCGTGCCACTCCGGTCGTTTCTTTTATTCTTCTGGTGTACCTTTGGGTGACGCGGACACAGATCCCCAGCGTGATCTCTGCGCTGATGGTGCTGCCTGTGATTTGGAGCAGCCTGCGGGCCGGGCTGGATTCTGTCAATGGGCAGCTGTTGGAGATGGCGAAAGCGTATCGTTTTGGACGCGTGAAAACTCTGCGCCTGGTCTGGCTGCC
>Ga0192279_1089_pt1 | contig 15926 bp, 9 predicted proteins | sample Koala_Koa24_L3_FD_131251 | JGI IMG/M metagenome (GOLD analysis project Ga0192279, IMG submission 131251) | Enriched cells from koala feces incubated with labeled cellulose particles, San Francisco Zoo, California, United States - Koala_Koa2-4_L3 ...
CAGGTTCGCCGGGTTGTGCAGCGGCGCAAGGTCATTGCACTCTTCTACCGCAGCAATCACTTCATCCGTAATCACGACAGAGCTAGCGAACTTCTCACCGCCGTGTACGACTCTGTGTCCAACCGCGTTTACCTCAGACAGGCTGGCGATCGCGCCGATCTTCTCATTTACCAGGGCATCCAGCACCATCTGAATTGCCTCTTTGTGTGTCGGCATCGCAGCTTCTGTAATCTCTTTTTCACCGCCCGCCTTCTGATAGGTCAGTCTGCCGTCAATACCAATTCTCTCACAAAGTCCTTTTGCAAGTACCTGCTCAGAGTCTGAGTTGATCAGCTGATACTTTAAGGAAGAGCTTCCGCAGTTAATTACCAGTACATTCATTTTTCTATCCTCCGGTATTCTACTAAGAAGCAGGGCATTCCGCTTATCTCCGGAATCCCCCGCTCACTTTCAATCAAGCAGGGAAATTTTCTCTCTGCCCGCCGCGCGTGGCGCATCCAGCGTCGGCTGGAAAACTTCCATGTGCACCCCTGCGCATTAAAAACAGGAAACGACATCCGTCGCTTACTATACTTTGACTGACAAAGTTCAGCAGCCGAGCAGCCAGTTATAAAGTTCCTCGTATTTTCTCGCAGAACTGTTCCACGAGAAATCCTGCGCCATGCCGCGGTCAATCATCTTATTCCACTCACGCTTTTTATTATGATAAAGGTTCATCGCACGCTGTACGGTGAAGTACATCTCATGCGCGTTATAATTCGCGAAGCTGAATCCAGTACCAGTACTTTCATACTCGTTATATGGTTCCACCGTATCCTTCAGGCCGCCTGTCTCACGAACAATCGGAACGGTACCGTAACGAAGGCTGATGATCTGAGAAAGGCCACACGGCTCAAACAGCGACGGCATCAGGAACGCGTCACACGCCGCATATACCTTATGGGAAAGCTGCTCCGAATAGAAAATATTCGCAGACACCTTACCCTGATATTTCCACGCGAAATGGCGGAACATATTTTCATATCTCTCTTCGCCGGTGCCAAGCGCCACGATCTGGAGATTATTCTGGCACATCTCATCCATCATGTGCTCGATCAGGTCAAAACCTTTCTGATCCGTCAGACGGGATACAATGCCAATCATAAATGCGGAATCATTCTGTTCCAGGCCAAGCTCCCGCTGAAGAGCACGTTTATTTTTAATCTTTTCCTTGCGGAAATTACGAGCGTTAAAATGATAATCAATCAGCGGATCTGTTTCTGGATTCCAGACGTCATAATCAATTCCATTTACAATTCCGCGAAGATCGTTCGAACGTGCCCGCATCAGTCCATCCAGCCGCTCGCCGTAGAACGGCATCTTGATCTCTTCCGCATAAGTGTCGCTCACCGTCGTAATCGCGTCCGCATAAACAATGCCGCCCTTCAGATAGTTCGCGTCGCCATACGCTTCGAGCTTATCCGGTGTAAAATAATAAGCCGGCAATCCCGTAATATCGCGAACCGTCTTGACATCCCAGACGCCCTGGAACTTCAGGTTGTGAATCGTAATTACGGATTTGATTCCGCGGTAAAAGTCTCCATCCTGGAATCTGTCTTTGAGCATAACAGGAATCAATCCTGTCTGCCAGTCATGGCAATGAATCACATCCGGCCGGAATCCAATCGACGGCAATGCGGATAATGCAGCCTTTGAGAAGAACGCAAACTTCTCAATATCCTGATAAATGTTCCCATATGGCTTTGGTCCGGAAAAATAGTATTCATTATCGATGAAATAAAAATGAACACCATCCAGTTCCATATGCAGGATGCCCACATACTGAGATCTCCACGACAGATTCATGTAGAAGTGCGTGACGTATTCAAGCTTATTCTTCCACTCTTCCGCCATACACTGATACTTCGGAAGGATCACGCGACAATCAAACTCTTCTTTATTAAAACATTTCGGAAGAGAGCCTGCAACATCAGCAAGTCCGCCAGTCTTAATAAAAGGAGTCGCTTCTGATGTAACAAACAAAATATTCTTCATAGTTGTCCCTCCAACAACATTATTGTTTTTTTAAATGACGAAACATCAGCTGTTCTCAACCATTTTCTTCAGATCATCGATAGAAATGTTCTTATCTTTTATGATCTTCAGAAGTTCTTTGGTTTTCGCTTCTTCTTCTGCTTTTTTCTGAGCCGTTGCAAGTTCTTCCAGTTCTGCCTGGAGTGCTTCTTTTTCATCTGTCAAAGCCGCAATCTTATTTGCATAGACGGTGATCTTCTCATCAATTGTTTCGATCTTTGCAGTAATAATTTCTTTTTTCGTTCTTCTTTCGCGCGCCATTTATACGCCCTCCTTAATTTTATTTTAGCAAATAAAATTATAGGGCAAAAGATGGAAATTGTAAAGAGTGAATAACTCTTAAATGCAAATTTCGTTTTTTATTCTCCGGTAAATGAAATATTTAAAGCTTCGGAAATTGTATAGCTTAAATATTTTACAGTCTCATCAATATCCTTCGGTGTCACAAACATGGTATTCAGATATGGTGAAATCAATTCATGAATCATTTCCTGTTTTTCGGCATGGCTGAGTGTGCCAAGTGTGCCGCCAAGCATCTGCATTGATTCCGAACGATCCATCTCGGCAATCAGTTCCTCCATCGTATCGTTCACGATGGTTGCCGCATCTACAACCGTCGGCACCCCTACCGCGATGACAGGTACCCCAAGCGTCTCCTCGTTGATTGCGTCGCGGTGATTTCCTACGCCGGAGCCCGGATTGATGCCGGTATCGGTCACCTGAATGGTCCGGTTCAGACGCTTGGTACTGCGCGCGGCAAGCGCATCAATCGCGATCACCAGTCCGGGCTTAGTCTCCTCGACCACCCCGCGAATGATTTCCAGCGTCTCCATTCCCGTCTGTGCCATGACGCCGGGTACAATGGCACTGATCTCACCGGCTGTCTCCATCTCTTTTGGCATCTGCCCGTACTCCTTTATCATATGACGCGTGATGCGGAGATTATTTACCACATCCGGCCCTAACGCATCCGGTGTTACCTCACGATTACCGAGTCCGACCACCAGCACAGATTTCTTTCTTCCATTCATCAGATGATCCAGGTGTTTCGCCAGCACTTCCGATATTTCTCTGTGATAGTCCTCATCTGGCGCTGACATATTGGGCGCTTCAATCGTAATATACGTTCCGACCGGTTTTCCCATCGCCTTCGCCCCATTCTCCGTCTCAATCATCACAGTCGTGGTATAGATTTCCCGCTCCTCATCCACATCCTCTCTTACCTTCACGCCGCGGATTCGTTCGTCCGTGTCATTCATTTGCTCCACACATTCGCCAAACGCCGCGCGGTCCGCCGCTGATCGCAGATGAGGGGGCGTCGCCAGATCCTCATAGCTCTCCCGCGCCTCCAGTGCCAGATCGGTCCGTATCTGAAATTTTCCCAGCATAATCGTTCTCTCCTTCGTAATTAGCAAACAACATAAGTCGTTTAATTTTGTCATTCATCATAAGCTGAGATTAGTTTGCCGAGAATTCCTCATAATATGTAAAAAGAACGGCGTTTCCGCCGTTCTTCTTATACTTGCTCTTACTTTTCTATTTTACAGATTCGTATAACCCATCAGATACTGATCTACTTCTTTTGCCGCCTCGCGGCCCTCGCGGATCGCCCACACGACCAGGGACTGGCCGCGGTGCATATCGCCCGCCGTAAAGACCTTCGGCACACTGGACGCGTATTTGCCAGGAGCGGTTGCCACGTTTGTGCGCGGATTCAGATCGACCTTAAAGGCGTCGGTGACATATTTCTGCGCCCCTAAGAAGCCCGCCGCGATCAGCACCAGATCGGCTTTTACCGTCTTTTCGCTGCCTTCAATCGGTACCATCATCATGCGGCCGGTCTTTTCATCCTTTTTGCTCTCCAGGCTGACAAGCACGGCTTTCGCAAGCTCGCCTTTTTTGTTCATGATGAATTCCTTGACCGTCGTCGTGTAGATCCGCGGGTCATGACCGAATACGGCGATCGCCTCCTGCTGGCCGTAATCGGTTTTGCAGACGCGCGGCCATACCGGCCAAGGATTGTTCGCCGCACGGGTATCCGGCAGCTTCGGCATCATTTCCAGCTGTGTCACAGACGCTGCGCCTAAACGAATCGAAGTGCCGACACAGTCGTTTCCGGTATCGCCGCCGCCGATGACGATCACGTGCTTGCCCTTTGCCGAAATGTATTTTTTATCAGCAAAATTAGAATCCAGCAGGCTCTTCGTCGTCGCTTTCAGGAAATCAACCGCAAAGTAAATTCCCTTTGCCTCACGCCCCGGTGCGCTGATGTCACGCGGATTGGATGCGCCGCAGCAAAGAACGATCGCGTCATATTCTTTCTGCAATTCCTCCGCGCTGACATTTTCCCCAACGTTTGCGTTGGTCACGAAAGTAATCCCTTCCGCTTCCATCAGGGCAATCCGGCGGTCGATGACAGACTTATCCAGCTTCATATTCGGGATGCCGTAGCGCAGCAGGCCGCCAATCCGGTCATTACGCTCATAAACCGTCACCAGATGTCCGCGCTTATTCAGCTGCATCGCCGTCGCCAGTCCGGACGGGCCGCTGCCAATGACCGCTACCTTCTTTCCGGTGCGCACTTCCGGCGGATTCGGCTTTACCAGGCCGGTTGCAAACGCGTTCTCAATAATCGCGCGCTCGTTCGCCTTTGACGCCACCGGTTCGGTATCCAGGTTACAGGTACAGGCCGCTTCGCAGAGCGCCGGACATACCCGGGAGGTGAACTCCGGGAAGCAGTTGGTCTTGGTCAGACGGTCATACGCCTCCTCCCAGCTGCCGTGATAAACCAGGTCGTTCCACTCCGGCACGAGATTGGTCAGGGGACAGCCAGAGGCCATGCCGCCGATCATCATGCCCGCCTGGCAGAACGGTACGCCGCATGCCATGCATCGCGCCCCCTGCTGCCTCTGCTTTTCCAGCGGCAGCGGGGTGTGAAATTCATTAAAATTCAGAATGCGCTCCTTTGGCGCGGTTTCTGTGTCATTTTCCCTTTTATATTCCATAAATCCAGTTGGTTTTCCCACGATTCGCGCCCCCTTTACTCATCCTGTCCTTCTGTGATGGCATAAAAAGCCTCAATCTGCGCCTGTTCGCTGCTTAAGCCCTTCTCCTCCATCTGCACAATCGCCATCTGCATCTGCTTGAACTCATGCGGGATGATCTTTTTGAATTTCGGAAGATAAGTGCCGAAATCATCCAGAATCTGCTTGCCCTTCTTTGAGTTCGTGTATTTCACATGGTCATTGATGATCTCCTTGAGCTCCTGCACATCGTATTTGGACGTAATCAGCTCAATGGATACCATGTTTTTATTTACTTTCGTATAAAGATCATTGTTCTCATCCAATACATAAGCGATACCGCCGCTCATACCAGCCGCAAAGTTCTTGCCCACGCTGCCGAGGATCACCGCCCGGCCGCCGGTCATGTACTCACAGCCGTGGTCGCCCACGCCCTCGACAACTGTGATCGCGCCTGAGTTACGCACGCAGAAACGCTCGCCTGCAACACCATTGATATATGCGCTGCCGCTGGTCGCCCCGTAGAGCGCCACATTGCCGATGATGATGTTTTCATCCTCTTTGAACGGCACGCCCGCCGGGGGATAAACGATCAGCTTGCCGCCGGAAAGTCCTTTCCCAAAGTAATCGTTGCTGTCGCCGACCAGCTCCAGGGTCAGACCCTTCGGTATAAACGCGCCGAAGCTCTGTCCGCCCGCTCCGTGGCATTTGATCGTATAGGTATCCTCATCGAGGCCCTCCGGATACCGACGGGTAATCTCAGAACCGAAAATCGTACCGAACGCACGGTCCACGTTGGAGACATCCAGCTCCACACTCCGCTTCTGCCCCTGCTCCAGCGCGCTGCCAAGCTTCGCCATCAGCACCGTCTCATCCTTGGTCTGATTCAGTTTAAAATCAAAGACCTGTTCCGGATCAAAGGTCACCTTCTGACCGCCGCCCGCATAGGGGTTATTCAGGATATTGCTCAGGTCAATACGGTCTGCGCGCGGATTTGCGCAGTTGTCCATCTTCTTAAGCAGGTCGCTTCTGCCGACCATCTCATCGATGGTACGGAAGCCCAGCTTAGCCATATATTCCCGCAGATCCTGCGCGATAAAGCGCATAAAGTTCACAACATATTCCGGCTTGCCTCGGAAACGCTTGCGCAGCTCCGGATTCTGCGTCGCCACACCGACCGGACAGGTATCCAGGTTGCAGACACGCATCATCACGCAGCCCATCGATACCAGCGGTCCGGTTGCAAAACCAAATTCTTCCGCGCCGAGCAGAATCGCCATCGCCACATCGCGGCCGCTCATCAGCTTGCCGTCCGTCTCAATACGAACCTTGTTTCTCAGGCCATTCATTAACAATGTCTGGTGTGTCTCCGCCAGACCCAGCTCCCACGGAAGTCCCGCGTGATGGATGGAACTGCGCGGCGCCGCACCGGTGCCTCCGTCATAGCCGGAGATCAGGATGACCTGCGCCCCCGCCTTTGCCACGCCGGCCGCGACCGTACCTACGCCAGCCTCTGAAACCAGCTTCACGGAAATATCCGCCTGGTTGTTGGCATTTTTCAGATCGTAGATCAGCTGCGCCAGATCCTCAATCGAATAAATGTCATGGTGAGGCGGCGGAGAAATCAGGCTGACGCCCGGTGTTGAATGTCTGGTCTTAGCAATCCACGGATAGACCTTTTTGCCCGGAAGATGCCCGCCTTCACCCGGCTTCGCGCCCTGTGCCATCTTGATCTGGATTTCCTTCGCGCTGACCAGATAGCGGCTCGTCACACCAAAACGGCCGGATGCGACCTGCTTGATCGCCGAGCAGCGGTTCTTTCCATCCGGTCCGATCACCAGACGATCCAGACTTTCGCCGCCCTCACCGGTATTGGACTTGCCGTGAAGCATATTCATGGCAATCGCCAGTGTCTCATGCGCCTCCTGTGAAATCGAGCCGTAAGACATCGCGCCGGTCTTAAAGCGGGTCACAATCGAATCAACACTCTCGACCTCATCAATCGGTACCCCTTTCTCCGGATAAATGAAATCCATCGTATTGCGGATGCAGCCGGATTCTTCCTGGTTGACCAGATCGGTAAATTCCTTGAACATCTGATAATTGCCGGTACGGGTCGACTCCTGCAGCAAATGGATGGTGCACGGGTTGTAGCGGTGATGTTCCCCGCCGCTTCTCGATTTGTGCCAGCCCATGCTGTCCAGTGTCAGGTCTTCCTTCAGCCCCAGCGGGTCAAACGCCTTTGAATGGCGGTAATCAATGTCATCCTCAATGTCCTTCAGCGTAATGCCGCCGACACGGCTCACGGTGTTGGTAAAGTATTTATCAATCACTTCCTCGCTGATACCAATCGCCTCAAAAATCTGCGAGTCCTGATAGGACTGGATGGTAGAAATTCCCATCTTGGAAGCGATCTTTACAATGCCATTGATAATCGCGTTCGTATAATCTTCCACTGCCGCGTAATAATCTTTCTCCAGCATATTGGTGTCAATCAGCTGGTGAATCGTGTCCAGAGCAAGGTACGGGTTAATCGCGCTCGCGCCGTAGCCGAGCAGCGTCGCAAAGTGATGCACTTCTCTGGGCTCGCCGGTCTCCAGAATCACAGCGATTGAAGTCTTGCGCTTTGTGCTGACCAGATAACGGTTCACTGCCGAAGTCGCCAGCAGCGATGGGATCGGCACGCGGAATTCATCTACACCCTTATCGCTCAGTACCAGGATATTCGCTCCATCGCGGAACGCACGGTCCACTTCCAGATAAAGATGGTCGATCGCCTTCTCCAGTCCGGTATTCTTATAATAGGTAATCGAGACGACTGCCACCTTAAAGCCGGGGACTTTCATATTTTTAATCTTCATCATGTCTGTATTCGACAGAATCGGATTCTGAATCTGCAGCACCTGGCAATTCTCCGGATGCTCCTCCAGCAGATTGCCCTCTACGCCGACGTAAACCGTCTTAGACGTCACAACCTTCTCACGGATCGCGTCGATTGGTGGGTTGGTTACCTGCGCGAACAGCTGCTTGAAGTAGTTAAACAGCGGCTGGTGTTTGCTCGAAAGCACTGCCAGCGGCGTATCAATACCCATGGCGCTGATGCCCTCGCCGCCTGTCTCAGCCATATTTTTGATCGAAGTACGGTATTCTTCGTAGCTGTAGCCAAAGGCTTTCATCAGGCACATCCGCATCTCGTCGGAATACGTCTCCACCTTTTTGTTCGGTATCTTCAGATCCTTCAAAGCCACCAGATAGCGATCCAGCCATTCTCCATATGGCTGACGATCTGCATAACGGCTCTTTAATTCCTCATCATCCACAAGGCGGCCTTCCACCATATCAACCAGCAGCATCTTACCAGGATGCAGACGCTCTTTCTGCACGATCTTTTCCGGCGGAATATCCAGTACGCCAACCTCAGAGGAAAGGATCACATAGCCGTCCGACGTTACGTAATAGCGGGATGGACGCAGACCGTTACGGTCAAGCACAGCACCCATGATATCGCCATCGGAAAACAGGATCGACGCCGGGCCGTCCCACGGCTCCATCATCGTTGCATAATAATGATAGAAATCCTTCTTTTTCTGCGTCATCACCGCATTGTTCGCCCACGGCTCCGGAATCGTAATCATGACCGCCAGCGGCAGATCCATACCATTCATGGTCAGGAACTCCAGTGTATTATCCAGCATTGCGGAGTCAGAACCCTCTGCATTAATGACTGGAAGCACCTTGTGCATATCCTCTTCTATATATCTGGAGGACATGGTCTCCTCGCGCGCGAGCATCTTGTCCGCATTGCCGCGGATGGTATTGATCTCACCATTATGTACCATCAGACGGTACGGATGCGCGCGCTCCCAGCTTGGATTCGTGTTCGTGCTGAACCGGGAATGTACAATCGCCAGCGCGGACTCATAGTCCTCACTCTGTAAATCCTTAAAGAAAGTACGCAGCTGTCCCACCAGGAACATACCCTTGTAAATGATGGTCCGGCTTGAGAATGACACTACATAGGTCGTCTCGTTGGACTGTTCAAAAATCCGGCGGACAATATAGAGCCTGCGGTCAAAATCAAGTCCCTTATTGACATCCTTCGGCCGCTCCACAAAGCCCTGCTCGATGTAAGGCATCTTTTCCAGCGCCTTATGCCCCAGTACCTCCGGTACAGTCGGCACCTTTCTCCAGCCGAGGAATTTCAATCCTTCTTTCTTAACAATGCTCTCGAACATCTTCTTCGCCTGATTGCGCTGAAGATCGTCCTGCGGGAAGAAAAACATACCAATACCGTAATCTCTCTCTCCGCCTAAAAAAATGCCAAGGTCGGAACAAGCTCTGGAGAAGAATTTATGCGAAATCTGAAGCATAATTCCTACGCCATCACCCGTTTTTCCCTCGGCATCTTTGCCTGCTCTGTGTTCAAGATTTTCTACAATACTAAGTGCGTCCGCCACTGTCTGATGGGTCTTGATCCCTTTGATATTTACGATCGCACCAATCCCGCAGTTATCATGCTCAAACTCGGGCCGGTACAATCCGGGTTCCCTACAGACAGATTCAGAATGTATCCTGGAATCCATCCGAAATCCCTCCTCAATTTTCCTCCTCGTATTTTGCAATGCCACCTCAACACGGGACATCCATCCGGCGATAATGCTGCCGACAACACGGAATAACGTCTGGGCGCTCTGCATTTGCTTTTTGTATCATACACCTGTTTTTCGCATCTGTAAAGTACTATTTTTTTAAATGTTTTCAGATAATTTGATTTTTCCTGTTTTTTTTATATTGTTATCAGAATTCTTTTTGATATCCATTTTATTGTGCTCTATTTCAACACAACTCATGCACAAGTCCACGTTCTTTTAAAGCTAATTTTTCAAAAATCGTGAAAAAGAAATCATGAAAAAAAGATTGCAGTCAAATTCGCTCCCATATGAAACAGGATTGGGGCTGCCAGACTGCCGTCCCGCTCATAAAGAAGCGCAAGAAGCAGCGCAATCGGAAACGCATAGATCATCTGGATTGGATTCCCGTGATAAAGCGCAAATAGCAGCGCTGAGAAAAAAACGGCCTGACCTGCGCTCAGCCTTGTCTTCATTCTTTTATAGACCAATCCCCGAAAAATCAGTTCCTCTGCGATCGGAACCAGGAAACCAGGACCCAAAAGCTGCATCGCCATCTGGCTGCTAAGCAAAGCTTCCTGCGTCTGATTGGAAAAAGCGGAGGAAATCCCCAGGCCATAGAGAATGCTGCTCCAGAGCAGGTTCAGCAATCCGCCGCCCAGAAAACACACCATATAGCATAACAGACGCCGTATTTTTTTCCTCGTCTTATGCTGGAAAGCTCCATCCTCATCCTGCGGTTTCCGATTCGCTGCGCCGCCAGAATTATCAATCGAGCATGAGAGGGTGTCCCGCCGATACATATGGGCGGCCACAGGCAGAGCCAAAACAGCAGACAGCGCGGTACAAGCCGCGCTGTCAAGAAGATCGCCTGCCAAAACAGTAACTCCTTCTGAAAGAATCAGATGAATGAGTACAGGTAAAAGAACATAAAATACCCAGTTCATAACATTCTCCATTCTAATCAGGAATCACCGGAAGTGTCACCGAGTCAATATGCCATTCCTCGTCATACCAGGACAGGCTAAACTCAGCCGTCGCTTTTCCCGTATACGGAACGGTCTGGTACTCCCAGGCATTCGTACCATCCGCCCAGATTTCTCCCGTCTCAACCCGCTCGGTATTCCGCACGATATAGCGATAAGTGAAGGTCATGACTGTCGTGATCGCACCACTTTCCTCATCACTGTAAGAAAGCTCCTCAAACTCCGCTTCATAATCGTAGATACCAACGCTCTCAAATTCCGGATGCGAGACCGTATCTTCCCGATAAAATTCTTCCGATTGTTTCTCTACAATCTCTATCACATCATCAAGACAGGAAGCGAATAATGTTGCAAGTTCGTTTTCTATTTTTTCCGCATCCTCTGATTCATCCAGTGCATCCGCATCTTCTGCGCCTTCCGAATCAAGTCCTGTGTCTTCTGTATCCTCTGTTGACAGCCCTTCCAGCACGGCCGCCTTATAAATCTGCTTCAGAGCCTCAACCGCAAGCTCCTCACAGGCAGACATCGCACTCTCCCTGAGTGTCATCTGTTCACAGTAATCCACATCTCCATCCGCCGTCTCCAGCGTCGCCTCGAAAGGTTCCAAAATCGGATTCCGAATCACTACATTTACGGTACCAGCCAGCAGGCTCGGAATCTCATAACAGTCCTTCGATGCACTCACATCCTCCTCTGCCAGCCAGGAAGTTCCAACTTCCTCACCATCCAGATATACCGTCGATCCTGCGGGAACCGTCACCCGAAGATTCGTCACCATGCAGTGACTCGCAAGCACCTTCCACTGCGGCATCAGGCCAAAAATCTCTTCAGCCTGTTTTTTGACCGTAAAATCCTCCTCAACCAGAACAGCTCCGGACGCATCCAGAAATTCGACATGGTAGTCCACGTAGGAATCTCCGTTTGTTCCCTGCCTGCTGGAGATTTCTTCTGCCTGATATGAATCACAAAGCACATATTTTTTTGATAAAACAGCTGTCTCATATTCCTCAAGTGTCATTTGGGTATTTTCCGACTGATCGAGCTGTTCATAAGCCTTTTCCGTATTGCTCGCAACCAGAAGGCTCAGATATCCTTCCAAAGCTGATTCCGGTACACTCTGCGGATAATAATGAACCAGATAAGAAAATCCGCCAAAAGTCACCACCACCAGTACCAAAATAATAAACTTGATCAATAACCTTCGAAATACTTTCATGCCAATATCCTCCATCCTCTGTCTGCATCTGCTTCCTGTCCTTCCCTGGCAAATGCTTCCGATGTATATAATTCATTCGTCTCTTATCAGCCGCCTATTGATTCCTCATAAGCGAGAATTACATTCAAATTCGCTTTCTCATACTCGTTCAGATAAGAGAACATATTGGCATCAAATTCTTCCGGAGTGTAAAGTGCCGTATACCAGGACTTCTGGCTAAAATACTCCTGTAAATCCTCCGAATCAAACATTCTTCCGTGCAGGGCAAAAATTTCATTTCGAATAATGCGAAGCTCACTCAGACTATAACCGTATAATTCACTTTCACTGATATATCGGCTGCTGATTCCGGAAATAATTGTATCAGAATCGCTGACCGTCGTAGCAGATGAAGTCGAACCGGAACTTCCTGAACTGGAGCTGCTCGAACTGGAACTGCCCGTACCAGAGCTTCCCGTACTGGAGCTGCTTGCAGCAGAGCTGCTCGAACCCTGATAAGTCCAGATCGTAATATTATCATCCGAATCCACGGCTACCCACCCATCGTTTACACTGCTGGAACTGCTGCTGGCGGTACTCGTGCTGCTCCCAGTACTCGTGCTGCCTCCGCTGCTCGTACTGTTTCCGCTGCCCGTGCTGCTTCCACTGCTCGTACTGCTTCCACTGCTCGTACTGCTTCCACTGCTCGTACTGCTTCCACTGCTCGTACTGCTTCCACTGCTTCCTGTAGTGCTTGTGCTGCTTCCACTGCTCGAACTGGTACTGCTTCCGCTGCTCGCAGTGGTTTCGTTATCTGAGGAACTGATGCTGCCTGTATTCTTCCCACTGCTCACGCCAGCTGTACTTCCAGTATTTATATTTGAAGAAATCGAATTGCTTCCCGTAGTGCTTGAGGCGTTTCCGCTGCTCGTGCTGCTTCCTGTAGTACTTGTGCCGCTTCCTTTGGAGCTTGTTTCACTGCTTTCTGTAGAGTATAAATTACTCACCGTACTTACATTAGCTGGAGAATCTGTCTCGGTATCATTATTGGTTTCTGACATGACTGTAGTTTTATCAGACCCCGCCGCTCCTGTTGCCTCAGGCTCTTCTGTCTCCTGCTCTGCTTCATTGTTCGTTTCCGTCTCAGTTTCTGACCCGGTTTCTGTTTCCGATTCCGTCTCCTTTTCCGACTCTAATTCTGTTTCTGTCTCAGATTCCAATTCTGTTTCTGTTTCGGTCTCTGTTTCCGTCTCTTCCTCGTCACTTTCTTCTGTCTCCACGCCATCCTCGATTTCGCCAGACGCTGTAACAGTAAAAGCATCCGTCTGATAAGTTCGAATGTCCTCTGTCTCATCCGGAATGGAAATGATCCCTTCCGATACTTCCTCCGTATTTTCTTCCTCAGAAGGATTTTCCATAAACATCTCCGCCGACAGAACATCCGACAGAAATAAATCTACCGTAAGAAAAGAGGCGCCAGCGACTAAAACGCATCCAACCACAAACCCACTGTTGCGCTTTATTATATTTCTCGTCTTCCTCATAATTATTTATATCTCACCCCTTCACGGGGCATCATAACACACTTAAGGCAAAATGTCTATTTGAATCTTCTTCCGAAAAGCGGAGATACAGAAAATATCGTTGCAGTAAATATAACAAAACCAATCGCCAGCATGATCCAACCCCCTCTTTTATCGCTGCTTTTTGTCAAAACTCCCTCTCCGTCTGACATTGTTCTGGTTCCCCCGGAATACTGTGTATCAACGGCGCCCCCAGTGGACAACCCATTCTCTGAACCTTCTGCGGACACACTCTCTAAGGAAGTATCCTCCCCTATTATGCCGTTATCCTCCATTGACTCTGTTTCTTCTTCATTCTGTTCATTTGGCTCACTGTAAGATTTTTCCACATCATCTGCGTCTTGCGATGCGGCCGCTTCCTCGGCCAACTCCATTGCACTTTTTCGAATCTTTTCATAAGCAGGAACTTTTTCTTCCCCATTGCTGATAAATACCGGAATTTCGTCACTCCAATATTCATTCCCCGCCATATCGCACAGCCACACCTGCAGTGTCTGCCACTCCCGGTTGTTTTCCAGTGTGACCTTTACCGGCTCTCCGGATACCGGCTGATTTTTATTCTCAAAAAAGAGTTCACTGTTATGATAAACCCGAAGACAACTCAGCCCCAGATTATCACTCGGAATCACCAGCGCGGTCATGGTCTCCCCTTCGTATATTTCTCCATTTTTTATCCCGCTTATTGTACATGTAGGGGCGCTCCAGTCTATAACAAATGTAACTCTTTTTTGCTGCATCCCGGTATCGCTCTGGTTTTGCGCCATATCCTGCGATACAAGCAGCAGTTCATACACACCTTCCTGCGAGAAATATCCGGCCGGCACAGTATAGCAATACCGTTTCCATGTTGAATCACTGCCTTCCATTGTTACCTGGTATTCGTCTCCAGCCGTAAGTTCCCTTAGAATTCCATCGTGTCTGCAGTAAATGGAAGACTCTCCCACATAGTCAATATTTGTTTCATAAAACACCACATCACAGGCTTCAGAAAGAAAGTACTGTTCCAGTATAGTCTTGGTTTCTTCCGATAAATCGTACGCAGATCCAAAACGATTTACAGAAAACTGTATGGTTTTACAACCGATATTCCCTGTCAAATCTTCTGCTGTCACTGAGATCGTATAGATATCATCATAACTCAGGGATTGAGGAAAGTCGTAGTATTCTCTCCATGCGCCTGTATCACTGTCTGCACTTTCTTTCAAAGCAGGCGCATTTCCCTGATTCGCCCCTGTAATGCTCACCTGTAAAGATCCGGCCTTATACCGGGCATCCGTGCAGCTTACCAAGATACATACGCTGCCCGAATTTGCGGTCTGTTCCTCTACTCCTGAAATCGTGATAACCGGTGCTGTACCATCCACACATATCACGCTGCTTCGAGAATAGGCAACATTGCCAACCATATCCACCGTTTTCACATAAATCCGGAACAATCCTTCTTCAGAAATCGAAATCGAAGCCATGGAATTGCTGCCTGTCCATGCTACCGTTTCCGCGTTTTCCATTACACTTCCATTTGCGTCACAAGGCAGCACTTTATAGAAAGTTTCTTTTAGGCCGCTCTTGCCGTCTGGCTCTACAGCAAAGGAAACCGAACAGCTTCCCGCAGCATATACTATTTCACCCAATTGGTTCCCGGATATCTGAAATCGCGCAGACGGCGCTTCTCCATCAACATAATACTTTTCTTCCTGAAGAGATGACTCTTTTTTAACGGTGCCATCTTTTTTAATCTTCTTTAAACGAAAAGAAAAAATACCATCCACTGTCAGATTTTCCAGGCTGCTTCCTGTATTATAACCACTGCCAGAAATTGGCTCAGCATAAACCGCAGTCCCCGTTTTAATCCATAGTAAACCATTGTTATCACGATACCAGGATTGTGCATCCCCTGTTATTTCATAATGCACACCCCGCTCTATAGGCTCGCAGCCTGCCTGTAATTCCGTTTCTTTTATCATGTCACTCTCAGAATTTGTTTCCGTCTGAATCTCAGATTCAATTCCCAAATCAGGCTCACGATTTGATTCTTCCTCTGTCTCATTATCTGCTTCCGATTCCGTCTCTGTCACACCCTCTGTTTCTGTCATATGCTCCGTCTCTGTCTCACTTTCCATCTCCATCTCGCTTTCTATCTCTGTTTCGCTTTCTGTCTCTGCCTCACTTTCTATCTCTGTTTCGCTTTCTATCTCTGTTTCGCTTTCTATCTCTGTTTCGCTCTCTGTTTCTTTCTCGCTCTCTGTCTCTGTTTCTATCTCACTCTCTACCTCACTTTCTGTCTCCGTCTCGCTTTCTGTCTCGCTCTCTGTCTCTGTTTCGCTCTCCGTTTCGCTCTCCAGTTCACTTTCTATTTCACTGTCAGATTCCATCTCCTTCCCCGCTTCGTTTTCTGTTTCGTCGTCAAATTCGAAATAATATTCTTTCTCAGATTCTGT
>Ga0192279_1092_pt1 | contig 15303 bp, 10 predicted proteins | sample Koala_Koa24_L3_FD_131251 | JGI IMG/M metagenome (GOLD analysis project Ga0192279, IMG submission 131251) | Enriched cells from koala feces incubated with labeled cellulose particles, San Francisco Zoo, California, United States - Koala_Koa2-4_L3 ...
TCCCGCTCCTCTTCTGTCTCAACACCCTCTACGCACACCTTCAGCTCGAGATTTTTCACCATCCCATTCAGAAGGGAAAGAAGGTTGAATTCATACTCATTCGACATTGCGCGTACAGTAAATGAACGATCAATCTTAATAATATCCGGGCGAAGCTCATTTAAATAATGAAAATTCGAATACCCGGTACCAAAATCATCAAGTGCAAGCTGCACACCATTCTCTTTCAGCTGTTTCCAGAGACGGGTAAAATAAGTATCTGATTCCACCAAACCGCTCTCGGTCAGTTCCACGATCAGGTCAGATGGCAGCAGATCATAAAGTTCTAACGCTTCCATGATGTCAGCTACGACATCGCTTTTCATGACCTGTACGTAGGAAACATTCACATTGATACGAAAACCCGGTACAATCTCCTGCGATTTTTTCGCAAAGCGAAGTGCCTCATGCAGCACCCAGCGTCCTACCGGAATAATCAGACCGGTCTCCTCGAGTATCTCGATAAATTCAGCCGGCATCACCAGGACATTGTCTGAATGAAAACGCAGCAAGGCTTCTGCGCCGCTCAGAGAACTGTCTTCTGTGTGAAAAATAGGCTGATAATATACCTCAAAACCCTTGAAATTATCGCTGACTGCCTGCCGCAGAGCCTGCGTCAGATATTTCCGCTTCAGAAAAGCGTCATAATCTTCCTGTTTAAAAACATATCCGCGATTTTTCCCAAGCGTTTTCGCTTCGGTCAGTGCAAACTCTGACAGTTTCATAATCTGTGACCAGTTGAATTTCTGTACATCCTGACACATGAAAATACCGCCTGAAACTGTAACAAACGCTTCATAATGATTGTCTTCCACATACTGATCAAGAATTTTGCGAATCTCCATATACAGATCCATCGCATCCTTCGCCGTACTTCCATGGAAGTCTACAACCATGAATTCATCCGCCATAATGCGGTAAAAATGCTGCCCCGGACGCACACAATGTACGATAAAATCTCCCATCCGCCGCAAAAGCATATCTCCATACTCAATGCCAAGCTTTGCATTGATGGATTTAAAATTGTCCAGACCAAGGCGGAGAAAATATCCGCTTGGCTTTACGTCCGTATAGTTCTGAAGATACTGCTGCAGGCTTGTCTCACCGAGGAGACCAGAGACATTATCCGCTTTCTGTTTTTTCCCGATCTCATTGATGCAGCCAACCATATAAACCGGTTTACCGTCCAGGCGCACCACATGTCCCCTGCAATTAATCCAAACTGGCCGGCCCGCGGTATCCATCCAGCGATAAATCAGATTATGAGCGGTACGGTCTGTAGACATAATATCTGTCAAGTCATCCATAAGAGCCTGCCGATCCTCCGGAAAGGTTACGTTCAGCAGATTGTTCTGCACATCATGAAAAAAACACCCGGGCAGCTGAAAGCGTTCCCGTGCGTGCGGAGAAATATAGTAAGAATCTGTCTGAAAATCTAAAACAAAAAGATAGTCATCGGTGCATGGATTATAGAGGTCAATCATCTGGCGGAGTTCTTCCACACCCAGCAATTTCTGCGTCTGGCTGTCTTTCACGTTTTCTCCTCCCTCCCGAAAGCATTTTATTCATATCAATCTTTCATAACTCATACCTTGTTTGGTATTATAGCACAATATTTTTCGAAAAACCACTCCCTATTTTACGAAACTTCAACGAAATTATTGAAAATTTTGTTTCGTATTTTCTAAAACATTTTTCCCCACAGGGCTTTCCTGCTGTCATCAAAGAACTCCCTGCGTCTTTCCATGAATCGAGTAGGGAGATTTTCTCCCTACTCGCCGCGCGGGGCGCATCCAGCGTCAGCTGGAAAACTTCCATGTGCGCCCCTGCGCATCAAAAAAGGAGCCATTCCATCCGGAACAGCCCCTTTCCACTCACTAATATCCTTTTATCAATGCCATCTTTACTACAGCCGATTTTACTCTGCTCCGTAAAGTGTGATCAGCTTCTGCAGATATTCGTATCTTTCTTTAGCATAGTTTTCCGACTTGTCAAACAGCTTCTCTGCTCTCTCCGGATTTGCTCTCATCAGAGAATTGTAACGAACCTCACCATTCAGGAAGGTCTTGTAATCCTCTGTCGGAGCCTTAGAATCAAGCGTAAATGCAGCCTTGCCCTCTTCCTTCAGAGCCGGATTGTAGCGGAAGCAATGCCAGTAACCAGACTTCACAGCCAATTCTTCCTCGGTCTGCGCCTTGCTCATGCCCTTCTTAATACCGTGGTTGATACACGGAGCGTAAGCAATAATCAGGGACGGTCCCGGATAAGTTTCAGCCTCGGCAATCGCTTTCACGGTCTGATTGAAGTCAGCACCCATAGCAATCTGTGCTACGTATACATAACCATAGCTCATCGCGATGGAAGCCATATCCTTCTTCTTTACTTCCTTACCAGCTGCAGCAAACTGAGCTACCGCACCAGTCGGGGTAGACTTCGAAGACTGTCCGCCTGTATTGGAATAAACCTCAGTATCAAATACCATGATGTTGATATCCTGGCCGCTGGCGAGTACATGATCTACACCGCCAAAGCCGATATCATATGCCCAGCCGTCACCACCAAAGATCCACTGTGACTTCTTTGCCAGATAGTCCTTGCCCTTGAGCACTTCCTGGCAGTCATCGCAGCCGCAGGCCTCGCATGCAGCGATCAGCTTATCGGTAGCAATACCATTGGTAGCGCCTACGCTGAAAGTATCCAGCCATTCCTGAGCCGCGCTCTTAACATCCTCGCCGCAGCAGTCGCACTCAAGCAGAGCCTGAACCTTGGTCTTCAGACCGTCACGGATCGCTCTCTGAGCCAGCAGCATACCGTAGCCGAACTCTGCGTTATCCTCGAACAGGGAGTTATCCCATGCCGGGCCTTTGCCCTGTGCGTTTACGGTGTACGGAGTGGACGGTGAAGAGTTACCCCAGATACTGGAGCAGCCTGTCGCGTTCGCAATGTACATCCGATCGCCGAAGAGCTGTGTGATCAGCTTCGCATACGGAGTCTCACCGCAGCCACCACAAGCGCCTGAGAACTCAAGCAGCGGCTGTTTGAACTGAGAGCCCTTTACGGTATTCTCTTTGAACTTGTCGATGACATCTGTCTTTGCCGGAAGCTCTACCGCATAGTCGAAATACTTCTGTGACTCTGCATTTGCTTCCATATTCTGCATGGTGATCGCCTTCTCACCCTTCTTGCCTGGGCATACATTCACGCAAGAACCGCAGCCAGTGCAGTCAAGAGCAGATACAACGATCGCAAACTTGTAGCCAGCCATACCAGTCATCGGGAGTGTCTTCATATCAGCCGGAGCAGCAGCCACTTCCTCATCGGTCATCGCTACCGGACGGATAACCGCGTGCGGGCAGACATAAGAGCAGCGGTTACACTGGATACAGTTATCCGGATTCCATACCGGAATATCTACTGCGATACCGCGCTTCTCATAAGCAGCTGCACCGGACGGAGTCGTACCGTCAACATAATCTGTAAACGCGGATACCGGAAGATTGTTGCCTTCCTGTGCGTTTACCGCATGCTGGATTGTATTTACAAATTTAACAACATCTTCTCTGCTACCGGTCACATCTTTTGCGATGATATCTTCCGTCTCAGCCGTCTTCCAGCTCTCCGGAACCTGAATCTCTACAACCTGCTTTGCGCCGGCGTCAATAGCAGCCCAGTTCTTCTGAACGACATCATCGCCCTTGCGGCCGTAGGTAGCCTTCGCAGCAGCCTTCATCAGATCAATCGCCTGCTCCTCCGGAATGATTCCAGTCAGCTTGAAGAATGCAGACTGAAGGATGGTGTTGATACGTGTCGGTCCCATACCGGTCTCAATACCGATCTTCACACCGTCGATGGTGTAGAACTTAATCCCGTGATTCGCGATGAATGCTTTCACCTGTCCCGGAAGGTGCTTCTCAAGGCCCTCCATATCCCAGGAGCAGTTCAGAAGGAACGTACCGCCATCTACCAGCTCCTGCACCATATTGTACTTACGTACATAGGAAGGATTGTGGCAGGCCACGAAATCCGCCTTGTGAATCAGATAGGTGGATTTGATCGGTTTCTTTCCGAAGCGAAGGTGAGACATCGTCACACCACCGGACTTCTTGGAGTCATAATCAAAATACGCCTGTGCGTACATATCGGTATTATCGCCGATGATCTTGATGGAGTTCTTGTTCGCACCAACGGTACCGTCTGCGCCCAGACCCCAGAACTTGCAGTTCGTCGTTCCTTCCGGAGTCGTCACCAGCGGAGCGCCAGTCTCCAGAGAAAGATTCGTCACATCATCCACGATACCGATCGTGAATCTCTTCTTCTCGGTATTGTTGTAAACAGCAACGATCTGTGCCGGAGTCGTGTCCTTGGAGCCAAGGCCATAACGTCCTGGGTAGATCTGTGTATCGTTGAACTTGCTGACGTGCAGCGCTGCCACTACCTCCAGATAAAGCGGCTCGCCAAGGCTGCCCGGCTCTTTCGTGCGGTCAAGCACGGAAATCTTCTTTACAGTATCCGGAATCGCTGCAATCAGTGCATCCGCGCAGAACGGACGGTACAGGCGAACCTTTACAACGCCGACCTTCTGGCCTGCTGCGCGCAGATAATCAATGGTCTCCTCGATCGTATCACATACGGAACCCATAGCGCTGATTACATTCTCCGCATCCGGAGCGCCATAGTAATTGAACAGCTTATAGTCGGTACCAATCTTCTCATTTACCTTGTCCATGTACTCCTGAACAATCGCCGGAAGCGCGTCATAGTACGGGTTGCATGCCTCGCGCGCCTGGAAGAAGATATCCGGGTTCTGTGCAGAACCTCTCTGGCACGGATGATTCGGATTCAGGCTCTGATCTCTCCACGCCTGGATCGCATCAAAGTCGGTCATGTCTTTCAGATCTTCGTAATCCCAAGTCTCGATCTTCTGGATCTCATGAGAGGTACGGAAACCATCAAAGAAGTTAATAAACGGAATGCGTCCCTTGATCGCTGCAAGATGCGCTACCGGTGTCAGGTCCATAACTTCCTGTACGCTGGACTCGCAGAGCATCGCACAGCCAGTCTGCCGACAGGCATACACATCGGAATGATCGCCAAAGATGGAGAGTGCGTGGCTCGCCAGAGCACGGGCAGATACATTGAATACACCCGGAAGTCTCTCACCGGCAATCTTATACAGGTTCGGAATCATCAGAAGCAGACCCTGGGAAGCAGTGTATGTAGTGGTCAGCGCGCCTGCCGCCAGAGAACCGTGTACGGTACCTGCAGCACCTGCCTCGGACTGCATCTCTGTCACCTGTACGGTCTGTCCAAAGATATTCAGGCGTCCCTGTGTCGCCCACTCGTCAGTCGCCTCTGCCATAACAGAGGACGGGGTAATCGGATAAATCGCAGCAACATCTGTAAATGCATAAGATGCATGAGCCGCGGCATGATTACCATCCATGGTCTTCATTTTTCTTGCCATTGGAATATTACCTCCTTAATTTATATAGTAAACGGCAAAGACCGTTTTACTTTGCACCACAAGACATTTTATCACAGATTATTCTCTTTGTCTATTTCGGGTTTTGGTTTTTTCAGCTGATTTTGCTGATTTTTGTACTTTTTGCTGTACAGAAGAGTCAAAACAGTCAGGAGTTCGTCTAATCTGTCACTGCCTCAGAGAATTCCTTTTTATAGGATTTCCAATTACTTCCTGCGTCCTAATCCGGTTCTGCTACATAACCGGATACGCACACTTTCTTGCGTAAAAACAATTCTTACCTGTTTCAAACAGCAGTCCACCGATCTGCGCTTCAGTCGGGCTAAACGAACGTCCACTGGCATTTAGCCTGACCGAAGAGAAAACACAGCAGGCATTTATCGTCCCTTCGTATGACTCAGTGAGCCTATTTTCCTGCTTATTTTTTTGATAATATCCTGATTTGCCCTCTCATTTATTTCTTTACCTGCATTAAGTTTCTCTAAATCTGCGACACGGGATTCTAAATGGAAAACCATTGCCGTTAGAAACAGAACCTGCGTCTCCATCGGTAAAGCGTCGATAAGAGAAGACCTTTTTGGGGCCGGAAGTTCAAAAAGAAAATCAGCAGTATCTTTCAAAAACCATAGATTATTCTGCGACCATTTCGGCAAATCCTTTACCTCATAGGAAAACAATGGCTGCCCATCCCTGATATATTCTGTCACAACGTGTTCGTTCCCTTTTCGAAACTGATCCAGGAACTGGAGTGTCTCCTCCGCTGAAAACTGATTATACTGATCTTTAGCCGGAAGCTTTTCTGATATTTTTTTGCTGTACCGGCTGAAATAGACCTTATCTTCAAGAGAGAGAGAAGGTAAACGATTAATCAGCAATTGTAGCTCTACCATATTTCCCTTTAATCCGAGATTCACATCTTTAGCAGGCGGCTGCAGTGGTATATCTGCAGGCAAACCAACTGCGTTCACAAAATCAGTATAGATGGTTCCGCCTATCCAGGAGGAAGGTTCAAATCGCCGCACAATAATATTCTCCCGACCAATCTGTGAAGAAAGTCTGTCAAGAGCTGCCGCATAGTTCATCACAAGAGGCTCATGCTCCAGCATCCATTCCAGATGTTCCGGCAAAGAAGTAGTCATTTTTCCCTCTTTTACGAACTGGTTCCAACGAGAAATCAGAAAACTGTCCTGTCTGCGCAAATATACAACGCACTTTATATTATATCCATATTCGTTCGCATCCCGAAGTAGTAATGAGAGCGGACTCTGTCGATTGTAATTGAAGGATCTCCAAAAACTTTCATCCGTCAAAATTACATTATCATAGTTTTCCAGTTCCTTATGTACCATATCCAGGCCAAGTTTTAAACGATCCTGCCAGGATATATCTGAATCCGGAATCCTATTGCTCATTAAAGAAGCTTCTATCAGAAAATGTCCATTTCTCTCTATGCGAACTCCGGGATACTTATAAGGAAAAACCGGAAAACTATATCCATATTTACGGAGCAAATTGCTGTTGCGTTCGCAGGCTACCTGGATCGAAGAAGTCGCAGTCTTCGGTGTACCCAAATGCAAATATACTGTTTTCATTTATGAGTTTCCTTTCTGATTTAATTGTATTGCAGAACGATTTCTTCAATGATTTTTAATTTTAACATTTTTTTTGCGAATTGCCAAGGAAAACCGTATGATAATATGATTGAAATTTCATTTTCTCCACAATCCTATAAGAAACACTTGCATTTTTTACTTTTTCCTGTAAAATAGAAACGAATTTGTATCAGTGGCAGGATAAATTTACCATCACTGCTGTCATAATAGGACAATATAAAAGGAGTTTCCTGATGATTAGTGCAAATAATGTAACCCTTCGAATCGGCAAGAAAGCCCTGTTTGAGGACGTCAACATTAAATTTACCGAAGGCAACTGCTATGGCCTGATCGGGGCGAACGGTGCCGGAAAATCCACCTTTCTGAAGATTCTTTCCGGAAAGCTGGAGACAACAAAAGGCGACGTGACAATGACTCCAGGACAGAGACTGTCTGTACTGGAGCAGGATCATTTCAAATACGATGAATTTCCCGTTCTGGACACGGTGATTATGGGAAATCAGCGTCTCTATGACATTATGAAAGAAAAGGATGCGATCTACGCCAAGGAGGATTTTTCCGACGAGGACGGCATCCGCGCAAGTGAGCTGGAAGGGGAATTTGCAGAATTGAATGGATGGGAGGCGGAATCTGACGCTGCTACCCTGCTGCACGGCCTCGGCATTGATACCGAGCTTCATTATAATCTGATGAAAGATCTGAACGGTAACGAAAAAGTGAAGGTGCTTTTGGCACGCGCGCTGTTCGGCAACCCGGATATCCTGCTTCTCGATGAGCCGACAAACCACCTCGACCTGGACGCAATCAGCTGGCTCGAGGAGTTTCTGATTAATTTTAACAATACTGTCATTGTAGTTTCCCATGACCGCTATTTTCTGAATAAGGTATGTACGCAGATCGCCGACATTGATTATGGCAAGATCCAGCTGTACGCCGGAAACTATGATTTCTGGTATGAGTCCAGCCAGCTTCTGATCCGTCAGATGAAGGAAGCGAACCGCAAAAAGGAAGAAAAAATCAAGGAATTGCAGGAATTTATCTCCCGTTTCTCGGCGAACGCTTCCAAGTCCAAGCAGGCGACCTCCCGGAAACGAGCCCTTGAAAAAATTCAGCTTGACGACATCAAACCTTCGAGCCGGAAATACCCATACATTGACTTCCGTCCCAATCGTGAGATTGGAAATGAAGTTCTGATTGTCGAAAATCTCTCCAAGACCATTGATGGGGTAAAAGTGCTGGATAACCTGACTTTCACCCTCGGCCACGATGACAAGGTTGCCTTCGTTGGCAGCAATGAGTTGGCCAAAACTACTTTCTTCCAGATTCTGATGGGTGAAATGGAGCCGGACGAAGGCCATTATAAATGGGGCGTCACCACCTCACAGGCCTACTTCCCAAAGGACAGCTCCAAAGAATTCGACAATGATCTGACCATCGTCGACTGGCTCACTGGTTATTCTGAGATCAAAGACGCCACCTATGTGCGCGGCTTTCTTGGCCGGATGCTCTTTGCTGGGGACGACGGAGTCAAAAAGATGCGTGTTCTCTCAGGAGGAGAACGCGTGCGCTGTATGCTCTCCAAGATGATGATTTCCGGCGCAAATATCCTGATCTTCGACGAACCAACGAACCACCTGGATATGGAATCTATCACCGCCCTGAATAATGGCATGATGAAATTCCCGGGTGTCATCCTATTCTCCTCACGCGACCACCAGATCGTGCAGACGACCGCGAACCGCATTATGGAAATCCTGCCAAACGGCACCCTGATCGACAAGATCACGACCTACGACGAATACCTCGAAAGCGACGAAATGGCTCGTAAGCGTCAAGTCTACACCACCGAAGGCAAACCAGAAGACAACTGACACGGCTCGTTGAAACACTAAAACCCGCGCAGCGACTTTTATCGGGGACGGCTCGTAAAACCATCAGAAAAATACACAACAAACTTTGGCATAGACGCTCGCAGAAAAAACACTTGCCAAACAGCTTCCGATATGATAAAGTATCAGCGTAGAGAACGTAAGTAATGTATACAAAAAAACGAAACCCCAAGGTGCTGGCACACCTTGGGGTTTCTCCCTCTTTACCGGAGAGGTAATCCATCTGAATTTTTATTTCCGTTCATTATTTCCGTCAATCCACTTACCCATGTAAATCGCTACAACGTTCGCGGTTACAGAAATCAAGAACGAAAGTAATGTATACATATTTATCACCTCCCCTCCGTACCGGTTTAGTGATGGTAACATTGTCAGTATATCATCCCTTATCATATTTGAAAAGCATTATTATACAAAAGTTTCAAAAAAAGAGCATTCATATTATATGAACGCTCTTTTCTCTATAACCTTATTTTTTCACATTCCTAAGCTCTTAACAACAATTACAGCTGCGGTCCCGCCGCTACAAGTGCCTTACCAGCCTCGTTGGTGGTGTACTTGTCGAAGTTCTTGATGAAGCGGCCAGCCAGATCCTGTGCCTTGGTCTCCCACTCGGAAGCATCCGCATAGGTGTCACGCGGGTCAAGGATAGCCGGATCTACGCCCGGAAGCTCGGTCGGTACTTCGAAGTCAAAGTGCGGAATCTTCTTGGTCGGTGCTTTCAGGATGGAGCCATCCAGAATCGCGTCGATGATACCACGGGTATCCTTGATGGAGATACGCTTGCCTGTGCCGTTCCAGCCGGTATTTACCAGATAAGCCTTAGCGCCGCTCTGCTCCATTCTCTTTACGAGCTCTTCTGCGTACTTGGTCGGATGCAGCTCAAGGAATGCCTGTCCAAAGCATGCAGAGAAAGTCGGTGTCGGCTCTGTGATGCCGCGCTCAGTACCTGCCAGTTTCGCTGTGAAACCAGACAGGAAATAGTACTGTGTCTGCTCCGGTGTCAGGATGGATACCGGCGGAAGTACGCCAAATGCGTCTGCGGAAAGGAAGATTACCTGCTTCGCAGCCGGTGCGGAAGATACCGGGCGTACAATATTCTCAATATGGTCAATCGGATAAGATACACGTGTATTCTCTGTCACGCTCTTGTCCGCGAAATCAATCTTGCCATTCTCATCCAGAGTCACGTTCTCAAGAAGTGCGTTTCTCTTGATCGCGTTGTAGATATCCGGCTCAGAATCCTTGTCGAGGTTGATAACCTTTGCGTAGCAGCCGCCCTCGAAGTTGAACACGCCATTGTCATCCCAGCCGTGCTCGTCATCGCCGATCAGCAGACGCTTCGGATCTGTAGAAAGGGTCGTCTTACCAGTTCCGGACAGACCGAAGAAGATCGCGGTGTTCTCACCGTTCATATCGGTATTCGCGGAGCAGTGCATGGAAGCGATACCCTTCAACGGCAGATAGTAGTTCATCATGGAGAACATACCCTTCTTCATCTCGCCGCCGTACCAGGTATTCAGGATCACCTGCTCACGGCTCGTGATATTGAATGCTACACAGGTCTCAGAGTTCAGACCCAGCTCTTTGTAATTGTCAACCTTCGCCTTAGAAGCGGTGTAAACCACGAAATCGGGCTCAAATGTCTCAAGCTCCTCTGCGGACGGCTTGATGAACATGTTCTCAACAAAGTGTGCCTGCCATGCTACTTCCATCATGAAACGGATCGCCATGCGGGTGTCCTTGTTCGCGCCGCAATACGCATCTACAACAAACAGTCTCTTACCGGAAAGCTGCTCCTGCGCCATCTTCTTTACTGCAGCCCAGGTCTCTTCGCTCATCGGATGGTTATCATTCTTATATCCCTCGGTCGTCCACCAAACGGTGTCCTTCGAGTTCTCATCCATAACAATATACTTATCTTTCGGGGAACGTCCGGTATAAACACCTGTCATAACGTTTACCGCGCCAAGCTCGGAAACCTGACCCTTGTCATATCCGGTAAGCTCCGGCTTCATCTCTTCTTCATACAGGAACTCGTACGAAGGATTGTGAACAATCTCTGTCACACCATTGATACCATACTTTGTCAAATCAACGCATGCCATAATACTCTCTACCTCTTTCTTTCATGCTTCTTGTCATCATACCGGCTGTGCAGATCCGTATCGATGAACACAGTCATTTTGAATCATTTTGAATGGTTACAAAATTCCATCTCTATTTATATAATACAAATCGGATTCTGTCAAGAAAAGTCCGTGTAAAAATCACCGATTTTGTTAATTTTTTATTTTTTCAACAGTTCAGGACAGCATCAAAATGAAAAAACAGGCTGTGCAGATTTATCTGTCCCACTTATCACAGAGCGCATTAATCTGATCCGCAAACCTCGCGAGATCCTTGTTCGCGCCCTCCCGGTTTTTCTGTATCACAGCCAGCAGGCGTTCTCCCGCTGCCACCAGACGGTCAAATACGGTAGAAGCAGCGCGCTTCTTCGCCTTTTTCTCTGCCAGTTTCCGGCTGCCCGCAGCCACACAGGCATTTCGGATAAGATCATAGCCGTCGCCGCTGTAAGGCGCGGTTGCCTCCACACCAGTCACTTCTGTCAGGTGCGCCGCGAACTCGTCTGTCACCTGATCCTCTCCGTGAACCACAAAGATTCGCTTCGGCTTTTGCTCCATCCCCTGCACCCAGGCGGTCAGATGATCGCGGTCCGCGTGCCCGCTGATTCCGGGCAGGCTCAAAATCTGTGCCCGTACCTGAATCGTTTCCCCGAAGAGCTTCACTTCCCGCGCACCGTTTAAAAGGCTGTGTCCTAAGGTACCCGGCACCTGATACCCGACAAAAACAATCGTACTCTCCGGGCGCCAGAGGTTGTGCTTTAAGTGATGGCGAATGCGACCAGCTTCGCACATACCGGAAGCGGAAATAATCACTTTCGGATTCGGATTCACATTAATCGCCTGCGAATCTGCGCTGGTAACTGACTGGCGCAGACCTGGAAAACGGATGGGTTGACTCCGCTGCGAATCAGTTCCAGATCCTGTTCCCGAAAGCATTCCTCTACGCTTTCATTATATATGTTCGTGGCCTCAATAGAAAGCGGACTATCTACATATACCTCAAAATCCGGAAACAGCGGCAGCATCTGTTCCATCTTAATCTGCCGCAGATAATACAGCATTTCCTGCGTGCGGCCAACGGAAAAAGCAGGAATCACGACATTCCCTCCCCGGGAAAACGTTGCAGAAAGCACCTTCCCCAGCTCCGTCGCGTAATCCGGCGGCACATCGTGAATCCGGTCGCCATAGGTCGATTCCAGAATCAGGTAATCCGCAAAATCCGGAATTTCCGGGTCACGAATCAGGGCGCGGTTCCCATTTCCCAGGTCACCGGAAAAAATCAGCTTGCGTGATTCTTCTCCTTCTGTCACCCACATTTCGATAAAGGAAGAGCCCAGCAGATGCCCCGCGTCCCGAAAACACACCTCCAGCCCCTCGCAAACCTCCACTTTCCGGCCGTATGGGCAGGGCGCAAAAAGCTTCAGCACATTTTCCGCGTCCGCCACCGTGTACATCGGCACCGTCTCCGCTTTCCCGGCGCGCTGCGCCTTACGGTTTTTCCATTCTGCCTCCGATTCCTGAATGTGCGCACTGTCTTTGAGCATTATCATACACAACTGGGCAGTCGCCTCTGTCGAAAAAACCGTTCCCCGAAATCCTCTCGCGTATAAAAGCGGCAGTCGTCCGGAATGATCAATATGCGCATGGGTCACAAACACATAATCAATTTCCGCAGCATTCACAGGCAGAGAGGCATTCTCATAAATGTCTGCCCCCTGCTCCATCCCACAATCGACCAAAATATGTTTCTCACCAAATTCCAGAAAATGGCAGCTTCCTGTCACCTCATGAGCCGCCCCGATAAAATCAAGCCTCATACCTTTCCCTCCATTTCTGAACAAAAAACCTGTTTTGCCCTGCTGCAAACGGCGTAACAATCAATTTACTCCATCTTACAGTCGAATCGGGTATACTCTTGTTTTCGTCTCCACCAGGTCATCCCCTTCATAACTCAATTTCATAGAAAAGAAACCTTCTTCTGCATCCAGAAGACGCAGGAATTCACGGTCGCCTTCCCACAGCTTAAGATTTAACACCTCATCTTTCGGAATCCAGGCAAGCTCCCCCTCGTCACAGACACTGAGCTCCCCTTCAAAAGAGGAGGCCGTATACAGAAACATATATTCCGTCTCCCCATCCAGCACAAAGGTAATAATCCCCCGCAAACGATAAGAAAGGAGCGTCAGACCTGTCTCCTCTTTCACTTCCCGCAGCAGACACTCCTCCGGTGTCTCCCCCGGCTCAAACTTGCCGCCCACGCCGATCCATTTTCCATGGTTGATATCCTGTTCCTTTTTTATCCGGTGAAGCATCAGGTAAGCATCATCTTTCTCAATATAACATAAAGTCGTATTTAACATTTTCTTTCCTTTCTTAATATATGGCTCCCAAATGGTTTCCTGAACCAGTCCTGACAGTATGCGCACAGGTTTCTTCACTCATCCGCCCATTCTTACCTGTCATCTTAATCTATTTCCAGCTGAAAAGGAAGCTTTTCTTTTCAGATATGCAAAGATTCTGAATTTTGTATTGACAAATTGTTCTGCAGCACTATAATGGAAACATACATATGAATGATTGTTCATTTGTTCATTCAAAAATTTAAAAGAAAGGAAACCCGGAAAATGAAAAAGACCTACAAGATTGATGTTGACTGCGCAAACTGTGCAAACAAGATGGAGGAAGCAGCGAAGAAAACAGCTGGCGTCAAGGACGCGACCGTAAATTTCATGGCACTCAAAATGATCGTAGAATTTGAAGATGGTCAGGAGCCAAAGGCCGTCATGAAAGAGGTTTTGAAAAACTGCAAAAAAGTCGAGGACGACTGCGAAATTTTCCTGTAAACCACCCTGCAGCGTTATTTGCCCTGCGGGCACCTGTAAAAGAAAACGTAAAATATACGTTTTCATACGTACCTCGCAGCAGATGCGAGGTACTTCCTGAATAATTACAAGAAAACTCACAAATCCCTCAGACAGGAGACTTGCCTGTTCCTCTGCCTGAGGAGATATTGCTATAAGGGGAGACACGGTTATGAATAAAAAGCAGAAAAAAATGTTCATTCGCATCCTTGTCGCGGCAGCATTGATGATTCTTTTTTCTTACCTGCCGTTCGAAGGATATCTTCGCTTCGGGCTCTTTATGATTCCCTATCTGGTCATTGGATATGATATCCTGAAAAAGGCCGGAAAAGGCATCCGCAACCGTCAGGTTTTTGACGAGAATTTTCTGATGGCGGTTGCGACGCTGGGCGCCATCCTGCTCGGCGACTACAGCGAAGGCGTAGCCGTGATGCTCTTCTACCAGATCGGAGAGCTTTTTCAGAGCTATGCGGTCGGCAAAAGCCGCCGCAACATCAGCGACCTGATGGATATCCGCCCGGATTACGCGAATGTGGAACATGACGGTACCCTGGAAAAGGTTGACCCGGATGAAGTGGAACTCGGCACAACCATCGTCGTGCAGCCCGGGGAAAAGGTTCCAATCGACGGCAGCATCCTGGAAGGAAAGACCTCGCTCAACACCAGTGCGCTGACCGGAGAAAGCCTGCCTCGCGATGCTGCGGTGGGCGACGAAATCATCAGCGGCGGCGTCTATATGACCGGCATGATCCGGGTACGCACCACAAAGGAATTCGGCGAATCTACCGTATCTAAGATTCTGGAGCTGGTCGAGAATTCCAGTTCGCGCAAGTCCAGATCCGAGAATTTCATCTCAAAATTTGCGCGCTATTATACCCCGGCGGTCTGCTACGGAGCGGTCGCACTGGCGATCCTGCCGCCGCTGAGTCGAATGCTAGTTCTGGGGCTGTCTCCGGAAGGGGGCGACTGGATTTACCGTGCTCTGACGTTCCTGGTCATCAGCTGTCCCTGCGCACTGGTTATCAGCATCCCGCTCAGCTTTTTCGCCGGAATCGGCGGTGCGAGCAATGCGGGCGTACTGGTCAAGGGCTCCAATTATCTGGAGACCCTCTCGCAGACAAAATATGTGGTATTTGACAAAACCGGCACTATGACCCAGGGCGTCTTCGAGGTGAGCGGCGTCCACCACAGTTCACTGGCAAAGGAACAATTGTTGGAATACGCGGCGCTTGCAGAAAACTCCTCCTCGCACCCAATCAGCAAGAGTCTGCAGCGCGCTTATGGAAAACCCAT
>Ga0192279_1094_pt1 | contig 15156 bp, 10 predicted proteins | sample Koala_Koa24_L3_FD_131251 | JGI IMG/M metagenome (GOLD analysis project Ga0192279, IMG submission 131251) | Enriched cells from koala feces incubated with labeled cellulose particles, San Francisco Zoo, California, United States - Koala_Koa2-4_L3 ...
ATCAGCCGGAACTCCTTTTCCTTCCTCAATTTGCTTATGCGCTTTATCAAGGTCCAACAGAACCTGCTCTGTTGTCAGTGGAACAAATGGATTGGCAGGTTTTCTGGATGTAAAAAGCTTCTGAGCATACTCCATCACCTTAATTCTTGCATCCTCCGGCATTACTTCCATCATAGACATGGTTGCTTCTATTGTACTCATATGGAACCCCTTTCCAAAAAAGTTATCTCTATGCTTTTAATGAACTATCAAGAAAATCTGCAAGCACCCTTTTCTTTTGACATCTGCTCGTTGACTTAAGAAGTTCATCTACGCTCCGCTTCGGTCGGCGCTAAGCGGACATCCACAGGATGTCCAGCGCCCCACAAGCGCGGTAAACTTCTTGTAAGTCATATTATAGATCATTCTATCTGTTTTGTGAAGACACTTAAATTTAAAATTCCAGTATGCTTCATTTAAAAATTCTTCTGTTAAACCGGTTCAATAATCAAGGGCTGTTTGTCATAGTGCCAGGAAAGCACCTTTGGAATAAAAATCCGGCCATTCCGAAGCATTGCTTCAAAACAGCCGGTTCTTCCTCATTTGTACTTTTTGTATTCCTTTGCAGCTTAAAATCTTTTGTGTCTTAAAATCTTTTTTCTTCCGTTTCTTAAGCTCTTTCGTATTTTACCATCTTTTGTACTCCACTGTCTATCGTACTTTCTCCGCCATCTGCGGCACGATTTCTTTTGTGTATTCTAAGGCTTTCACGTCTTTCGTATTCTTCAAGTCTTTCGTACTTTCCGGCATCTTTCGTAAAAGTGGAGCTTATTTATCCAAAGATCACGCTTTCTTGTCCGCAATCGCTGCCTGCGCTGCCGCAAGTCTCGCAATCGGTACACGGAAAGGTGAGCAGGATACATAGTCAAGGCCGATCTTATGGCAATACTCTACGGAAGACGGATCGCCGCCATGCTCGCCGCAGATGCCGAAATGCAGATCCGGATTTGCCGGACGGCCAAGTTCGATCGCCATCTCCATCAGCTTGCCGACACCATTCTGGTCGAGCTTCGCAAACGGGTCGTTCTCGAAAATCTTCGCGTCATAGTAAGAAGTCAGGAACTTGCTCGCGTCGTCACGGGAGAAGCCATAGCACATCTGTGTCAGGTCATTCGTACCGAAGCAGAAGAAATCTGCCTCCTTCGCGATATCCGATGCCGTCAGCGCCGCACGCGGGATCTCAATCATGGTGCCGACTTCGTACTTCAATTCAACGCCGGCAGCCTTAATTTCCTTCTCAGCTACTTCTACAACGGTCTTCTTTACAAACTTCAGCTCTTTCGCGTCGCCTACGAGCGGGATCATAATCTCCGGAACAACATTCCAGTCCGGATGCTTCTTCTGCACATTGATCGCCGCACGGATAACCGCCATCGTCTGCATTTTCGCAATCTCAGGGAACGTAACGTCCAGACGGCAGCCGCGGTGTCCCATCATCGGGTTGAACTCTTTGAGTGCGTCGATCTGCGTGCGGATATGCTCCATGCTCTTGTGCTGTGCGTCCGCAAGCTTCCGGATATCTTCCTCCTCAGTCGGAACGAACTCATGAAGAGGCGGATCCAGGAAACGGATGGTAACCGGATTGCCCTCCATCGCCTCATAGAGCGCCTCAAAGTCTGCATGCTGATACGGAAGAATCTTATCCAGGGCAGCTTCTCTCTCCTCGGTCGTCTCCGCGCAGATCATCTCACGGAAAGCGTCAATTCTCTCCTCACCGAAGAACATATGCTCGGTACGGCACAGGCCAATGCCTTCTGCCCCAAGCTCACGCGCCTTGCGCGCATCTCTCGGCGTATCCGCGTTTGTTCTTACTTTCAGCTTTCTATACTGGTCAGCCCAGGTCATAATACGGCCAAACTCGCCCGCGATCGTCGCGTCAACGGTCGGGATCAGGCCCTCATACACGTTACCGGTCGAGCCATCGATCGAAATCTCATCGCCCTCATGGAATTCCTTGCCATTCACGGTAAACTTCTTATGCAGCTCGTCCATCGCAATGTCGCCGCAGCCGGATACACAGCAGGTACCCATACCACGCGCTACTACCGCCGCATGGCTCGTCATGCCGCCGCGGACGGTCAGGATACCCTGTGCATTCTTCATGCCCTCGATATCCTCCGGGGAAGTCTCCAGACGAACCAGAACGACCTTCTCGCCTCTGTTCGCCCATGCTTTCGCATCCTCAGCCGTGAAAACAATCTTGCCGCAGGCAGCTCCCGGTGAAGCACCCAGGCCTCTGGTGAGCGGCACTGCCTTGTGCAGAATGTAGGAATCAAACTGCGGGTGAAGCAGGGTATCAAGGTTCCGCGGGTCGATCATCGCAACCGCCTCTTCCTCGCTTCTCTTGCCCTCATCTACCAGGTCGCAGGCAATCTTCAGAGCCGCCTGCGCGGTTCTCTTGCCGTTACGGGTCTGCAGCATATACAGCTTATTATTCTCTACGGTAAACTCCATATCCTGCATATCGCGGTAATGGTCTTCCAGAATGCCGCAAACGGAGGTAAACTGCGCAAACGCCTCCGGGAACTTCTGCTCCATCTCGCTGATGTGCATCGGGGTGCGGACACCTGCTACTACGTCCTCGCCCTGTGCATTTGTCAGGAACTCACCAAACAGACCCTTCTTGCCGGTCGCCGGGTCACGTGTAAACGCCACGCCGGTCCCGCAGTCATCGCCCATATTACCAAATGCCATCATCTGTACGTTCACCGCGGTACCCCAGGAATACGGGATATCGTTGTCGCGGCGGTATACGTTCGCACGCGGGTTGTCCCAGGAACGGAACACAGCCTTGATCGCCTCTACCAGCTGTACCTTCGGATCCGTCGGGAAATCACTGCCGATCTTTGCCTTATACTCAGCCTTAAACTGAGAAGCCAGCTCCTTCAGATCATCCGCATCCAGCTCTACATCGTGAACAACGCCCTTCTTCGTTTTCATCTTGTCGATCAGCTCTTCGAAATACTTCTTGCCAACCTCCATCACGACGTCAGAGAACATCTGAATGAAACGGCGATAGCAGTCCCAAGCCCAGCGCGGATTGCCTGACTTCTTAGAAAGCACCTCTACAACGTCTTCGTTCAGTCCTAAGTTCAGGATCGTATCCATCATGCCCGGCATAGATGCTCTCGCGCCGGAACGGACAGAAACAAGCAGCGGGTTCTCAATATCTCCAAACTTCTTGCCTGTAATCTCTTCCATCTTGCCGATCGCTTCTACGATCTGGCCCATAATCTCGTCATTGATCTGGCGGCCATCCTCATAGTACTGCGTGCAGGCTTCCGTCGTAATTGTAAAGCCCTGCGGTACCGGCAGACCCAGGTTGGTCATCTCCGCGAGGTTCGCGCCCTTGCCACCGAGCAGGTTCCGCATATTCGCATTGCCCTCGGTGAACATATAAACCCATTTGTTCATTTTACAATTCCTCCTGATTGGTTTCCCGTGTGGATATATGATTTTGCTGACAGCCACTTTTTGACGAGACTTACGATATCTGAAGTCCCTGACATCTCTGCACTTTTGTGGCAGGCAACACTTCCCACCTCTGTATCAATTGTAACATATTTCCTACATCAGTCAAGAAAATCCTTGTCCGATTTTTGAGTTTTTTGTGCATAATCTTTGAAAGTTTCGTGACGGGCGGTCATTTTTTTGTCATTTTCGTAGGTCTCCGCCGAAAATCATTTGTAACACACCCATGGTGCCACACTATGATACACGCCGTAAAAAGTCAAAGCTTCCTTCTGTATCTTCACAATTCCAGGGATAGCTACAATTCTTTTCTATCATAATACAAAATAACCTGCTTTCCTATAATAGAACTCCTGCTCTGTCACAAACAGCTCTTCGAGCTTTGCTATTTCACGCGTTTCACGATATAACTTCAGACCTTCTAAATAAAGCCCCCGCTTCTCGTTTTCTATCACAACCGGACAAATCCCGTGTGTCAGGCATTCCCGGAACAGAATCAGCCGCCCGGTCCGCCCGTTTCCATCCTGAAACGGATGAATGCTCTCATATCTGGCATGAAATTCCGCCAGCACTGCCAGATTCACGGACTGATCAGAATACCAGGAAAGGAGCCGTTCCATCTCTTCCGGCACATCCGCAGGCAGGACAGTCGGATAAATCCCAATGATATTCGCTCTCTTTTTATAATCCCCGATCGCGTAGCCATTCGCCCGGTCCTCAAAAACTCCCGACTTAAGCTCATAGTGAAACGCCTTAATCAATTCCTGCGACAGCGGCTCCTCCAGTGTGTCCAGCATCCGGTTAAACATAAGAAAATGACCATTCATCTCTTCTACATCTTTTGCACGATAACAGTCATCTGATTTTGGAAGCGTCCCCTGGTCAAACAGAGAAGCCGTCTGCTCTTCCGTCAGCGTACTCCCCTCAATCTTGTTCGAATTATAAGCCAAAAGCCGCTGGGTGAACGCATACACACCAGAGCGGTCAAACCGTTTCCATTCTATTGCAAACCGTTCCAGAAGAAATGTTAAAAAATCCGAATCATTGACCACGACTTACACCTCCCCTGCTCAAAAACGCGCTATAATTTCTGTTGGATTGTCCGCCTAAACATCCGATTGCTTTCACAACCATAACAAACCATAGCAAAAGCCACTGCTCACCGCGCCCGGCGATTCTCACAGTCAAGAAATACGCCTGCACGGCAACGACAGCGGCTCCCATTTCAAAAGCTATATCAAAAACGAAATCAAATACTTTCTGCTATATATCACTCTGACATTACTGTCTGTAAGCACTGCGGTTCAGCACCAGATGCTTCGGAACGCCATTTACCATCAGCGGAGTCAGCTCACCAAGGATCAGCGGACGCGCATACTCCACATAACCCTCTCCGATATCTGTACCATCGTTGATGATCCACTCTGCCGGAACCGGTCTCTCTACGTTCGCGATCGCATGGATGTCATAGATGCTGTAGCCAACCTGATACGGGCTGCGCTCTTTCACATCGATGGTGATCATCATGCCGGTCTGGCCCTCATCAGCTGCCTTGCAAGCCAGATAACCTACATTAAATGCCTCATTGATGTCGTTCAGGGACGCGATGTGTGTTGCCGCTCTCTGCAGTGTAGAGAACTCGATCGCACGGGTCTTCAGCCCTGTCTCTGCGGCAATCTTGTTTGCCAGGACAACGCCGCAGCCGGAAAGCTGCTTGTGACCAAATGCGTCCACATAGTCTGAACCAGCGCCAAGCTCGCACACGAAGCGGCCGTCCGCAATCTTGATACCTTCTGATACCGCGATCACTACAGAGCTCTTCTTCGCCGCCAGATCCTTCACTCTCGCCAGGAAATCATCCATATCAAAGGTCGACTCCGGCAGATAGATCAGATCCGGACCTTCGCAGTCCTCATCTCTCGAAAGCGCAGCAGCCGCGGTCAGCCAGCCAGCATTACGTCCCATGATCTCCACGATGCAGACGGTCGGCTTCTCAATACCGAAGCTCGCGTTGTCGCGGATGATCTCCTTCAGAGAAGTCGCGATATACTTTGCTGCAGAGCCATAACCCGGGCAGTGATCCGTGATCGGCAGGTCATTGTCAATCGTCTTCGGAACGCCCATGAAGCGCTGAGATTTGCCCTTCAGAGCCGCATAATCGGAAAGCATCTTGATCGTATCCATTGAGTCATTGCCGCCGATGTAGAACAGGCACTCGATATTATACTTCTCAAGAATCTCAAAAATCTTGTCATAAACCGCCTCATTGCCCTCAATCTTCGGCAGCTTGTAGCGGCAGGAACCAAGGAATGCAGACGGAGTTCTCTTCAGAAGCTCGATGTCCTTGTCTTCCTTAATATACTCGCTCATGTCTACCAGATCCTCATTCAAAAAGCCCTGGATTCCATGATGCATACCATAAATCTTCTCCACGCCAAGCTCTCTTGCCTTGCTCACAACGCCTGCAAGACTGGAATTGATCACAGCTGTCGGTCCGCCGGACTGACCTACTACAATATTTCCCTTCATTGTAACTTCCTCCTGAAATTCTGTTTGTTTCAATTCAGAACAGCAGCAAAATGAAAAGACTGACTGGCAGATTTATCTGCTAAAAGCGGCCTGTTGTTCTGAATCGTTTCCTTTGAAAATACCGATCCCTTATAAAAAGCAAACCGGACTTTCCCGCAAAGCAGTATAGCAGAATTTTCCTGATACCGCAAGATAGAATCTGGGGATTTCACACTTTTTACTGACCTGTTGTAACTGTTCAGTACCTTCTGTTTTCTCATCGTTTCCTGCAAAGCTGCCAGAACGCCACCGCGCTCGCGGCAGCTACATTCAGTGAATCGACTCCATTTGACATCGGAATCCGCACGGTGTAATCGCATTTAGCAATCGTTGCCGATTTCAGCCCGTCCCCCTCGGTTCCCAGCACAACAGCCAGTCTTGGAATCTCATTTAAAGCCGGATCATCCAAAAAACAGGAATCCTCACACAAGGCCATAGCTGCGGTAGTGAATCCGCAGCTATGCAGCTGTTCCGTCCAGTCGTCTTCTTCCAGCCATGTCCATGGGATCTGAAACACAGTTCCCATGCTGACACGCGCCGAGCGGCGATAAAGCGGATCGCTGCACCCTTTCGTCAGCAAAACTGCTTCTACCCCCAATGCCGCGGCGGAGCGGAAAATCGCGCCCACATTCGTCGGGTTCATAACCTCCTCCAGCACAGCAATCCGACGCGTCTTACTGCAAAGCTCCGCCGCTTTCGGAAGGGCTCTGCGCCGCATCAGACACAGAACACCCCTCGTCATGGAATACCCCGTTATTTTCTCAAGCACAGATTTATCCGATGTATAGACAGGAATATCCGGGTATTTTGCCAGCACTTCATCTATCACACCAGATAACTGCGCCTTTTCAATCAGAAAAGAGAGCGGCGCATATCCGGCTTCCAGGGCGCGCATGATTACATTCGGACTTTCCGCTACGAACAGCCCCTGCCCCGGTTCATTATAATGAAGCAATTGCCTCTCAGAGAGCTGTGAAAAAGGCAGCAGCTCCGGTATATCTAAATCTGTGATTATTCTGCAATCCATTCTTTCTCTGTTCAAAATAAATTTATACATGATATATCACATAAGCAGCTACAATCACCAGCAGTACCGCTGACAGCACGAAAAAAGCAATTTTCCCCGCGCGCTGTTTTCCTTTTGACTTTTGTTCACCGGCATCCCGTTTTCTTTCATGTTCCAATGCATTTGTTTCCAGAGCCATATTTTGCATGATATTGTCTCTTCTTATTGGATTCATCCCCATTTTTCAAACACCTCCTGCTACACTGACTCAGAATTATCTGATGATTCTTTGAAGTTTTCACGCTCCGCTGGCTCTTCTTCTTCCAATGTTTCCCGCTCGAAACCTGCTGTTCTTTCCTTTCAGCCTACTATTCCGGGCTGAATAATATGTCATCCTATTGACCGCTTTGTATGTGTGAATCCGCTCATAGCAATTCAAAGGAACTCCACTTTGCAGTGATGATCTTTTTTCTTTTTGTCATATCCGATGCCCACCATGAGTATCCGTCCGGTATGCCGTTTCTTCTCCGCCATCTTCCCCTGAAATTTAAGAACGTATTTTCTATCCTTTATCTGCTGGATCGCTGCCTCTGGCGTATCATCAACTTTCAGCTCCAGAATGATTCCATCATCCCCCGGTCGTTCCGGATAAAAAATGAAATCAACATAACCTTCGCCAGCCTTATTTTCACGCTCCACGTAGTAAGTGTCACGAGCAGCCAGATACACGAGATTCACAATCGCCGTCAGTTCCGTCTCATTATTGTAGTCCAGAAGAGGTGTCTCCGTGTCATGCGCAAACTGCAGGATCTCCTCCATCGTTTTCGTATCGCCTTTCAGCGTTGCAAGAAGCATACGACCGGATGCATTTGCCAGATCATAGATATACCCCAGCTTTTTCTCCCGACGGATGGCTTTTGCGAATTCATCCATCAATTCTTTATTTGGTATATGAACTTTTCCATCCTCATAATTCAGGAATCCATAAACTACCATTGCGGAAAATATTTCATCTCTCGTGCTCAAATGCATCGCTGTAGCCGCGAACTCCTCCACATCTGCAGGGACAGCTTCCCCTGCAACCATCAGCGCAACATCTTTCCTGACCCCGTCAATATCGTTTACGATGTAATCAGCAATTTCCGAATAGGGTCCAGTAGTCGTCCAATAACTCCTGATACGATTACGATCCAGAGCAAGAACAACTGAGCGTGGATTATACATTCTTTCTGACTGAGGAGTGTGATATCCGTCATACCAGAATTTCAAATCTTCTCTGGAAACATTGCGTTTGTTTACTTTCGCTTTATATCTCCTGTATAATTCATCGACCTCTGATTCGGTAAACCCAAAATACTCACTGAATTTATCGTCCGTTGCCATCGTATACTCAATGAAGTTATTAATAGTAGAGCCACTGGAATATTTTGCAACCGGAAGAACACCTGTCATATAACTTAATGAAACATATCCGGTGTCTTTTGTCAGGGCCGCCAGAAAATTGATGAAACTCTCTCTGTCATCCCTGGTAGTATACTTTTTATGAAAAATACAATCCCACTCATCAAAGACCAATAAAAACTTCGTCTTTGTCTGTGCTGAAATCATTCTTAAGTCCTGGATAATTGTCCCGGATTTTCGAAACTTCACATCAGAAAATGCTTCTCTTAAGTCTCCTTGCAGAATCTCCTTAATGGAAGAGATGAAAGATTCATAACTGGTACTTTCATTTGCTGCCTCTGCAAAATTAATATATATCACATCATGCTGATTCAAATGATTGCGATATCCAGTAATCTTAGCAATATCCAGACAATCAAAAATCTCATTGCTGTCAAAGCCTTTGCTGAAATAGGCACCAACCATTGCTGCCATCACCGTTTTCCCAAAACGACGCGGTCGAGTAATGCAAACATGATTATTACCCTGCTCGACAAGAGGAATCAATTCCTGCAGCATTCTCGTTTTATCCACAAAATACGGCTTTTTTGTTTCACTCTCATAAAGTGAAAGCAACAACGGGTTATTCAAATAGTACCCCATACTCTTACACCTCCATTCGCCTCTTGACGAGCATCACACTTTATAAAACATATTCACATCAGACGTACAAATGTTGCCTTGCGCGCCTCGCTTCCGATTAAATCAAGAGGTACCAGACAACTGTATTTTCATCGTCTATTTCGATCGTTTCATCACTGCTGTTGTCATTAATTATCATAGCACAACAAGAGTAGATATTCTACAAATATTTTTCTTATGATTTTCCTAATCCTCTTTTGCTTGCTACCACAAGTTTAGTGATGCCTGTTGGATTACTACACTTCTTCCCGGGCATGTACAATTCCGGGGACGCCGCAATTCGTCTATACAACTACCTTTGTGGTCAATGGCATGGTTGCAATGCTGGAACAGTGAATATTGATTCGTTTTTTATTCCATTCCAACCAGAAACCCGGCATCGGTCAGACTTTTCTCCGCAGCTTCAGCATTACTCTTTCCTTTTATCTGTAGCCAGACCAGAGGCACAGAGGCAGAACTTCCATGGCCAGCGAGCCATGTGCGCATCTGAGCCGCGTCCATATAGAGCCCGTCACCGGATACCAGGCCGAGGAATTCCGCTGTATCCGCCGACGTATATCCGGAACCGTCCGAATTTCCCGCTGAATCTGAACTGCTGGCAAGATTGGAAGCTTCCAATACGATCTGTGCCGTCAGGCTTTCCATCGATTCTGTTAAAATCTTCGACTGCCGTGTGGTAATCGCCGTTCCGTTTGCATCCGTCATAGTGTTAAAAATTTCTTCCCCAGCCAGAAGAAGCGGCGCAGAACCAAGCTTCTTTTCTCCGGCAGAGCGAACCAGTGTAAATGGAAATGTCTCCAGATCGACTCCCATCAGGGTTGTAGATATCTGCCAGTCTCCCACCATCAGGGTGACTTCGGTTTCCATGATGGTCCACAGTTCTTCAAAGCCGGCAAAACGACTCATAGATGTACACAGCTCCGTCGTGATCTCCTGTGAAGACAGACGAGCGGAAAGAAGATACGTCTGCCGTTCCTGCCATTGCTCCAGTGCAAACTGCGCCAGGAAAAAATCAGAACAACCGCTATGCCAGTCACGAAAACCACAGCACTGATATATGGCATATATTTTCTTTTATCTGGTTTCCGTTTTGTCATGGCTTTCCCTGTTCTTTCTTTTTCACAATTTTATCTCCTATAAAAAACATCTATCGCAAAATGATTCAAATTGGCAGCCCGCCATCGGGTGAAGCTCCATTCTAATCGGCAAGGTTCTCCATTCCTGCAAGCAGATCTTCCATCTGGCGGCGTTTTTTCGCGAGTTTCCAAATAAGCACCATAACCAGAAGCAGGAAAAACAGAATCATGATTACTATCGTCACTGCCCACCACTGATTTGAAGTACTCTCATCTTCTGCTTCAACAGTAAGCTCCACCACCTGCGGTGCTGCGATGGTCGTGGTAAATTCCCGCGTCTCGCAGTAAACTGTCCCGTAAGCATCCTCCCAGGTAAGCGTAAGTGCCCCTGTTGTGGAACCATATGCAGTCTCAGCATTTGCAGTGTCAGAGGCTTCTGTTTCCTGCGACAGCTCAGCCTTATCGTTTAAATTACTGACATAAATCTTAATCGCCCCATCGCTGAAAGTCCCTGCTTCCATGTTTCCGGCATAAACGGTGTTCGTTGCGGTAAGTCCGTCTGCTTCCAAAGATACCTGTACATTGTAAACCGGGCCGCGCCCAATATTGCGGATCTCCAGTGTCGCAGTTACCGTCTCCAGTGAATATACATAATCTGACAGGTTAAAATTTTCGATGGAAACCTGCGTTTCCTGACTGATGTCAAAAAACAGTTCTTCCGAATCGCTTAAGGCCGTTCCGTCCGAAGTTTCATACACGAAAGCATAGCTTAAAGTCGTAACTTTTTGCACAGCCGCAGTTGATGCAGCAATCGTGTTTTCCAGCGTGATCACTTCCTGCGGGGCAATCTGATCATAATAATAAGAGGTGGATGAAAGCGCAACATTCTCATCTGCTGTATTTACCGTGATTTTCAGACTATACACGGTCTGGTCATCGCTCGTATTCTGGAAGCTTGTGATAAAATCCATCTGCTCCCCTGCCGGAAGTAAAGCTCCGCTAAGCGAACATTCTTTCAGCAAAATATGCGGCTGATGTTTCACTGCGCTGCTGCCGGAACTGCTGCTGTAGCTGCTCCCGGAAGAATAATAAGCCGTTACAGCTTCCATTTCTGTTTCAGATTCTGCCTCCGTTTCAGGTTCCGATCCCGTTTCAGGTTCCGTTTCCGATTCGGGTTTGCTTTCCATTTCTGTTTCAAATTCTGTCTCACCTTCAGATTCTGCTTCTGACTCAAATTCTGTCTGTAACTCCGACTCCGGTTCCGTAGCAATCAGCGCGCCCGTTTCTGATTCTGGTTCCCGATTCGTTTCGCTCCCTGTCTGTTGCCGGGAATCGGATTCCAGGGTCACTGTCATTCGGCAGGTCATCTCAGATTTCACACCGGAAGCAGAATAAGCAACCGCTTTCACTGTGACCGGATACTGTCCTGACTGGTAATCATCCGCAAGTGTAAATTCAGCTTGAAAGAGGTATGCGTCCACGCTTTCCAAACTACCGTCCAGATGCGAAGCATTTTCCTCAATGGATGGCACCTGATAAGTCAGTAAAAACACTTCCTCCTCATACTCCGCCTTTTCAAAAGGGGAATCCAGAGCAGATTCCACCGTTACCGTCAGCTTATTCTCCAATACCGGAGCATCTGCCACAAATGGAATTACAAGAGAAACCGTATTTTCTTTTATCGATGGAACATACCCCTCTTTATAAGACAGTTCCATTCCTTCATACACATGATCTACATCAATAGAAAGAGAAATCTGTGAAAGTTCTGCCCCTGCATCCGAATTTCCAGTATCTGCATTTCCCATATCCTCAGCTACAGAAGCAATCGTGCCTGTTTCGTTATTATACATCGTGTTTTCCTGATTGGTTATCGATTCCAAAACAGAATCCGGAATATCGGAGGACGGCACCTCTGCAATACTGTCGATTTGGAGAGCCTCGCCATCCTGAATCGAGCTTTGCTCGACGGCGAGGCCTTCCGTTTCCTGCCCTTCCAGCACAACCGCTTCCTCAGCCAGTGCAATCCAGCAGAAAAATACTACGGCCGAAGCAAAAACAAGGACAGCCAGAAAAGCTGCAAGTATCCTGTATCGTATGGTATTCTTCTCGCTGCTCATATACCGCATCCTCCTTCTTTCCTTTCAGCACCTTTCGCGAGTACGTTCCTCTGTCTGATTTTCTATCTTTTCTGTAATCTCTCTCATTACATATCCATGATTTGCGAAGCCAATCATGGACGAAGGCCGAGCCATCGAGCGAAGCTCGATTTATAATGGCGAGGCTCTCCGCACATGTCCATGATTTGCGAAGCCAATCATGGACGAAGGCCGAGCCATCGAGCGAAGCTCGATTTATAATGGCGAGGCTCTCCGCATCACACCGCCATCCATCTCAAACACCCGGTCGCAAAGGATGCGAATATCCTCGCTGTTATGACTCGCAAGCAGGATTGTTTTTCCCTTTTGCTTCTGGGCAAGCAGCAATCTGCGAATCTCCGCAACGCCATGGCGGTCAAGACCGTTAAACGGTTCATCTAGGATCAGAAGCTCCGGCTCTTCCATAATCGCCTGTGCAATGCCCAGCCGCTGCCGCATCCCCAGCGAATATTTTGCGACCGGCTTTTTCAATTCCGGATCAAGGCCGACACGCATAAGAACGGACGTGATTTCCTTTCGTCCGATCTGTCCACGCAAATCCGCCAGAATTTCCAGGTTTCTCCGCCCGCTTAAATTAGAAAGGAATCCCGGTGTCTCGATGATCACCCCAAGGCTCTCCGGAAAGTCTACATCATAGCCAATCCGTTTTCCGCCAACTGTGATCTGCCCTTCCGTCACCGGCAGAAAACCGCAGATGCATTTCATAAGAACAGTTTTTCCGGAGCCATTGTTCCCGCAGATACCGTAAGTCCTGCCCCGTTCCACTGCAAAATCCAGAGGTTTTAACACTTCCTCCGTGCCAAAGCATTTTCGGACATGGTGCAGTTGAATATAATAATCTGCCATGATTTTTTCACTCCCTCCCGTTGCTTCCCTGCGTCTTTTACAAAAATTTTCTCATATCCATTTCGGTCTGTTTTTCTCGTTTTCCTGCGATTAATCATTTCTTTCTCAGTTACATTTTCTCTTTTATATCTCTCTCAGCTTCCATTCCAGCACCATCCAGTGCAGCACGGCACAGAATAACGCGAGTAAAAGCAGAAACATCCAGAGCCCCATCTGGTTGCTTCCCCAGTCATTTTCTGCCATAATCCATTCCGTTGGGTCAATGCAGTAAAGCGCTTCAAAATAACGCTCCCGCAGGATGATGCAGGCATACCATAAAAGGAACGGAACGCCAAACGCCAGATACACGCTGCCGCCGAGCGCACCGGCGACTGCGGAAAGGCTGGCAAGCGATGAAGCCGAAAGCAGGATGCGTCCCAGCGTAGCAAACAAAGCGAAAATCGTACTCGTCGGCCAACTCCAGAGTACTTCGCGGCTGAAAAAAAGCAAAAAAAAGAAAAGCCCCGCGAAAAACGCCCCCAAAAACCAGACCATCGCGCCGGAAAGCGCGGTCGTCACCACCTTGTCCAGGCAGTAAACCACTTTGCTCCGACGAATAATCAGGAAGCGCAGAAAACGGGAATCCTTTTCCCGCAGATACTCCTCTCCGCAGGGCAGGACGGCTGCGAGCGGCAGAATAAAAAGTACAGTCTGCGACTGCAGGGAGCTGTTCAGCAGCTCCAGAAAGGTACCGCTGACCAGAGGCGAATCTTTTTTCGTCTCCGGCCAGATAGTTCCGGCTATGATAGCCGCCACAGAGAGAAGAACCGCCAGATAAAATTTTTTCTCATGCAGCATTCTGGTAAAATCCATCTAATACCCCAGACTGCGGTCGATGATCGTGCCGTCCGCCGCATTAATCGTCAGGAAGCTATTGCCCGGATAATCAATATAGCTCGTATATTCTACTCCATCGTATGTACTGTGTGTTTCCTCGCTTCCGAAGAAATCCCACACCGGCACAAGCGTTCCGCTGCGGCTGTCCGCGCCCGGATCATAGATGCGCATATATCCAAGAGTGACTTCTGTAATTTCCAGACTTGCGGAATCCTCGTAGCTGTCTGTGTGCTGGATCACGATCATCTGCTCAAACATTTCCGCTATTTCGGAGAAAGAAAGCATATCCACGTTCTCATACTTCTTTTCTCCGACCTCGTACAGATTCTGAATCTCTGCTTCCTGCAGGCCATCTGCATTCACAATAAAGGTCACTAATTCATAGCACCACGGTTCCGTCGTGCTTTCCATGGATTCCAGTCCGCCGCCCTCTTTCATCTCGTAGGTAACGGGGATCCCGTCGAGTGTCCGTGTGTAAACAATGTACCAGCCTCCGTCGATGCAGCTTGCCGTGTACGTATATGATGTAAAGAGATCACTCTCCAGGCTCCGCCACGCATGCGTCGTGAAGCCCACAGAGAATTCGTCAGACAGCCCCAGCTGCTCCATATACGTATCTGTAACTGCGATTGCCTCCTCCACCGTGATTCCCGCCAGTTCCTCACACTTCTCCTGCGTTGGTCGATAAGCATTGGAAGCATAAGCTTCTGAATCGTAGCAGGTTTCCTTCCAGCTGACATTCTCTGCCAGCTCTTCCTTATCAGCATAGCGGGAAATTTTAATCGACATCGGTGTAGGGGATGAACTCTTCAAAATATAGGAAAAAAGACCGTCCTCCGTTTCCACGAATCCGTTAAAATAACCTTCATAGTACACCGTGTTTCCATTCTCATCCTCGTAAGAGGTTACGCCAAAACCGGGCGTGACTTCCGTCTTTTCCACCGTTTCCGGAGCTTCCGCATAAACCTGCTCCCACTCATCAATCTCTTCCTGAAGGTTGAAAATATCATCCTCCGTGACAGACCCATCCTCA
>Ga0192279_1093_pt2 | contig 15016 bp, 13 predicted proteins | sample Koala_Koa24_L3_FD_131251 | JGI IMG/M metagenome (GOLD analysis project Ga0192279, IMG submission 131251) | Enriched cells from koala feces incubated with labeled cellulose particles, San Francisco Zoo, California, United States - Koala_Koa2-4_L3 ...
CCTCATAGGGACATTCGGCCTCAAACACTCCTTCCAGGGCAAAGGAAAAGCTGATTCTGACCGGAAGCGTGAAAAACCTGGAAAAGCGGCTGCAGGCCTGGGAAAACGCGGCGGCGCTGGCGAAGGACGGACCGTTGGGCTATTCCTGGCTCTCCAGCGCGTCCACGTATCTGGACTGGGTGGTTCCGGCGCTGTTTGATTCCACGGGTGTGATGGCATTCACAGATGCAGGAGAATATGCAGACGAAAGTAACTGCGCGGCAGAAAAAGAAGGTTCCATGAAACGCCCGGAAGAAGACTATGCGGGAAAGTTTCATGTAATGGTTGTCCCACTGTCCGAAAATGTTGTTGAGGAGACAAGGGAGGACACGGAAGGACTTCTTTCTCTGGGCGATCTTTTGCGTGTGAACCCGGACGTTTGTCAGGATGAGCAGGCGAGAGAGTACCTGGAAGGAGTGTTTGAGGCCGAATATCCCTATGAGGCGAATCAGGCCATTCCCGGCAAGGTTACGGTTTCCGAGTTGAAAAAAATGTCGCAGCGGATGGAAGAAAATGACGCACAGGAACTGTATGCAGAAGAGGAGGTCGTGCCTGTGATTGATTCCCCGGTTTGCGATGAACATGGAGGATAGTCCGAATTCGCAGCCCGAGCAGTGTCCGCCTGGCGCGGCCGATGGGGGAGAAAGCTCGTCCCTTATCCAGATAAATACGGGCGGATATGGAAATATACAGGCAAGCGGCGCCGATCGCGGCACGGCTTACCATACATTTATGGAAAATTTAAACTTTTCTAAGAAAGAAGAGCTGCGTTTTCAGTTGGAAGAATTGATAAGTTGTGGTAAAATGTCCGAGGAAGCTGCCGCGATGATTCTGCTTTTTTGCGCTCCCGACTCGGAGCGCGGATGAAGAGGGCAGCACAGGAGGGACAGCTTTTTCGGGAGCGGCCATTTGTGCTGGGGGTGCCAGCGGACGAGATTTATGGGCAGCTTTCTTCGGCCGCCGGAACAGAGATGGAGAAGAAGACGTCTCTGTCAGAGGAAATGATATTGGTGCAGGGGATCATTGACGCCTGGTTTGTCGAGGATGGACAGATTACGGTTGTCGATTATAAGACGGACCGGGTTTCGGATGGCTCAGTTCTGGTAAAGCGTTATCGGACGCAGATTGATTATTATCAGAAGGCGCTGGAGCGGCTGACCGGCAAAAAAGTCTGTGACCGGGTGATTTATTCGTTTGGCCTGCGGGAAGAAATCCACCTGTAGTGGCTGAGAAAACATAGCCGTGAAGGTACGGAACAGTTACAATGTTTGCAAGGATGCGAGGTATTATGAAGAAATTAATTCAAAATCAGGCGGTGAGGTATATCTTTTTTGGCGGCTGTACGACGGCTGTCAATCTGGTTTCTTACTACCTGCTGTGTCTGGCGGGATTCAATATCACTGTGGCGAACACGATTGCGGTATTGCTGGCGATTGTCTTTGCTTATGTGGTGAATAAGCTGTTTGTCTTTGAACATAAGACGCATTCTTTTGCGGCGCTGTGCCGGGAGGCGGGCAGCTTTATTGGCATGCGGCTGGGGACGATGCTGATTGAAGTGCTCGGCGTGCTGTGCCTGGTCTGCATCTGGGGTGTGCCGAATATGGTTTCCAAGCTGCTGATACAGGTAGTGATTCTGGCGCTGAATTTCCTGATCAGCAAGTTTGTTGTATTTAAAGAAGAAGCGTCCGCCGCAGCGAGCGGTTCTTCTGCGCAGAAAAGATTGGAGGATGCGCCTGATGCAAAGAATGTCTCTGAGACCAGAAGCAGTCTCTCAGAGAAAACATCAGATGGCAAGAGGGGAAAGCAGCGTTTCTCTGAGAGAATAAAAGCCGGAAGAAAAAAACAGCGCTCTGCCGCGTGCATCTCGCGCAACTATTTTCTGGCCGGGTTTTTCCTGACGGGAGCTGTGGCACTGGTCGGGTTCGCCCTGATGGGCGTCTGGCCGTTTGGCGATAAGACACTGCTGATCATCGATTCGCTGCATCAGTATCTGCCTTTTTACACGGATTTTCATGAGAAGCTGGTAAACAGCGAGTCGTTCCTGTACTCATTTTCCGGCGGATTTGGCTATAATTTCTGGTCCACCTACGCGTACTACCTGGCAAGCCCGCTGAATTTCCTGATGGCCTTTATTCCGACACAGAATGTATGCGACTTCATGGATCTGATGATTCTTTTCAAGATCGCACTCTGCGGCGGCTGTTTTTCCTGGTATCTGCACAAAAGAGACGAGGAGAGAACGTATTTACCGGCTGTCTTTGGCGTGATGTTTGGTCTGAGCAATTTTGTGATCGGTTATTATTTCAATCTGATGTGGCTGGACAGTATCGCCATGCTGCCGTTGATTATGTATGGCATTGAGCAGATTGTGAAGGGCGGAAAAGGAAGGTTTTACTGTCTGGCGCTGTTTTACGGGCTCTGGTGCAACTATTATATCGGATTTATGCTCTGCCTGTTTGCCTGCCTGTATTTTCTGGTGCGCCAGATTGCACAGACAGGAGAGTACGGCCGGCAGGAGACGGCGGTGCCCCGCAGTTTTGTGCGCGACCTGGGGAAAAGCTGCCTGACCTTTGCCTGGCATTCGCTGCTTGCGGGCGGTATGGCAGCGCTGGTTCTGCTCCCCGCGTTTCTGGGGCTGACTGCCTCAGAATCCATGGAAGGAAATTCGTTTCCTACGGTCGTGAAGTTTTACGAGAGCCTCGCCGAGCTTCTGGAAAATCACATGGCGTTTATGGAGCCGGTGACGATTTCCAGCACACAGGTCGGCCTGAATGTATACTGCGGCGTGGCGACTGTCCTGCTGGCGATCCTGTATCTGTTTGACCACGAGATTCGGCTGCGGGAGCGGCTGGCGCATTACGGGCTTTGCGCCTTTCTGCTGTTTTCCTTTGCCTGCAATATTCCGAACTATATCTGGCATGGATTCCACCAGCAGAATGGTTTGCCGAACCGCTTCGCCTTTCTCTATATCGCAATTTTGCTGGTAATGGCATATGACGCGCTGGGGCATCTGAAAAAATTCTGGCTCCCGGAGCTTCTGTTCTCAGTGGCGGCACCCGTGGCATTTTTGATTGTGCGCTATCTGGATCCGGAGCAGGAGCTGGAGGGCTATCTGTTTCTGATTTCGATCGGGCTGCTGATTTTCTATTTTGGCTTCTTATTAATAGGAAGATACGCGAATCGGCTGAAGCCTTCGATGTTCAGTGCGGCGCTGGCCTGTGTCCTGTTTGTAGAGTGCGCGGCCAACGCGGTTTACGGTATTTCCGAGAATGGCAGCGTCACCAGGAGTATTTACCTGGCGGATCAGACCTCTTATCAGACACTGATTTCCAATCTGGATGAGGAGGAAGACAGCTTTTACCGCAGCGAGGTCGATCGTCAGAGAATGCGGAATGTGACAATGTTTGTGGGCGGCAACTCCATGGTAATGTTCAATTCGACCATGCAGAGCTCCGTCGTTGATTTCTGTGATGCGCTTGGAATTGAAGCGCGGACGAATAAAAATGGGTACCTCGGTGTAACCAAGCTGATGAATGACGTCTTTGGCATCAAATATGTCGCGACGCCGTCAGGGATTTCGGATACCTTCTATCAGTTCGAAAAAGTAGATTCGGACGGAGAACTGACCCTGTATGAAAATACCAATGCGCTCTCCCTTGGCTTTATGGTGGATGATACGATTCTGGAGTGGGATACCAGCTCCGGTGAGCCGCTGGATATCCAAAACAGCTTTGTGGAGCTGGCGACCGGCCATGACGCGATCTATGTGCTTGACCGTTATATTGATATGGCAGACGGCGAGAATTACGCGATCAAGATTCCGGAGAACAAACAGGTTTACATGTGCATTGATACGCGCGTGGAGAAAATTGAGCTGAACACGCCGGAGTATTCGAAAACCTACTCTACTTATACCGACCATCTGTATGTGATCAACAGTTCAGAGGAGAGTGATCTGGCGGACTTTACCGTGACGCTCAAGGACACCCAGACGACGGTGCGGGCGGAGATCTATACCTGTTCCAACGAGGCCTATCAGGAGGTTGTCGATGCACTTGCCGAAAGCCAGCTGGAAAATCTGTCCGTGGAAGGAAACCATGTATCCGGAGACATCGACGTGAAGGAAGAAGGAACACTGCTTCTGACCATTCCTTACGATGAGGGGTGGACGATTCTGGTGGATGGAAAAGAGACGGAATTCTCCTGCGTGGGAGGGGCGCTGACTGGTGTACATCTGACGGAAGGGGAGCATTCGATTGAAATGAAGTATACGCCGTCCGGGCTGTGGCTCGGCACTGGCATTACGCTGGTTTCTGCGCTGCTATTTATGGGGACGTGCGCATGGAATATGACAGACTCAAAGCGGAAGAAAGCGAAGAAGAAGCGCGGAACAGTTCAAAATGCAGCCTGAACCGATGAAGCGCCAGGCAGAGATAAAATGGAGACAAGAGAGATTTGGCAGGAGGAAAAAGAAATGGACATTACATTTTCAGACAAAGCAGAACATATGGAAGAGGGTATTTTTGCGGCTCTGAATGAGAAGAAAAATGAACTGCTGCGGCAGGGACGAAAGGTCTGGAATCTTTCCGTGGGGACGCCGGATTTCGCGCCGCCGCAGCACATCATCGATGCAGTCTGCGAAGCCGCGAAAAAGCCGGGAAATTATAAATATTCTCTGGTCGAGCTGCCGGAGCTGATTGAGGCGCTGCAGGGATTCTATGAGCGGCGCTTTGGGGTTACGCTTGAAAAAAATGAGATCATGGAGCTTTACGGTTCACAGGAAGGGATGACACACCTGGCCTGGACGCTCTGTAATCCGGGAGACCTGGTGCTGGTGCCGAATCCTGGCTATCCGATCTTCGGCATCGGGCCGCAGCTGTGTGACGCCGAGATCTGGGAGTATCCGCTGTATGAGGAAAATGGATTCCTTCCCAGATTTTCTGACATTCCGGAGGAGGTGGCGCAGCGCGCCAGGCTGATGGTTGTGAGTTATCCGGCAAATCCGATCTGCCGTGTGGCGCCGGATTCCTTCTACCGGGAACTGATCGCTTTTGCGAAAAAATATCATATCATAATACTGCACGACAGCGCGTATTCGGATATAGTTTACGGGGGCAGAACGTGCGGCTCGTTCCTTTCCTATGAGGGGGCGAAAGAAGTCGGGATTGAATTTTATTCACTCTCAAAAACCTTTAATTATACCGGTGCGCGCGTCTCGTTCGCGGTCGGCAACGCAGACGTGATCCGGAGATTCCGGGCGATTCGCACCCAGTACGACTACGGCACCTTCCTGCCAGTGCAATATGGCGCAATTGCTGCATTGAACGGACCCTTTGACAGTGTCCTGCGCCAGAGAGAGCTGTATGAGGAGCGCAACCAGGCGCTGTGCGGCGGTCTTCGTTCGATTGGCTGGAACGTGCCGGACAGTGAGGGAACCATGTTTGTCTGGGCGCCGCTGCCAAAGGGATACACAAATTCCGTCGAGTTTTGTCTGACTCTGATGGAAAAATCAGGAGTGATCTGTACACCGGGAAGCAGCTTCGGTTCCCTCGGAGAAGGGTATGTACGGTTCGCGCTTGTGCTTCCGCCCAGGCAGCTGCGCGAGGCTGTGGAATGCATTCGAGTGAGCGGAGTGCTTGACTGATGGTTTAGCAAGGTTTGGAGGATTTCATGTCAGATAGGAAAGCATTGCTGCGGGAAGCAGCCGGGGAAGACTGCATTCTTGAGCAGGAGAGTATGAAAAAGCACACCACTTTTCACATCGGTGGACCGGCGGATTATTTTGCCGCGCCGACGACAGAGGAAGGGGTGCAAAGGCTTGTAAAGCTCTGCCGGGAAATGGAGTATCCATTTTATGTGATTGGAAATGGGAGCAATCTGCTGGTATCAGATGAAGGATATCGTGGACTGGTGCTGCAGTTGTATAAAAACCTTAGTGAAATAAAAGTTGTTTCTCAGAATACGGATCAGGGCGGCATCATCTGGGCACAGTCCGGCGCAATGCTCTCTGTGATTGCAAAAAGAGCTCTGGAAGCGGGACTGACCGGTTTTGAGTTTGCCGCCGGGATTCCGGGGACGCTGGGCGGAGCGGTTGTAATGAACGCCGGCGCGTACGGCGGTGAGATGAAGGATGTGCTGGTTTCTGCGACCGTTCTGAACCGGATAGGGGAGATTCTCGAGATACCGGTTTCGGAGCTGGAGCTGGGGTATCGCCGTAGTGCGGTGCTTGCAAACGAGTGGATTGTGTTGGGGGCAAAGCTTGCTCTTGCTGACGGAGATAAAGAGGCAATACGCGGCCGGATGGAGGAATTAAAACGGCAGCGCGTAGAAAAGCAGCCGCTGGATCTGCCAAGTGCGGGCAGCACATTTAAACGGCCGGAAGGCTTCTTTGCGGGGAAACTGATTATGGACGCCGGGTTGCGGGAATACACAGTCGGGGGAGCACAGGTTTCAGAAAAACATTGCGGATTTGTGGTGAATCGGGGCGGCGCAACTGCCGCGGATGTGCGGAAGCTGATCGCAGATGTGAGTGCGCGTGTATACGAAAAATTCGGCGTGACACTGGAACCGGAGATCCGGATGCTCGGCGCAAAGTAAAACGACTTACGTCGTTTGCTATAATTTTTGTGTAACAGTTCAGAACAGCATTGGGAAGCATAGATTCCTGATCTGCCGTTCTGGATAGTGAGAGGTGAAAAGCGATGTCATTTTCTCAGGATGTGCGGCAGGAGCTTTCTTCTCAGATAGCGCCTGCGCGCCATTGCAATCTGGCAGAACTGGCTGCGATTGTTGGCATGGCAGGGGAAATTTTTGCCGGAAAAGGCGGCTGCGTAATAAAAATTCGTACCGAAAACCTTTTAGTCGCAAGAAAAAGCTTTACATTATTACAAAAAACATTTAATATAAGTGTTGATGTCTCAGCGCATATACATAGAAACGAAAAAAAGAGCGAACGGATCTATACGGTTCTGGTGAAAAATACAGAAGCGGCATTTAAAGTGCTTTGCGCTCTGAAAATGGTGAATGCAGAAGGCAGCCTGACAGAGACTGTGTGCGCGGATCCGATTCTGGTGCAGCAGCCCTGCTGCCGCAGAGCCTATATTCGGGGGGCTTTTCTCTGTTCCGGTTCGATCAGCAATCCTGAGAAATCATATCATTTCGAGATTGTCTGTTCGCTCCGCGAACATGCGGACCAGCTTCAGACGCTGATTCGTTCCTTTGGGCCGGATGCCAAAATTGTACAGCGTAAAAGCCATTACATTGTATATATTAAGGAGGGAGCCCAGATCGTTGACATGCTGAATATTATGGGAGCCCATGTCTCACTGATGAATCTGGAAAATATCCGGATTGTCCGGGAGATGAGAAATTCGGTGAACCGCAAGGTAAACTGTGAGGCTGCCAATATTAACAAAACCGTAAATGCGTCTGTACGACAGATGGAAGACATTCGCTGCCTGCGTGATACCGTGGGTTTTGAACAGCTTCCACCGAACCTTGCGCAGATCGCCAGATTACGGCTGGCGAATCCAGACGCTTCTTTAGCGGAGCTGGGGGAGATGCTGGCACCTCCCATCGGTAAGTCTGGCGTGAACCACAGACTGAGGAAACTCAGCCATCTGGCAGAGCAGGTAAGAAATAAAGCAGGAGAGCCTCGCGTATGAATTGCTGCGCTTTGGCTTGGCAGGTTCTCGATATCCTCCGGGAATCGGAACATTGCCAACGTCCTCGATTTTCTGCGGAAAGAGGACAAGATTAAGGAGGAAATATTATGACAAAAAAGGAAATCACGATTCAGCTTCCGAGCGGACTGGAAGCCAGACCGATCGCCATGCTGGTGCAGATGGCGAGCCAGTATGAGAGTGAAATTCATCTCGAAAGCAATGGAAGAAATGTCAACGCGAAGAGCATCATGGGCATGATGACGCTGGGGCTTGACACTGGGGATAAGGTTCTGGTGACCGCAGATGGCACGGATGAGCAGGCGGCTGTGAATAATATAGAAGAATATCTGAGCAAAACAAACTGAACGGGTAGCGGGTATGGATATTTGTACGGCGAGCAGTCTGGATAAGAAATTTATCCTGGAGTTGTATCAGAAGACTTTCCCGTTCAGAGAGCGGCAGGAGTTTTCCCTGATTGAGCGCAGAGCTGCCATGGGGGAGATGGAAATCCTTCTCATAAGAGAAGAGCGAAAGCCAATTGGCTTTGCAATATTAGCATACGGAGAGAAGCTGATTTTGCTGGATTATTTTGCGATTAGCGAGAAATACCGCGGCCAGGGGCTTGGAAGCGCGGCGCTGGAACTGATTCGGGCGTTATATGATGACCGGCCGTTTTTCCTGGAACTCCGGAAGCCGTGTGGCGATGCGGAAACAGATCTGGAAGAGACACGTCTTTTGAAACAGTGCGAGTCATTTTTTCTCTGTAACGGTATGTATGTTACGGGAATTGATATCGAGCAGGGCGGGGTCTGTATGGAACTGCTTTCTACGCAGCCGGAGCTGTGCTTTGAGGAGTGTGAGCAGGTGTATCGTTCTCTTTTTGGAGCGAATTATCGTGATATCGTAAAGCAGGTAAATAAATAGCTGAATGTAAAGAGAAGGATGCCAGAGAATGGCATCCTTCTCCTGCTCTTTGCAGAAAATCAAATTCTGTTTCGGATATGTAACGATTCAGAACGCCAGGCGGTCTGCGGACGGTTGTTTTGAACTGTTACCTATATAGAAAGAAAACGTTTTAGAAAAAGTCCTGCTTCTGGTTACTGGTTTCCTTAATTCCCTTTTCGAGTTTCGAAAAAACGAAAATAATAAAAGGAAAAATCCACAAAAACCGGACACTAAAAAAGTGCAAAATAACCAAAACGTAAAAAAGGTTTAAATTAGTTATTGACAAAATGAACGAAATGCTGTTTAATGTACTCAAGAAGTCGTTTAAGTAAAGATAGATTCGACAAGCAAAGGAGAAAAGCATGGTTTCCATGAAGGAGATTGCGGCAGCCTGCGGAGTATCTGTAGCGACTGTCAGTAAGGCATTGAGTGATCATCGGGATATCGGTGAGAAGACAAAACGGCAGGTCAGAGAGACTGCAGACCGGATGGGATATCTTCCAAATATGTCCGCCCGCTATCTCAAGACGAATCGCAGCTACAACATCGGCGTGCTTTTTGAAGACGCGGCACACAGCGGCCTTACTCATGATTTCTTCTCCGGTGTATTGGAGAGCTTGAAAATCACTGCGGAGTCCAGGGGGTTTGATATTACATTCCTGAATACGACCTCATCGGACATGTCCTATGTAGAGCGCGCGCAGTACCGTGGATTTGACGGAGTGGCGATAGCCTGTTTTGATTATTCAAATCCGAAGATCCTGGAACTGCTGCAGAGCAGCGTGAAGGTTGTTACCGTTGACTACATTGCTGACAACCGCACGGCGGTCGTTTCAGACAATACGAGCGGTATGACGCAGCTGATGAGATACATTTTAGAACAGGGTCACAGGAAGATCGCTTACATCCATGGAGATGAGGGGCGGGTGACAAGGCAGAGGCTGGCTTCCTATTATCGATGCATGGAAGAGTATGGTGTGACGGTTTCGGACGCATACATTCAGCCAGGTCTGTATCGGGATCGACAGCTTGCCTATGAAAAGACAGAGGAGCTGCTCTCTTTAAAAGAGCCGCCGACCTGTATCCTTTATCCGGATGATGTGGCTGCGTTTGGCGGGATTAACGCAATCCGAGCCAGGGGCCTGCGGATGCCGGAGGATATTTCGGTAGCCGGTTATGACGGAATCCGCGCATTGCAGTACAGCGAGCCGAGGCTGACGACCGTCCGACAGGACATGGAAGCACTTGGACGCCTTGCAGCGGAAAGCCTGATCGCGGAGATTGAACGTCCGATGCTGACAGCCCCCACGATTCACACGGTTGCGGGGAGTTTGTTAGAGGGACAGACCGTTCGGAAAATTTAGATTGTTATCGCGGAATGACCCGCGTAGCATAATATGTCGTGTGCGTTTTTTGCACACGACGAAGGCCAGCCATCGCGCAGCGATTGCAAATGGCTGGCTAAACACAAACACCACTTTTAAAGGAGGACTATCACAATGAGAACAATATCCAGAAGAGATTTTCTGCGTGGATCTGCAGCGGTTGCAGCTAGCTCAATCGCAGCAAGCATGTTCGTAGTTCCGGCACTGGCTGAAGAAGAGACCGAGCCGGAAAACACCGTTACTGGTGACGCTTCCGCAGACGGCGCGTTCGTCGTATGGGGCTGGAACGATGATATCAAGACCATCCTTGACACTGTATTCGCAGCGGCATATCCGGATGAGTATTCAAGAATCGTATTCGTAAACACAGGCGGTTCTGACTACTATCAGACCAAGCTTGACGCAGTTCTTGAGGATCCGAGCAACGAACTGTATCCGGACCTGATGGGTCTTGAGGTTGACTATGTACAGAAGTATACCAACAGCGACTGGCTGCTGAATGTTGCTGATATCGGCATCACAGATGATGATATGGCAAATATGTATCAGTACAATGTAGACCTTGGCTCTGACTATGACGGAAATGTAAAGGCTCTGTTCTGGCAGGCAACACCGGGCTGCTACGCAGTACGTGCAGACTTGGCTGAGACCTATCTTGGAACAACGGATCCGGACGAGATCGCAGCGAAGTTCGCAGATCTTGACACCATTCTTGCTACAGCTCGTGAAGTAAACGAGGCTTCCGGCGGCACCTGCAAGCTGTTCTCCGGTTATGATGAGATCAAGAGATCCCTCATGAACTCCCGTGAGGTTGGCTTCTATGATGAGAACGATGTGATCACACTGGATGAGAACATTACTACATACCTTGAGACTGCTAAGACTCTGTATGATGAAGAGCTGACCTACAACACCTCACAGTGGAGCGCTGACTGGTATGCAAACATGGACGGCGATGGCACAGAGAGCAATGCAGCACTTGCATACTTCGGATGCCCGTGGTTCGTATACTGGAGCCTTTCCTCTACATGGAAGGGTCAGACCATCCTTGTTCCGGCACAGGAGCAGTGCTTCTGGGGCGGCACAGGCCTGGCAGCTACCGCTGGATGCTCTGATACAGATCTGGCAGCTCTGATTATGCAGTATCTTGCTTGCAATACAGAGGGTATGGTAGCGATCAACGCACAGAACTCTGACTATGTAAACAACACCGAAGCAATTGCGCAGATCATCGAGAGCGGCGCTTCTGCAGACGGCAACGGCTATATGTACAGCGCAGATCAGAACTTCATCGAGTTCTTCTATGACAAGGCAGACGCGATCGATGCTTCTACTGTAACGGCTGAGGATCAGACTATCCTGTCCCTGCTCGATACCGAGTGCCAGGCTTATGCTACTGGTGAGAAGGATCTGGATACTGCACTTGCAGATCTGAAGGCTTCTATCCATGATACCTATTCCTACCTGAGCGTAGAGTAATCCGTATCGGATTCTGAAAACGGTTCTTTACCGTTTTCAGAAAAATGTAATTGATAGAGTATGGTGTGTTGCTTCTTCTTAAAGAGAAGGAGCAGCACATTCTTTACTATAGGTCATACCTTAGGACGGAGGTATTATGAAAAAGAAAAAAAAGAAGAAAGTTACTTATGGAAAATATGGCTATCTGTTCATAGCACCGTTTTTTATTACATACCTGATTTTCCAGTTATATCCTTTGATCAGCACATTTTATTACAGCACTCTGTCGTATTATAAGCGTAACGGGCGTGAGGTAATCAGCTTTGCCGGCATTCAGAATTTCCTGAATATTTTCGGATTGGCGGCCGGTGAGCGTGCGTATGTGCTCCAATATTTGAAAAATACCCTTGTGATGTGGGGCTGCAACTTTGTTCCGCAGATCCTGGTTTCCCTTCTGATGGCAGTCTGGCTGACCGATACGAAAGTAAAGATCAAGGGAACCGGCGCCATCAAGGTTATTATATATCTGCCGAGCGTTATTACGGCAGCGTCGGTATCTGTCCTGTTTAAGAACCTGTTTTCCCAGTATGGACCGATTACCCTTGCTCTGAAGAGTATTGGACTGCTGTCTGAGAATTTTGATTTTATGTCGAGTGTAGCGGGCAGCCGCGGACTGATTTCCCTGATTCTGTGGTGGATGTGGTATGGTAATACTTCTATTCTGCTAATTTCCGGTGTGCTGGGCATTGACCCCGGCCTTTATGAGGCAGCCGATATCGACGGCGCCGGAGGCTGGAAAAAGTTTACCGACATCACGCTGCCGCTGTTGAAGCCGATTATGCTGTACACCCTGGTAACCTCCGCAATCGGCGGTCTGCAGATGTACGATATCCCGGCTCTGTTCAATGTAACTGAGACAGGTCTGAAGGGTCTTCCGAACGATATGACGACGACCATGGCCATGTATATCATGCGACTGTACAACAGTGACGTAGGAAAAGCTGCGGCGGTATCCGTATTCCTGTTTGTGATTACTCTGATTGTCAGCCTGCTGCTCTTTGCTACAATGGGTGACAAGGAAGAGAGGAAGCTGAAAAAGCTTGAGAAACAGAGAAGAAAGGCAGGTGCGAAATAATGCAGTATAAAAACAGTTATTTGCGCCATTTGAGGAACCAGAGAATTTTCCGGACAGTTATTTGTATTATTTTCTGCCTCATTTCCCTGTTGCCGTTTGTGATCCTGTGTATGAACGCGACCAGAACGTCCGAGGCGATTCAGTCCGGTCTGTCCCTGATCCCGTCCACGCATTTCCTGGAGAACTGGAAGAACCTGATGGCAAAGCAGAACGGTATGCAGATTACGCTGCAGAAAGCCTGTCTGAACTCCCTGATCATCACGGTGCCGGGGACGATCCTTTCGGTATACTTTTCGTCCATGACCGCTTACGGCGTGCATGTGTATGATTTCAAGCTGAAAAAGTATGCGTGGGCATTTATCATGGCAGTCATGATGGTGCCGAGCCAGATTTCTATCATCGGTTTTTACCGGTTTATGTTACAGCTGGGTCTGATTGATACGTATATTCCGCTGATCATCCCGACGATCGCGACGCCGACGGTTGTATTCTTTATGAAGCAGTACATGGAGAGCATCCTCTCCATCGAGATGATCGAGGCAGCCCGTATCGATGGTTCTGGTGAGCTGCGTACGTTCAACAGAGTTGTCCTGCCGATCTTAGAGCCGGCGGTAGCGACGCAGGCGATCTTCCAGTTCATCGCGCAGTGGAACAACCTGTTTACTCCGACGGTCATCCTGACCACAGACTCGAAAAAGACACTGCCTATGTTCGTACAGCTGCTGAGTTCCAACCAGTTCCGTACCGACTATGGTGTAGTATACGTAGGTCTGTTCGTGGCCATCATCCCGCTGGTAATTGTTTACCTGATCCTCTCCAAGTACATCGTAGCCGGTGTAGCGCTTGGCGGCGTGAAGGGCTGAGAAACACAGAATTTGAGTTTTTTCTTTCATAATAATTTCCTCATAAAGACAGGAGGGGTTCATCCCCTCCTGTTTTGTAAACTTTATGGAATGAGTAAAAAAACACAAGACATTTTGCGTAATATGTGTTAAATATAAAGGAAGAGAAGTAAATCTGGCGATGCAAGTTAAAAATTTGGGAGGACACAATGATACGGCAGGAGATTAAAGACAATTGGAAACTGAGCGAAGCGGGTACGGCGGATTTTATTCCCGCCGTGGTACCGGGAACTGTGTATACGGATCTGCTCCGGGAGGGGCGGATGGAGGATCCATTCTGGAAGGACAATGAGGATCAGGCGCTCCGCCTGATGGATAAGGATTATGAGTATGTGACGGAGTTTGACTGTCCTTGGGAGCTGTTTGCCTGTGAGCGCGTACTTCTTCGTTTTGATGGGGTAGATACGATTGCGGATGTCTATCTGAATGGGCAGCTGCTGGGTTCGCCCTGCAATATGCACCGCATCTGGGAGTATGAAGTAAAGGGAGGATTGCGGGAGTATCTGAAGGAGGATGGGAATGAACTGCGTGTCGTTCTCCATTCGCCGACAAAATACATTGCTGAGGCTTACAAAGAGCGTCCGACCCGCGGCACAGAGGACGCAATGGACGGTTTTGTACATATCCGCAAAGCGCACTGTATGTTCGGCTGGGACTGGGGCGCGCATCTGCCGGATGCCGGTCTGTATCGCCCGGTGTCTCTGCTGGGGATCGGTGCGGCCAGGATTGAGAGCGTATATGTGACGCAGGAGCATCGGGCTGGGGAAGTGACGCTTCATGCGGATGCGAAAGCGGATTACAGCCGGTCGGTGATGGCAGATGCCGCGAAGCAGGAAGGCACGGCTTTTGCTTATCGCATGACGGTAACGGATCCGGATGGAAAAACCTGCATAACCGAATGCGGCGCTTCGGGGAAACTGGAGCTTGTGATTGATCGGCCGCAGCTCTGGTGGCCGAACGGGTATGGTGAGCAGAATCTGTATACCGTCTCGGTGGAAATGCTGGAGCGGACGGATTCGGGTGCGGAAACAGTCCTGGATACATGGACGCGCCGCATCGGTCTACGCACGATGACGATGCACCGTGAGAAGGATGAGTGGGGCGAATCGTTTGCCTGTCAGGTGAACGGCGTGGATATTTTCGCGATGGGCGCAGATTATATTCCGGAGGATCATCTGCTGGGACGGGTGACGCCGCAGACGACACGGACGCTTCTGGAAAAAGCAAAATGGGCGAATTTTAACTCCATCCGCGTATGGGGCGGCGGCTATTATCCGGAGGACTGGTTCTATGATACCTGTGATGAGCTGGGCCTGGTGGTATGGCAGGATTTCATGTTTGCCTGCGCCGTGTATGACCTGACGCCGGAGTTTGAAGAAAATATCCGCGCGGAATTTGCGGACAACATCAAGCGCCTGCGTCATCACGCGAGCCTGGGTCTCTGGTGTGGCAACAATGAGATGGAATCCTTTGTCGCGGAGCGGAATT
>Ga0192279_1096_pt1 | contig 14933 bp, 10 predicted proteins | sample Koala_Koa24_L3_FD_131251 | JGI IMG/M metagenome (GOLD analysis project Ga0192279, IMG submission 131251) | Enriched cells from koala feces incubated with labeled cellulose particles, San Francisco Zoo, California, United States - Koala_Koa2-4_L3 ...
AGCGGTGAGATAGAAGCTTCCGCTCCGACCGAAACGGAGTGCAGAGCGGGCGCGGCCGGCCGCCGTGCGGAACCGTGTAGTTCGGCAATGGGGGAACCGCACGGGGCGAAGCTGTTTCGGATTCTCTGACAGGTACACGTAAAGGCTTATCAGAAGAAAAGCGCGCTTGCAGGCTTCGCCTGACAGGTTGGCGGCAGAAATATGAAGCACATCGAATGTGCGCTGGAAAAGGGTTATGAGTATAACGGGAGGAAAGATGGACATGAATCAGGCGATTATGACTTTAAATGAAGGCTGGCGGTTTCATTGCGGGGATGTGCCCGAGGCATGGTACAAGGGATACGATGACAGTGCGTGGGAGAAAGTTTTCCTGCCGCATGACTGGTCGGTACATATGCCGTTTCAGAAAGAATATTCCAGCGGTAGCAGCTATCTGGCCGGTGGAATTGGCTGGTATCGGCTGCGTTTTTCCTTGCCGGAGGCGTACCGGGAAAAGCGCATCCGGATTGTTTTTGACGGCATTTATAAAAACAGCCGCATCTGGTGCAACAGCTATCACCTTGGAAAGCGGCCATACGGCTACAGCGAGATCAGCTACGATATTACAGAGTTTGTGAATTTCGGCGATCAGGATAATGAAATCAGCGTGCAGGTCACGCATACGGATCTGGCGGACTCCCGCTGGTTTACCGGCTCGGGAATTTACCGCAAGGTCTGGCTGATCGCGGAAGAGCCGGTGCATCCGGTGCTGCACGGGACACAGTTCCGGACCGTTGCGGTATGCGGAAATGAGACGGAGGCGTCAACTGCGTCGACCCAGGGGACAGAAGTGGCCCAGAGCGCACGGATTCACATTCGCGCGGAATTTGCGAATGATTCGGAGCAGGATGCTCATCTGCGGGCTCGATTCCGTTTGCTTGACGCGGATAAGTGTGAAGCGGCACGCTGGGAATCGGAATTGATTCTCGCTGCCGGAGAAACGGGTGAAATGCAGCTGGACGGTGCGGTGAAAAATCCGCGGCTTTGGTCGGTGAATTCTCCGTATCTGTATACACTTGTGACAGAGCTGACGAAAGTTCCTGATGAATCGATAGGAAATGGCTTGACTGATTATGATTTATGTGGCAGGGAGACAGAGGAGAAAATAGATTTTATAAATGAACAGTTCGAAGCAAACTGCGGAGAAAGAGGTCGTGAAAACAATGATGAAGACATTTACTGGATTGCGCAGACCGAAAGGGTTGGCATCCGCACGGCGGTATTTGACCCGGATGAGGGCTTTTTCCTGAACGGGGAAAATCTGAAGCTGAAGGGCGTATGCGTACATCATGACGGCGGCTGCCTGGGTGCGGCGATGACGCGCGAGGTCTGGCTCCGCCGCCTGCTGAAGCTGAAGGAAGCAGGCTGTAATGCGATCCGCACCAGCCACAACCCTCATATGCCGGAGCTGTATGATCTTTGCGATGAGCTTGGTCTGCTGATGATGGATGAGGCGTTTGATGAGTGGGAGAATCCAAAGAATAAATGGTCGACGGGACACAATGTTTACCCGCCAAAGCATCAGGGCTACGCGGAGGATTTTCCACAGTGGTATGAGGCGGATCTGACTACGATGATTCGCAGGGACTGGAATCATCCTTCGATCATTCTCTGGAGCGTTGGCAATGAGATTGACTATCCGAACGACCCTTACTGCCATCCGGATTTTCAGGCTATGGTGGGCAACAATGATGCCGACAAACCGACGGCGGAGCTGATGTATAATCCAGATAAGCCGGACGCCCGGCGTCTGGCAGTGATTGCGGAGCGGCTGGCGAATATCACCCGCAATCTGGACAGCTCCCGCCCGGTGACGCTGGCGGCGGCCTTCCCGGAGCTTTCCTCCCGGATTGGCTTCCTCGATGAGCTGGATGTGGTGGGATACAATTACAAAGAGCACCTGTACGAGCAGGATCACGCGCGCTTCCCGGAGAAACCATTTTTAGGAAGCGAGAACAGCCACAGCTATCAGGCGTGGAGAGCGGTGACCGACCATCCTTACATCAGCGGACAGTTTTTGTGGACCGGAATTGACTATCTCGGCGAAGCACACGGCTGGCCGATTCACGGCTCAGGCGCGGGACTTCTCGATCTGGCCGGCAACGAAAAGCCCGCTTATTACCGCCGCAAAGCCTTTTGGAGTGAGAAGCCGTATCTTTGTCTGCTGACTGCGGCCGCGAAGGATGACAAGACCAGCGCAGCCGCAGGGCGAGATCCCGAATGGAAAGATTTTCAGGTATCCTGGAACTACGAGCCGGGGACACTGGTTGCAGTCTTCTGCTTCGCAAATGTGAAAAATCCGGAACTCTTCCTCAATGGGAAATCTCTGGGAGCAGGGGCGTGGCGCGAAACGTATGGCCGTTATGAGTGGGACGTGACATTCGAGCCGGGAATCCTAAAAGCGGCTGCGCACGGTGAAGATGAGAAAGAAGTATCGTGCATTCTTGAGACGGGCGGTCCGGCGGCGCAGCTGGATGTGAAGGTATGGGAACCTTGCAAAACGGCGTTTTCTGAATGTAATGCGGCATGCCCTCGCCAGGGGGAATCCTCGCCATTCGGGCGGGATGTCCGCCGGGAGGAACGGGAAATTGCGCAGATCGAGGTATCTCTTCTTGACGCGCAAGGTCGACTGGCAGTGGGAAAAGACCTGGCCGTACGTGCAGAAGTGGAAAACGGCACACTTTTGGGGCTGGAAAATGGAGACCTGGCGGATCTGACTTCCTATACAGAAAACTGGAGAAAGACGCGCAATGGACGCTTGGTTCTCTATGTCCGTCCGGATTCCGGCGTACAGGCGTCAGTGAGTGTTCGCGTAAGCTGTGAGGAGCTGGGACAGACCACGGAAGTTCCCCTCTGCTAAAGAGGTCTTTGTTTCGAGCAGGCAGCAATGCCTGCTCGAATGGTCTGTACACACTTTTTGTATGGAAGCTCTAAACGTTTAGAGAGAAATATGGGCAATTTTACATGTGGTCGCGCGACCACATATTCAGTAATTGATAAAAATTGGGCAAAAGAATATAATCAAAGTATCATCTTGGGTGCAAAAGTGATAGTATTAACCAAGGTATATTTTAGTCAGCTGCTATGAGGGTAGGTATGGTTACAAGAAAGGATATTGCCCGGGAGGTTGGAGTTTCGGTTTCGGTTGTTTCACGAGCGTTGAATAACAGCGGTTATGTCGATGCCGGGAAGCGGAAAAAGATTATAGAGAAAGCGGAAGAACTGGGATATGTACCCAATCCAAAAGCAATGTCTCTGATGCAGAATCGGACACGTCAGATCCTTTTCTACAGCAAGAACCTGAAAAATGCTTACAATACGGAACTGTACGAGGGTATGTGCAGGGCGGCGGAAGAACAGGGCTACATTGTAGCTATTTGCGCTTCTTTGAATTTCTGTAATATCCGCGAGATCATGGCGGACGGGTTGATCCTGTCTGACGCAATTGTTGCATCCAGATATTTGAAAAATGAAGGGAAAAATTATTTCCTTCCGGCGGTGGTTGCGACCTACGACGACCCGGTGTCTTTTCCCCGATCCGTTCCGGTGATCGGATGTGATCTGTGGGAAGGGATGAATATGCTCTTAGAGTACCTGGTTCTTCATGGTCATCACAGAATCGCCTATGTCTCGCCTTATGATATCGGGGAAGGAGGGCCGCGTTTCCTGGCATGGAGAAGTTTTATGATTTCGGTAGCTGGAGATCGGATCATGGACTACTATTTTGGACGTACCGATGAGAGCAGGGGTGTGATTCCTGTCGGTCGGAGTCTTCGGTGGAAGGTGCAAATGGGCAGGACGCCTGGATGGAGGATGATTTTTTCGGAGAAGGGATGCATGCCGCAGATGCATTCCTGAAAAGAAAGACGGATGCGACGGCTGTGATCTGTTTTAACGATGAGATGGCGTATGGCTTCTGCAAGCGTTTGCGCCAGCTTGGATGCAGAATTCCGCAGGATATCTCGGTGGTTGGGATTGATGGCTCCTATGTGAGCCGATATGTGGAGCAGCCTTTGACAACATTGTCGACGGATCCCTATGCTCACGGGAGAAAATGTGTGGAACTGCTGCTGAATATGATTAACGGCGGCGAAATCCGATACCGGACAAAGCTGCCCGCCAGGATCATTGAGGGCGAAACGGTATCCTGACAATCCTCGTGTCTGTTCTGAGGCACGGGAGCAACTAGTTGTGAATGGAGAGGAAGGTTTTATGAAGTCGAAGGAAAAAGTAGCTGTAAAAAAGTATAAAAGTAAGCTGACTTTCTGGCAGAAGGTATGGCAGTCCAGAATCTTACTTTTGATGTGTCTTCCCGCGGTGGTATTTTTCTTTATGTTCAGCTATATGCCGATGCCCGGTATCTGGGTGGCATTTGTAAAGTACAATTACCGCAGCGGTATCTTTGGAAGTAAATTCGTTGGCTTTCAGAATTTCAAGTTCCTGTTTACGTCAGGCAAACTGCTTTCCCTGACGACAAACACGATTCTGTATAACCTGGCGTTCATCATCCTGGGCAATGTACTGGCTGTGTTTGTCGCGATTCTGCTGAATGAGGTTCGCAGCAAATATTTTGTGAAGGTTTCTCAGACGATTATGTTCCTGCCGTATTTCATTTCACAGGTTCTGGTCGGCATTCTGGTTTACTATCTGCTGAACTACGACAGCGGTTTTGTAAACAGTATTCTCGGTGCTCTTGGCCTGGAGCTCTGGCAGCCGTACTCGGATGCTTCCGTCTGGCCGGCGATTCTGATTATTGTGTATCTGTGGCAGCAGACCGGATACAATTCCGTCGTTTATTTCGCGGCGATTATGGGCATCGATGAGTCCATGCTCGAGGCAGCGAAGGTGGATGGCGCGAATGGATTCCAGAGAATCCGCTACATCATTCTTCCTTCCCTGAAGGGTACGATTGTTATCCTGCTTCTGTTCGCACTCGGCGGCATTGTAAAGGGCAACTTCGGTCTGTTCTACAATATCATTGGTACGAACTCGCTGCTGTACAGTACGACAGATATTATTGAGACCTATGTATACCGTGCTACTATGACGGACTTCAACTTCTCCACCGCTTCGGCCGTTGGTCTGTATCAGTCCGTGATCGGTTTTGTGATCGTTATGATAGTCAACTTTGTTGTGAAGAAGATCGAACCGGATTATTCACTGTTCTAAGCTTCACAGCCTAAATCAATTTGATAATAAATGCTGGTGGCAGGGGCGCCGCGCAGATGGTCATTCCCTTGTCACGGATTATGGAGGTCTCGATATTATGGCAAAACAAGACAAAGATTTAATGGATTCCAGTGCAAAGATCAAGCTGGGTAAATCAGATATGATTATCCGCGGCTTTGCTTACACATTTGTTACGCTTTACGCACTGTGCTGTATCATTCCGTTTATCATCATCATCAGTACATCGTTTACTGCTGAGTCGGTGATTAACGCCAGCGGCGTGCAGTTCCTTCCAAAAGAGTTTACACTGAAGGCATACCAGATGGTATTAAAGGGCGGGACGATCTTCCAGTCCTACGGTCTGACCATCCTGATGACGGCGACCGGTACATTCGTGGGCTTAAGCATCATTTCCATGACCGGCTACGCCCTGCAGAGACAGGATTTCTTCTTCCGGAATGTGATTTCGTTCTACGTATATTTTACGAGTCTGTTTTCTGCAGGTCTGGCACCGTATTACCTGCTGATGACACAGACCTATAAGCTGAAGGACAATTACCTGGCGGTTTGGTTACCGCTGCTGATGTCGCCCTGGCTGATTATTTTGATGAAGAACTTCGTGAAAGCGATCCCGCATGAGATTACCGAGTCTGGTAAGATCGACGGCGCGGGAGACTTCCGGATTTTCCTTTCGCTGATTCTGCCGATGCTGAAGCCGGCGCTGGCGACCATCGGCCTGTTCCTGGCACTGGGCTACTGGAATGAGTGGTATCAGTCCTCTCTGTTCCTGAGCTCAAAGGTAGATGTTAAGCCGCTGCAGTACATGCTTTACGAGGTGGTGAATAAGACCGATGCCCTGAAGAACTCAGTGGCCGGGCAGTATGTCACTCTGACCGATATCCCGACGGTCAGCGTCAAGATGGCGAACGCCGTACTGGCGACCGGACCGGTTGTCCTGGTTTACCCGTTCGTGCAGAAGTACTTTGTAAAAGGTATCACGGTCGGTGCTGTAAAGGGCTGATTGTAACTGTGAAGGTACTGAATAGTTACGGCTGATTTTGGATTACACGGCTCCCCAATGAGAGGGAGCCTGTATATATAAAATATTTTTATTATGAAGGAGGAAATTATCATGAGAACATTATCCAGAAGAGACTTTCTGAAGGGTTCGGCAGCAGGCCTGGTTGGAGCTGCACTCTCAAGTGCGATCGGCGGAACATTCGCTCTGGCGGAAGAGACCGATTACTGGGCAAACTGGGGTGACATTGACACTTCCGAGCACGTAGTGATCAACTATATGACCACTGGCGACAAACCTACCGGAGAGGCTCTTGACAACCTGAACGCGATGCTGGAGCAGCTGAACGCGATTCTGACCGAAAAAGTAAACGCAGAGATCGAGATCTACTACATTGAGTGGACCGATTATCTTTCAAACTATAACCTGACCCTGGCAAGCATGGACGGTTCTGTGGACCTGGTAGGTACCGCTTCTGACTGGCTGGATGCATGGCCAAACGCAAAGAACGGCGCTTTCCTTGAACTCTCTGAGGATATGCTTTCTACCTATGCTCCGGCTACCTATGCTTCTGTACCGGCTGAGAACTGGGATATGTGCAAGTACGATGGCGAGATCTATCTGATGCCGGAAGACAATTACGCACAGTGGACGAACCACGGCTTCGCTTATCGTCTTGACTGGGCAAGAGAGGCTGGCCTTGAGGATGGCGTACACAGCTGGGAAGATATGACCACCTATTTCCAGTATGTAACAGAAGCGTATCCGGACATCCAGGCATGGGATTCTGATGGTACAAACTACGCGACGATGGTAGGCGGCTGGATTTCTTCCAAGACCAACTATGTTTCTATCGATGGTATCAACTCCGGCGCTATGTGGGGCGGCACAAAGGATGACCTTTACACCGTATATTCTCCGTATGCGACAGAGACCGACCTGCTGGTTGAATTCGCTGAGATGATGAAGAGCTGGGACGAGATGGGCGTATGGGTAACCGACGTTCTGAACAACACCGACGCTTCCAACCGCGACGAGTTCCGTGTAGGCTTAAGCGCAGCAGAGCAGCATCACACCCAGACATGGACCGACCTTTGCAGCGATACCGCGGCAAACACGATCTATGAGGATGATGAGGATGCAGAGGTAGGCTTCTTCTACTTTGGTGAAGAGGCTCAGAACATCGTAGCTCTTTCTATCACCCACGGTGCAATGGCAGTTTCCGCAGCCAGCGCAAACCCGGAGAGAGCGCTGATGGTTTATGACCTGATCCGTAACGATGTAGACTGCTATCGTCTGTTCAACTATGGTATCGAGGGCGTTTCCTATGAGATTACGGATGATGGCTACAAGACCACTCCGGAAGGCTATGATTCTGAGACACAGAACATCAATGGCATGACCAACTACTGGTGGGGCCGCAACGACGATCTGGAGCTCAAGAGTGCAGAGCTGAACTGGGATGCAATCGATGAGCTGTATGCGATCTATGATGAGATCAAGATCGAGTATCCGTATGGTCAGTTCGTAGCAAATGTAGACGAGATCTCTTACATGATCGATAACATTTCCGAGATCCATACGAACTACATGAAGCAGATCGCTTATGGTAAATTCACCGGCACAGCAGAGGAAATCGTAGCAGAGTATCAGGCTGCCCTGGCTTCCGCTGGTATCGACGATGTAACCGCAGAGCTGCAGGCACAGTTCGATGAGCTGTATGGCGCATAAAATCAAAAAATAAGAAAAACTGTGTGAGCACACATATGAGAGGGGAGACGAAAGTCTCCCCTTTTTGCTGTCTTGTTGCGCGCGAAAAACCGGGCGCATCCGGAACAGGACAGGAAATCAAATCAAATAAGATATTTGCTTTACTTAATTTTCCTTGACGAAACAGGCGGTCAGGAAATATAATGATTATAAAAATGGCATTGGCCCGGAGATAGAGTGAGTGTAATAAAACTTTGTAGATCATACCTGCAGAGATAATAATATCGTATCAGAATACAAGCTCAGGAGTGATTTGCAGCGATGAAGCCGATAGGGCCGGAATATCAAAGAAAGAAGAGGAAGTCATTATTATGCCAATCAATGCATTTCGAAAGATTTTTGAGAAAAATACGAAGAATCCGGAGACTCCGGAAGTGGAAAAGCGTCCCTGTAAAAAATGCGGTGCTTCGCTTTCCGCGCAGGAGCTGAAAGAAAATTACTACATTTGCCCGCAGTGCGGTTATTATTTCCGCGTACCGGCACGCCGCAGGCTTGATATGATCGTTGACGCGGGTACGTATGAAGAGTGGGACAGCGAGATGGAGCAGGTCAATCCATTGGACTATCCGGAATATGAGGAGAAGTTGAACGAAGCGCAGGCAAAGACTTCGCTGAACGAAGCAATTGTCACGGGCGTCGGGAAGATCGACGGGCATGCCTCTGTCGTGATGGTCTGCGACTGCCGCTTTCTGATGGGCAGTATGGGATATAATGTAGGCGAAAAGGTAGCCAGGGCATTCGAGCGGGCAACGGAGCGCAGACTGCCGGTGATTATTTACGCAGCATCGGGCGGTGCGCGGATGCAGGAGGGAATTATTTCTCTGATGCAGATGGCAAAGACCTCCGCAGCGGTGAAAAACCATTCGGATGCCGGACTTTTGTACATCAGTGTGCTGACCGATCCGACGACAGGCGGCGTGACGGCCAGCTTTGCGATGCTGGGCGATATCATTCTTTCAGAGCCGAAAGCCCTGATCGGTTTTGCGGGGCCGCGTGTGATCGAGCAGACAATACGCCAGAAGCTGCCGGAAGGCTTCCAGAGAGCAGAATTCCAGCAGAAGCATGGCTTTGTGGATGCCGTTGTGGAGAGAAAAGACCAGAAAGCCGTCCTGAGTCATCTGCTTGCCCTGCATGACAGCGATCAGAGCTGGCAGACCTGGTCAGAGGAGAATAATTTGCATACTTCTTCCAGTGAGTCTCTGCCAAAGACCGTGATGCGCCAGATCGAGAGCTGGAAAGATAATACGCCGAAGAGCCGGCAGGCGCCGTTTTCCGGTATCATGCGCCAGAAGACGCTGAACAAGATCGCCAAGCGTCATACCGATCCGCTGGAGGCGGTTCACCAGGCGAGAAAGACCGGGCGTCTGGTGGCGAGCGACTATATTGGGATTCTGTTTAAAGACTTTATTGAACTTCACGGAGACCGTTATTTCGGGGACGATGCAGCGATCATCGGCGGCATTGCGACTTATTGCGGCGTACCGGTCACGGTCATCGGCCAGGATCGCGGCAAGAACCCCGAGGAGACCGTCGCCCGGAACTTTGGTATGGCATCTCCGGACGGCTACCGCAAATCCCTGCGCCTGATGAAACAGGCGGAGAAGTTCAACCGTCCGATTATCTGCTTTGTCGATACGCCCGGCGCCTACCCCGGCATGGAAGCCGAGGAGCGGGGGCAGGGCGAGGCCATCGCGCGGAACCTGTACGAGATGTCGACCTTAAAGGTGCCGGTGCTTTCCATCATCATTGGTCAGGGCGGCAGCGGCGGCGCGCTGGCACTCGCAGTGGGCAATGAGGTCTGGATGCTGGAAAACGCGACCTATTCCATCCTTTCGCCGGAAGGCTTTGCCTCCATCATCTGGAAAGACGCAAGCCGCGCGGACGAAGCAGTCAAGCTCATGAAAGTGACTGCGCAGGAGCTCTACGAGCTGGGTGTGATCGAACGCATTATCTGTGAGGACGAGCCTGCCGAGGAAGAGAGCCTGGAGGAGATAGCGAAGATTATCGACAAGCACATGCGGGAATTCTTTCACTCCTGTGCGGACAAGACGCCGGAAGAGATCATGCAGCAGAGACAGAAACGGTTCCGGGAGATTTGAGGAATGGAATTCCACTAATTACACTAAAATTTCTCTATTTTCATTCACGCGAAGTGAATGCATGAAAAAGCAGCCGGAGGGCTGCTTTTTCTATGCGCATCGGGTATTGCTAAGTTAATTTGAGGTTATGTTTTCGTTTGTTAACTCCAGAAGCTGGTTGTAATTCTCTAATATTGAGGAAACACTGGAGCATTATTGTAGATGAAGGAATATGTTGAAATTTAGAAAGAAAAATTGTAATTCAGCGTGATATTTCTTTTTCAGAACCGTTATTTTTATAGTAGAACTTCTATAGAACCGGGAGAGTCGTCGAAATCCCTGCTTGCGAGGCTGGGGATATTCTACTATAATGAAATTACACCAAAGATAAACTATGGAAGTCATACAGATACACTATTATTAGTTTACGGAGGTGGATTTATGAGCAAAGCACAATGGAGTAGAATGGATGCGATACAACAGGGCGTTGATCGCATAGCAGGTTCGAATCTTTTGAGCGATACGTTGGTGTCGATCGCCCTTGAGGATCCGTCAGCCTGCCAGTATGTCTTACGCAAAATACTGGGCCGGAAGGATTTAAAGGTCGTGCAGTCAAAGGGGCAGTATCGTCTTTTGAACTTGACGGCGAAGGATTCCGTTCTGGATGTTCTGGCAGAGGACAGCAGCGGGCGTCTTATGAACGTAGAAATGCAGCGTAGGGATACGGTAGACCATGCGAGGCGTACGCGGTATTACGGCTCGATGCTTGATAAGAGCAGCCTGGATAAGGGACTTACTTATGACCAACTACCGGATGTATACATCATCTACATTAGCGAGACAGACATGCTTGAAACGGGTGAGACGGTCAGCCGGGTGAAGAAAACGCTGGGGAAAGACGCAAAGGCATATGACGATGGAAGTCATGTTATTTATGTCAACGCCGAAGTCGATGATGGTTCTGAAGTGGCGGAGATGATGAAATACTTTAAAACAGCAGACCCGGACGATATGAGTCAGGGCGCATTGTCAAAGCGGATACGGTTTTTAAAACGGGAAAAAGGAGGACATAAAATAATGTGTGAAGCAGCAGAACAATTGATAAACTGGGGAATAGAGCAGGGAATAGAGCGTGGTGTAGCACAGGGAGATGTAAGCAGAGCCAGGAAAGCAGCAAAAAATATGCGTAAAAAGGGTTCGGAACTTTCATATATTGCTGAGGTGCTTGACAGCAGTATTGAGCAGGTGGAAGAATGGCTGGCAGAGGATGAATCATAATCTGCTGAGATTAGCGGAGAATTTTGATGTGTTTCCTAAAAATATCACGGTGGAAATAAAGGAGCAGGAGCGGCATGCCGCTCCTGCTCAATTCATTTAATTACAGTTTTCCCCGAAAATATTTATTCTCCGGCATACAGCGTCTGTACTTCCGTAGCTGTCAGAACGCCGTTGTAGATTCTTACATCATCGAACAAAACATTTCGGCAGTCCTCATCGCCCCAGATGTAACCGCAGCCGACGTAGACGTTTATGGTATTGCATAAGCCGGTAGGCGCTTTTTTGAAGCTGTCGCTTAAATCTTTTTCTTCTTCGCCTACAAGCTCGCCGTTCAGGTAAACCCGAATACCGTAGGTGTCGGCTGTGTAGACTACGTGCTGCCAGGTTCCGCGTTCCCCGCTGGTGGAGAGAAGCGATTCGGTCACATCGCTGTACGCACCGTTTGCGTTGATACGGGCGATCAGATTCGCGCCGATGCGGGTCAGCGGGTAGGTGCCGTCTGCGTCTGCTTCAAACAGAGCGCTGTGCTCGAATGTATCGTCGCTGATATTCACCCACATGGATACGGAAAAGCCGGTAGTTGTGATTTCTCCGAGCGTGTCGGATGGCAGGTTCAGGTAGCTGACGCCGGTAGCGCCCTCTTCATTTGTCACCTGCAGGACACTGCCGCGTGTCTCATCTGTGATGATTGCGGCTTCGCCTACCAGTTCTGCGCTTTCTTCCAGTGCGGAACCGGAAACGGGAGCGACGGTGCTACCGTTTACAGAGGCTTCTTCAAAGTCGTATCCGACGATTAATGAGGAAGCGCTGCTGACTACGACGGTATAGTCTTCGGTTACAGAGACGTCTTCATAGGTGATTTCGGCAGTAAGCGTGACTTTTACCAGCTTTTCCTGCGGAGTGACTTCGCCGCTGTCGCTGGCGATCTCAGGCTTGGCGCTGGTCCAGGTGACAGATGCGCCAAGCACCTCTGTCGGGAGGTCAATGGATTCGCTGGTAGAGGTCGGAAGCAGCCCAGAGAGCATGACGGAGGCGATGCCGGCCACCAGCTCCGGGTCTTCCATATCAGCCATGCTGCCCCAGATGCAGGAATTGTCAGAGCCAATCGCCGTAAAGGTCATGACTGCGTCTTCTTCCGTGTTTTCTTTGTGCTGACGGAAGAAATAGCCCTTATAGACGGTTCCGTCGTCGGATTCAAAGGTAACATAATCATAGCCATTTCCAGAGTCCGTTTTCGTCCAGGTGCCGGTAAAGGCGCCGTCCACGGTTCCGTCCTCATAGAGGGTCAGAAGCTCCGTGTCGATCATGCTTCCATCGGTGGTGGTTCCGTGGTTGACAAATTCATAGGAGCCAATCACTTCGGAATCCTCATAATTTTCGGGCGTCTCACCGATATATTCGTAAACAGCGGTGACCGGCCAGAGATCTTCATTCAGGAACTGCTGGTGTACACGTACCTCGTGCGCCTCTAATTGCGGCGTTACATCGAATCGCTGGTGATAGACCAGATAGCGGGAGCCATCGCCGTCAATCAGCATGGAATTGTGTCCGGCGGCGCGCTTGCCTATCTGGTTGTAGAAGCTGTAATTGCCGATCAGCTTGATGCCGTAGTCATCGTTGCTCTCGCCGTTGTCCGCCGCGTTATTGCCTTCCGCATCCACATAAGGACCAGTTACGTTTTCAGAGCGGAAGAGACGCATGTTGTAGCCGCCCTCTGCAGTCAGGCTGCCGTAGGTTTCGTACAGGTAATAGTAGCCGGTTTCTTCGTCATATTGAATATAAGGACCTTCACCGGACTCGTGATTGCCGCCCGCAAGGTGAATGCCAAAATAGCGGTCTACATAATTTTCGGAAACTTCATCCACAGAGTCTGTGCCGGGATAAATGGCCTCGCCGGTCGTTGGGTCAAGCTCCAGAAGGAAAATGCCGCCGGACCAGGAGCCGTAGGTCATATAAAATTTCTCTCCGCTTGCGTCGAAGAAAACGGTGGGGTCGATCGCGTTCGGTGCGTACAGATGATTCCAGGAACCATCGTCATTAAACCAGTTTTCGCTGATTTCGTCGATGCCGCCATTTTCACTTCCAAGCGCGATAAGCTCTGTCAGGTTCAGATAGTCATTGTCCCAGGAGGTATCACGGGTGCTGTTGCCGTCTGTCTCACCGGTGGTCGTAAAACCGGAATAGATGATGGTATCACCATATGTATAGGTGCCGTCGACGTCCTTGGATACCAGATAGCAGATGCAGGAGCGCCGCCAGGTAGAAGAGGTGCAGCAGTAGAGCATCCAGGCTCCGACATCGCCGTCTTCCCATTCATAATATGGGTTCCAGACTGCGTCCGGCGCCCAGATGGCGTAGCTTCCGACACAGTCGCCGTCATTGTAGCCTGCCCATTCAAATGGCTCCGCAAAGGTCTCCTGCAGATTTCCGTAAAACGGGGAGGAAGTGGTGGTCGCATAGTCTGTATTGAGCTGGGTCCAGGTGATCAGGTCAGAAGATACCGCTGACGCTGTATGGGATCCGATAATGTAGTACAGTCCATCGTCGCCCTTAAAAATAGAAGGGTCGTGTACGGATACGTGAGTGGCTGACGCGGTTTCCTGATCTGTAGTTTCCGTTTCTGCTTCCGTGGAGGAATCTGCGGACGTGTCGCCTTCCGCAGCGATTGCTGCCGGAGAGAGAGAACTAAGCACCAGACCTGCGCTCAGTGAGCAGACAAGCAAGTGTCTGAGTAAATTCTTTTTTTTCATAGTGTTACCTTCCTTTTAAATGGTGGTAGGATTGATTCGTTCACATCTGCGACCGGCATTTGTGAAATCCGGTATCGTATCGGATTTTACAGGATAGTGCAATTTTATTACGATTCCTTCTGAGTTGCAAGAGATGATTGTGGAAATTTCTGTAATCTGGAAATTTTCTGAAAAATTGTGGCGGAAAAGAAGCAGATATCTGACCTGAAAAAAACAGGGGCGGTTTAGCCCGCCCCGTAATTCACACGTATCCGTATGTCCTGATTATAATTTCCAAATTCCCGTCCAAACAGGGTAATACCGCCGACGTTTGCGGCGGGCTCTTGCGTCTGGAAGCGGAATATCATGTCATCCTGCGGTGTAATCGCAAGCTTTCCCGTGGTGACATCAGAGAGCTTCATACCGTCGATAAAGGTTCCTTTCCGGTTGACTACAAGCATTTTCAGCGTACCATACTGGTTCCAGTTTGGAAACCACCAGGAAGGCGTAAACATACCGCGCACGTCGCCATAGTCGCCCGGACTGGTCCAGGTGCCCAGCTTCACACGGTTTAAGAGAAAGGAGATATCGGAGGGCCAGTCGCTGTTGATTCCGGGAGCCTCGCTGCCGATTTCAAAGGAAATGACAAGCTGTTCCAGTCTGGTGCCTGGAGGCAGCATGTTTGGAATGCGGTAATCAATATAACCTTTACCGAACCAGAGAATTTGCGCGTTTACGTGATTTGGATGCGCGAAAAAGCGGGGATCGTCCACTTCTCCGACAAGATTTTTGGACGTGGAAAGTCCGCAGGTCGGAAAAACGGAGTAATTAAAATAATGCCCGATCGGGATG
>Ga0192279_1098_pt1 | contig 14705 bp, 18 predicted proteins | sample Koala_Koa24_L3_FD_131251 | JGI IMG/M metagenome (GOLD analysis project Ga0192279, IMG submission 131251) | Enriched cells from koala feces incubated with labeled cellulose particles, San Francisco Zoo, California, United States - Koala_Koa2-4_L3 ...
CTGGCAAACCTTGGCGGCACCCACAGCGCGGAAATTTTGAAGGGCAACCTTGTCTGCTTCAACACACGCAAGCACAATAACAAAAGCATCTATTATAATGTAGGTGCGCTGGAGGATGCCTTGCAGAGGAAAAAGAAAGTCATCTTCCTTTATTATGATATAGACATCAACCGGGAAAAGGCTTACCGACGGGACGGCCATCACTACGTGGTGGAGCCGGTGGCGCTGGTGTATAATGAAGATAATTATTACCTCGTGACATACAGTTCACGCCACGATAACACCGCCAATTACCGCGTCGACCGAATGGAACGCGTAGAGGTGATCGACGAAGACATCTCCGAGAAGGCGTTAAGCCTCCGGGCAGAGGTCGCGGAATATACGGAACAGGCATTTAAGATGTACGGCGGGCAGAAGCAGACAATTGTGCTGGAATTTGACAGCAAACTGATTGGAGCCGTCTATGACCGGTTCGGCGAAAAGGTTACGATGATGCCATCCGGAGAAAACCGGGTGGTCGCTATGGTAGACGTGCAGCTCTCCCCCCACTTTCTGGGGCTGGCTGTTCCAGTTCGGAAGGCAGATGCGGGTGATATCGCCGGATAAGATGGTTAAGGAATATAGGTCACGGTTAGAGGAAGTGCTGGAATAGATTTTCAAAAATATAACAAAAACGCTCCACAGTGTGGAGCGAATTGAAAGGATAACGTTTATGGGTGAGCTTATAAAAAACGAAAATGGAAATATAGAAAATTCTGCACAGTCAGAAAATGCGTACCTTTCCATCCGAGGCTATGTCATTGATGCCCAAAAGCAGGTGTCCTCTGCTGTCAATTCCGCAATGGTAAATGCCTATTGGAATATTGGCAAGGCAATTTATGAGATGTGTGGAGAGAACGACCGTGCTGCTTACGGAAAGCAGGTTTTGCAATATATTTCTGAACGGCTGACAACTGAGTTCGGAAGAGGTTTTAGTGTGCAGGGACTACGCAATATGCGTCAGTTTTATCTTACTTTTCAAAATCGCTCCACACTGTGTAGCGAATTAAGCTGGTCGCACTACAGGCTTTTGATGCGTGTTGAGGATGAAAATGCGAGGAATTTTTATGCGCAGGAAGCGGCAAAATCCGGTTGGAGTGTCCGTCAACTCCAGAGACAGATAAATACAATGTACTATAATCGAATTCTGGCCAGCAGGGATAAGGAAAGTGTCTCTGCAGAAATTCAGACCACTGTGCCGAAGCCGGAATACGAAAAAATCATCAAAGACCCATATGTTCTGGAATTTCTCGATCTTCCACAGAACGAGCATTTCTATGAATCGGATTTGGAACAAGCTCTTATCGACCATCTGCAGAAGTTTCTTCTGGAGCTTGGCAGAGGCTTTTCTTTCGTTGCAAGACAGAAGCGTATTACCTTTGACGGACGGCACTTTTATGTAGACCTTATTTTTTATAATTACATTCTGAAATGTTTTGTGCTGATTGATCTCAAAACAGAAGATTTGACGCATCAAGACATCGGTCAGATGCAGATGTATGTAAACTACTATACGCGGGAAATGATGAATGAGGGCGACAACCCACCGATAGGGATTCTTCTCTGTGCGGATAAGAGCGATACTTTGGTACGGTATACCCTTCCGGAGGATAACACACAAATCTACGCCGCGAAGTATATGGCATACATGCCGACGGAGGAGGAACTTAAGAGGGAATTGAATCTTGATGAATTTGAAAAGCTGGATGATTAAGAGGGCATGAAACTGCAGCTGAAGAAGAAACATTGGCCGAGCCATCTTCAGGCAGCCGGAGATCGACTAGCTGATTTACAACGAGTCGATTATTTATGCAAGACCGACACTCTCCGGTGAACTGGAGTGATATGTAAGAGACATAGTCGGTAAACATTGGATTATTAACTGATTGTGCGAACACGATTACCAACTTTTAGTTGCCAGCTTAGAATTCCCAAAAGTAAGCCACTGTCTATGGATGATTTTCAAGTAGCAGCTTGCTCTATAAATATGATATTGGAAGCACAGTCTGTTCCCATCCACAATCTTAAAATAGTCTCCTGCGCCTTGTATAACAATTAAATACAAATGCAGCAGCGCAGATTTGAGAAATTATTTAGAAATCTGTGCTATCATTCCATAACGGAGGTGAAGTGCTGTGAACAAGAGAATACTAATCGTAGATGACGAGACAGACCTGAGTAGGATGTTGAAACGCTACTTTGAATGGAATCACTATGATGTCTCCATTGCGGAAAACGGCTTGCAAGCGATTGAGAAAGCAGGCAATCAGCCAGATCTGATCCTGCTTGACGTCAATATGCCCGACCTCGACGGAATCGAGGTTTGCAGGAGAATCCGTGATTTCGTCTCCTGCCCGATTCTTTTCCTGACCGCACGGGTGGAGGATGCGGATAAGCTGAGGGGGTTTGCCGCAGGCGGAGACGACTACATCGTAAAGCCGTTTTCCATTGACGAGTTGGGCGCACGAGTAGATGCCCATCTGCGCCGGGAAGAACGGCGTCAGCGCAATCGGATAAGGACGAAATTTGACGACCACTTTGTCATTGACTATACCGCAAAGGAAGTCTGGTTTAAGGGCGAATTACTCCCTCTGCTGCCCAGGGAATTTGAAATCGTTGAGCTGTTGTCCTCCTATCCCGGCCAGTTGTTCAGCAAGGAGCGTATTTTTGAACATATTTGGGATGTGGACAGCGATGCAGATGTGAATGTGATCATGGAACACATCAGCAAGATACGTTCCAAGTTTGCAAAGGCAGGCTGTAAGCCGTATATTCGGACAGTCTGGGGGAGTGGGTACAAATGGGAAAAATAAAGGAGTGGTATCGGAGTATCCCGATTTGGACGACCCTGTTTGCGGTGATTGTTCTCGCTTTGCTGTCGGCCTCTGTCCTGTCAGGGGCGGTGACAGAGGCTGTGAACGAGCAGTATGTGATTTTACAGTCTAAATACCTTACTATCACAAGTGCGGAGGAGGAAGGTGAGATCACATACAACGGCGTAAGCGCAAGTGAGATCGTGGAGGTTTCGTTCAATTATGAAAATTATACAGAGGACGACTGGCGACTGTATCAGATATACAGCTTCACTCTGCGATTCTTTCCCGCGTTCATATATTCCGGATGTATTCTGGCCTTTGTGCTTCTGTTTTACTTCACAAAGCTGAGAAAGCCCCTGCATTTGCTGACAAAGGCATCAAACCAGATTGCAGGGAATGACCTGGATTTTCAGGTTGATTACCAGGGGCAGGATGAAATGGCCAGACTGTGCGCCGCTTTTGAGACAATGCGGTCGGCGCTGGATGAAAACAATAGGCAAATGCTGCGTCTGTTGGACGAGCGCAAGCAGCTGAACGATGCCTATACCCACGACCTGCGCACACCCATCGCCGTCCTGAAGGGCTATACCGATATGCTTGTGAAATATCTTCCCTTTGGAAATCTGTCACAGGAGGAAGTGCTGGAAACCGTGAAAACCATGTCAGCCCAGGTGTCGCGGCTGGAGCAGTTTGCAGACAGCATGAATACCGCTCAAAAGCTGGAGGATATACCGATTCAGAAAGAACAGGTTGATTCACAAGAATTTCTGGATTATCTGCGGGAATCTGCGGATATTCTTTGTCAGCGGAGCGGAATGACCTGCGAATTTCATGCGTCAGTTAACGCGGAGCATTTATTTCTTGACCCTGCCGTTGTTATCCAGGTCTATGAAAACATCATGAACAATGCAGCCCGCTTTGCACGCTATAAGGTGACGATCCACTGTGGTGTGACAGAGGATATTTTCTCTGTTTCTGTCACAGACGATGGCCGGGGCTTTTCTGCCAGGGAGTTAAGAGAAGCGGTCAAACCCTATTACAGCAACGATGCACAGAAACAGGAGTACCATTTTGGCCTCGGCCTCCATATTTGCCGTATCCTTTGCGGAAAACACGGGGGCAAGCTGGAACTGGGGAATGCCCCAGAGGGCGGGGCTTCTGTAACGGCGTCATTTTCGACCAGATGAAAAAAGCCCCCCCTGATTTGAGAAACAATTTAGAATTACCTCCTAAAATGATCGTGCAGCCAATAGAAACGGCTGCACGATTTCCAATTTCAGGAGGCTTTTATTATGGTGAAACGAATACTTATGATTCTTTTTGCGGTCACACTTGCCTTATCGCTCACAGCCTGCGGGAGCAGCAGCAACAACGACAATGCGAACACAGAGACAAGTGAGGACGCAAATCTCTCATCCGCAGGCAATGAGGACAGCAGTTCTTCGGGGACAGATTTTCAGAAAAATATGGCACAGACCCAGGTCAGCTTCACCTATCCCTGTGAAAGCGAAGACGGTTACTACTTTGTCGGCTCTAACGGGTATGTATACTATATCGACAAGGCAACGGAAAGCACCACAATTCTCTGCGGCAAGCCTGAATGCAGCCACAATGATGAGGATTGTAACGCCTACGCAGGCACTGCACTCACCTGTTATGACGGCAAGCTGTATTATTTCAGTGACAGCGGATCATCGTGGACGCAGGTCTACTCGATGAATTTAGATGGAACGGATCACACCCTGGTGCAGACGCTGGATATTGATTCTGCCGGAGATTCCTATGTAGGCTATGCAGAGCCAATCATTCACAGAGGTATGGTGTATTTTCTGTACTCCGCAGTCCTTTACGCCGTTCCGTTAGGAGCGGACGCCAGCGAAGCAACAGCAATTTACGGCGAGACGACCGAAGCGGAAACCTCCGGCGGTGCAGTCATAAGCCTTGGCAACGAACAGGATTATACGCTTTGGGCGGACCAAGATACGATCTATTTTATGACAAATGTACAGCAAACAGATGGAACCTGGAAGGATACCCTGTTTGCTTATGATACGCAGACCGATGAAGTGGCACAGGTCTGGGAGGTGCCTAAAAAATCAGAGGTTGGCGAGTGGGATACGACCGACGTTGAAGTCAATGGATGGTATGTGTCCGACGGGTACATTTACTTTTATCTTTCCGGGGGCGATTTATGGCGTTCTGAGTTGTCTTCCGGAACCATCGAGAAAATTAAATCCGTGTCAGCAGCCCACGGCTACGCTTATTTTTCTAATGACTGTATTGTTATCGCAGAGTCGGCTACTGAGGACTACGAACTGTGGCAATCACTTCTGGTGTATGACTACAGCGGAGAATTACTAAATGAAATCCCGCTCGATTCCTTTGAGGATACTTACAGCGAAGAAGAGCTGTTTATTTCTGATGGCCAGCTCTATTTTATCTGGAGCGGCAGTGCCACATCGGGGACAGAGAACGGCATGAGCTTTTCAAGCCCTACGGCCTATGCGCTTTACACCATCGACTTGACATCAGGCGAGCTGACAAACCTGCATTGGACGGACGTATATTATGACTCGATCGGATGGGCGACCGTAGAGTGAAGGAGGTGAAACGATGCAGCTTGAACTGATCGACCTGACGAAAAAGTACGGTGATTTTGTTGCCTTAGACCATATCAATATTACCTTCACAGAGGGGATCTACGGCATACTCGGCGCAAATGGCGCAGGAAAAAGCACTACCATGAATCTGCTGACGGATAACATTGTGAGGACGGACGGACAGATCCTGTTTGACGGCACAGACATTTTGAAGCTGGGAAAGGAGTTTCGCCGTGTGCTTGGCTATATGCCGCAGCAGCAGGGCTTTTACGAACACATGACGGCTCAGACCTTTCTCTTTTATATGGCTGATTTGAAGGGCATCCCCAAAAGAAAAGCAGCGCAGGAAATTGACAGCTTATTGGAGATCACGAACCTGTCTCATGTGCGGCACAGGAAGCTGGGCGGGTATTCCGGCGGCATGAAACAGCGGGTGTTGCTCTGCCAGGCGCTTTTGGGCGACCCAAAGGTGGTTATCCTGGATGAGCCTACCGCCGGACTTGACCCAAAGGAGCGTATCCGTATCCGCAATTTTATCTCATCCATATCCAGAGGGCGTATTATCCTGTTGGCGACCCATATCGTCAGTGACATTGAATCCATATCCGACCAGATCCTGATGATGAAAACGGGACAGGTAGTGAAAATGGGTGAGCCGGGGGAATTGATCGACAGCGTCGCAGATAAGGTAATGGAGATGCCCTGTCCGCCGGAGAGTTTGGAACAGATACAGGCACAATACAAGGTGGGGAATATCTTTAACCGCCATGGAGAAACATGGGTGCGTGTCATCGGCGACCAGCTTCCGGAAGAGGGACAATATGTAGAAGACCATCTCTCGCTGGAAGATGTGTATCTGTATTATCTTGGAGAGCAGGTGTGCTATGGCTGAATGGAAAAGGATTTTCGGAAACCGGCGTATCTGCACCGCACTCCTGCTGATTTTTCTGCTGAACGGATTTTTGTTCGTCCGTGAGCAGGTCGAAAATGATTACGGGATGGACTGTGAACTGCCTGTGGTTGAATGGGTTTTCAGCTCGGACGGAGGCATAGAGCTTGCACGGGAAAGTGCGGACAGCCGCGCCGTATTGACACGGTATCTGGCATTGACAGACGAATACAAAGGCATCGCTCCAAGTGAGGCGTCCATTCTTTTGGAAGCGGAAAAGGAACGCCTTGCCGAACTGCTTGACACCGACGCCTCGGACGAAACCCGCACGGAATATGCCGCGGTCAACAACCTTCTCGCCCAGGCGGAATACCTTTCCGGTTACGAAAGCTATCTTTTGTCAATTCAGGAAAGCAAAGAGCAGTTGCTTTCTTTTTCTGTTTTTGGTGATACGGATAGCTTTTCCGGACGGAATATCCTCAAGACAGCGGAAGATTTTGAAGCGCTGGATGGCAGCACGCTCACCATCGGGGCAGATGGTGCGGTCACAGCCCTCCTGGAGTTCACCCTGACGGACTATCTCCTTCTGGTCGCAATCATCCTGGGCTGTATTGCCTTTTTAGAAGAACGAAAGAAGGGACTCTGGAACACTGTCCACGCCACGCCAAACGGTCGCCTGCGGCTGGCACTGCAAAGAACGGGTATCCTGTTTTTTATGTCAGCGTTCGGCGCACTGCTGTTTTATGGAACGAACCTGCTGATTGGCTTTTCCATTTACGGCGGAGCTGATGATTTGGGGCGGGCGGCGCAGTCGGTAGAGATACTTGGCAAAATGACCATCCCCTGTACCGTAGGGCAATTCCTGACTTTTTATCTGCTGTTTCGTATCGGGGCAACATTCCTTGTCGCCCTGCTTCTCTGGCTGCTGTTCACAGCAATCAACAATGTCAGATACACGATCATAATAGCAATAGGCGTGCTGGCAGTGGAATACAGCCTTTACACTTTTTTGCCCGTACAGAGCGGATGGAACCTTGTTAAATATTTTAATATTTTTACCTATATCAGCCTGTCAGACCTATATACCCGCTATCTCAACATAGACCTGTTTGGCTATCCGGTCGGCATACGCATGATTTCGGAAACTGCGTGGCTGCCGTTGAGTCTTCTGCTGGGTCTTGTCTGCATTGTGATCCATTGCCGAAAGAGGCCCGCCACAGGAAAAGACCTGCTGGGAAGGTTTGCTTACGGCATCAACCGTATGGCAGACTATGTGTTAAGCAGGCTTCCTCTTTTTGGAATGGAGCTGCACAAGACGTTGATCATTCAAAAAGGCGTTCTTGTCTTTGCGCTTTTTTGCTACCTGGCTTCGGGACTGTCCTATACTGTATCAGTTCCAGTCAGTACCAGTTCAGAAGCCGTCGCAAGGCAGTATACTGCTGAATTGGAAGGGGAAATCACAGATGACACGTTGCGGCAAATCGAATTGATACAGGCTGAATTAGATGCGACCATTGCTGCTTATAGCGAGGCAGCGGTACAATACGAAAACGGTGAAATAGAGTATTCGCAGTACGATGTCTTTGCCCGTGAAGCGGAGACGGCACAAACCAAAAGCGAGGGGCTTGCAATCGTGCGGGAACGAGTGGAGGAATTGTGCGTTCTGGGGAATGAGAAAGGCTTTACACCGTGGCTGATCGATGAAAGCCGGTATCAGGGCACTTACGGCGAGGAAGCCCGTTCCAACCAACAGAGCGCGGCATTTGTGGCTCTCATGGCGATAACGCTGCTACTGGCTGGATCTCTTGCATATGAACAGCAGTCTGGAATGAACACGCTGCTGGCTTCTACTCTGCGGGGACGGGGACAATTATTCCGCAGGAAAATTGCCTTGGCGACTGTCATTGCTATAGTCGTATGGGTAATCGTATATGGTCAGGAGATTTATGTCTTTGGGGGCGTATGCCGGGTGGATACGCTGTCCGCAGCGGTACAAAATCTCTCCATACTGGAGGACTTCGGTATCGTATGCAGCGTAAGAGCCTTTTTGATTGGATTATATTTGCTGCGGCTGCTCGCCCTGTTTACCTGCGCCATGCTGACCTTGCTGGTTTCTTCGTTTACGAAGCGGATGGATATTTCCTATATTGCCGTCTGTGGGGTAATGCTTCTGCCCTCAGCGCTCTATCTTTATATGGGGTTGGAGCCGCTTCGGTATCTGTCGCTGGTGCTGCCGGTAGAGGTCATGCCGCTGCTGACTGACAGCAAAGGCGGAGGATATGTAATCATAGTCGTATATCTGTTGCTGGTTATATTGATTAATATTTGTACCTATATCCTTTACAGGAAAATGAAAGTCGGAAAATGTTACACATCAAAAAACAGCTGCAGCTTTCCTGGAAATCATTGATTTTAAGGATGACAATAGAAATGCCATATCCCTTGAAGGAGATAACGATACTCTTGTCGCATTATTGGCAGCATCGCAGAAACATATGGCTTCTCCGTGAAGAACATGACAGAGTCCTCTTGTGTGGCCAATAATGAAGTTATTTCAAGCGATGATAATGAAATAGATTATTACACCTGCTTCAAGCCCTTATTTCCAATAGAAGGAAAAAATGAAACCATTTTATTTTTCTATATAATTTTATTTTTCTCAGTAAATAACTCCGAGGGTTGCATACTTTTTTATTTTTTTCATATGAGGATGCAACCCTCCTCTGCTCCTCAATCCGTCAAGGATTTGCTTCAGACACTAAAACAGCCTTCAAGCAGGTCTAATCCCCGCTGAAAGCCGTTATTTTCACCACTTTTCCCAATATTTAGATGTGTAAATTGTATCCTTTTCGTGTTTACACGTCACAATATTCCCCCGCCACCTCCCATTCCCGGTATTCGGCATACTGCCGTAAGGTTTCCTGTTGTGCCTCCAGGCTGTAACCCTCTATCTGGGCAGCCGTGGAAACTCTCGTATAAAAATAACATTTCTTTTTCATCTGCCACCCCTCGTTTTCGGTTGCTCTGCGAACATTCGTTCGTTTCCGAGAATTACTATATCGGCTTTTTCCCTGTTTGCCAATAGAAAAATCGCCGATTTCAGAAAAAACTTAATCGGCGATTCCTTCCCCGGCCTGAAGGCTTCCGCTGTTTTCCTCCGCAGCCAGTTCCTCCAGAACCTCTTTCCCATATTTTTCGATCATCCGCGCCATAAACCGGGCAAACTGGATCATGTTCTCCCTCGTCTGCCTGTCCATTTCCATCTCAAAAATATCCGCCTTTTGCAGTTCTTCCATGCTCCACCTCCAGATTCCTTCTGAAGGTCTAAGTACCCACAGGAAGCGCATTCCGATTTTCATTCAAATCAATCAAAAAAATTTTGCGGATCTCAGATTGCCGCGTGAGTCATTCCTGCATTCTTCCAATTTTCTTATGCAGATGCAAGCATAGAAAAAGCCTGCCAGCCATCCCACAAAGGACAGCCAGCAGGCCACTTTCAATCATATTCTATGATTACATTAGATGTTTGGTTTATCGCGCCGTTTACCGAGCAGAACCGGGGTGACATTATGACGCAGCTTTCGTCCCTGCATCTATACAAAGACCGAGGAGATACACCACAAGCTGCCGCTCTCTGAGGGAGGAACGCACGACCGTGCCAACCTCATCGCACTCTGCAAGCCGTGCCATGCGCGGATTCACGCGGAGCGCGGCGACAGGTGGCATAACAATAAAGCAGTCCGCGATTGAATTTTGCAGACTGCTTTGCTGTCATTTTTTGAAAATATCAGAGTGGGTACCGGTATCAACAAGTGTGAGTGTCAGGATGTCGTTTTCTATCAGATAGACCAACAACCAGTCCGGTTTAACGTGGCACTCACGGAAACCGGCAAATTTACCGCTTAATTCATGGTCGTGGTGTTTCTCATCGAGTTGTTTGCCCTGACGCAATTTATCAACAACGTCGTCCAACAGAGAAATATCCAAGCCGCGTTTTTTCATGAGCTTATAGCTCTTCTTATAAGCGGTAGTAAATTTGACTGTATACATTTAATCGTCCAGAGCCCGTTTAAGCTCTTCCATGCTGGTATACCCTTTGACGTCAGGATCGCGGGAAATACGTCTTGCTTCTTCCATTGCTTCAAGAGTCTGCTTGCCATAGCGAGGCATCTCGACAGCGAACGGAAGACCGCCGCGAAGGATACACTGATGGAGAAACATGTTTACTGCACTGGACATATCCAGTCCAAGGTCACTGAACAGGTCTGTTGCCTGCTTTTTGATATCGGAATCGATACGAATTTGAGTTGGTGTTGTAGCCATAGCAATCACTTCCTTTCAAGCATATAATAGTCGCTTTGGTTTACGTTGTCAATCAATTTCGTGATTTTTTATAATTTTTTGAGACCCCAGGGGCAGGTCAAATCTCTGTGCGGTTTCTCCCAGGGAACGGTGCGGGGGCACGCGCACAAAATCGCAAAAGTTTTTAGGGGAATAGCCCCTTTGGAGAGGAGGTGCTTTGAAAATGGGTACAAGAGGACCAAAACCCGGTACCGGCGGCAGGCCGAAAAAGGCCATTGCAGATAAGATTGCTGACGGAAACACGGGACACAGACCGCTGACGGTTATCGACTTCGGTGACAGCGCGGCTGATTTGGAAGGTCAGGCAATGCCAAAACCGGCTGAGTTTCTGTCCGCTAAACAAAAGGACGGCTCCACGCTCTGTGCGGCTGAGATTTACGAGACCACATGGTAGTGGCTCTCGGAACGCGCCTGTGCTTCGCTTGTCTCTCCGCAGCTGATTGAGCGTTTTGCTATACCAAAACATTAAAAATACGTTTCTAACTGTCTACAACTTTGCAGACCGTGTGGCTGCTGTCGAAAAGTTAAGCGGCAGAAAGTCCCTGTTTATGTGGGGTAAAACTGCCAGAAATGAGGAAAAGGATATTTTATATCTGCCTTGTGGTGATAAATTTCTCCGCATTGTCAGCTGACTGCAATGCGCTTCTCTGTCGGATATTCTTCTAAGGTGCTTTCCGCTGACAATTGATAGGTCAAAAGCAGCCTCCTCCCCAAAATTGAAGATGTAAATATCGATATCCAATCTATTCTTCCACTGTCACAGTCAGGCACCTCCATATTCTTTGGTACCCTCAAAGTTCCCTGACCGCAGATTTTTCCGGCAGTTCCAGAAATTTCTCAAAAAATACGGGCTGCATACTGCCCCATAGCAGTACACAGCCCCACACTCTTACACTCTCACCGTATGCTCCAGAGAGATCCACCCGTCTTTGTTCTTCTCGTATGCTTTCAGCAGTCCCCAGCCGCTATTGCTTCCGGTTCCGCCGCTCGTCTTTACGATCGTGAACGTACCCTTGCCGGTATATTTCCCGGTCTTCACGTAATTCGTGCCGGGTTCCTTGTGAATGCAGAGGTTCGTGATAGTCACTTTCACCTGATAGGAATCATCCTCTGCTGTATCTATGAAATACAGATGGATGCGTATCATGCTGGGTTTGCTGCTGCAATGAAGCTGGCAGCAGATTGCTATGCGGAGTCCAAAAAGATCATCATTAATGATTAAAATCCATTTAAAATTCGAAAGGATGCTTTGCAAATACTGTGGGAAAGAACTAAAACGAAACGCTAAGTTCTGTCCGCATTGCGGAAAAGCCACAGAGCCTATGAGCAGCCTGCGTCAAAATTCTGGTGGAAAGCTGGCAGGTATCGTTCAAAAAAAGTCTGTTTACTGCGGGCACTGTGGAAAAGAGATTCCCGGAAATAAGGGGTTCTGTCCTTTTTGTGGGGAAAAGATCAATACAGCTTCTGTGGAAGCCAAATCCTCTGGTACGTCTGAGAACAAGGAAACAGACATTAGGTTACGAAGCTGACCCGTTCGAGCGCGGACAGGACCGTGAAATTGAAGGCGATATCACAAGTAAGTTTATCGAGTCCGAAGGGAAGAAAAACCGCCGCTTCGTCATCATGGATCTATCCGGACGCTATCTTTGATACAAGAGGTTTCTGTGTAAGTCAGGGCAGAAGTTGCTGAAATGCTTGTAAAACGGGCATTTCTGCGACTTCTGCTTCGTGCGCAGGCAGGAAAAACCCCGCCGCTTGACATTCTGAAATTTTGTCTTGCTGCTGTCGTCTGCATAGGTTTTGTCCCCACCTTCCTTCCCATCAAAGCTATCGCCAAAAAGTATAGGCTAACGCCAAAAGGTTTAGCTATCGCCAAAATGTGTCCCTATCTGTCAATCGTCCATGAATGCATCAAATTCCTCAATGCGGTCAATCCACGATAAGTCCTGCTTTACTGAATTATACTCCTTCAAGTCATCAACAAAATAACGGTCTGGATATTTCTTCATTAGAGCAGCTTTCATCTGACGTTGTTCTTTCTTGGTAGTCGGCACCATTTTAGTTCTGCCGAACATTCCCTTGACCGGCTTCTTTGTGATGTCTATCGCCGGAAGGTCTCTTCTTGGCTTTGGTTTCTTTCCGAACATAGCCTCTCCAAACTATCCCTCTATCTGCTTGAGGGATTTCCCTTGTTCATCATGCCACAGAGCATTGCCACTCAATGATGCTCCACCAATAAATCCAGCCGCTGCGCTGGCGCTCGTCATAAGAATATCTGCCGTCAGTTCAAATGTATCGCTTATTTTGTCAGCATATTTCTGTCGAGCCTTAAGTACATTTTCCGGGCAACTCTTTGTTGTCGCCGGATTGATGGTGCTACCCTTGAGAATTACGAAACCATCGCTTGTCCTTCCTCCAGTAGCATGACTCTTTTTATAATCCATATGGAGTAGAGGTTCATCTTTCTCCGCCTCGGATGTTTGCGACATAAGCGGTTCAAAAACCTTGTGCCCAAGCGCGCCCATCACTATTTTAGCATAGTCGATGAACTTCTCCAACTCACTTTCTGTCTCCTCGGTGATATTGCCGGGATTGGGATCATTCCCGTTCCTCACCTGGTATCGACCGGCCTCCAGTGCCAGATTACAAAAACGATTCTCAAGATAGCTTATCTCAGTAGGACTGGAAGAGTTGTTTGTCGTGGTGAACATGACAGCCTCTGTCCAATCAATAGAGTTATGCGGTTCCTGCACACGAAGCAGCAGTCCTTTGCCATTCTTTCTGACACCTGTCTGACCGACATATACAATCTGGTCATACTTCTCATCTGTGCCAAACAGGAAATACACTCCGCTCTGCTGCAGATATTCGATGTTCTTTCATTTATCGAGCGCCGTCCTCGGAATCTTGTAGGCAATACCTGTCCAGTTGGCAAGAGAGCATTTTATTCTCCCCGTCGCTTCACCGTCCATCAAAAATAGTTTTATCGTCTTGCTTCGTGCCATAGCAATCCCTCCATCTAATTGTATATTTTGAACTCGACAATCACTTCTCAATCAAGACCGCAAACTCCGAGTCGAACCCCTTCATATGATTCTCCTGATTAAAGAAGTGGAGTCCCCATATCTTATAGTCGTTGTCGTCAACAAAGATTGTAGCTGGCACGGCTTCTGTCTTTAACTGAAGTAGGAATTTTTCTTTCCAAGCATCCTTTTCGAGAAGTTAAGAACCTTTCGGTTCAATAAAAATTTGGAGCTGCTCAAAGCCGTCCGTCTTATCACTCTGCAAGAAAAGAACGTAGTCTGGCTCAAACCGTTCACCATCTTCAAACGAATAGATGTGGAATTCCCGCTCGTTTCTAACAAGGTAGATGCGATTATATAGCTTTCGCAAATCAGCAACATATCCGCGGAAATAAGCGACAAACGCTTTTTCTTCCGATGTTCCATAGTTATCGGTATAAACAAACCAGTCCTCCGTGGTGAGGTCGATTTTCCATTCGTTTTTTACGGATGGGTCGTTTTGTGAAATGCCAACACCACCATCATGTGGATCAGTATAATTGACGGTCTTGTTACGAAAGATATCTCTGACATTCCTTGCCCTGAAAGTCTTCGTTCCTCGGTATGTTTCCTCAATGCCGGAAATAGAACTGGCAATTTTACCAAGAACATAGGAAACGGCAGCATAGAGCGTTTCCATAGTTGGTTGTCTATCCTTGCTCTGAATGTCTATACGGACAGCACCGAGATATTCATTATCCGTTATGAACTGCCTCGTGGACGTTACATTCGGAAAATATGAGCGAAGCGTGTTAAATTTGAAAATTGGGTACTTCATGAGTGCCTTATTAACAATAGCGTAATTGATTGCCGCAATCTCTCCAATCGTCATATGCGCTGTTGTTAAATCAAAAACGAGGTCGATACCTTTTGAAGTTTCTACCATAACGGAATCGATGCCAGATGCTCCCGTTGCCGCCTGGAAACGATAAATGTC
>Ga0192279_1099_pt1 | contig 14652 bp, 7 predicted proteins | sample Koala_Koa24_L3_FD_131251 | JGI IMG/M metagenome (GOLD analysis project Ga0192279, IMG submission 131251) | Enriched cells from koala feces incubated with labeled cellulose particles, San Francisco Zoo, California, United States - Koala_Koa2-4_L3 ...
GGAGGAGGTAAGAGTCCGTTTTTATTCCTGTATGCATGCGCTGATTGATCTGGCCGGCACCTATGGCTTTGAGGGAAATCTCTGGCACAATTACCTGACCCTGCTTCTGGTAAACAATGAAAATGTATTTAGCACCTCCTGTGAAATCAGCGGACTGACGGACGGAAGCCTGCTGCAGCTTGCAAAACACGATTTTCGGATTTTCATGTGGTTGTACCGCCTGGATTTTTCAGAACTGGAGGAGAAGCTTTCGGTCGGTTTTTTTGAGGAAATCCTGCATTATAAGAGAGGCAGTGTAGAAGGCAGGGTTTTCAACCGTCGCATCCGCGACCGCATCTGTGAGCTTGGCACACAACTGGCGGCAGATTCAGCGGCAGCCGGTTTTGATTGTGCAGAAAACGCTTTGTGCCTGTCAGACGCCGGATTAGATGCGTTCACAGTGCATATGATGCGTTTTTATCAGGAATTTGGCGTAGGGAAATTTGGCCTGCATAAAGCATTTCGAATTGCACATGATGAGAATGGGGTGCAGATTCTGCCGATCACAAATATCGCGCATGTGAAGCTGGATGATCTGGTGGGGTATGAGATTCAAAAGAAAAAACTCATAGATAACACCGAAGCATTCATCGAGGGGAAAAATGCGAACAACTGCCTGCTTTTCGGCGATGCCGGGACGGGCAAGTCCTCCAGCATCAAAGGAATCCTGAACCAGTATTATGACCGGGGGCTGCGCATGATTGAGATTTACAAGCACCAGTTTCAGGATCTCAATGCGGTGATCGCGCAGATTAAAAACCGCAATTACCGCTTTATCATCTACATGGATGACCTGTCCTTTGAAGAATTCGAGATCGAGTATAAATATCTGAAAGCAGTGATTGAGGGCGGCCTGGAACGGAAACCGGAGAATGTGCTTATTTACGCAACCTCCAACCGCCGCCACCTGATTCGGGAGCAGTTCGGCGATAATATGGAAGGCGATATCGGAAAACCGGCCGAGATTCACGCGACACACGGCGGCGATCTCCATGTTTCCGATACGGTGCAGGAAAAGCTTTCTCTCTCCTCACGGTTCGGTGTCACCATCTATTTTGGTTCGCCCGATAAAAAGCAGTTCCAGCACATTGTACGCACCCTGGCAGCGCGTTACGGGATTACCATGCCCGAAGAAGAGCTGCTGCTGGAAGCCAACAAATGGGAGCTGAGCCATGGCGGATTGTCGGGACGTACGGCGCAGCAGTTTGTTGACTACATCTCTGCCATGCAGTAAGGAGGTACGCCTTATGGCACTGAAAACCTTCGCGGCCGTGAGCATTGGCTCGGCCGTGACAGAAATGAAGATTTTTGAATTTACGCAGCGCCGATCGATGCGGGAGATTGAATGTGTTTCGACGCGAATCAACCTTGGCCTTGACGTGTACGAGCAGGGCCGTATCAGCCGGGAACACATTGACGAGCTCTGTGATGTCCTGAATGATTTCAAACGTACCATGTCGGGATACAAGGTTGCGGCTTACCGTGTTTTCGCGACAAGTGCGTTTCGCGAATCAAGGAACCGCTCGATTCTCTGCGACTACATTGAAAAACAGACCGGTCTGGAGATCGATGTATTCACGAACGCGGAGCAGCGTTTTGTGGATTATCAGGCGATTGCATCGACCTCGGCAGAGTTTGAGACGATCATCCAGAACGCGACGGCGATCGTGGACATCAGCGGCAGCAGCACGCAGATTTCGCTGTTTGATAAGGATAAGCTGATCACCACGCAGAATATCCGTGTGGGCAATATTACAACAAGGGAAAATCTGGTTCCGCTTGCAAAAAATGGGGAGCATTTTGAAAAGCTGGTGCGGGAATTGATGGCGTACGAACTGGCCGGATTCGCCAAGCTTTATCAGAAAGACCGCAAGATTCGCAATCTGATTGTTTTGGGCGGCAGCCTGAACGAGATGATGCCGATGAAGAATTTCCTGGAGCTGCAGGAAACGTCCGCGTCTGCCCTGAATGAGGGCACGGAGAACCAAAAAGACGCAAGCTCCAAAAAGGATTCCGAGAATACGAAGGAGCTGCTACAAAAGAAAGAGACGGAAGTTGTGAAATCATCTGCACAAATGAAGAAGGCAGTTTCTGAACGGAAAATCCCTTTTCTTACGAAAGACCAGTTCGAGCGGATTTACAGGGATATGATCGCGCAGACGCCGGAAGAGATCGCCGCGAAATACGATCTTCCCTCCGATATGACGGACGCGATTGTTCCCTCGGCTATTATTTGCCGGAGTCTGATTGAAAGCTTTGATGTAGATGTTGTGTGGATGCCCGGATTTTCCTTAAATGACGGTGTCTCTTATGATTACGGCGTCCGCATGGGGCTATTGACGCGCCGTCACAGCTTTGATGAGGATATTCTGGCCGCTGCCCGCAGCATTGCGAAGCGCTATAAAACCAGCCAGAGCCATATCCGCAACATTGGCGATATTGCGGTGCAGATTTTTGACCGCATGAAAAAGGTGCACGGGCTTGGGGAACATGAACGGCTGCTTTTGCAGATCGCGGTGATCCTGCACAGCTGCGGGAAATTTATCAGTCTGACGGATATTTCCGACTGTGCTTACAATATCATTCTCGCGACAGAGATTATTGGACTTTCGCAAAAAGACAGGGCGATTGTAGCTTACACGGTGAAATACAACACCAGTCCGTTTATTTACTATGAGGAATTGAAAGAACGCACGGATCTTTCCGCTAAGGAATATATGATAGTCGGGAAGCTGACGGCCATACTGCGCGTGGCGAATTCCCTTGACCGCACGCATCATCAGAAGTGTTCGAATATTACGGTAACATTAAAGGAACACGAACTAAAGATTTCCGTGTCGAGCCAGCAGGATTTATCTCTGGAGCGCGGCGCATTTAATGAAAAAGTGGATTTCTTTGAAGAAATGTTCAACGTGCGTCCTGTTTTAAAACAGAAGAAATCTTTCTGAGGGCAGCAATTTTTGACAGAGTATTTTGTGTGCATACAGGCTCGTCTGGCGTTTGCAGCAGAAGTATCGTAGATTTGGCCGTGGTGTGACCGGTAACGATACATGAGGGAGAGAGGTGTAAAGGGATATGGCAGATACGGCATTTGAAAAACCGGAATATTATACAAACCGGGAAAGCAGCTGGCTGAAGTTTAACGCCCGGATACTTGGGGAGGCGCGCGACAAGGAAAATCCGCCCCTGGAACGGCTGAAGTTTTTAAGCATCACAGCGTCAAACCTGGATGAGTTTTTTATGATCCGGGTCGCGTCGCTGAAGGATATGGTGCACGCGAAATATACGAAAAAGGACATTTCCGGTATGACGCCGCAGGAGCAGCTGGATTTGATTTCGCAGGAGGCGCACGAGCTGGTAAAGCAGCAGTACTCGACGTATAACCGTTCGCTTTTGCCTTTGATGAAGCAGTGCGGGCTGGAAATTGTGACTGAACATGAAAAAATGACCCCTGAACAGGCGGAAGCGGCAGACCGCTACTTTGAGGAAACGGTTTACCCTGTGCTGACGCCAATGGCAATGGATCCGTCGCGTCCGTTTCCGCTTCTGCGAAACAAAGCGCTGAACATCGGGGCGCTGATTGCAAGAAAAGAGGAAAAAAGCGAGAAAGGCGAAAAAGGAAAAACCGGAAAGACGGAATTTGCGACCGTGCAGGTACCATCTGTACTTCCTCGTTTTGTACGGCTGCCGGATACCGCGGAGGGTGCAAAGTGCGTGATCTTGCTGGAGGAGCTGATTGAGCGGAACATCGATCAGCTGTTTTCCAATTACAATGTCGTCTGCGCACACCCGTACCGGATTATGCGAAATGCCGATCTGACGATTGACGAGGACGACGATTCCGACCTGCTAAAGGAAATCCAGAAGCAGCTGAAAAAACGTCAGTGGGGCGAGGTGATTCGCCTGGAAATTGAAGACAATATGGATCCGAAGCTGCTGAAGATTCTGAAACAGGAGCTGGATGTCAAAAATGAAGATATCTATAAGATCAGCGGCCCGCTGGATCTGACGTTTCTGATGAAATTATACGGTATGGAAGGAATGGATGCATACCGGCAGAAGCCTTACCAGCCGCAGCCAGTGCCGGGAATGAATGATTATGAAGATATTTTTGCGCAGATCCGCCGGGGCGATATCCTTTTGCATCATCCGTATATGACGTTTGAACCGGTGGTGCAGTTTGTAAAACGGGCGGCTGTTGATCCGGATGTACTGGCGATTAAGCAGACCCTGTACCGCGTCAGCGGCAATTCACCGATTGTCCGTGCGCTCGCGCAGGCAGCGGAGAATGGCAAGCAGGTTTCGGTACTTGTAGAATTGAAGGCTCGTTTTGATGAGGAAAATAACATCAACTGGGCGAAGATGCTGGAGAAAGCGGGCTGCCATGTGATTTACGGCCTGCTTGGCTTAAAGACGCACAGCAAGATTACCCTGGTGGTGCGCCGAGAAGAGGACGGTATTCGCCGCTATGTGCATCTGGGTACCGGTAACTACAACGATTCGACCGCGAAGCAGTATACAGACTGTGGGATCATGACCTGCTCGGAACCAATCGGAGAGGATGCGACAGCGGTTTTCAACATGCTCTCTGGTTACTCAGAGCCGAAGCACTGGAATCGTCTGGTTCTCGCGCCGCTCTGGATGCGCGACCGTTTCCTGTATCTGATCCGCCGTGAGACGCAGCACGCAAAGAATGGGCTGCCTGCCCGCATCATTGCCAAGATGAACTCCCTGTGTGACAAGGAAATCATTGCGGCTCTTTATGAAGCTTCTGCCGCTGGTGTACAGATTGACCTGATTGTCCGCGGTATCTGCTGTCTGAAGACGGGAATTCCGGGAGTCAGTGAGACGATCCGCGTGCGCTCGATTGTTGGTACTTTCCTGGAGCATGCGCGCATTTTCTATTTCTTAAATGATGAAAACGAAGAATTTTATATGGCAAGCGCCGATTGGATGCCGCGCAACCTGGACAAACGTGTGGAAATTCTTTTCCCAATCGAAGATCCGGACATCCAGGAACGGGTGCGCCACATTCTGCAGATTCAGTTGGATGACAACGTAAAGGCACAGGTACTGCAGCCGGATGGGACCTATGAACGGATTGACCGGCGCGGCAAGGAGCTGCTCTGCGCACAGGAGTATTTCTGTGAAGAGGCGATACGGGAAGCTAAGGAAGCAAAGAAGGCGCACGAGGAAGCATCCGATCCGGTAAAAACCAGACGGTTTGTGCCGGCGCAGGCGGATGTGTAGAAATGCGAAAAGCTTTGTTATGACTGTCTGCACGGAAACAGTTTTCGAACGTCTGTGCAGATAGATAGGAACTGCCCTGAATGAGACTGGCAGAAACAGGAAAAAATACAAAAGATCGAGGACGTAACATGAATTACAGAGAACAGACAAAGACGGTAAAAATTGGCGACCGCATCATTGGCGGCGGCCATCCGATTCTGATTCAGTCGATGACAAATACAAAGACGGAGGATGTAGCCGGGACGGTTGCGCAGATTCAGGCGCTGACCGCCGCGGGCTGCGACATTATCCGCTGCGCGGTGCCGACGATGGAGGCGGCGCAGGCGCTTAAGGAAATCAAAAAACAAATTTCAATTCCGCTGGTGGCGGACATTCATTTTGACTATAAGCTGGCGATCGCTGCGATGGAGGCGGGTGCGGATAAGATCCGGATTAATCCCGGAAATATCGGCGATGAAAGCCGTGTCCGTGCGGTCGTATCGGTTGCGAAAGAGCGGAATATTCCAATTCGTGTCGGTGTCAACAGCGGCTCCCTGGAAAAAGAGATTGTCGAGCGGGACGGCGGCGTGACGCCGGAAGGTATCGTAGAGAGTGCGCTGCGGCAGACGGCTGTGATCGAGGACATGGGGTATGATAACCTGGTGATCAGCATCAAGGCATCGGACGTGATGTTTTGCGTCAAAGCGCACCGCTTGCTGGTGCAGAAAACCAGTCATCCGCTGCATGTCGGTATTACAGAGGCTGGTACCCTGTATTCCGGGAATATCAAATCCTCGGTTGGGCTTGGCATCATTCTCTCTGAGGGGATCGGCGACACCATCCGCGTGTCTCTGACCGGTGATCCGCTGGAGGAAGTGCGGACAGCAAAGCTGGTATTGCGGACACTGGGGCTTCGGAAAGGCGGAATCGAGGTCGTTTCCTGTCCGACCTGTGGGCGTACGCAGATTGACCTGATCGGCCTGGCAAACCAGGTAGAAAAAATGGTCGAGGATATTCCGCTGGATCTGAAAGTGGCGGTCATGGGCTGCGTGGTCAACGGTCCGGGCGAGGCAAAGGAAGCGGACATCGGTATTGCCGGAGGTAAGGGTGTAGGTCTCCTGATCAAAAAGGGCGAAGTGATCCGCAAGGTGCCGGAGGCAGAGCTGCTTGCGGTGCTTCGGGAAGAACTGCTGAACTGGAATGCTTAGGTGCTTTAAGAACAATTATTTGTGTAATAAGACAAAATTCTGGTTTGTCCAGATTAGAAGACGCAGTTTCGTATAATATTGAAATGACAGGCGGTCAGTGGGCGGCATTTTTAACAGATACGTTTAGGAAGGCAGGAGTTTTGGTTTGAGCAAGTTATTTACAGATGTGTTTCCGGCTCTGGATGTGAGCGACTCTCTGGCGGGTTTACTGGAATACGTGACGGTTGAACGAGTGACGATGAACAGCCGCCGGGATTTTATGCATGTTTATATTGCGAGTGACCGGCTGGTTTTTAAGAAATACGTGCTGGAGCTGGAGGATGACATCAAAAACCAGCTTTTTCCGGATGCTTACCTGACTGTGAAGGTAATTGAAAAATTTCACCTTTCCAGGCAGTATACGCCGAAACGTCTGATGCCAATTTATGAGGAAAGTATTTCGCTGGAGCTGAAAAACTATAATGCGCTTCTTTATACGTTGTTTGTCCAGTCCAATAAGGAATTTACGGATGAAGAGACACTCAAGCTTCAGATTCCGGATTCTGTCGTGGCAGATGGGAAAGAGAAGGAATTGCTGGAGATCCTGGAAAAGATATTCTGTGAGCGCTGCGGAATGAATTTTCATGTGAGTTCCGAGCGGACGAAGCCGGTAAGAAACCGCAAGAGAGAACAGGCTGACCTGGAGCTGGAGCAGGAGGTTGCGGCGATTTCTAAGAACTATGTCCGGGCAAAACAGGAAGAAGAGGAAAACGGCAGTCAGGACGCCGGGGGCTCGGATGGCTACGCGAAAAATGCAGCGAACGGCAAGGGAAAATCTGCAGCGAAGGATGGAGCAAAAGAAACTTCGAAAGGCGGTGCGCCGGGGAATTTCAGTTCTGGAAAGGAAAACAGCGGTTTTCGAGAAAAGGGCGGCGGAGAAAATGCTTCCGCCGGGAGGTTTTCGAGAGACCAGAATGCGGCCGGAGGCGACGCTCAGAAGAGGGGCGGCGGATTCTATCGGGATCGTTCGGGCGGTTTTCGCCGTTCGGACAACTCGGATGTTATTTATGGAAGAGATTTTGAGGGAGAACCGATATCGATTGAGACGGTGACCGGCGAGATCGGCAGCGTACTGCTCCGCGGACAGGTGCTCAATGTGGAACAGAGAGAGCTGCGGATTGGGAAAATTCTCTTTATTTTTACAATTACAGACTTTACGGACTCGATCAATGTCAAAATGTTTTTGACAAAGGAACAGGCGGAGGAGATCGCTCCCGCTGTCACAAAGGGCGCTTTTCTGATGATCAGCGGTGTGACAACGATTGACCGTTTTGACAGCCAGTTAACGATCGGCAATGTCCAGGGCATCAAAAAGATTGCGGACTTTCGCGTCAAGCGTGTCGACAATGCCATTGAAAAACGTGTGGAGCTTCACTGCCATACCAAGATGAGCGATATGGATGGCGTCTCGGATGTGAAAGACATTATCGCGCGGGCGATCAGCTGGGGACATAAGGCGCTTGCGATTACGGACCATGGGGCGGTACAGGCTTTCCCGGACGCGAATCACGCTGTGCCGAAGGACAGCGATTTTAAGGTAATCTACGGGGTAGAAGCTTATCTTGTGGATGACCAGAAAGAAATTGCGGTAAATGAAAAAGGACAGGATCTGGACGCGGATTTTGTTGTCTTTGACCTGGAGACGACCGGTTTTTCTCCGCAGAACAACCGTATCATTGAGATTGGCGCGGTGAAAGTGCAGAATGGAAAGATTACGGATAAATTCAGCACGTTCGTTAATCCGCAGGTTCCGATCCCCTTCCGGATCGAGGAGCTGACCAGCATCAATGACAATATGGTCATGGACGCACCCACGATTGAAACAATTCTGCCGGAATTTATGGAATTCTGTGAGGACTGTGTGATGGTGGCGCACAACGCCTCCTTTGATATGAGTTTTATTGAGGAGAATTGCCGCCGGCTGTCCATCCCCTGTGATAAGACGGCGGTGGATACGGTGGCAATGGCGCGTGTTCTTCTTCCTGCCCTGAACCGGTTCAAGCTGGATACGGTCGCGAAAGCGGTCGGTGTGCCGCTGGGACATCATCATCGCGCGGTAGACGACGCAGGATGTACGGCGGAGATTTTTGAAAAATTCTTAGGAATGCTTCGCAAACAGGACATCACGACGCTCGCCGAGCTTAATGAGCTGGGGCATTCGTCGAAGGATCAGATCAAAAAGCTGCCGACCTATCATGCGATTATACTGGCTGCGAATGAAGTCGGTCGGACGAACCTGTACCGGCTGGTGTCGTGGTCGCACATTGATTATTACAACCGCCATCCGCGCATTCCCAAGAGTGTGCTGGAACAGTACCGTGAGGGATTGCTGCTCGGTTCCGCCTGTGAGGCGGGAGAACTGTACCGTGCGCTTGTCCGCGGAGCTTCCGCGCCGGAGGTTGCACGGCTGGTCGAATTTTACGATTATCTGGAAATTCAGCCGCTCGGCAATAATATGTTTATGACCCGGGAGGATTATGAGGATCGCAAGACCGTAGAAGAGCTGCAGGATCTGAACCGTCGGATTGTGGAGCTGGGCGAGCAGTATCATAAGCCGGTTGTAGCTACCTGTGACGTCCATTTCCTGGATCCGCAGGATGAGATTTACCGACGGATCATCATGGGGAGCCGCGGGTTTAAGGATTCTGATGAGCAGGCGCCTCTTTATCTGCGTACGACGGAAGAGATGCTGAAGGAATTTACATACCTTGGGGAAGAAAAGGCTTACGAGGTTGTTGTCACAAATACAAATAAAATCGCGGATATGTGTGAGCGGATTTCTCCGGTACGTCCGGATAAATGTCCGCCTGTCATCGAAAACTCCGATCAGATTCTGCGAAATCTGTGCTACGAAAAGGCGCACGAGATTTACGGGGAAGAACTGCCGCCGATTGTGTCGGAGCGGCTGGAGCGAGAGTTGAACTCCATCATTTCCAACGGCTTTGCCGTCATGTATATCATTGCGCAGAAGCTGGTGTGGAAATCAAACGCGGATGGGTATCTGGTTGGCTCGCGAGGCTCGGTCGGTTCGTCCTTTGTGGCGACGATGTCCGGAATCACAGAGGTCAACCCTTTAAGCCCGCACTATATCTGTCCAAACTGCCATTACAGTGATTTTGATTCAGAGGAAGTCAAAAAATATGCCGGTATGGCGGGCTGCGATATGCCGGATAAAATCTGCCCGAACTGCGGAACAAAGCTGAAAAAGGAAGGATTTGATATTCCGTTCGAGACGTTCCTGGGATTTAAGGGAAACAAGGAGCCGGATATTGACCTGAACTTCTCCGGTGAATACCAGAGTAAGGCACATAAGTATACGGAAGTTATTTTCGGGGCGGGCCAGACCTTCCGTGCCGGGACGATCGGCACGCTGGCGGATAAGACAGCGTTCGGATATGTGAAAAACTATTATGAGGAACGCAATATCCATAAGCGAAACTGTGAGATCGACCGCATTGTGCAGGGCTGCGTCGGTGTGCGCCGGACGACCGGGCAGCATCCGGGCGGAATCATTGTCCTGCCGATCGGGGATGAGATTTACTCCTTTACGCCGGTGCAGCACCCGGCGAACGATATGACGACGGACATCGTGACGACGCATTTTGACTATCACTCGATCGACCACAACCTGCTCAAGCTTGACATTCTCGGACACGATGATCCGACCATGATCCGTATGCTGCAGGATCTGACGGGGCTGGATCCAAAAGAAATTCCGCTGGATGATCCGGGAGTCATGTCGTTGTTTACGAGTACGGAAGCGCTGGGCATTACGCCGGACGATATCGGCGGCGTGCCGCTTGGCTCTCTGGGAATTCCGGAGTTCGGCACCGAATTCGCCATGCAGATGCTGATTGACACAAAACCGAAATATTTTTCCGATCTCGTCCGCATCGCGGGTCTGGCGCACGGTACCGATGTGTGGCTGGGCAACGCGCAGACACTGATCCAGGAAGGGAAGGCGACCATTTCTACGGCAATCTGTACCCGAGACGATATCATGATCTATCTGATCAGCAAGGGCATGGACAGTGAGCTATCCTTTACCATCATGGAGAGCGTCCGCAAGGGCAAAGGCCTGAAGCCGGAGTGGGAAGAAGAGATGATTGCACACGACGTGCCGGACTGGTATATCTGGTCCTGTAAAAAGATCAAATACATGTTCCCGAAAGCACACGCAGCGGCCTACGTGATGATGGCATGGCGTATCGCGTACTGCAAGATCAATTATCCGCAGGCCTATTATGCCGCGTATTTCAGCATTCGCGCGTCCGGGTTTGATTACGAACTGATGTGCCTGGGAAAAGAAAAGCTGCTCTACCATATGGCGGATTTTGAAAAACGTATGGATACCCTGAGCAAGAAAGAACAGGATACATACAAGGACATGAAGAGCGTGCTGGAGATGTACGCGCGGGGGATGAATTTTGTGCCGATTGATATTTATAAAGCACAGGCGACGCGCTTCCAGATCGTCGGGAATGACATCATGCCTTCCTTAAGCTCCATCTCCGGACTGGGCGATAAGGCGGCCGCGTCCATCGTAGACGCCTGCAAGGACGGGCCATTCCTCTCAAAGGATGATTTCATGACGCGCGCCAAGGTCGGGAAGACGATGACGGATCTGCTCGTCGACCTCAAAATCCTCGACGGGCTGCCGGAGACGAATCAGTTGTCGATCTTTGATATGATGGAGTGATAGTATGCTTGAGATTTTCTACCCAGATGAGTATCTGGATTCTGCGTATGTGATTGATTATGCGGATTTTTATCGGCGGGGGTATCGGGGGATTGTTTTTGATATTGATAATACGCTCGTGCCGCATGGTGCGCCGGCGGATGAGCGGGCGCGGGCGCTGTTTTCTTATCTGGGCTCGCTGGGGTTTTCGTGCTGTCTGCTTTCGAATAACCAGCGGGAGCGGGTGGAGATGTTTAACCGCGAGATTGGGGCGTATTTTATTGAGGATGCGCATAAGCCGTCAAGGAAGGGGTATGAGCGGGCGATGGAGACGATGGGCACAACCCGCTCTACGACGTTGTTTGTCGGGGATCAGCTGTTTACGGATGTGTACGGTGCGCGGCGGACGGGATTGTACTCGATTCTGGTGAAGCCGATTCATCCGAAGGAAGAGATTCAGATTGTGTTTAAGAGGAAACTGGAGCGGATTGTGCTTTATTTTTACAGGAAGCAGGTGGAACGGAAGGCAGGCTAATCTGAGATTTATGAAAATTCCCCGAACGTGTTTGATGGTTCAGGGAATTTCTTTTATGCGCAAGGCCGGTCCGTGTGCTTTGAAGAGTCCCACGCTATTTTTCCGGCACAGATGGTGTAGTGGATTTTTCCAAAAAGCTCCATCCCGGTGAAAGGTGAGTTCTCGGATTTGGACTGGTAATTGCCCGCTGTAAAGGCTTCTTCCGGGTTGAAGATGACGAGGTCTGCCGCACTGCCGGGGCGGATGGAACCGTAGAGCGATGCCTCGGATCCCAGACAGGGCTTTGCCTGTGCGTTGATCCGGTAGAGCCGGGCCGGATTGACCGTCATCTTTTCAAGCAACTGCATCAGTGTGAGATGGCCAGGTTTTACCAGGTTTGTGATGCCAAGGCCAAGAGAGGTCTCAAGTCCGATGATGCCGCTTGGCGCTGCGAAGAAGTCTTCTTTCTGTTTTTCTACTGTGCTGTGGGGTGCGTGGTCGGTCGCGATGATGTCGATCGTGCCGTCCTTTAGTCCTTCAATGATTGCCTGGCGATCCGCCTCTGTCCGCAGCGGCGGATTCATTTTTGCGCAGGTTCCGAATTTATCAACCGCTTCTTCTGTCAGTGAAAAATGGTGTGGAGTTGCCTCGGCAAATACTGGCGCCCCCAGGGCTTTGGCTGTGCGCACGAGCGCAACAGAAGCTCCGGAGCTGATGTGCTGGATGTTGATGACTGCGCCTGTGTATCTGGATAACATGCAGTCGCGGGCTACCAGAACATCTTCTGCGACTGCGGGCGCGGTGCGGTTTGTGCCGGCTTTTTCGATAAAAGCAGGATCTTCTTCGTGGAAGGAGAGCGGCAGTTCGAGTGCTTTTGCCCGGCGCATGGCCTGCTCGGTCAGCTTTTCGTCAATCAACGGAATCCCATCATCAGTGAAACCGCATGCGCCCAGTCCGGCAAGAGTTTCAAAATCGGTCAGTTCCTTTCCCGCGAGGCCTTTTGTGACAGCAGCGGTGAAGCGAATGCGGACGGCTTCCTTTTGTGCGCGTAAAAGAAGATCAGTGAGGGTATCCGGGTGATCGACAGGCGGTTTCGTGTTTGCCATACAGATAACAGTCGTAAAGCCTCCCGCAGCAGCAGCGCGTGCGCCGGTGTGCAGATCTTCTTTCCAGGTAAAGCCTGGGTCGCGGAAATGCACATGAACGTCGACCAGTCCGGGAGCGATCACACAAGAGGAAGCATCCAGAACCTCCTCTTCATCGAAACCCGGGGAGAGAGAACCGGGACTGGCAATTTCTGCAATCAGACCGTCTGTGATCCGCAGTTCCGCCGAATATGCTTCCTGCGTGCCGGGGGATAATATCGTGCCGTTTTTGATAACCATGGAAAGCGAGCTCCTTTTCTGATAGATTTTGCTGATGAATGCAAAAGGCTGCCATTGAGAACCTTACGGTATATGGCGTTGGCAGACGTTTGCTGTTCATTTTAAAGCTGAGAGAACGGGATGTCAATACAGGAAATAGGTGTGAAATTACCGAATCCCGAAAATTTACCGTTGAATTATCGCCGGGATTGTTTTATACTAATGGCAATGTGTTTTCATAGCTATGAAATCTCATAGCTACTTTCATAAGAAACCTCAGGAGGTAGGATATGTACAAAATTTTAAAAGCCGGAAAGCTTGCGAACAACATCTACGAGATGGTTGTAGACGCGCCGCGCGTTGCAAGGCGCTGCCTGCCGGGACAGTTCATCATCGCGAAGGCAGATGAGACGGGGGAGCGCATTCCGCTGACGATCTGCGATTTTGACAGAGAGGCTGGGACGATCACGATTGTCTTTATGCCGATCGGTGTATCCACAGAGAAATTTGCCGAGCTTCAGGCCGGTGACTCGTTCTGCGACTTTGTAGGACCGCTGGGACAGCCGTCCGAGCTGTGCCTGGAGAGCGAGCTGGAAGAGACAAAGAAAAAGAAGATCCTGTTTGTTGCAGGCGGCGTCGGCACGGCTCCGGTATATCCGCAGGCAAAATGGCTGCATGAGCACGGCGTAGGCTGTGATGTTATTATCGGTGCGAAGACCAAAGAGCTTGTTATCATGGAAGATAAGTTCAAATCTGTCTGTGATAATCTTTACATAACGACGGACGATGGTTCCTACGGCAGAAGCGGTATGGTGACCAAGGTGATTGAGGACCTGATCGAGCATGAGGGGAAGATCTATGACCACTGTGTTTCCATTGGACCGATGATCATGATGAAGTTCTGTTGCCTGACGACGAAGAAGTACAATCTGAAGACCATTGTCAGCATGAACCCGATCATGGTAGACGGCACTGGTATGTGCGGCGCCTGTCGTATCCTTGTCGGTGATGAAGTGAAATTTGCCTGCGTAGATGGACCGGAGTTTGACGGTCATCTGGTTGACTTTGACGCGGCGATGAAACGCCAGACTCTGTATAAGACAGAGGAAGGCCGTGCGCTTCTTGCGTATCGCGAAGGAAAAACGCATCACGGCGGATACGGAAATTGCGGAGGTGACAAATAATGGCTGCGAAAGGTATGGTAAAGGTTCCGGTCAGAGAGCAGGAGCCAAAGGTAAGAGCGACAAACTTTAAAGAAGTATGTCTTGGCTACAATCAGGAAGAAGCGATGGAGGAAGCGTCCCGCTGTCTTCACTGCAAAAATGCAAAATGTATCGAGGGCTGCCCGGTAAATATCAATATCCCGGATTTTATCGCTGAGGTAAAAGAGGGCAACATCGAGGAGGCATATAAGGTAATTTCCAAATCCAGCGCCCTGCCGGCGATCTGCGGCCGTGTATGTCCGCAGGAGAGCCAGTGTGAGGGCAAATGTGTGCGCGGCGTTAAGGGCGACTCCGTATCCATCGGTAAGCTGGAGCGCTTTGTTGCGGACTGGGCCAGAGAAAACGGCATTAAGCCGCC
>Ga0192279_1058_pt2 | contig 14453 bp, 15 predicted proteins | sample Koala_Koa24_L3_FD_131251 | JGI IMG/M metagenome (GOLD analysis project Ga0192279, IMG submission 131251) | Enriched cells from koala feces incubated with labeled cellulose particles, San Francisco Zoo, California, United States - Koala_Koa2-4_L3 ...
GACAGAAGACAGAAGACAGCAAAGGAAACGAGGATAATAAATGGCAACATTAGAACAAAAATTAACAGCATTGCTGCAAGGTTCAGTAGCAGATTTAGGCTATGAACTTTGGGGAATTGAATGTCAGCGAACAGGGCGGTTTATGACGGTTCGTTTATTTATTGATAAAGAAAATGGTGTAGGTATTGAAGACTGTGCGGATGTTAGTCGTCAAGTGAGTGCCATTTTGGATGTAGAAGATCCGATTACGGATAAATATAATCTTGAAGTCTCATCACCGGGGTTAGATCGCCCATTGTTTACGTTGTCACAATATGAACGCTATGTTGGCAAAGAAATTTGTGTGCATTTGCGTATTCCTGTGGCAGATCGACGTAAATGGCAAGGTGTATTAGAAAAAGTTGATAATGATATGTTGACATTAATTGTGGATAATCAACCGCAAACCTTGGTATTTGGTAATATTCAAAAAGCCAACGTGGTGGCAAAATTTTAATCACTGAATTTAACTATTAAAAGGATAATGAAAAAATGAGTAAAGAGATTTTATTTGCTGCCGAAGCAGTATCAAACGAAAAATCCCTACCAAAAGAAGTAATTTTTGAAGCATTAGAGAGTGCAATTGCGCTTTCTACTAAGAAAAAACATGCTCAAAAACAAGAACGTTTAGGCATTGAAAAACCATCTGAAATTGATGTTCGTGTAGTCATTGATCCAAAAACTGGTGAGTTTGATACTTTCCGTCGCTGGTTAGTCGTGGAAGAAGTCACAAATCCAACCAAAGAAATTACTTTAGAAGCGGCACGTTTAGATGAGCCGGAGATTCAAGTGGGCGATTTTGTTGAAGATCAAATTGAATCTGTCGCTTTCGACCGTATTACTATGCAAACTGCACGTCAAGTCATTAGTACCAAAATTCGTGATGCGGAACGTAGCCGTGTTGTGGAACAATTTATTGGTGAAGAAGGTAAAATTGTGATTGGTACGGTGAAAAAAGTAAACCGTGAAACGATTATTTTGGAATTAATCGGTAATAAAGAAGATCCGCTGAAAGCGGAAGCTGTTATTATGCGTGAGGATATGTTACCACGTGAGAATTTCCGTCCGGGCGACCGTGTGCGTGGTGTGCTATATAAAGTGACACCAGAAAGCAAGGGGACACAATTATTTGTGACGCGTGCTAAACCTGTTATGTTGGAAGAATTATTTCGCTTAGAAGTGCCAGAAATTGGTGAAGAAGTGATCGAAATTAAAGGTTCTGCCCGTGACCCGGGTTCAAGAGCAAAAATTGCAGTGAAAACCAGTGATAAACGTATTGATCCAGTAGGAGCTTGTGTCGGGATGCGTGGTGCAAGAGTACAAGCCATTACTAATGAATTAGGTGGTGAGCGTGTGGATATTGTACTGTGGGATGATAATCCGGCGCAGTATGTGATTAACGCTATGGCGCCAGCAGACGTGAGTTCAATCGTGGTTGATGAAGATAATCATTCCATGGATATTGCGGTAGAAGCAACAAATCTTGCTCAAGCTATCGGTCGTAATGGACAAAATGTACGTTTGGCAACGCAGTTAACGGGTTGGACATTAAATGTCATGACCACCGATGAATTGAATGAAAAACATCAAGCAGAAGATAATAAGATTCTTAAATTATTTATGTCTGCGTTGGAAATTGATGAAGAATTTGCACAAATCTTAATTGATGAAGGCTTTACTTCCTTGGAAGAAGTAGCATATGTTTCAGTGAGTGAATTAGCGGCAATTGACGGTTTGGAAGATGAGGATTTAATCGAAGAATTACAAGCTCGAGCAAAAAATGTGATTACTGCCACCGCACTTGCTGAAGAAAAAGCGTTAGAATCAGCTCATATTGAAGATCGTTTGTTAAATCTTGATGGTATGCAACGTCACATTGCGTTTAAACTGGCTGAACAAGGTATTGTCACGCTTGAACAATTAGCGGAGCAAGGGGTTGATGATTTGAGCGGAATTGAAGAATTAAGCTCAGAAAAAGCGGCCGAATTAATTATGGCTGCCCGTGAAATTTGCTGGTTTAGTTAATCGTTGTAAGGAGAAATATTATGACAGATAAAATAGAAAATGAAGCACCAAAAAAATTAAGCTTACAACGTCGTACTAAAACCACCGTCAGTGCGACAACGCCAAATGGTAAAGCGAAAGCGGTGCAAGTAGAAGTACGTAAGTCGCGTAAAATTGATACTGAAGCGGCTAAAAAAGCAGCGGAAGAAGCAAAATTAAAACTACAAAAAGAAGCTGAAGCAAAAGTTGCGCAAAAAGTACAAGAAAGTGAAACAAAATCAACTAATGAGAAAAGCAAGAAAGATCTTGAAATTAAATCTGATTTAGTTAAAGCTAAAGTGGAACTAAAAGCAAAATCGGAGAAAAGTGCGGTGCAAAAACCGTTAGATCCGGAAAAAGAAAGACGTCGTGCGGAAGAAGCAGAATTGCGTCGTAAAGCGGATGAACTCGCTCGTCAAAAAGCTGAGGAACAAGCGCATAAAGCGGCGGAAGAAGCAAAACGCTATGCGGAACGTGATGATAGCAATACTGACAACAGTACAGAAGATTTTGCCGATTATCATTTAACTTCAAGTTATGCGCGTGATGCCGAGGAAGAATCTACACGCCGTAATGAAACCCGCGGTCGCGGTGGCAAAAATAAAGTAGCGAAAGCGAAAAAAGGCAGTCGTGATGATGAAAAAGGTAATAAAAATGAGCGTCAATCGGATCGTCGTAACCAAAAAGATGTGAAAGGCAAGGGTAAACAAGGTAAAAAGGGTAGTTCAATTCAGCAAGCCTTTACTAAACCAGCTCAAGCCGTGAATCGTGATGTAGTGATTGGTGAAACCATTACCGTGGCAGAATTAGCCAACAAAATGGCAATTAAAGCCACGGAAATTATTAAAACCATGATGAAAATGGGCGAAATGGTGACGATTAACCAAGTGATCGACCAAGAAACCGCCCAATTAGTGGCGGAAGAATTAGGTCATAAAGTGATCTTGCGTAAAGAAAATGAGCTAGAAGAATCTGTATTAGGTGACCGTGATGTAGAAGCGGAAAAAGTAAATCGTGCGCCAGTGGTGACAATTATGGGTCACGTTGACCACGGTAAAACCTCTTTACTTGACTATATTCGTAAAGCCAAGGTGGCAGCAGGTGAAGCAGGTGGGATCACCCAACATATCGGTGCATATCATGTTGAAACCAAAGGAAAGGTGATTACATTCTTAGATACTCCGGGGCATGCTGCATTTACTTCAATGCGGGCCCGTGGTGCAAAAGCAACGGATATCGTGGTACTCGTCGTTGCTGCCGATGATGGTGTGATGCCACAAACGATCGAAGCGATTCAACATGCGAGAGCTGCCGGCGTACCGATTGTGGTGGCGGTCAATAAAATTGATAAACCTGAAGCTAACCCAGAGCGTGTTGAACAGGAATTGCTACAATACGAAGTTGTTGCGGAAAAATTTGGTGGTGATGTCCAGTTCGTTTATGTTTCCGCTAAGAAAGGGACGGGCGTAGATGAATTATTAGATTCTATTTTATTACAATCCGAAGTGCTGGAATTAACTGCCATTAAAGACGGTATGGCAAGTGGGGTAGTGATTGAATCTTACTTAGATAAAGGGCGTGGTCCAGTGGCGACTATCCTGGTACAATCTGGTACATTAAACCGTGGTGATATTGTACTTTGTGGCTTTGAATATGGTCGTGTACGTGCGATGCGTGATGAAAACGGTAAAGAAATTGACAGTGCAGGTCCATCTATCCCAGTGGAAGTGCTAGGACTTTCAGGCGTGCCAGCAGCCGGTGATGAAGCTACAGTAGTGCGTGATGAGAAAAAAGCCCGTGAAGTGGCATTGTATCGTCAAGGTAAATTCCGTGATGTGAAACTTGCTCGCCAGCAAAAAGCAAAATTAGAAAATATGTTTAGCAATATGGCAGAGGGCGATCTTGCAGAATTAAATGTTATCGTGAAAGCTGACGTACAAGGTTCTGTCGAAGCGATTGTGCAATCCTTACAGGAGCTTTCTACGGATGAAGTGAAAGTAAAAGTGGTTGGTTCTGGTGTAGGTGGTATCACCGAAACGGATGCAACATTAGCTGCTGCATCCAATGCGATTATGGTTGGCTTTAACGTCCGTGCAGATGCTTCTGCGCGCCGGATTATTGAAAATGAACATATTGATTTACGTTATTATTCTATTATTTATGAATTATTAAACGAAATCAAAGCGGCCATGAGTGGTATGTTACAACCTGAATTTAAACAAGAAATTATCGGTTTGGCAGAAGTGCGTGAAGTGTTCCGCCATCCGAAATTTGGTGCGATTGCCGGCTGTATGGTTACTGAGGGCGTGGTGAAACGTAACAACCCAATCCGCGTATTGCGTAATAACGTGGTGATCTTTGAGGGGGAATTAGAATCTTTACGCCGGTTCAAAGATGATGTAAGCGAAGTGCGTAATGGTATGGAATGTGGTATCGGCGTGAAAAACTATAATGATGTGAAAGTCGGCGACCAAATTGAAGTATTTGAAGTGGTTGAAGTTAAGCGTTCGATTTAATTCGTGTATTGATTATAAATAATGGCGGGGTGTATTGTATATGCCCTGTTTGCACATTGATAAAATGAGAGAAAATAATGAACAAAGATTTTAAACGTTCTGACCGAGTGGCTCAAGAATTACAAAAAGAAGTGGCGATTATTTTGCAACGAGAAGTGAAAGATCCACGCATCGGTATGGTCACTGTATCTGATGTAGAAGTATCAAGAGATTTGGCGTATGCCAAGGTATTTGTCACGTTCTTATTTGATCATGATGAAGTGGCGATTGAACAGGGTATGAAAGCCCTAGAAAAAGCATCCCCTTATATCCGTTCACTATTGGGCAAAGCTATGCGTTTACGTATTGTGCCCGAATTACGTTTTGAATACGATCGATCTTTAGTAGAAGGAATGCGGATGTCAAACTTAGTGACAGATGTAATCCGCCAAGATCAAGCACGTCATGTGGAAGATAAGGAAGATTAATGTCCCGACCACGCAAAAAAGGCAGAGATATTCACGGCGTATTTTTATTGGATAAACCGCAAGGCATGTCATCTAATGACATCTTGCAAAAGGTAAAACGCCTCTATCAAGCCAATAAAGCCGGTCATACGGGGGCGTTAGATCCTTTAGCTACGGGTATGCTGCCGATTTGTTTAGGCGATGCCACGAAGTTTAGTCAGTTTTTGCTTGATGCGGATAAACGCTATCTCGTTACGGCAAAATTGGGTGAACGCACTGACACCTCTGATGCAGAAGGTCAAGTGGTGCAAACCCGAGAAGTGCGGTCAAAAACATCGGAGATTTTAACCGCACTTGAGCATTTTCGTGGCGATATTATGCAAGTACCTACTATGTTTTCTGCCTTAAAATATCAAGGTAAACCCTTGTATGAATATGCTCGCCAAGGTATTACTGTAGAACGAGAGGCTCGCCCGATTCGTATTTTTGAATTGAATTTTATTGACTATAAAGCCCCTTTTTTAACCCTTGAAGTACATTGTTCTAAAGGAACCTATATTCGCACCTTGGTGGACGATTTAGGCGAGTATTTAGGTTGTGGCGCCCATGTTACCATGCTACGCCGTACGAGAGTGGCAGACTATCCAACAGAAAAAATGCTCACATGGCAACAATTGCAAGATCTGAGTGAACAGCAAGATTTAGCGTTATTAGATAGCTATTTATTGCCCTTAGACAGTGCTGTGGCAAAATTGCCAGTACTTTATTTAACTACTGAACAGACTAAATCCGTTGGCTTTGGTCAACGGGTCAAATTTGAAAATAACCAGCAGATTTATGGCCAAGTGCGGTTATTTTCTGATAAGAATGTGTTTTTAGGTGTCGCAGAAATCGGCAAAGATAATGTGATTAGACCGAATCGAATGGTGAATTTATCATAGCAAAAGGGCATATTGAAATGCCCTTTGTTCGTGATTACTTAATGCTTACTCTGGCAAATTTGCGTTTACCCACTTGATAAACCGCTGTTGTCCCAGCTTTAATGACTTGTTTCACATCATTTACCACTTCACCATTGATTTTCACACCGCCTTGTTGAGCTGCACGAATAGCTTCAGATGTGGACGGCACTAAACCTGCTTGTTTTAACAAATTGGCTAAACCGATTTCGCCTTCAAAGGTAAATTTAGGCATTTCATCAGGCATTGCCCCTTTTTGGAAACGGTTGATAAATTCTTGTTCTGCTGCATCGGCTGCCACTTGATCATGGAAACGAGCAATAATTTCTTTTGCCAACAAGATTTTCACATCCCGTGGATTTTTGCCATTTGCCACATCGGCTTTTAATTGTGCAATTTCAGTTAATGGGCGGAAAGAAAGCAAATCATACCAATCCCACATCAGCTCATCAGAAATCGACATGATTTTACCAAACATCTCATTTGGGGCTTCGGTGACACCGATATAGTTACCCAATGATTTCGACATTTTTTTCTCGCCATCTAAACCGACCAATAATGGCAAAGTAATTGCCACTTGTGGTTTTTGTCCACGGGCTTTTTGCAATTCACGACCGATTAATAAATTGAAAGTTTGGTCTGTTCCGCCTAATTCTACGTCTGATTCTAAATGAACAGAATCGTAGCCTTGCAATAACGGATAAATAAATTCATGAATTGCAATCGGTTGTTGATTTGCAAAACGTTTTTTGAAATCATCACGTTCTAACATACGCGCTACGGTATAGTTAGAAGCTAAACGAATCATACCTTCTGTACCAAGCTGCCCTAACCATTCAGAGTTAAATACGATTTGCGTTTTTTGTGGATCGAGAATTTTGAAAATTTGCTGTTTATAGGTTTCCGCATTGCGTAATACATCTTCTCGTGTCAACGGTGGGCGAGTGGTATTTTTGCCTGATGGATCGCCTACCATGCCGGTAAAATCCCCAATTAAAAATTGCACCTGATGCCCTAATTCTTGGAACTGGCGTAATTTATTCAGCACCACCGTATGACCTAAATGAATATCCGGTGCAGTTGGGTCTGCCCCTAATTTAACTCGTAATGGACGGTTTTCTTTGAGTTTTTCAATTAAATCTTGCTCTGAAAAAATTTGATCAATACCGCGCTTTAGTTCCGCGAGAACCGTATTCAAGTCTGTCATTTTGATTCCTAGTGAATATAAAAGTAAAGGCTACATTATAGGGAAATTGAAATAAAGATAAAGCCTAGAATACGTTTTTTTAAGTTTTTTTGGGGATCTGTGGGGAATTTTAGGATTAGTTTTGTGGTTAGCTGAACTTGATGGATTTACAAAGCTAATTTTTAAACGCTTTAATAAACGCAATTAAATGAATTTTCTGTGATGGAGTTAATTCTAACCAATGGCGATCTAATTCATCCTGATTCCATTCCGCCATCTCCATACAATCGGCAAAAAAATAGCTAATAGGTGTTTTGAGAAAGGTGGCAATAGCCACTAAATGAGCTACGTTGATTTTGTTAGTGCCACGTTCGTAGCGAGATAACTGAGGTTGAGAAATATCCACATATTCCGCTAATCGTTCCGCAGAATAACCTTGTTCACGGCGTTTTTGTTGTATATGTTGCCCGATTAATTTATCAATTTCCGTAGAGATTAACTGTGCCATTCTATACCTTTTTTCAATTATTCATTTACTGCATAATTTTTCTCTATTTTTTTACGTTAACTGAATACTTATTGGAGAATATAATTAAGTTAAATTATTCATCTATTAACTAAATAAGAGATGAATTATGCGTAATTTAAGGAAATTGGCTATATTGGCTATTGGATTAGGGGTTTCTAGTATGTCTTTGGCTTATTGGACATCTGCAAGCCTAGAGAGTGAAAGAGAAAATGGCATGTATTATCGTATTTGTAATTATCAAACACTTGATGGATATAGATTTTCTATACAGGTAAAAGGGTTTTGTCCAATATCTGTGAGAGTAGATCCTGAAACAGGACAATATCAGAAATGATAAATTTATCTGATCGTGCCGTAAAACACTGCCCTTTAGGGCGGTGATATAAGGCACAAACGGCGAAGCCGTTTTCAACCTAACTTAATCGGGCGTTTGTTGTTGCTCGATATATTGGCGAATAATTGATATTGGTGCACCGCCACAACTACCAGCAAAATAAGACGGTGACCAAAGCTGATTGCCCCAGAGTTTTTTCTGTATGCTTGGATGTTTTTTCTTTCTAATCAAACGACTAGATACGCATTTCAAACTATTCACAAGCACTGATACCGCTACTTTAGGTGGATATTCCACAAGCAGATGAACGTGATCATCTTCGCCGTCAAATTCTGCTAATGTAGCCCCAAAATCCTGACAAACATTGGAAAAAATCTCTTGTAATTCATCAAGTATCGTTTTGGTGAAAACATCTCTGCGATATTTAGTGACAAAGACTAAATGAACGTGCATATTAAAAACACAGTGTCTTCCATGTCTAATTTCTGTTTCTTTTTTCATAGACCAAGTGTAAAATAAGAGAAAATTCTATTTTAACCTAAGCCTATGTTAATTCGCAAAGCCTTTAAATTTGAAATCAGACCAAACGGCGAACAAATCCGCAAAATCAAACAGTTTTGTGGTTGTTCTCGCTTTGTGTTTAATCAGGCGTTAGCGTGGCAAAATGAGCAGTACGAGCAGGATAATCAATTTAAATTTAGCTACACCAAAATCGCAAATCTGTTGCCAACTTGGAAAAAACAATGGGAGTGGCTGAAAGATTGCCATTCGCAAGTGTTGCAACAATCATTAAAAGACCTTGAAGCAGCGTTTAAAAACTTTTTCCAAAAGCGAGCAGATTTTCCCAAATTCAAGAAAAAAGGCTTGAAAGACAGTTTTCGTTTTCCGCAAGGTTGCAAGCTGGAACAAGGAAATAGCCGCTTGTATTTGCCGAAAATTGGCTGGGTTCGCTATTTCAACAGCCGAAAAGTCATCGGTGAGATTAAAAATGTCACGGTAAGCCAAAAGTGCGGTCATTTTTTCGTGAGTATTCAAACGGAATTTGAAGCGGAAATTCCAACGCACAAAGGCGGAGAAATCGGTATTGATATGGGAATCGCTCGTTTTGCTACCCTTTCCAATGGCGTATTTTTCGCTCCACTCAACGCGTTCAAAACTTACAAAGGCAAATTAGCGAAGCTACAAAAACAGCTCAAAAACAAAGTTAAATTCAGCCAAAATTGGCAGAAATTAAAGGCGAAAATCGCCAAATTACACCATAAAATCGCCAATTGTCGCAAAGAGTTCTTGCATCAGACTTCAAACCAAATCAGCAAAAATCACGCCATGATCTACGTTGAAGATTTGCAAGTTGCCAACATGTCAAAATCGGCAAAAGGCACGGAGGAAGAGCCAGGCAAAAATGTGAGCCAAAAATCGGGGTTAAATCGTTCGATATTGGATCAATCTTGGTTCGAGTTTAGCCGACAACTGGACTATAAAACGCAATGGCGTGGCGGATTTTTGGTTGCTGTGACCCCACAAAATACCAGTCGAACTTGCCCTTGTTGCGGACTGGTTGTCAAAGAAAATCGGGAAACCCAATCGCATTTTGAGTGCATTGAATGTGGCTACAGTGAAAATGCCGATGTAGTTGGAGCGATAAATATATTAACCAAAGGCAGACTACAATTAGAAACTGTCTTCTGACTTCTGTCATCTGTCATCTGTCATCTGAACAGGGTAGGACATACCCATAGAGCTTGTGAAGTGAATATCGTTAGATGTCAGCAGCAAGAACCCACCGAGAGTAGCCCCCGAAAGGGGGAGCTAGTAGGAATCCCCATCCTTTAGGGCGGGGAGGATGTCAAAAGCTTGTTTTACACCATCACCATGGTAATATTTCAAAGCTAAATCAAACAGAGCTTGCTCATCTCCTTGTTCTGCTTTTACCATCAGATCATCAATTTCATTGGCATAAATAGAGATGGAAAATGACAGACCAATCATCGTCACCAAAAGTAGTTTTTTCAGCATGATTAATTCCTTATTTTACAAATAATAATCGTCATTCTATCATTGTTTTTCTTTTTTCAATTCGGTATGTTGCATTATTCACCAGAGAGAAATTCAGGACAAATTCCCAAATTTCTGCTAAAATGCACCGCACTTTTACACAATAAAACATTAACCGTGGTTCGCAACCCTCCCACGCTAAAAAACTAAGGACTTATAATGCAACTTTTCAATCCAAATCACGACCGCAAAGCGGTGGTTATCTTTTCTGGTGGACAAGATTCCACCACTTGCTTAATTCAAGCCATTCAGCAATACGGTAAACAAAATCTCGAAACCATTACTTTCAAATATGGACAACGCCACGCTATTGAGTTAGATAAAGCACAATGGATTTGCCAAGATCTTGGGATCAAGCAAACGCTAATTGATATGGAAAGTACGCAAATTTTCTCTGCCAATGCAATGATGAGTGACAGCCCAATTAAAACGGGTAACAATGGCGTGCCGAATACTTTGGTGGATGGTCGCAATGCGTTATTTCTGCTGTATGCGGCTATTTACGCCAAAGGGCAAGGCATTACCGATATTATCACGGGTGTGTGTGAAACAGATTTTAGCGGTTATCCAGACTGCCGTGATATATTTATTAAATCCATGAATGTGACCTTAAATTTAGCCATGGATTACAATTTCCGCATCATCACACCATTAATGTATTTAACCAAAGCCCAGACTTGGCAGCTTGCCGATGAACTTGATGCATTAGATTATGTCCAACAACATAGCCACACTTGCTATTTAGGTATTGACGGTGGTTGTGGCGAATGCCCGAGTTGTCAATTACGTAACAAAGGGTTAAATGAATATTTAGCCTTAAAAAGTGCGGTGAAAAATGCCAACGAAATTGGGCGTAACAATTCGGTAAATTCCACATCAATAGGGGGATAACAATGTTTAAAGTTTCTAAAGAATTTAGTTTTGATATGGCACATATTTTAGACGGTCACGATGGTAAATGCCAAAATTTGCACGGACATACTTACAAATTACAAGTAGAAGTGAGTGGTGATTTGGTCGCTAACGGAGCCAAAAAAGGCATGGTAATTGACTTTACTGATGTCAAAACCGTGGTAAAAAAAGCTATTTTAGATCCTATGGATCATGCTTTTATTTATGACACCAACAGTCCAAGAGAATGTAAAATTGCTAATCTCCTCAATGAATTAGATTCAAAGACCTTTGGTATTCCGATGCGTACTACGGCGGAACAAATGGCTCGTTTTATATTTAATCAATTAAAAAATGAGTTACCTATTTCTGCTATTCGTTTATGGGAAACGCCGACTTCCTTTTGTGAATATCGGGAATCATAGTCGTGCAGTTAATTAATGAACCCAAATTTCCCATTGTCGAAATTTTCGAAAGCCTACAGGGAGAGGGGGCAAATACAGGCATGCCAAGTATTTTTGTACGGTTCGGCAAATGTAATCTGGCTTGCCCTTGGTGTGATACCAATTACAACCAATTTGAGCAATGGAGTTTGAGCCAAATCTTACAAAAAGTGCGGTCTTTTTCAGTGAAGAATATTATTATCACCGGTGGTGAACCCACTATTCAAGTCGGCATTGCTTTATTATTAGATCGTTTAAAAGCAGACGGCTATTTTTTAGCTATTGAAACCAACGGTTTAAAAGCCATTCCGTCGCAAATTGATTATATTGCCACCAGCCCTAAAGCTATGTATGCCAAAAAATACGAAAATCGTTGTATTCCGTTTGCACATGAAGTCCGTATTGTGGTGGATGAACAAGATGAAAATGTACAAGATTTTTGCCAGTTGATTGAAAGCAAAATTCAAGCCAACGATTATTATCTTTCTCCTTGTGAAATTAATGGCAAAATGAATCTACTGCAAACCATCACACATTTAGGCTTACTTAACCAACGCCAAAATAAACCCAAATGGCAACTGAGTATTCAAACCCATAAGTTGATCGGGATTGCATAAAAGTAAATATAGGTTAAAAATGAATTAATTGTTTAACATTGCGTAACATAATCCTCCCTTAAATTTAACAGAATTCACTTTAGATTTACAATTCATGCAAATAAATAAAATGAAATTTCCATTTATTTGAATGTGATCACATTATCGCGAATATATTTCTAATATAATTAATATTAAATTCAATTCAATTGCTTCAACTGGAGAATACATATGGCGATTAAGCAGCTTTGTCGATCAATAAGAGCGGCACCTAATAAAAATCTGTTTTTCTTTTGTTTTTCGGTCATTTTTGCATTAGGGTTAACATGGTTATTGTCTAGTGCGAGTTTTACCACAATACAAAATTACGTGTTATTTTTATTGTTCTTTTCTATCGGTCTATGGGTGACAGAGGCTATTCCTCCCTTTTCCGTTAGTATTTTAATTATCGGTTTTCTTGTCTTGATTATGGGGAAAAGCGAAGTCTATGACGCAATGAAATATTTGCAAACTTGGTCAGATAGTGTTATTTGGCTATTTTTAGGCGGTTTTTTCTTAGCGGAAGGGATGAAAAAAACCAAACTTGATTTTATGCTGTTAAAAATGGTTTTACCGAAATTCGGGAATAAACCAAGCAATGTCCTATGGGGACTGATGTTGGTTACGGCAGTCATGTCAATGCTAATGAGTAACACCGCAACAACGGCAATGATGATCGCAACCATCAATCCGCTTTTCTCCAATTTGCAGCAACGAGGTAATTTATCTAGAGCATTATTACTTGGTATTCCAGCTGCCGCTTCGGTGGGTGGTATGGGAACAATTATTGGTTCGGCACCCAACGCTATTGCAGTAGGCGCACTGGAAAAAATGGGACATCCGATCTCATTTTTGGAATGGATGATATTCGGTATGCCGTTGGCATTTTTTTTATTATTTATTTTTTGGCAAGTATTGATTAAAAAATATAAGGTGGCTGAACAAAACAAGCTGGATTTTGATTTTCTCGCCAACACTAAAACAGAAATCAGTGCGCAGGAAAAAATGCATAAAGGAATTGTTTTAATTATTTTATCAATCACATTATTCTGTTGGTTGACCTCCAAATGGATCGGTATCCCTGTGGCAGCGGTGTCAGGTATTCCGATTGTTGGTTTAACGATAACGGGAGTGCTTAATGAAAAAGATATTCGTCAGCTGCCTTGGGACACCTTAATGTTGGTTGCCGGTGGTTTGGCGTTGGGATTAGCGATCGAAGAACAGCAAATTGCCTCTCACTTTGTTGAGCAAATCAGCCATATTCAGCTCAGTTTTGTGATGCTACTGGTTTTATTTGGCTTTATTACCGTGCTTTTATCTAATTTTATGAGTAATACGGCAGCAACAACCATTTTAATTCCTATCGGCGTTTCCCTACTGACAATGGTTGGTCACACTGATATAGATCCGTCAATATTGCCGTTAGTGATTGGTTTAAGTGCTTCCTGTGCATTATTTCTGCCGGTTTCAACACCACCGAATGCCATCGCATTCAGTACAGGCTTGATTCCACAATCGGAATTCCGCTTGGGAGGGATCATTATCGGATTACTCGGACCTGTATTGAGTATTCTATGGGTATTGGCATTAACTACCCTATTCTAGGGGCTAGCCATTTCAATAACTGAACAGTTACGCCAGCAGATACATACGATCAAAACACCCCAGCGAGCAACACAAGCTGGGGTGGGGATTTAAACAACGAGGAGTGATAAGAAGTTATTATTGCTTACCAACAAATACCCCGAAGGAATCAGAACGTTCAAATGTTCCACCGACTTCTTCGGCTGTTGAACCGTAGAAGTTACCTTTTAAGCCATCGCCTGTATCGCCATCGGTCCATTGAGCGGTGAAACCTTCGCTTGATACATCACCTTCAAATGTTTGCGCAACAGTTGTTGGTGCACCATTACCATTACGGATTTGCCCTGAAATGGTTTTAGCATCAAAGTCAACTTCTGCAGTGAAGTTACCCGTAATCGCACCAGATTCTTGGAATAAGTTGTCAGCAATGCTACCTGCAAAGCGTAGGAAGCCACCGTTGTATGTTGCTGTGCCCCCAGTTGGGACGGCAGTCAATTCAGTTGGTGTACCTTGCACAAACAGATACTGATTATCACCTGCTACCACTGCACCCGCGACGACATTGGCAAATTCATAAGATGCATCAGAGATATCGCTTTTACGTTGAGACGTAATCACATTTGCCCCCGTAAAGTTTAAGCTAGAGTTTGTACCATTGCTTTCACCTTTGTCAGTATAGTACACGCTGTGCACAAAGTTTGGATTGCCCGCCGCAATTTTTGTGGTTGCTTCACTTAACTGAATTTCAACACCGTCAACGGTGATTTTGTCAAAATTAGCGGTATCATATGAC
>Ga0192279_1088_pt2 | contig 14214 bp, 15 predicted proteins | sample Koala_Koa24_L3_FD_131251 | JGI IMG/M metagenome (GOLD analysis project Ga0192279, IMG submission 131251) | Enriched cells from koala feces incubated with labeled cellulose particles, San Francisco Zoo, California, United States - Koala_Koa2-4_L3 ...
GGTACCGGTGAAGGGCGTCAGCATGCGGCCGCTTCTCCATGCAGATTCATCTCAGGTACTGCTTCGCAGGCCGACAGGTAGGCCGAAGAAGAACGTCGTTGTACTCTATGTACGCCCAGATGGCAAGCTGATTCTTCACCGTATTATCGGTTTCGAAGGTGACGTATGCCTGATCCGGGGAGACAATACCTTCGCCACAGAACGTGTGCCGCTTTCTTCTGTGAAAGGTGTCATGGATACTATCTGGCGTAGAGGACGCGAAATACATACGTCTGATTTCCGGTATCATTTTTATGTATGGCTTTGGACCTGGAGTTATCCGTTCCGCCTGCTCTGGAACAAGGGTAAAAAAAGACTGATGGGCACAAGAAAGCTCCTGGTCAGTGATACCCCACTGGGATGGATCATTCGAAGATCAAAGGATAGTCTGGCAGGAATCGGACTGTTAACGCTGTGTACGGGCGTTGTTGCCTTTCTGTCGGTGATCCTCGCGCTTGTCATGCGGAACACGGTGGATGCGGCTGTCGCACTGGATTCCGACAGGTTCCTTTGCTGGATTCTTGTATTTCTTGGGATAATACTCGCGCAGCTGGCGATTCGTGCTGTGATACGCCAACTGGATGAGAGTATTCGGGCTTCCCTGGAAAACAGCCTGAAAGAGCATACCTATAAAGCGATTCTCCACAGCAGTTATAGTGCGCTGAAAACCTGTCATACCGGCGAACTCCAGAACCGGATGACGAATGATGTGAAAATTGTGGCAGATTACGCGACGGATCTGCTGCCAGGTGTTTTTTCCATGCTGGTTCAGCTTCTGTGCGCCATGTTGGTTTTGCTGTTTCTGGACTGGCGGTTTGGCAGTCTGTTCCTGATCGGCGGGGGTATTCTGATGGGAGTGACTTTTCTATTTCGCCGCAAAATGAAAAATCTTCACAAAAAAGTACAGGAAACGGATGGGGATCTGCGCTCGTGGCTGCAGGAATCTGTGGAGAGCATTCAGATCCTGAAGAGCTTTGAGGCGGAAGAAATGGCTGCTGCCAGGACGGCAAAAAAAGCTTCCGCACACAGAAAAGCCCGCATGGAGCGGAGAACATTTTCTAATCTCTGCAACATTGGATTTGGAGCTGTGATGCAGGGCAGTTATCTCTTCGGGCTTATGTGGTGTGGGGTTGGGATACTAAAGGGGACGCTGACATACGGGACACTGACTGCGGTGCTGGAATTGATCGGGCAGATAAGAAGCCCGTTTGCTAACATTTCCGGACTAGTGCCGCAGTATTATTCCATGCTTGCGTCGGCAGAAAGACTAATGGAATTGGAAAACCTGCCTAAGGAAAGCAGTCTGCTGGAAAACCTGCCGACATTTGAAGGGCTTCACGCGGAAAAAATGAGCTTTCAGTATGACGACGGCGAGGAGAGGGTGATCCGCGAGGCAACGTTTGACATCGAAAAAGGTGAGATTGTTGCGCTGACGGGGATTTCCGGTATCGGAAAAAGCACCCTGCTCAAACTGCTGATTGGAATCTATGCTCCTGTGTCCGGACGTCTGTACGCGAATGATGGGATAGACATAAGCCCTTCCACCCGACAGTGGTTTTCCTATGTTCCACAGGGTAATATGCTGATGTCAGGGAATATCTACGAGGCAGTGGATTTTCTGCATTCCGCACCGTACACAAACGAACAGAGGGAGCGTGTGGTACAGGCCTGCAAAATCGCCTGCGCGGACGTGTTTATCCGCAATCTGCCGAACGGCTACAGTACGGTTCTCGGAGAAAAAGGGATCGGTCTCTCTGAGGGGCAGATGCAGCGGATCGCAATTGCGAGAGCCATATACAGGGATGCGCCGGTACTTCTTCTTGATGAAGCAACCTCGGCGCTGGATGAGCAGACCGAACACGAAATACTGAAGAATCTGAAAGCGCTGGAAGACAAGACCGTGCTGATCGTTACCCACAGACCGGCGGCAATGGAGATTTGCAGCAAACGGCTGGCGTTTGAGAACACGGACATCGTGGCAGAAACGTTTAGAAGCAACGAAACAAGGAAAGTGTGTGACAAAACAGGAGTCGATCAATCACCATAAGGTAGACTGGAGAGAAAAATGAACGCCAAAAGAAGAATATACAATATCGTTTATGTTGTTGCCTGTCTTTTGCTGGCAGGGGCAATGGCTCTAATGGTTTACAGGGACAGGCAGGAGAAAAATGCATACACTTCCGCGGTCAGGGAACTACAGGCGGAAGTAAAGCCCTACGAAAAAGAACTGGAGGCTTTGGAGTCGGAGCTGGACAGCCTGGAAGCGGAGGGCTCTGTTTCCAGTGACGCCGCCGCGATTATGGCAGGATTTACGGTGACCGGGGTAGAGGATCTGTCCTATATAAGAGAGCAGGCTGAGGCGTACAATTTTTCACCGGTTCTTGTTATAGACTGTACAATGGATCTGTCGCTGATTGGGGAAATACTGGAAGCTGCGGAGGAAGCATGGGAGATCATGCTGTACGCGCCAGAATTTACCGAAGAGATGAACGTGGATGTATTGTCCGTCCTCTCATATCTGGAATCTCTGGAGAGGGAGCACTCCGGCATTTTCTTTCTGCGGAGTGATTTCAGCAGTTCATCCAATATCCAGCTCCTTCTCAACGATGGATTTATCGGGTATACTCTTTACAATGGGAAAAGCCCTGAAGCAGGGCTGACGGAAGATGGGACTGTCTATTTTGATTATTCCTATCTCAGTTCGACCGGCGTTTCGGCTTCCGACAGACTTGCTGCGCTTTATACGAACCGGTCGTCCATGATATTTGTATTTGATATGGAAAGCATCCATTCCGGGACACTGACGGAAGCCGACGTCACATCCCTTTTTGACACGTTACAGGAATATGCAGCCTACGACGACTGCTCTTTCTCCACAGTGGCAGACGTCGTAGAGGATATCATTGAAATCGGGGAAAAAGAGGCGGCCAGACAGACAGCTTATGAGGAACGGGCGGCCAAGATACAGGAACGGGTGGATGAACTGACAGAGATCATTTCTGACATCTATGACAGAATCATGGAGTACTGAACGACTGCTCTATGGTCTGGGAAAATCTGGGGAAGGTGGAAAGAAAGCGGATGACAAAATCAGAAGAAAGGTTTCTTATGATACTGAAGGATGCGTTTCATCCGGGAGAGGGGATTCCTTCCTGCACAGAGCTTCCTGCTATCGGTGATTTCACTGACTGGAAATCCATCTTCGATACGGCCCGAAAGCAGAATCTTTTTCCTCTGATCTATGATGCGGCGACCACCTACCCCTCTTTCGCCGGTTTTGGACAAGTCTGTCCTCAATACTTTACGGCGGCTACCGCTTCTATGGCTGTGCAGATGCGGAAAAACACAGATTTTCTGGCTCTTTATAAGGCCTTTCTGGACGTCGATCTGGCGCCTGTCACAGTGAAAGGGATCATCTGCCGGGAGCTTTATGGGGAAAAAGCGGATTTCCGGCCTTCCGGGGATGAGGATCTGCTGATCGAGAAGAAAGATTACGAGAAGATGGTTTCGGTGCTGGAGGCTTGCGGCTATCATTCCAGTCTGCAGCTCGACCGGGCACAGTCTGTCCCTCAGGAAATCACATTCTATGGAGAAAATCTTACCATCGAATTGCACCTGAGCCCGTTTGGGATGGAGAAGATGAATGCCTGGTTCCGGGATGTGTTTCAACGCAGCGAGACGTTGGAAGTAAAAGGAATTCCTGTGAAAACAATGACGCCGACGGATCACTTTCTTTTTCTGGTATTTCATGCGTTTAAGCACTTTACCTTTGGGGGATTTGGTGTGCGAATAATGCTGGATATCCTGCTCTCCATGGAAAAATATGAAAATCAGATGGACTGGAGTCGTATGGATCAGGCATTGGAGGATGTCGGCGCGTGTGGGTTTCTGGCAGATCTGATTGAGATGGGAAACCAGTGGCTGGGGTTTCAGCTTACTCAGCGTTATCGGCCGGTGTGTCCCGCAGAACTGCTTGAGGATATGTTCCGCATGGGTACCTTTGGAAACGCTACCGGCACAGATTGGATCGCGGGGAGAATGGTTTCCGATACGGTGCAGAAGAAGGGGATAAGCGGGAAAATACATCATAATCAGCTGCTGTCCTGCCTGCGCCTGATCTTTCCTTCCTGGAAAATGTGGATCTCATGGAAACCTTATTTGAAGGATCAGCCCTGGATGATCCTCCGCGAATGGATGAGGAGAGCCAGACGTTATCTTTTTGATGGGACAGCAAGAAATGACATAAAAAGGCTGAACAAGAGCTATAAAATCGCGTCAGAAAGGATAGAGCTTCTGGGAAAATATGAAATATTATAAGGCTGGTATTTTAAGTTTTGATTGAAAACAATACGGAATAAGATTATAATACTTTTATCTTTGTTTCGTTTGGAAGAGGAATAAAGATAGAAAAAAGCGATGGATGATTTGTGAGGTCTTTAGAGGAGCTTAGAAATGTGAATGATTTTGTTTCTGTGATCGTTCCGATTTACAAAGTAGAGGAGTATCTGGCCGCATGTATTGAAAGCATTACAGGTCAGACCTATACGAATCTGGAGATTCTTCTGGTGGATGATGGTTCCCCCGATCGGTGCGGTTCCATTGCTGACAGATATGCCTGCCAGGATAACCGGATTCGGGTAATTCATAAGAAAAATGGCGGATTGTCTTCCGCACGGAACGCCGGTTTAGAGAATTGTACGGGTGATTATATTACTTTTGTGGATGGGATGACAGGCTGGACGGGAGATTTGTTGAGTCTCTTTTACAGTTAATGGCGGAACAGAATGCGAAAGCAGTTGTATGTTGCCACAAAAGATGCGAGAATGAAGAGACAGCGGCTTCTAATCATAAAAAGAAACCATCTGTAATGGCCTGTTCCGGAACAGATGCCGCCCGAACGATCCTTTACCAAAAGAATTACGATGTTTCCGCCTGGGGAAAGCTGTTTCGGCGAGAAACGTTTGACGGTATATTATTTCCCACCGGGGTAAATTTTGAGGATATCCCCACGGTTTATAAAGCTTTATATGCAGCTGAGCGGGTCGTTTTTACGACAGAGGAGCTTTATTATTATCAGATTCGGGAAAATAGTATTATAACAGAACGTTTTTCTCCGAAAAAGCTGGATGGTATAAAAGCAGCCCAGCTTATGCTGGATACAGTTGAGAGGGACTATCCGGAGCTGAGGAGCGCCGCGAAGAGCAAATATGTTGCCACTCATTTTCACATTCTGGCTCAGATACCAGAAGAGATACCAGAAAAAGGGAAAATTATCGGGAATATCCAATCGGTACGAAAGGATGTTCTGCTGGATGGAAACGTCAAGCTGCGCGTGAAAATAGCATGTCTGCTGTCTTATATCAGCTTTGACTTTACGGTATGGCTTCTTCATTTGCTGTAAAAGTGTCGCGGGATGCCAGACGGCTGTATGGTGATTTTATATGGAGAAAAAAGTTCTGGTTTTGGCGAATGATATAAACCGATATCTTGGCGAAACGGACGGAAGGATAACGGAAATATACCGGTACGTGACAGCGAATAAAATCCTGCGGGTAATCAGAAGGATTTTCCTGGCTCTGGGGACGGGGAAGAGGCTGATCTTAGGCTCCTGGATCACCAGAGTCAGAGAATTTGACACGATTATCCTGTTTGATACGGGGAATGCGAAATATCTGATACGGATACTGAAAGCGCTCTCGCCTGAAACCAGGATTATACTCTGGTACTGGAATAGTGTAGAACGTTCTATCCCTGTAGAGAGTATTGACCGAAGCCTGTGTGAGATATGGTCCTATAATCGTTCAGACTGTGAAAAATATGATTTGAAGTTTAATACGCAATTTTATATTCCGCTTTCAAACAGGGAAAAGTCTTTGCGAACCGGGCAATCGCCAGAAAGAGAAGGTTATGCAGAAGCTGGGAAAACTCTGGAGATGGAGCGCTCTTTGGAAATCGAGCAGGAAGTATATTTTGCAGGGGCTGATAAAGACAGGGCAGAGCTTTTGGCTCAGATCCGGGAAGTACTGGAAGCATTCCATATTTCCTACCGGTTTATACTGACCGGATGCGAGGGTTCGGTTGAGACGAAAATAAAATATTCAGACCCGATCACCCCGGAGGAAAATATCCGTAATATAAAAAAATCGAAGGTAGTGGCGGATATTGTGAACCAGGATCAATGGTCCGGCTTTACGTTAAGGCCTTTTGAGGCAGTTTACTACCGGAAAAAGCTGTTTACCAATGACCCAATGACCCGGGAACTGCGCTTTTACCGCCCGGAGAATGTCTTTATATTTGGCGTTGACCAGACGGAGCGGCTGCCCTCATTTGTCGGGACAGCGTTTGTACCGGTTGATGAGCGATCGGTTCAGTACTATTTTTTTGACTCCTGGCTGGAACGATTCTTCGTGTGACTGGCAAGCTGCGGAACAGAAACCAACGCAGGTTCCGAACGCATAGATTGAAATAAGGAAGAGAACAGGAAAGAAGACAAGAAAGAGAACAGGGAACGGATGAGGAATTCGGTTATTGTGGTATCACCGGCAAATATAGCTACAGGCGGGACGGAAGTTTTGCAGCAGCTCTGCTTTCAGATTAATAAGCTTGGTGGAAATGCGTTTATGTATTATACGGAGCCTTTCGAGAATTCCGTTGTCTCGGAGCGCTTTGCGGAATATCATAATCCGCGCCTTTTGGAGTTGCAGGACGTAGAAGGAAACAGTATCATTGTTCCTGAAACATGGATGGACTGCATTTTAAATGTCCGTCACGCAAGGCTGTTTATATGGTGGCTGAGTGTAGACAATTATTATGGTTCTGGAAGGCTGCAGGTAAATCTCGCCCATAAATTGTTTTACAGTCTGAAGGACAGAAGAAATCAGCGCATATTTATGAGATGCGATCATCTGGTACAGAGTGAGTATGCAAGAAACTATCTCCTGGAAGAAAAAGGCGTTTCCGCAGACCAAATACGCCGTCTGTCCGATTATCTTAACCGGGCTTTTCTGGAGCAGCTGTCGGAAGGCAGACAGGAACGGGAGAATCTGATTCTGTATAATCCGCGGAAGGATGCAGAGATTTCGCAGCTGTTAAGAGATGAGATTACAGAATATCAGTGGGTGGCACTGCAGGGGTTTCGCCCGGATGAAATGCGAAGCGTAATGCGAAGAAGCAAGGTATATGTGGATTTCGGGAACCATCCTGGAAAAGACAGAATTCCGCGGGAGGCTGCCCTGTGCGGCTGTTGTGTGATTACCGGGATGAGTGGGGCTGCCGCGAACGATAAAGATATTCCGATTGACAGAAAATATAAGTTTCAGAATCCGGTTGGCGAAAAAGAGAAAATTCATGATCTTATCAGAGACTGCATGGACAGGTATGAAAACCGGAAAATGGAGTTTGAAAATTATAGAACTGTGATACAGTCAGAGGAAAAGAATTTTACGGATGACATAAAACGAATCTTTTTAACGAATTAAGGGGTTTCGGGATCATGCTTATTTACATCATGGCATTTGCGGCAGCACTGTTTCTAATAAAAACAGCAGAGAACTCAAAAAAACAGATTTACCAGGCGAGCACTCTGTATCGCTGCAATCGCAATACCTTCCTGGGTCGCGGGATGTAGAGCAGAGGGAATTGGCTATGATACAAAGCTTTATGGGGTTGTCGCATATGAATATTCTCTGCAGCATTCGGCTATAGAACTGATCCTGGAGTATTCCGGAGACTCGCCTGCATTCTGGGTGTTATGGCATTTTTTCTCTTCCGTTTTCAAGGATATCTTTGCCCCACAATTTGCAGTTGAATTTATTATAGAGTTTTGTGTTCTGAATGCCCTGAAAAAAACATGGGAGGAAGATGAAACCTTTCATATGTGGATCGGGATGGCCGTATATTACTTTGTTTTTTACAGCTACTCCCTTAATATTATGAGACAGTCTTTAGCTTTGGCTATTATTTTAGTGGGATATCAGACCTATATGCGAAAAGGAAGACACATAAAGTTTGCACTGCTGTCTGTCTGCACAATGGCTGTTCACACCACAGCTATATATGGTCTGGTGGTTCTTGCTATAGACATTGTTTACGAGAAATACTTTTCAGAGACCTTAGTGAAACAGTATCTCTTTCTTATATTTGGGTTGTTCGTATCAGGGCTGTTTTTGCTTTCCTATCGGTCAATTCTGTCCCGGATTGCCAGTATATACCCTCGTTTTCTTCACTATTTGAGTACTTCGATACATTTTCAAAGTACAATGAGTGCGTTATCTATGTTTGTAATTATAGTTCTTTTTATCTTTGCAGTGCGGTTGATCCTTCTCCGAAATTGCAGTGAGATGAATTTTTATTATGATCTGTTGATTTTTGGAATTCCTTTGTTTATGATCAACCTATACAGTAATGATGCTTACCGATTAAGCTTTTACTTCTTTTACGCAATGATACTTGTAATGCCGGATGCCTTTTCGAATGTAGTTGAGTTTGATGAGATACAGGCCTCAAATGCTTCAATTTTAAGGATTGCTTTGATTTTTATCCTACTTTTGTTCTGGTATATGATGTTTGACAGATGGGGGACGAATGATATCATTCCTTATAAATTTAGATAAATATATCGCGTTCATTCAGAGGAGGAGCATGAAGAAATGACGAACAGAACGGAAGCGAATATTATGAATCACTGGAAGGGGCAGACGGACTTACCGCTTGTGACAATCCGCTGTGCTGCATATAACCAGGAAAACTATATTGAACAGGCGATGGACAGCTTTCTGTCACAAAAGACGGATTTTCCATTTCTCATTGTGGTTCACGACGATGCATCTTTAGACAGGACAACTGAATTGATACGAAAGTATGAGAAAAAGTACCCGCATATCGTGAAAGCGCTCTATGAGATGGAAAATCAACATACCGGAAAATCAGTCCTGGATGTGATGGAACCTTATTTTAAAGGGAAATATGTGGCTGTCTGCGAGGGGGATGACTACTGGTGCGACAATCAGAAGCTTCAGAGACAGTTTGACTTTATGGAGCAGCATCCAGAATGTTCCATGTGTGTACATAATTCGGTATATCATTGTGTGGACGGTCGAGATGCGGACCGGAACTTTAATGAGTGGAGTGAGATACGCAGACTGGAAGAGGACGACGTTTTTTTCGGCTGGAAGGTACATATGTCTTCTTATTTTTACCGCAGGGGAACTGATTTCCGGCCAGATTGTATCAGACGCTTAAGGTTCTGGAGTGGCGACTATCGGATGCTGACGCTGGCCATGTATTACGGCGACGTCTATTGCCTGCCAGAGGTAATGTCGGTCTACAATGCGAATATAAAGAGCGGAGTCACCATGCGCAACCAGAACAGAGGATATTCGTTCTTTACAGACCGCGTGCAAAGAAGAATCGAATATCTGAAAGTATACAATCAATATACCGGAGGAAAATTTGCAGACGCCGTCATGGCGAGAATCGCGGAGGATATCCTTCAGATTTCGGATGACAGGTCGGAGATGGTAAAGGCAGCGAAACAGATGAGCCACAGCCCCATCTATAAAAAAATAGTGGAGGGACTGGCTCCGATACAGAAGCTGAAGAACTCCTGGAAATATCGGGGATATCTTCTGGAGCCGCTCTGGTACCGTTCGATTTTATGGAAGCATCAAAAGATGAAAAAATGAAATGAAGGAGCAGGAAAGGAATGCCTGACAGAATTCTCGTTACCCGCTCTTCCATGCCATCCATGGAAGAGTATATGGAAGAAATTAAGGAAATGTGGGATACGCACTGGTTGACGAATATGGGGCCAAAGCATAAGTCGCTGCAGGAGAAGCTGAAGGAGTATTTATCGGTTGAAGCAATTGATCTTCTGACCAATGGGCATATGGCTCTGGAATTGTCCCTGCAGGCCCTGGACGTAAAGGGAGAGGTGATCACGACGCCCTTTACCTTTGCTTCAACGACGCATGCGATTGTCCGCAATGGCTGTACGCCTGTGTTCTGCGATATTAGAGAAGACGATTTTACCATCGACGCCAGTAAGATCGAAAGCCTGATCACAGAGAGGACAGCGGCGATTCTGCCGGTGCATGTATATGGGAATGTATGTGAGATAGAGACGATCCACAGTCTCGCGGAGAAATATCATTTAAAGGTGATCTATGACGCCGCGCATGCGTTTGGCGTCTGGTACAAAGGGAAGGGAATCGGCAGCTTTGGCGATGTGTCCTGTTTCAGCTTCCACGCGACAAAGGTATTTAATACCATTGAGGGCGGGGCAGTCTGCTTTGCTGACGAGGCGTTTGGCCGCCGCATCTATCAGCTTAAGAATTTTGGCATCCGTGGACCAGAGGTAGTGGATGGCGTGGGGGCGAACGCGAAAATGAATGAGTTTTGCGCCGCGATGGGGCTGTGTAACCTTCGCCATGTAGACGGGGAGATTGCGAAGAGAAAAAAAGTGGTGGAGCACTATATGGAGAGGCTGGATGGAGTGCGAGGGATCCGTCTGAATCCCAGACAGGATGGGGTTGTTCCAAATTATGCTTACTTTCCGGTCCTTTTTGATGAGCGTGTATTCGGCGCAAGCCGCGATGAGGTGTTTGAAGCCCTGGCAAAAGAAAATATCAGGGCGAGAAAATATTTTTACCCGCTGACGAATACATTTGACTGTTTTCACGGAATGTATGATGCGAATCTGACTCCTGTAGCTTTGCGCGTGAGCCAGCGTGTGCTGACACTTCCGCTGTACGCAGATCTGGCAATTGCGGATGCAGACCGTATCTGTGACATTATTCTGAAATGTAAAAGGCAGTGATTTTTATGAAAGAGAATCTGAAGACCAGGACAGTCAGCAATCTGTTCTGGCGGTTTGCAGAGCGATGCGGCGCACAGGGCGTTGCTTTTCTTGTATCCATCATTCTGGCCCGCCTGCTGGATCCAGACGCCTATGGAACCGTGGCATTGCTTACGGTATTTACCTCGATCCTGCAGGTATTCGTAGACAGTGGCCTGGGAAATGCGCTGATCCAGAAAAAAAGACGCGGATCAGCTGGATTTCTCAACCGTATTTCTTTTTAATATGGGTATGTGCCTGGTGATTTATGCGCTGCTTTTTGCGCTTTCCCCGCTGATCGCAGCTTTTTATAGAAACCCTCAGCTGACTCCGCTGATGCGCGTGCTGGGGCTGACGATTGTGATCTCCGGGTTTAAAAACATCCAGCAGGCATATGTGTCCAAGAATCTGATGTTTAAAAAGTTTTTCTTTTCCACCCTAGGGGGAACCATCGCAGCGGCGGTGGTCGGCATTACTCTGGCTTACCATGGGTATGGTGCATGGGCAATCGTGATCCAGCAGGTGGTAAATACGGCGATTGACACCCTGATCCTGTTTATTACAGTAAAATGGAGACCGCATCTGCAGTTCTCTTTTTCGCGTTTTAAAGGCCTGTTCCGCTATGGATGGAAGCTTCTGGTGTCAAGCCTGCTGGATACCATTTACAGTGACCTCAGGCAGCTGATTATCGGGAAACTGTATACGAGCAGCGACCTAGCCTACTATAACAAAGGCAAACAGTTTCCACATTTCGTGATAAATAATGTCAACAGTGCCATTGACAGTGTCCTGCTTCCGGTTATGTCGACCGCTCAGGATGACAGAAGCTCCCTGAAGAGCATGACAAGGCATTCGATTAAGACCAGCACCTATATCATGGCGCCCATGATGATGGGTATGGCGTTTACGGCGGACGCATTCATTCCGCTGCTGCTGACAGACAAATGGTCGCCGTGTATCCCTTACCTGCGGGTATTCTGCGTGGTGCTGCTGTTTCGCCCGATCCATACCGCGAACCTGAATGCGATTAAGGCGATGGGGAGAAGCGATCTGATCCTGAAGCTGGAAATATTGAAAAAGATCACCGGTCTGGTTTCCATCTTCGTGGCGATCTGGTGGGGGCCTCTGGCTGTGGCGTACAGCTTTCTGGTCACGTCCGTGCTGAACCAGCTGATTAATACCTGGCCGAATAAAAAACTGCTGGACTATGGGTATCCGGAGCAGCTGAAGGATATCCTCCCGGGAATTTTGCTGGCGGTATTTATGGGTTTCTGTACCCTTCCTGTCACCTGGCTGGGGCTGTCGCATCTTGTGACACTGATTCTGCAGATCCTGATTGGTGTGGCAGTGTATCTGGGCGGATCTGTTCTGACAAAGATGGAATCTTTTTATTTTATATGGAATACTCTGAAGCCGATGCTGAAAGGACTCGCAGGGAAGAAGGAAGAAAAGGAAGGATAAGGATAGACAGAAAGTGATGGAAGAGAGAAATATAACGGACGAATTTGTGAACCTGCTCTTTGAGAAAAACCAGAGCGAACTGCCGGAGCCAGTCCTTGAGAAAGCCAGATGCTGCCTGATGGATTATGTGGGGGTTACCCTGGGCGGAAGTGCAGAGAATAAAGAACCGATGGACAGGTTTCTCACAGAAAATGTCTGTGTGGGCAGCTGCCATATGATCGGATACGACCGTACGGCGGACTGCCGTACTGCGGCGCTGGTGAATGCGTACAATTCGCACACGCTGGAGCTGGACGATGGGCATCGTGCAGCCATGTTTCATCTGGCAGCGCCGGTGTTTTCTGCCTTGCTGAGTGTGGCAGAAGAAAGGGACTGTCTTTTGCCGGATCTGCTGCGCGGCGCGGTGATTGGTTATGAGGCCGCGATCCGAGTCGCCTGCGCGATTCAGCCGGAGCATAAAAAAAGAGGCTTCCACGCAACCGGGACCTGCGGAGCGATTGGCAGTACGATGGCGGTCGCGGCCATGCTGAATTACAGCATGGAGGAGATGAAAAACGCACTGAGCGCGGCTGCTACTTCGGGAGCCGGCCTGCTGGAAGTGATCACTGGAGCCTCCAGGCAGAAGCCCTACAATGTGGTAAATGCAGTCTCCGCTGGTATCAATGCCGCACTTTTTGGAAAATATCTGCAGGGACCCCGAGACGTCCTCGGAGGCCCAGAGGGTTTCTTCACGACTTCTCAGACGGCTCTGGAACGGAGCAAATAGTGAAAAAGGACGCTTCTTTTGCAATAGAGGGAATCTATATGAAGCCCTATGCGGCATGCCGCCATTGCCATGCGCCTGTGGAGGCAACGTTAAAGCTGCGCGGGGATGAGACGGAGCACAGGGATATGGAATCTGTAGAGTCCATTCACGTCGCCACCTATGGACTGGCAGTTTACGGGCATGACCATACACAGATTGACGGCAGTAATTCGGCAAAGATGAGCATTCCTTACAGTGTTGCGGCTGCGTGGCTGTATGGACAATGCGGGCTGGAAATGTTCCGCGAAGACAAGATACATTCCAGACAGCTCCTGGAGCTGGCAGGAATAGTGCGGGTTACGGAGGATCCAGAATTGTCCGTTCTGGTGCCGGAGAAGAGAGCAGCAGTTGTGACCGTGTTTTATAAGGGCGGCGAAAGCCGTGCGTACAGAGTCGATTACCCGAAGGGGGAGCCGGAGAATCCTATCTCCTTTGAGGAATTGAAAGATAAATTCACTTCGATTGCGCACACTGCAGGAAGGCAAAAGGAGTGGTGTGACCGTGTGGTGGACGGTATCTGGAGTAATGCGTCTGTGAAAACGCTGATCAGTAAATGAGGAGGATGGGGCGATGAAGGAAACGAGAGCTTTTTTGAAATCAATGGGATTGCCGGAGGGGGATCTGTACAATCTTCCGACTTCTGAAAAGCGATTCCCGGACGGGGGGGCAGTACCGCGTTGAGGTTCCTGGCATGCAGAGGCCAACGGTAATGGAGGTATTGTTGGAGACGGTCGACAGCTATGGCTTGTGGCTGCACCGTGTAACACAGACCAAGGGGATTATGCTGCTCACAGACAATGAAATAATGAAAATGGTCAGCCTGGCAAAGGAAGCGCAGACGGATCTGATTCTGGCCATCGGCCCGAGAGCGACGACGGCTGACAGTGCGTCCGTACATCCGGAGGAGGGCGTCCGTATGGGCTACCGCCTGCGCGGACAGGAGCAGATTGTACGGGCAATCGAAGACGTCAAACGCGCGGCATCCTTTGGCTGCCGTTCCTTCCTGGTCTATGATGAGGGCTGCCTGTGGGTGCTGGATGAAATGCGGAAGGCAGGGGAAATCCCATCCGACTGC
>Ga0192279_1100_pt1 | contig 14171 bp, 9 predicted proteins | sample Koala_Koa24_L3_FD_131251 | JGI IMG/M metagenome (GOLD analysis project Ga0192279, IMG submission 131251) | Enriched cells from koala feces incubated with labeled cellulose particles, San Francisco Zoo, California, United States - Koala_Koa2-4_L3 ...
ACGCGGTCGGCGGTCTGGCAGCTATGGCAGTGCTGTTTCTGCTCCGGCAGATGGATGCTTCCCGTATGCTGCTTGACGCTGACTGTCCTGGAGCGCAATCTGATACGGATGGTGCTGATGCGCGCCCGCTCCCTGGGACTGAACCAGAGATACATTCTGCTTGTGGGCTACAGCCGCGCGGCGGAAGAGTATATCGACCGTATTGTGCAGAATCCGCAGTGGGGCTACAAGGTACTGGGCATTTTAAGTGATGATACGGAGGCCGGAACGCGGTACAAAGGCGTGGAAGTGCTGGGACCGATTGGCAGCCTGAATACGCTTCTGACATATCATACGCCGGATGAGATTGCGATCACGGTCGGTCTGAATGAATATTACAAGCTGGAGCGAATCGTGGCAATGTGTGAAAAATCCGGTGTTCATACCAAATTTATCCCGGATTACAGCAACATTATTCCGACAAAGCCTTATACGGAGGATATCCTGGGGCTGCCGGTGATCAATATCCGGCATGTCCCGCTTTCGAATACCTTTAACGCGACGATGAAGCGGATTGTGGACGTTGCCGGCTCTGTTTTCTGCATTGTCTTGTTTTCTCCGGTTATGCTCCTGACGGCAGTGGCGATCAAAGCTACTTCAAAAGGCCCCATTATTTTTTCGCAGGAGAGAGTCGGCCTGCATAATAAGCCGTTTCGGATGTACAAATTTCGTTCTATGGAGCAGCAGACAGAGACGGAGGAGCAGCGGGGATGGACGACGCGGAATGACCCCCGTGTGACCACGGTGGGAAAATTTATCCGGCGCACCAGCATTGATGAGATGCCGCAGTTTTTTAATGTACTGAAGGGAGACATGTCTCTGGTGGGACCAAGGCCGGAGCGCCCTCAGTTTGTGGAAAAGTTTCGTGAGGAAATCCCGCGGTATATGGTCAAGCATCAGGTGCGGCCTGGCATGACCGGATGGGCGCAGGTGCATGGCTACCGGGGAAACACCTCTATCCGAAAAAGAATTGATTATGACCTTTACTATATCGAGAACTGGACAATGAGTTTGGATGTAAAAATACTGGTGATGACATTATTTAAGGGATTTGTAAATAAGAACGCGTATTAATTTATGCGCGTTCCTGTGTTTTCCAGAAGAACATGAGGGGACAGACCAGAGAAAGGGGAGCATTTCATGAGGAAGAGCAAAAGCAGGAATCAGGAGAGTGATCTGCAGAATAACTATCAGAGCGGCCAGGGATATGAATACTGGCCGGGAGAGGAAGCGGGTACTTATTCGGATGAAGGACAGTATTTTGACAATCAGGATGTTTATCCGAATGAGAATCAATACTATGGCGATTATGACGGCCAGGGTGACGATGTGAGCAGCCGATATTATGGCAGTCAGTATTATGGCCAGCCGGGAAGCAGTGCGAACAGCGGTCAATATTATGGCGGCCAGTATTACGGCCAGACGGCGGATACCCAGCAGGGTCCCAGCTATTATGGCCCACAGGGGAATTATTACAGCCAGCAGGATAATTTTCAGGGAAATTACGGACAGGACTTTTATGGGGCGCCTGCGCCGGAAAATGGCGGAGAACGCAAGGGAAAGATGAAAAAGCAAAAGAAACAGAAAAAGAAAAAAAGAAAGACTTTCTGGGTGCTTGGCATTCTGGTTCTGCTGATTGCCACGGTTGGTCTTGCGGGATTTGGCGTGCTTGGCCAGCTGGATCGGGAAAAGCTGACGGATATTCTGGTTAACAGCGGAGTGACTTCCTCCGGCTACCGGAATATTGCAATTTTTGGCGTGGATTCCCGTGAAGGGGAGCTGGAGAGCGGTACCAGGAGTGATACGATTATTATCGCAAGTATCAATAAAAGGACCGGGGATATTAAACTGGTGTCTGTTTACCGTGATACTTATCTGGACAATACGGATGGCTCTTATCGAAAAGCGACGGAGGCGTATGCCTATGGGGGCGCGAGCCTTGCGGTTAATATGCTGAACAAAAATCTGGATCTCGATATCGAGGATTATGTGACGGTGGATTTTGAGGCAGTGATCGAGGTAGTGGACGAGCTTGGCGGCATTGAGATTACACTGGATGATGAGGAGGTCTACTGGCTGAATGCCTATCTGGTGGAGACCTCTGAGGTGACCGGCCGCTCTTACACAGAAGTGACCTCATCGGGGACACAGACACTGACCGGCATCCAGGCGATGGCGTACTGCCGGATCCGCTATACAACGGGCTGGGATTATAAGAGAACCGAACGTCAGAGAACGGTACTGACACAGATCCTGGAAAAAGCGCAGCAGCAGGGTGTGACCGGATTGCTGGCGATTGTCAATAACATGATTCCATATATATCGACCAGTCTGGATAACGCAGAGCTGCTCTCTCTGGCGACAGGAATCTCAAAATATGAGATTGTAGATTCACAGGGATTCCCATTTACGAGCGCGACAGCAAACCTGTCAGCCGGGGATTGCGTGGTGCCGCAGACACTGGCATCGAATGTGACCGATCTGCATGAGCTGCTGTTTGGTACGACAGACTATACGCCGTCTTCGACTGTGCAGGAGATCAGCAGTTACATCGTGTCAGCAACGGGTATTTCATAGGAGGCGCTATGGAGCAGAAAGGGGAAGCATCTGTTTCTGACCGGGAAGAAAAAACAGGTTTGACAGACGTGACAGTGGATGTGATCATTCCCATCTATAAGCCGGATGAGCGCCTGACCGGGCTGCTCCGGATGCTGCTTTGCCAGAGCGTGCGGCCGGGGCAGATTCTGCTGGTCAACACGGAACGGGAATTGCTGGATCCGCATCTGCTGGACGGCTTTGCGATCACGGAGGCTCCGGAGAGAGCGTCTTGCCTGGGTGAGCGGGAAAAATCTTTTAGCCCGACTGACAGACCGGAAGCTGTTCCGGAAAAGGAGACGGAAAAACAGCTGGTCATCCGGCTTATGCATATACAGAAGGAAGCGTTTGACCATGGCGGCACCCGTCACATGGCAGCATCCATGCTGCATGGAGACAGAATCCTTTTTCTGACGCAGGATGCGCTGCCGACGAACCGCTTTCTGATTGAACGTCTTCTGGTTCCATTTGAGAATCCGCAGGTATGCGCCGCGTATGCGCGCCAGCTGCCCAGGCAGGACTGCAAAGAACTGGAACGTTATTCAAGAAGCTTTAATTATCCGCCGCAAAGCCGCATCAAGACAGACGAGGATCTGCAGACGATGGGAATCAAGGCATTTTTCTGTTCCAATGTCTGCGCAATGTACCGCAGAAGCGCCTATGAGGAACTTGGCGGCTTTGAACGGCACACCATTTTTAATGAAGACATGATTTTTGCCGGGAGGCTGATTCAGTCTCAAAAAGCAATCGCTTACTGCGCGGACGCGGAGGTGATTCATTCACATAATTACAGTGGGATACAGCAGTTTCACCGAAATTTTGACCTGGGAGTCTCTCAGGCGGAGCATCCGGAAATTTTTTCCTGCGTTCATTCGGAGAGTGAAGGGGTGCTTCTGATAGAGAAAAGCGCAAAATATCTGATCCGGAAACGAAAACCATGGCTGCTTGTTTCTCTGGTCTGGCAGAGCGGCTGCAAATACCTCGGTTATTGGCTGGGGAAAAGCTCCCGCCGCCTGCCGCTGTCTCTGGTACGCAGATGTTCTATGAACAAAAATTATTGGGAACAGGGGCGAAAATAGTCGTTTCTCCATATGCACCAGGCGGTTCTATAACACAAATTCGACACATTTCTCTGTTACACTAAGCTTCAACTATGTTGTGGGAGGAATGGACGTGAACGATGACAGATATCAGAAAAACCACAATAACACACCCTTGCTGGTGCTGATCATTTTTCTGACTCTGATGATTCTTATCGGCGGAATTTATCTGGTGGTTGGCGCTGTGCGATACGTCCACGACAGAACGGGAATGCTTGTGCAGGAGACGGAGTCGGAAGCGGCGCCGGGCGCTGCATATGACACAGAGGAAGCGGAAAATCTGCAAAGTGACCAGGCGCTGGCGGACGGCGAACTGTCCGGGGAAGACACTGTGATAGCCAGTCAGTCTGAGGAGCAGACCTCGGTAGATGTCGTGGCTGTTGTGAAGAAAGTGATGCCGTCTATTGTGGCGGTGACCAGTAAATCCGTGCAGGAAGTCTCTTATATGTATCGCGGTACAATAGAGATGGAAAGTGAGAGCAGCGGCTCTGGTTTTATCATCGGGACAAATGACACCGAACTTTTAATTGCCACCAATTATCATGTAATCGCGGACGCCTCGACACTGACGGTATGTTTTTCTGTGGAGACAGAAAACGAGGAGGATGCAATGGTCACGGCTGTGGTGAAGGGCAGTGACGAGGAATATGATCTCGCGGTGCTTGCGGTGTCGATAGAGGACATATCAGACGAGGTGATGAATCAGATCTGTGTTGCTCAGCTGGGGTCCTCGGCCGCATTGGTGGTTGGTGAGACCGCAATCGCGATTGGCAATGCGCTGGGGTATGGACAGAGTGTCACACTGGGAATTGTCAGCGCGCTGAACCGTACAATTGAAGTGGACGGAGTGATGGGAATCTATATTCAGACAGACGCGGCGATCAATGCCGGAAACAGCGGCGGGACACTGCTGAATGCGAATGGGGAAGTGATCGGGATCAATACGGCAAAGGTTTCCGCCTCCGGCGTGGAAGGCATGGGGTATGCCATTCCGATCGATGAAGCGCAGCCGATTCTGGAACAGCTGATGGAGCGCGAAACCAGAGAAAAAGTGGAAAAATCCGAACAGGCGTACCTGGGAGTATATACACAGGACATTTCTTCCGAGGCACGGGAATTGTATGACATACCGAGCGGCGTCTATATCACTTATGTAGAGAGCGGCTCTCCGGCAGAGGATGCAGGGCTGCAGCAGGGAGATATCATCAGTGTCATGGACGGGGTCAATGTTTCTTCTGTGGAAGGATTTGAGAATCTTCTGACTTATTACCGGGCTTATGAGACGGTCACAATGGAAATTCTGACTTCGTCATCGGGAACTTATTCTGCTAAGACCGTGAGCGTTACTTTTTCTGAACAGCCAGAGGAGAGCGATCGGCCGGAGGAGCGTACCGGTCCTTTCGGCGATATGGCACCATTTCGGTGAATTGGTTATAACCGCCTGGAAGTGAAGCAAGGTACAGGCTGCAGCTTCTGAATCGTTACAATCTGTCAGAACAGGGATAGGGGATGCAAAGGAGAAAGATGAATAACAAAAAGGATAATACAGGTGAATACGAGAAATTCTGTATGCTCTGCGGCCGCTCAGAAAGCATCGCGGGCAAGGTAATCGAGATTCCGGGAGGTATTTGCGTCTGCCCGGATTGTATACAGAAAGCGTTCAATACCATGCAGTCCGCAGGAATTACGCAGGAGGATGCACGGCGTATGGCGGAGGAGCTGGTAAAAGGAGGATTTCAGAATAAATCCGGGAGCACAGACGCTGCTGATGCGCAGGGGAATATCCCGGGCAGCAGCCAGCCACAGGCAGATCCGGCAGAAGCTGTGAGCCAGGCCGCCCAGGATGACAAAGCTGACGGTGTCGGCAGCGATGAAGACGCTGGGGATGAGGTAGATGCAGTTATCAATGCGGACGCTGATGATGAAAACGGCGCGGGTGAAGATACGAATGGGAGCGAAACAAATGGAAAGTCCACGGGCAATGGAAATCACAGAAACTTTCGCATACCGACGATCAGCATGATTAATCTGGGCGATCTGTTTGGCAATTTCGGCATGCCGCGTCAGCAGCAGCAGATTAAGAAAAAGCCAAAGGAAAAGCAGCCCCAGAAAGAGCTTGACATTGCTCACATTCCGGCTCCGCATAAAATCAAGGCGAGCCTTGACGAGTATGTTGTGGGGCAGGAGCACGTGAAAAAAGTGATTTCGGTGGCTGTCTACAATCATTATAAAAGGATTGCTTCTTTTAAAGAACGGGAAAAGGCAGCGGAAGGGAATGAAGAAAAGGTCGGGGAAGGCAATATCCTTACCGGTGAAGAACTGTCCCAACGCTCTTCGGTTTCCTTTGATGACGTGGAAATTGAAAAATCAAACATGCTGCTGCTGGGGCCGACCGGCTGCGGCAAGACTTATCTGGTGAAAACACTGGCGCGCCTGCTGGATGTGCCGCTTGCGATTGCAGATGCGACCTCTCTGACGGAGGCGGGGTATATTGGCGATGACATTGAGAGCGTAGTTACCCGTCTGCTTTCCGCGGCGGATAACGATGTGGCGCGCGCGGAGCAGGGAATCATTTTCATTGATGAGATTGATAAGATTGCGCGCAAGCAGAATGCCCACCAGCGGGATGTCAGCGGGGAAGCAGTTCAGCAGGGAATGCTGAAGCTGCTGGAGGGCAGTGAGGTAGAGGTTCCGGTTGGAGCAGCGAGCAAAAATGCGATGGTGCCGATGGCGACGGTAGATACAAGTAATATTCTGTTTATCTGCGGCGGTGCGTTCCCGGGGCTTGAGGATATCATAAAGGAACGCCTGAACAAGCAGGCGGCAATTGGCTTTTTCTCCGATCTGAAGGATAAATACGATGAAGATCCGGATTTACTGACAAAGGTAGAGGTAGAAGACCTGCGTGCTTTTGGGATGATTCCGGAATTCCTGGGACGGCTTCCGATCATCTGTCCGCTGCAGTCTCTGACGAAGGACATGCTGGTGCGTATCCTGAAGGAGCCGCGCAATGCGATTATCCGTCAATATCAGAAGCTGCTTGCGCTGGATGAGGTGGAACTGACCTTTGATGACGGGGCTCTGGAGGCAATCGCAGAGAGCGCCTTGAAAAAGAAAACCGGTGCGCGTGCGCTGCGCGCGATCATCGAAGAATTTATGCTGGATATTATGTATGAGATTCCGAAGGATGACAGCATCGGCAGCGTTCGGATTACGCGGGAATATATTGAGCATACCGGCGGGCCGGGAATTACGCTGCGCGAGGCATAAAATTTTTCTGACAAAATTTTCTTTGCATTGACACGAAACGACAAAAATGTTATTGTAATAGGGAACGTCTGCTGAATGGCGTTTATCATTAAGAAAAACGTAGTTGACAAAGCCGTGTTGCCGTAAACAGATTTTGTTTACGGAGGAGAAGATATGGCTTTGTTCTCAATTCGTTTTGTAAACCGGGACATACAGTGAGGAGATTGTTTATGAATGAAGTACAGGAACAGTTTCTGAAAGCGCTTGAAAACCTGAAAGCATATGCCAGGTCACAGAAGAATACCGTCAAATATGACGACATCATGAACGCGTTTCCGGGAGTGGAGCTTACCGAAAGCAAGATGGATATGATTCTCGAATATCTTGAGAAGAACCATATCGATGTTGTGCAGGGGAAAATGCCGGATGAGGCTCCCGATGACAATGCGGATGATCTGCTCCTTGAGCCGGAAGATGATATTCTTATGTCGGATCATGAGGAGATTGAGCTCATCAATGATGTGGATGTGCTGGAAGGCGTGAGTACAGAAGACCCGGTCCGCATGTACCTGAAGGAAATCGGTAATGTTCCCCTCCTTTCCGGAGAGGAAGAGATTGAGCTGGCCAAAAGAGTAGAGCAGGGCGATGAAGAAGCCAAGAAAAAACTGACCGAAGCGAATCTCCGTCTCGTGGTGAGCATTGCCAAAAAGTATGTGGGCAGAGGGATGCCGTTTCTGGATCTGATCCAGGAGGGCAACATGGGCCTGATGAAGGCTGTTGACAAATTTGATTATACCAAAGGCTACAAATTCAGTACCTATGCGACCTGGTGGATTCGCCAGGCGATCACGCGGGGTATTGCAGATACGGGACGTACGATCCGGGTGCCGGTACATATGGTCGAGACGATCAATAAGACGCTGCGGATGACACGTACGCTTCTGCAGGAGCTTGGCCGCGAACCGACGCCGGAGGAAGTGGCAGAACGGTTGAATGTACCGGTCAGCCGTGTGCGTGAGGTATTGAAGATATCAAGAGATCCGGTATCACTCGACACTCCGATTGGAGAAGAGGATGATTCTCATCTTGGGGATTTCATAGAGGATGATACCGCACTTTCACCAGCGGATTCCGCCGCGTTTTCCATGCTGCGGGAGGAGCTTTCCACCGCCCTGGAATCCTTGACGGAACGAGAGCGTCAGGTGGTGAAGCTGCGTTTTGGCCTGGAAGACGGCCGTGCCAGGACTCTGGAAGAGGTTGGCAAAGAGTTCAATGTCACGCGTGAACGTATTCGTCAGATTGAGGCAAAGGCACTGCGAAAGCTGCGCCATCCCTCAAGGAGCAAACGTTTAAAAGACTTTTTGAATTAAAGCAGGACGAGAGCCGCGACGGAGCAGATTTTGGGGATCGGCTCCGCCGCGGCTTTTCATATGCGCAGGGCTGCGTAAGGATTTTTCTGGCTGATGCCAGACGCAGCCGCGCAGGCGAGCAGGAGCCGACAAGCCGCCTCCTGCTCGGTTGGAAAGCCATACATCATGTTTTTGCAGAAGAGAAGGGGAAATGGGTTTTATGTTTACAAAAAAAAATTCGGCTAAAGACGGTGGATGAAGTGCAGGAGTTTGTGAAAGCGGCGGATAAATGCAGCTTTCATGTGGATATTCAGAATGGTGAGACGCTGATAGATGCAAAATCAATTATGGGTGTGATGAGCCTCGATCTGACGCAAGAGCTGGTTGTTGTTTACGATGAAGCAGAACCGGAGCTTGAACAGGTGCTTGTAAAACTTAGCTGAACATTTTCGGTTGCCAGATTTTTTTCTTTTATGTATAATGGGGACAGGAAACTACAAAAGAACGAATAAAAAAGAACGAAAGATAGATACCGAACTAGCGGGGAGAGGAGGGATATATGGAAGAAATGACTGACAAACAGATGGAAGTAATACTGAACCTCGTAGCAGACAAATTTGCCGGATGCAAGGATATGTCTGAGGTAAAGAAAGCAATTGAAGAAATCAGGGGACTGGCGAAAAAGGACAGACCAACTGAGAAAAATTCCTGAAAAATGGCCGCTTTATAAGCGGCCATTACTATATATTATTTTGTAACAGATGTTTGCTCCGGGAATAATTGCCGGCGGTACTTCGTGAGTGCGAAAAGCAGAACCATGCCGAAAACGCCGCAGGAGATTACTTCGCCGATGGTAACGGTCACGACAGAGAACCAGAGCGGGCGGATGCCATAGCCGTAGAGCAGTACCAGCGGCACGACGACGGCATTGGCCAGGATCGGAGGTACCGGGGCAAGCCATTTGCTGCGGCGGCGGAGCAGCCAGGTGCCGAGCGCGCCGACCAGGGTAGCGATTGGCCCAAAGATGATATCAGGCAGTGCGCAGCCTGTAAGAATGTTGGCAAGCAGGCAGCCGATGTACAGCCCCGGAATGGAGGCCGGTGTGAAAAATGGCAGGATGGTGAGCGCTTCCGAAAAACGAACCTGAATGTTGCCGTTTGCGAGACCGAGCGCGTTTGCGAGAAATGTCAGTACGACATAGAGAGCGGCGATGACCGCCGCGTGCGTCAGGAACAGAACATTTCCTGACTGGGCTTTTTGATTCTTCATTTTCTTTTTCTCCTTAGTTTTATTTTACGTCTGGATGGTTACGAACAGACGGATGGGGCGATCGTTTAAAAAACGGTCAGGCCACTTGGCACAGTTTACCAGAATATGACAGATTGTCAAGAGAAGAAAAAAATATTTTGAGTTGTATCTATAATTTTCCTGTGTTAAGATGAAGTATAGGTATTCCTATGTTAGCGCGATTTAGGTATCAAAAATTCCTTCGGGAGGAAAAACCGGAAGAATTTTTAACGCCTGAATCATGGATAAGCCAGGATTTAGGAGGAAAACGAATGAAGAAAAGAATATTGGCATTCCTGATGACCATCCTGATGGCAGCGGCTGCTCCGGCAGATGCAATTTGGACTGCGGAGACAGGCAGTACAGTAGAACTCATCTGGTCGGACTCGGATGAGACAGACGCGGCAGCGGCAGTCAGTGCGAATTCAGCAGATATGCTGGACGACGACGATATGTTTGTGGACGCAGGCACATCGGAAGAAGAGACCGATGCATCGGAAGAAGAGACCGATGCTTCGGAGGAGGAGACCGACTCGTCTGTGAGCAGCACGGGCGCGAATTCAGCGGATATGCTGGACGACGATGATATGTTCGTGGACGCGGGCACGTCGGAAGAAGAGACTGATGCGTCAGAAGAGGAGACCGATTCGTCAGAGGACGGGGCGGCCGCAGATACGGATGCCGCCGAGTCGGAATCAGAGTCGGAAGCCGCTGCCAGCGCGACGGTCTCCGGTACCTGCGGGGCGAATACTTCCAACCTGACCTGGACACTGGAGGATGGAGTCCTGACGATCAGCGGCACGGGCGATATGGCGACCTATGCGGTAAATACGACCTCCGTAACGGATTCGACGACGAATCCGCCCTGGTTTAGCTACAACGATACGATTACGACTGTGGTGATTGAAAGCGGAGTGACTTCGATTGGCGCGTATGCTTTTATGCATTGCACGGCACTGACCTCGATTTCGATCCCAAATACGGTGACTTCAATTGGCACGCGGGCGTTTTATGAGTGCACCGCGCTGACTTCCATTACGATTCCGGACAGCGTGACCACCATCAGCTCCTATGCGTTTCTGTACTGCAGCAGCCTGAAATCTGTCACATTGTCGAGCAATCTGACCGCGATCACCATGTGCATGTTTGCCGGCTGCAGCAGCCTGACTTCGATTACGATTCCGGACAAGGTGACGTCCATCGCCATGAGCGCGTTTGCGGACTGCAGTCTGACTTCCATTACGATCCCGGCCAGTGTGACGACGATTAGTGAGTGGGCGCTCTCGGACTGCTATACGCTGACTGCCATTACAGTGGCTTCCGGCAATACCGCTTATTCATCCAAAGACGGTGTTTTATTTAATAAGGCTCAGACAGAGCTGATTCTGTATCCGATGGCAAAGACTGGAACCTCTTACACCATTCCGACCGGTGTGACGACCATAGCGGACGGTGCGTTCTGCAGCTGTCTGTTTACTTCTGTTACGATACCGGATACCGTGACCACGATCGGAGAATATGCCTTTGACAGCTGTACGGTGCTGACCAGTGTTACGATCCCGGACAGTGTGACTTCTTTGGGAACCTGTGCGTTTTATGGCTGCACCAGTCTGAAAACTGCCGTGATTGGCAGCGGGGTGACGTCGATCGAAACCTATGCGTTTGAACATTGTACGGCGCTGACCAGCGTGACAATTCCCGCAGGTGTGACGTCAATTGGGGAGTGGGCATTTTATAAATGCTCCAGTCTTGCCACGGTATATTACCAGGGCACAAAGACGGCCTGGGCCTCGGTCAGTGTGGACTCCTACAATGACCCGCTCTCTTCGGCGACGGTTTATTACGGGCTTTCCGCATGCACGATTACGCTTTCCCAGAGCAGCTATACGTACGATGGCAACGCGAAAAAGCCGACGGTTACGGTAAAGGACGGCAGCACGACTCTGACCGTCGGTACGGATTATACAGTATCGGGTTACAGCAACAATAAAAACCCGGGCACGGCGACGGTTACCCTGACCGGTAAGGGAGATTACACCGGCAGTACGGCGACGGTGAACTTTACAATTAATAAGATCAGCCAGAGCCTGACCGTGAGCACCTCGGCTTCTACCATTACGGCCGGCTCAAAAGCGACCATCACGGCAAGCGGAACCGGGACAATTACGTACAGCTCGAGCGATAAGACCATCGCCAAAGTCAGCAGCAAAGGCGTGGTGACCGGTAAAAAAGCAGGCACTGTGACGATTACGGTCACAGCGGCGGGAAACAGTACGGTAGCTGCTGCCAGCAAAACGGTAAAAATAAAAGTAAAGCTGGCCTCCTGCACGATATCCAGCCTGACCAATACCGCCAAAGGAATTACCGTGAAGTGGAAAAAAGTCACCGGCGCGGACGGCTATTATGTGAAACGCAAAACGGGCAGCGGCAGCTATAAGGTAATTGCGACGATTACGAGCGGCTCTACGCTGAAGTATTCAGACACCAGTGTGAAAAGCAAATATGGGACGACTTATGTTTATAAGGTAGTCGCCTACAGCGGTACCTCGAGCGGTTCGGGTACAGCGAAAAAAACAGTTCGCCTGAAAAAACCAACAATTTCCGCTGTCACGAGCAGCGCTTCCGGCAGCGCAGCGGTGACCTGGGGCAAGGTGTCAAAGGGAACGGGCTACCAGATCCAGTATTCGACCAGTTCCTCCTTTAGCAGCAGCAAAACGGTATGGGTGAAGTCGCGGACGCAGGTGAGCCAGACGATTACCGGTCTGACAGGCGGAACGACATACTATGTGCGAATCCGCACGTATTATAAGAACAGTTCGGGGACAAAATACTACTCCGCCTGGAGCAGTGTAAGTTCCGTTCAGATCCAAAGATAAATAAAACCCCGCCACTGCATGATGGCGGGGTTTTTAAGAACTTTCCGCGCCGAATCTTGTCATATTGCCTTAAGTGTGATAAAATTCGCAGAGAGTACCGGAAGGAAGAGAAAAGCCGGGAACGGTAAGCGATGACGGTACGGAGCATTGCCCAAACAGATAGCCACAGGAGGATCCAAATGAGCAGAGTAAAAAGAGTTTATGTGGAAAAAAAGGATAGCTTTGCGGTGGCCGCAAAGGATCTCGCGCACGAGATCAGAAGTTATCTGGGTGTGAAAGGACTCAGTGGGGTCAGGGTTCTGATCCGCTATGATGTGGAAAATATTTCAGAGGATGTATATCAGAAAGCCTGCCGGACGGTGTTTTCAGAGCCGCCGGTGGATATGCTGTATGAGGAAGAATTTCCGCTTTCTGAAGGAGAGCGGGCGTTTGCCGTTGAGTATCTGCCGGGGCAGTTCGACCAGAGGGCGGACTCGGCACGGCAGTGCGTGCAGTTTTTGAATGAAGAAGAAGAGCCGATCATTCACTCCGCGACCGTGTATGTCGTATCAGGAGAGCTCTCAGACGCAGAGTTTGAGGCGATCCGGCATCACTGCATCAACCCGGTGGATTCCCGTGAGACCGGGTTTGAAAAGCCGGAGACCCTTGTGACACAGTTTGGAGAGCCGGCGGATATTGCCACATTTGAGGGCTTTACCGCGATGGAAGAGGCAGATCTGAAATCGCTTTATGATTCACTGAATCTGGCGATGACGTTCCGCGATTTCCAGCACATTCAGAAGTATTTTGCTTCCGAAGAGCACCGTGATCCGACAGTGACGGAGGTGCGGGTGCTGGATACGTACTGGTCAGATCATTGCCGTCACACTACCTTCTCGACAGAGTTGAAGGATGTGACCTTTGAAGACGGATATTACCGTGCGCCGATTGAGAAAACATATAAGCAGTATCTGGCAGACCGGAAAGAAGTATTTGGAGAAAGCCGCGCGAAGGAAAAATTCCCCTGCCTGATGGATCTGGCGACGCTGGCGGCGCGCAAGCTGAAAAAAGAGGGCAAGCTGGACGACCAGGAGGAATCCGACGAGATCAACGCCTGCAGCATCGTAGTGCCGGTAGAGATTGAGCGGCAGGCTGCGGAAGGAAAAGCGCCGGAGAAGACCACTGAGGAGTGGCTGGTGAACTTTAAAAATGAGACGCACAATCACCCGACGGAAATCGAGCCGTTCGGCGGCGCGGCGACGTGCCTGGGCGGCGCGATCCGCGACCCGCTGTCCGGGCGGACATACGTCTATCAGGCGATGCGTGTGACCGGCGCCGCGGATCCGACGGTGCCCGCTTCTGAGACGCTGAAGGGTAAGCTTCCGCAGAAAAAGCTGGTGCGTGAGGCAGCGCATGGCTACAGCTCTTACGGCAACCAGATCGGACTGGCGACCGGCTATGTAAAGGAAATATATCATCCGAATTATGTGGCAAAGCGCATGGAGATCGGCGCGGTGATGGCGGCGGCTCCGAGAAAGGCAGTCATTCGCGAAAATTCGGATCCGGGCGATATCATTATTTTGCTTGGCGGCCGCACCGGCCGCGATGGACTCGGCGGCGCGACCGGTTCCTCGAAGGTGCACACAGAGGCTTCGATCGAAGTCTGCGGCGCGGAGGTACAGAAGGGAAATGCACCA
>Ga0192279_1103_pt1 | contig 14010 bp, 9 predicted proteins | sample Koala_Koa24_L3_FD_131251 | JGI IMG/M metagenome (GOLD analysis project Ga0192279, IMG submission 131251) | Enriched cells from koala feces incubated with labeled cellulose particles, San Francisco Zoo, California, United States - Koala_Koa2-4_L3 ...
ACGTGCTACAATGGCGTAAACAAAGGGAAGCGAAGCCGCGAGGTGGAGCAAATCCCAAAAATAACGTCCCAGTTCGGACTGAAGTCTGCAACCCGACTTCACGAAGCTGGAATCGCTAGTAATCGCGAATCAGAATGTCGCGGTGAATACGTTCCCGGGTCTTGTACACACCGCCCGTCACACCATGGGAGTCGGTAACGCCCGAAGTCAGTGACCCAACCGAAAGGAGGGAGCTGCCGAAGGCGGGACTGGTAACTGGGGTGAAGTCGTAACAAGGTAGCCGTACGGGAACGTGCGGCTGGATCACCTCCTTTCTAAGGAAGAGAGTCAGAAGTAGAGGGTGTCTTACTGTTGAGCTATCGAGGGTTCAGGCGGAAAGCCTGGGGAAGAGATAGCAAAGAATTTCTGGTGGCGCTGCGCCTGGGGGTCACACCCGTTCCCATCCCGAACACGATGGTTAAGACCCAGGCGGCCGATGGTACTGCATTGGAGACGATGTGGGAGAGCAGGTGGCTGCCAGAATTCCAAAGAAAATAATATTGTTCGCTTTGACAGTGGATGATATTTATATAGAATACCGTACATCTTCGGTCGGCGGGATGATCACCGCGGCTGGCAGGGAACTGCAGCAAGGATGGGCGGGGCAGTCAGCATTGAGTGCTGTTCGAATAACTGGTTTTTACCAGTGATTTAAGACCAGAAAATCTTCCGGTTTTAAATGGCTGATAAAACATCAGCTCTATCGTACCTTGAAAACCGCATACAGAAAAAATATCCGATGAATTTCATTTTATGAGAAAGCCAGGATGAGAATCCTGTCAATAAGATTAAATTCATCACAAGACATCCGAGGATATGTTCAGGTTATTGAGAGATGGCCTGAATGTATAAATTGCAACAAATTCTTATTAATGAGCATTAATAAAGAAAGAACCAGCCGGAGCATACAACGCTATGTATGTGAAGGTTAAGCGAATAAGAGCGCAGGGTGGATGCCTTGGCACTAAGAGCCGATGAAAGACGTGATAAGCTGCGAAAAGCTTCGGGGAGGAGCAAATATCCATCGATCCGGAGATATCTGAATGGGGAAACCCGGCGGAGGAACCCTCCGTCACCCATACGCCAATCCATAACGTATGGGAGGGAACCCGGTGAACTGAAACATCTAAGTAGCCGGAGGAAGAGAAAGAAACATCGATTCCGTAAGTAGCGGCGAGCGAACGCGGAAGAGCCCAAACCGGGATGCGTGCATCCCGGGGTTCGGACCGCAGAATTGATTCTGCAACTGTAGGGGAACGGTTTTGGGAAAGCCGTCCAGAGAGGGTGAAAGACCCGTACCCGAAACGGAAGCAGACATGGCGGTATCCAGAGTACCACGAGACACGTGGAACCTTGTGGGAACAAGCGGGGACCACCCCGTAAGGCTAAATACTACTTAGTGACCGATAGCGCATAGTACTGTGAAGGAAAGGTGAAAAGGACCCCGGGAGGGGAGTGAAAGAGAACCTGAAACCCTGTGTTTACAAGCTGTGGGACATCTATAATTAAGATGGACCGCGTACTTTTTGTAGAACGGTCCGGCGAGTTGCGGACACTGGCGAGGTTAAGTATCAAAGATACGGAGCCGGAGGGAAATCAAGTCTTAATAGGGCGATAAGTCAGTGTATGCAGACCCGAAACCGGGTGATCTACCCATGTCCAGGTTGAAGCTGCCGTAAGAGGTAGTGGAGGACCGAACGCACATCTGTTGAAAAAGGTGGCGATGAGGTGTGGGTAGGGGAGAAATTCCAATCGAACCCGGAGATAGCTGGTTCTCCTCGAAATAGCTTTAGGGCTAGCCTCGTTTTAGTCTAATGGAGGTAGAGCACTGAATTTCCTAGGGGGCGTCAAAGCTTACCGAAGAATATCAAACTCCGAATGCCATATAGATGATGAACGGGAGTCAGACTGCACGAGATAAGTTGGGTGGTCAAAAGGGAAACAGCCCAGACCTCCAGCTAAGGCCCCAAAGTGCGTGTTAAGTGGGAAAGGATGTGGGATTTCAAAGACAACCAGGATGTTGGCTCAGAAGCAGCCTCACATTAAAAGAGTGCGTAATAGCTCACTGGTCGAGAGGTCCTGCGCCGAAAATTTCCGGGGCTAAAACACGCCGCCGAAGCTGAGGAATTGAGAAATCAATTGGTAGAGGAGCATTGTATACGTGAGGAAGCAGTACCGAAAGGAGCTGTGGAGTGTATGGAAGAGAGAATGCCGGAATGAGTAGCGAGAGGGAGGTGGGAATCCTCCCGGCCGAATATCCAAGGTTTCCAGAGTAAAGCTGATCTGCTCTGGGTAAGTCGGGGCCTAAGGCGAGGTCGAAAGACGTAGCCGATGGACAGCAGGTTGAGATTCCTGCACTACAGTGAGACAGAACTGTGGGGACGCATGTGGAGAGCACGGGCGCGGAATGGAAAGCCGCGTACAAGCGAGGTAGCCGTAAGGGAGGCAAATCCCCCTTGCAAAGCGAAGACGTGACGTGGACCGAACTATTAGTAGGGAAGCGTGTGAGCCATGTGCCAAGAAAAGCCGCTATTGTTCTGACTGTACCCGTACCGTAAACCGACACAGGTGGATGAGGAGAGAATCCTAAGGCCGACGGAAGAAGCATTGTTAAGGAACTCGGCAAAATGGCCCCGTAACTTCGGGAGAAGGGGCGCCAGGGAGATCTGGCCGCAGAGAATAGGCCCAAGCAACTGTTTAGCAAAAACACAGGTCTATGCAAAACCGCAAGGTGAAGTATATGGGCTGACGCCTGCCCGGTGCTGGAAGGTTAAGAGGAGAGCTTAGCGCAAGCGAAGGTTTGAATTCAAGCCCCAGTAAACGGCGGCCGTAACTATAACGGTCCTAAGGTAGCGAAATTCCTTGTCGGGTAAGTTCCGACCCGCACGAAAGGCGTAATGATTTGGGCGCTGTCTCGACAATGCATCCGGTGAAATTGAAGTACCAGTAAAGATGCTGGTTACCCGCGCCAGGACGGAAAGACCCCATGGAGCTTTACTCTAGCTTGGCACTGGGATTCGGTAATGCATGTACAGGATAGGTGGGAGGCAGTGAAGTCGTGACGCCAGTTGCGATGGAGCCAATGTTGGGATACCACCCTTGCGTTATTGGGTTTCTAACCCGCGGCCGTAAGCCGGCCGGGGGACAATGCCTGGTGGGGAGTTTGACTGGGGCGGTCGCCTCCGAAAGGGTATCGGAGGCGCCCAAAGGTTCCCTCAGAATGGTTGGAAACCATTCGAAGAGTGCAAAGGCAGAAGGGAGCTTGACTGTGACACCGACGGGTGGAACAGGTACGAAAGTAGGGCTTAGTGATCCGGTGGTATTAAGTGGGAATGCCATCGCTCAACGGATAAAAGCTACCCTGGGGATAACAGGCTTATCACTCCCAAGAGTTCACATCGACGGAGTGGTTTGGCACCTCGATGTCGGCTCATCGCATCCTGGGGCTGTAGCAGGTCCCAAGGGTTGGGCTGTTCGCCCATTAAAGCGGTACGCGAGCTGGGTTCAGAACGTCGTGAGACAGTTCGGTCCCTATCCGGCGCGGGCGTAGGATATTTGAGAGGAGCTGCCCTTAGTACGAGAGGACCGGGGTGGACTGGCCACTGGTGTACCGGTTGTTCCGCCAGGAGCACGGCCGGGTAGCCAAGCCAGGCAGGGATAAACGCTGAAGGCATCTAAGCGTGAAGCCCCCCTCAAGATGAGATATCCTAAGACCCCTTGGAGAATACGAGGTAGATAGGGCAGGGGTGGAAGTGCAGTAATGCACGGAGCTGACTGCTACTAATAGGTCGCAAGCTTATCCTATGTTCCGATTTTCGAAGAAAGTCGAGAACTTAAGAATATCATGGTTTACAAGGTAAACAGGTGATAAAAGAACGGTTGGGGAATTGATTGTAATGGTTCGGATGATATAAAATTCTGTGTGTGGTTTTGAAGGTACGATGAAATAAGGCCCAGTGGCTCAGTTGGTTAGAGCGCCGCCCTGTCACGGCGGAGGTCGTGAGTTCGAGTCTCATCTGGGTCGTTTCTTTAATATATGGGGTCTTAGCTCAGCTGGGAGAGCATCTGCCTTACAAGCAGAGGGTCATAGGTTCGAGCCCTATAGGCCCCAGTTAAAGAAATTCTCGTGCCGATGTGGCTCAATTGGCAGAGCAGCTGATTTGTAATCAGCAGGTTATCGGTTCGAGTCCGATCATCGGCTTTTGAATCAAATAAATATATGGGTGGGTTCCCGAGCGGCCAAAGGGGGCAGACTGTAAATCTGTTGTCGACGACTTCGAAGGTTCGAATCCTTCCCCACCCAGTTGTCAATTATATTGGCATCATAATTTTATATCGCGGGGTGGAGCAGTCCGGAAGCTCGTCGGGCTCATAACCCGAAGGTCGCAGGTTCAAATCCTGCTCCCGCAACTTGGCAGGATCAAGGGGATTCTGCCGTAAATGTGCCCAGATAGCTCAGTTGGTAGAGCAGAGGACTGAAAATCCTCGTGTCGCTGGTTCGATTCCGGCTCTGGGCATGCTGTTTATTCTCCGGAGGATTTCTTTCTGAGATAACAACAGATGGGATATTAGCTCAGGTGGTAGAGCACTTGACTTTTAATCAAGTTGTCCGGGGTTCGAATCCCCGATGTCTCATGAGGTACTTCAAAAATTCGAATAGAATATTTTTGTTGGAACTGGAACGTCTCTTTTTGAGGCGTTTTTTTTGTACAATAGGAATGTTCTTGTACTCCCTTGTAAAAGATAAGCTATGCGCACAGATGTGTCTGGAAAATAATTTTGATGATAAGGAAATGTGATAGTTGACATTTTATATACCGAACGGTATAATTGGAAAGAAAGCGGCGAAATGGAGACAATATGGAAAAGACGGATATTGTAGTGAATATGGAAAACATGGATAACCGAAGCCGGCTTTTGCAGTGCGCAAATGAATTGTTTTATGAAAAAGGATATGACGCGGTCGGCGTGCAGGAGATCGTAGTTCAGGCAGGCTTGACGAAGCCCACTCTTTATTATTATTTTGGCAGTAAAAAGGGGTTGCTCGAAGCACTGGTTGCGGATCGTTTTGCGCGTCTTCGTGGGATGTATCAGGAGCTGAGTAGGCGTGAGAATATGCGTATAGAGGAAGCGCTGAACTGGCTGGCTGATATTTTTTGCGGATTTTTTGAGCAGGATCGGCACTTTTACATGTTGATGATGGCTTTGTTTTATTCGGCAAGAGGAAATGAGGCTTATCAGACAATCCAGCCATATATGGTAGAGTTTTATGATATGGTAGTGCGGGTGTTTGACCGTGCGGCGGATCAGCTGGGAAATATGTACGGGCGACAGCGGCAGTTTGCGATTGGTTTTGTGGGGACGATCAGTTCTTATTTTCTGCTTCATTACGAACATGACCCTGGAGAATGCGAGCGGGTGGACAGACAGCAAATTTCATCACTGGTAAGACAGTTTATGTATGGAATTTTCTCCTGATGGCAGTATGAATGATGACGGAAGATGCCTCGCGATGTCAGGACATCAGCCGAAGACAAAAGCAAACGTAAAAGAAGAATGTATGAATGATGTCGGAAGATGCTTTGCGATATCGGGCGCCGGATATAGCAGCGATATCAGCAGAGGATTATACAGTTTATGAGAAAATATTTTACGGAGGAACAGTAATATGTCAGTCTGGTATGACAACACAGTTTTTTATCACATGTATCCGCTCGGAATGAGCGGCGCACCATTTGAGAATAGAGAAGAACAGGTGGTTCACCGTTTTTCAGAATTGGAAAAATGGCTTCCACATATTCGGAATCTGGAATGTGGAGCGATTTACATCGGGCCACTGTTTGAGTCGACAACGTACGGGTATGACACGCGCGATTATAGGCTGGTGGACCGCAGATTGGGTGATAATGAGGATTTTAAACGTTTTGTAAGGAATGCTCATCAGCTTGGGCTGAAGGTGGTAGTGGATGGTGTGTTCAACCATACGGGGCGCGAGTTTTTTGCGTTTCAGGATATTCAGAGAAACCGGGAAGGTTCGCGGTATTGCGGCTGGTATAAGGGGATTAATTTCTGGGGAAATAATCCGTATAATGATGGTTTTGGATATGAGGCATGGAGGAATTGTTTTGAGCTGGTGAATCTGAATTTGCAAAACAGGGAAGTAAAAGATTATCTGTTTGATGTGATACGTTTCTGGATTCATGAATTTGATATTGATGGGATTCGGCTGGACTGTGCGGATTGTCTGGACTTTGATTTTATGCGGGAAATGCGATGGATGACAGGGAATGAGAAGCAGGATTTCTGGCTGATGGGTGAAGTAATTCACGGAGATTATTCACGATGGGTAAATCAGGAAATGCTGCATTCTGTGACAAATTATGAGCTGCATAAGGGACTGTACTCGGGACACAACGATCACAATTATTTCGAGATTGCCCATACGATCCGGCGCTTGTTTGACGGGAATGGTGGATTGTGTCGCGGCAAGATTTTGTATTCGTTTGTCGACAATCATGATGTGGATCGGATCATTTCGAAGCTGAACGATAAACGTCATATAAAATCGGTATATACATTGCTGTATACATTGCCTGGGCTGCCTTCGATTTACTATGGTTCGGAGTGGGGCGTGGAGGGACGTAAATCTAATGGCGGTGATCCGGCGCTGCGCCCTTGCCTGAATCTGGAGGAAATGGAAAAGAACCCGCCGGTGCCGGGGCTGGAAGCGTATGTGACATTTCTCGGAAAATGTCGCAGAGAACATCCGGTGGTCGGTGAGGGGATATATCGGGAACTGATGCTGACTACGAGACAGTATACGTTTGCGCGGATTGGTCAGAATGAGACGGCAGTTGTAATGGTAAATAATGATGAAAATCCGGCAATTCATTCCGTTCCGCTGCCGTGTGCGGCAAATCGAATTACAGAGCTGGCATCCGGTGAGACTTTCTATGCGGAGAATGGGAGGCTGACCGCTGAAGTTGGGCCGGGAGAGGGACGGATCTTTATCCTGGAAGTATGAAATTATGGTTGCTGGTCAAAGCCGGACTGCATACCTGCTATGGGTTGTCGGTATAGGTCACACCTGCAGAGAAAAAATAAGGGAAATTGGTCAGAGCGCGGCCTGTAACAGCGACCAGTAACATGAACGATAATATTGCATAGAAGCAGTTGCGGGATTCGCAAATTAAGTGTATATTAATTATAATTCAATGGTTCGAAAAATGGTTTTTTATTGTTAATAACTGAAAATATTATAACAGTGAAGGTGTTGGACAGTTACGAAAAGGGTAATATGGAAACGCCCCGTTATGACCGGACGCGCAGGCGGCGATGGATATAACGTGGGGAGCGGGCAGGCAGTGTCTAATAAAATTAAGGAGAAGTACGGTTATGGCAGAGAAAGGAAAGAATTCAGCGACGGGGTTGCAAAAAAAGTCTGGTTCGGAGAAGGCAGCGTTTATTACGGAGCTTGATCAGTATCTGTTTGGACAGGGGGCACATTATGATATTTATAAGAAGCTCGGCGCGCACCCGATGACCTGGCAGGGGAAGGAAGGAACTTATTTTGCGGTGTGGGCTCCGCATGCGCAGCAGGTGCAGCTAATAGGTTCTTTTAATGACTGGGATGAATACAGTCATCCGATGGAGCGGCTGGAGCCACTGGGAATTTATGCTTTGTTCGTGCCGGGCGTGGCTGCCGGAGAGCTGTATAAGTATCTGATTGTGACGCCGGATGGCCGGAAGCTGTATAAGGCGGATCCGTTTGCAAATTATGCGGAGTATCGGCCGGGCACCGCGTCGCGGGTTGTGGATTTGAACAGAATCACATGGTCAGATACGGTGTGGCAGGAAAGCAAAAAGAAATTTGAGCAGGATAAGAGTCCGATCGCGATTTATGAGGTGCATCCGGGCAGCTGGAAGCGCCATCCGCATGGTGAAGATGAGAGCGGGTATTATAATTATCGCGAGCTCGCGCAGGAGCTCACTGCTTATGTGAAAGATATGGGTTATACACACGTAGAGCTGATGGGGATTGCGGAGCATCCGTTTGATGGTTCCTGGGGCTATCAGGTGACTGGTTATTTTGCGCCGACGTCTCGCTATGGGACGCCGGAGGATTTTGCCTATTTTGTGAATTATCTGCATAAGAATAAGATTGGTGTGATTCTGGACTGGGTACCGGCGCATTTTCCACGCGATGCACAGGGACTTGCAGAATTTGATGGCACCTGCCTTTACGAATATGCGGATACGCGTAAGGGAGAGCACCCGGATTGGGGTACGAAAGTATTTGATTATAGCAAATATGAGGTAAAGAATTTCCTGATTGCGAGTGCGATTTACTGGATTGAGCAGTTCCATGTAGATGGGCTTCGTGTAGATGCGGTGGCTTCTATGCTGTATCTGGATTACGGCAGACGAGATGGTCAATGGGTAGCGAATAAGTATGGCGGGAATCAGAACCTGGAGGCGATTGAGTTTTTCAAACATCTGAACAGTGTGTTGGTTGGAAGATATCCGGGCTTTATGATGATCGCGGAAGAATCGACGGCCTGGCCAAAGGTGACCGGGCGGCCTGAGGATGACGGCCTTGGATTTACGATGAAGTGGAATATGGGCTGGATGCATGATTTCCTGGAGTACATGAAGCTTGATCCTTATTTCCGCCAGTACAACCACAACAAAATGACGTTTGCGATGACCTATGCATATTCGGAGAAATATATTCTGGCACTTTCGCATGACGAGGTGGTTCACCTGAAGTGTTCGATGGTGAACAAAATGCCCGGGCTGTATGACGACAAATTTGAGAATTTAAAGTGTGGTTATTCCTTTATGATCGGCCATCCGGGCAAGAAGCTTCTTTTCATGGGACAGGATTTCGGGCAGCTCAGAGAGTGGAGCGAAGAGCGTGAACTGGATTGGTTCCTGCTTTCGGAACCGCGTCATCAGCAGATGCAGAATTATTTTCGAGCGCTTTTGAAGCTGTATCGTAAAAATGCCTGCTTGTATGAGCTGGACTGTGAGCCGGCTGGTTTTGAGTGGATCAATCCGGACGACAATTTCCGCAGTATTTTCAGCTTTGTGCGTCACTCGGCGAACGGGAAGAATAATCTGCTTTTTGTTATTAACTTTACACCAGTCGATCGTCCGGATTACCGGGTCGGGGTTATGCGGAGAAAGCAGTACCGCCTGGTGCTGGATAGTAACGCGGCAGAATTTGGCGGCACAGGGAAAGAGCAGCCGGAGGTTTATAAGGCTGTGAAGCAGGAGTGTGACGGAAAGCCATTTTCCTTTGCGTATGACCTGCCGAGATACGGGGTGGCTATTTTTAAATTTTAAAAAACCGGTTAGAACAGCATCGAAATGAAAAGGTGCTGTGTGCCAGTGGCACGCGTTTAGCACCGACCGAAGCAAAGCTGAGACAGCCTGTGCAGATGAATCTGCGAAAGGCTGTCTTTTTACTGCTTTTTTTCTTGTCAAAAAGCGGAAAATAGTTTATTATGACAGAAGAATAAAAAGGTTTTCAGTTACTGTGTAGCTATTGACGCTAAGTACATTATACAAGGATGGGTAATTATGATATCAAGCCAGATTTTACAGAATACGATTGAGGAGCTGCACTCGATTACGCATGTGGATTTTTTGATTACAGATACAGAAGGAAATGAGGTTGTCTCGACGATGGACGCAGAGACCGTGAGGCCGGAGGCGGTAAAGCAATTCGTGAATTCTCCTGCGGACAGCCAGGTGGTGCAGAGCGCTCATTTTTTCAAGGTGTTTGATGATAAGAAGCTGGAGTATATTCTGATAGCGAGCGGGAAGACAGAGGATGCTTACATGATGGGGCGGGTAGCGGTCAGCCATGTGCAGAATCTGATTGTGGCTTACCGGGAGCGCTATGACCGGAATAATTTTATTCAGAACCTGCTGTTGGATAATATGCTGATGGTGGATGTATATAACCGGGCGAAGAAGCTGCACATCGATGCAGAGGCACGCAGAATTGTTTACCTGATTGAGACGAAGTATGAGAAGGACAGTACAGCGAAAGAGATCGTGAAAGGGCTGTTTGGGAATCAGGCAAAGGATTTTGTCACAGAAGTCGATGAGAAGAGCATTATTCTGGTGCAGGAGCTTGATGAGAAGGATACGTATGAGGATGTGGAACGCACGGCGAAGATGCTGCGTGATATGCTGAATACGGAGGCGATGTCGAATGTAAAGATCGCTTATGGCACGATTGTGAAAGAAATTCGTCAGGTGTCCCGTTCTTATAAAGAAGCGAAGATGGCGCTGGATGTCGGTAAGATCTTCTATGAGGAGAAACAGATTGTCGCGTACAATACGCTGGGCATTGGGCGGCTGATCTACCAGCTTCCGATTCCGCTCTGCCAGATGTTTATGAAAGAGGTATTTGGCGAGGAGACGCCGGACACATTTGATGAGGAGATTATCACGACAATCAATAAGTTCTTTGAGAACAGTCTGAATGTCTCTGAGACGGCGCGGCAGCTGTATATCCATCGGAATACGCTGGTATATCGTCTGGAAAAGCTGGAGAAGAGTACAGGACTTGACATTCGAGTATTCGACGACGCGTTGACCTTCAAGATTGCGATGATGGTTGTAAGCTACATGAAATATATGGAGCGGGAATCCTGAGCGCGCATTTTTCTATCGTAATTTGTCATTATTCTACAAAAATCGGGGAGTCGCATCCCCGGTTTTTTTGTGCGCTCCTCACAAAAGTTCAAAAAATCAACTTATCATATTTACAAATTCTAAAAATGTGGTATAATCGCATTACATCACTTCAAAAAGCTGATTTATACATCATATTATTAAACCTAAATATTGAGAAACATCAAGATAAGTCAATCAAATTACAAAAGATAAAATAAGAAACCAACAAAGCAAAACAAATTATACTAATAAAAGAAAATGGCGAAAACAAGGAACCTGTTGATACAAAAGAAAAGGATTGAAGTAAAAACTATCATACAGGGAATTACAAGGATTGCAGGGAAAGGAGGCGGATTTTATTTACAGGGAAATTCAGATGCTTTCGCTTACGGGCATCGCGATGACGGCGGTACTCTGTGATTTATGGACGGAGCGAATTCCAAATGCTGTGATTTCGGTCGGTCTGGCGATGGGGATGGTTTACCAGCTGTATGCGGAGGGAATCGCAGGCTTTCTTCTGTTTTTGGGTGGTGTGATGTTGCCGGTTTTGCTGTTCGGAATATTATATTTCTTCCGGATGATGGGTGCGGGTGATATCAAGCTTCTGTGCGTAGCAGGAGGATTTTTAGGGCCGACAGGAGCGTTTTCCTGTATCGTGCGCTCTGTATTTGCTGCAGCGGTAATTTCGGCGGTGATTCTGTACCAGAATCGGACACTGGAAGGTCGATTGAGGTATTTTTGGAACTACGTTATGGATTACTCGGCGACCAGACAGTGGAAACCATATATGGACGGAGTTGATGAAAAAGCAAAATTTTGTTTTTCCGTGCCGGTGCTGATTGGGATTTTGAGTAGCCTGTGGTAAACGATGCTGGCATAGTCCGTAGTAACCTCTCTTATATCGCTTGAATCATTGTATGAAAGGCTGGGAAATGGATGAGGGATCGTATGAATTGTAAAACTGAGAAAATAAGAAATAACCGTATGAATGGAAAACAGGGAGGGCTGTATGAAAAAAAGCATATTTGCGGTTTGTGATCTGGAGGCTTCGTATGCATGCAATCTTACGGAGTATTTAAATGAGCGGAAGACGACGCCGTTTGAGGTGCAGGCGTTTACGAATGTGGAAAGTCTGGAGAAGTTCGCCAAAGAGAATGAGATTGAGATTCTGTTGATTTCAACGAGGGCTATGTGCAATGAGATACGGGATTTGCCAATCAACCGCACGATTATTCTGTCGGAGGGGGAGCAGATTTCGGATCTGGGGTATCCGCTGGTCTACAAGTATCAGTCTTCGGACGATATTCTTTCAGAAGTGATGGAATATTATGTGCAGGATCATCCGCAGCCGCATATTCTTTCACTTGGCGCCAGAAAGACGAAGCTTTATGGTGTGTATTCGCCGATTGGGCGCACCCGAAAGACGTCGTTTGCGCTGGCACTGGGGGAAATCCTGGCGGAGACGAAAAAGGTGCTTTATCTGAATTTTGAAGAATATTCAGGATTTGAAGAACTGTTCCAGGTGAAATATCGAATGGATATCTCCGATTTGATCTATTTTTCCAGGCAGAGAGAGGGCGGTTTAGTTTACAAAATCAATTCTGTGATTCAGACATTCCATGAACTGGAGTATATTCCCCCGGCTCTGTCGCCGGCGGATGTGCGCGATGTGTCCGGTAAGGAATGGCTTGCGTTTCTGAAGGAAGTGATGGATTTTCGGGAATATGATGTGATTATTCTGGATCTGAGTGAGCAGGTGGATGATTTATTTCGTATTTTGAAAGAATGTGACCAGATTTATATGCCGGTGCAGGACGATATGATTTCCCAGGCAAAAATGAAGCAGTATGAACATCTTTTGCATATGCTGGATCTGGAAGAGGTACAGGAAAAAACGTTTTGTATTCATCCGCCGGTACAGCCGCTTCAGCGGGATGGAGGAGACCTGACGCAGCAGCTGGTGTGGGGAGAGATGGGCAATTTTGTCCGCAGGATGCTATGGGAAAATGAGAGTGAGAATGGATGAAAAGAATAATGCAAAGAAAGACTTTATAAACGGAGGAGGAAGCATGGACGAGCAAAGATTTTCGAGGATGCGAAAAAAACTCCTGGATAACCTGGAAGGGACGCGAGAGCTTCAGGATGAGGAGATTTATCAGAATATTGATGATCTGATCCTGGAATCCGGGATGGAGTATTACATACGGCTTGGGGAACGGATTAACCTGCGGCAGGAGCTTTTCAACTCGGTGCGGAAGCTGGATATTCTGCAGGAGCTGATTGACGATGATACGGTCACGGAAATTATGGTAAATGGGACAGAGGGTATTTATGTAGAGCGGGGTGGGCGGCTGACGCGCTGGGAAAAGCGATTTAGTACGAGAGAGCGGCTGGAGGATATTGCGCAGCAGATTGTCGGTAAGTGTAACAGGATGGTGAATGAGTCGACGCCGATCGTAGATGCGAGACTGGATAATGGAGCCAGAGTGAATATCGTTATGCCGCCCGTGGCGCTGAATGGACCGGTGATTACGATTCGGCGGTTTCCAGACAAACCGATTCTGATGGATCAGCTGGTTCGGTGGGAGACGGTTACACAGGAGGCAGTGGAATTTTTGAAAACTATGGTCTGTGCTGGTTACAATATCTTTATATCAGGCGGGACAGGCTCTGGCAAAACCACTTTTATGAATGCTCTGTCGAATTACATTCCGAAGGATGAGCGGATTATCACCATTGAGGATAATGCTGAGCTGCAGCTTCAGGGCGTGGAAAATCTGGTGCGCATGGAGGCGCGGAATGCGAATGCGGAGGGGGAGAAGCAGGTGACGATCCGGGATTTGCTGAAAAGCAGTCTGCGTATGCGTCCGGACAGGATTCTCGTGGGAGAAATTCGTGGGAGTGAGGCAATTGATCTTCTGCAGGCGCTCAATACCGGACATGACGGCTCGATCAGTACAGGCCATGCCAACAGCCCGCAGGATATGCTTTCGAGAATCGAGACAATGGTGCTGATGGGGATGGAAATTCCGCTGTCGGCGGTGCGCCGACAGATTGCGTCTGGAATTGATCTGATTGTGCATGTCGGGAGGATGCGCGATCGGACAAGAAAGGTGCTGCAGATTATAGAAATATTGGGTTATGACAGTGAGAAGGATGAAATTCTGACTCAGCCACTGTATGAGTTTGAGGAGGAGGGAGCGGAGGTATGCGAGCGAATAGCAGGCAGACTGCAGAAAAGAGGAGATCTGCAAAATCGGCAGAAGCTGGAACGGGCAG
>Ga0192279_1106_pt1 | contig 13662 bp, 9 predicted proteins | sample Koala_Koa24_L3_FD_131251 | JGI IMG/M metagenome (GOLD analysis project Ga0192279, IMG submission 131251) | Enriched cells from koala feces incubated with labeled cellulose particles, San Francisco Zoo, California, United States - Koala_Koa2-4_L3 ...
GATCCCATTTCTGATGGCCTCGATCATCGACGATGGCGTAAATGCGGGAGATATCAACCACATTTACAAAATCGGCGGCCTGATGATCGTCTGTGCGCTGATTGGCCTGTGCGGCGGTATGCTCGGCGGCCGGTTCGGTGCGAAAGCGTCCGCAGGCCTGGCGAAGAATCTGCGTGCCGCGATGTTTGAGCACATTCAGACTTTTTCCTTTGCCAACATTGACAAATTCAGTTCTGCCGGGCTGGTGACCCGTCTGACTACGGATGTGACCAACATCCAGAATGCCTATCAGATGATTTTAAAAATGCTGATGCGCGCACCAGCCAGTATTATCTGCGCCCTGGTCATGGCCTTTATGATCAACGCCAGGCTGGCCTCAATCTATCTGGTCGCAGCGCTGCTGCTTGGCGTAGTGCTGGTTTTCCTGGTACGTCACGCCACCCAATATTTCCAGCAGGTCTTTCCAAAGTACGATGACCTGAATGCCTCCATCGAGGAGAACGTTTCTGCAATCCGCGTGGTGAAAGCCTATGTGCGCGAGGACCATGAGACGAAAAAGCTGAACCGGGCCAGCGAAAATATTTATAAGCTTTTTGTTAAAGCAGAACATAACGTCATCATCAACGGCCCGTTGATGCAGTTTACTGTGTACTGCTGCATTATCCTCATCAGCTGGACCGGCGCGAAAATGATTGTTTCAGATTCTCTGACAACCGGCGAACTGATGAGTCTTCTGACCTACTGCATGAATATCCTCTCCAGCCTGATGATGCTCTCCATGATCTTTGTCATGGTATCCATGAGTGTGGCGAGCGTGCAGCGTGTCTGTGAAGTCCTTGATGAGACGCCGGATCTGGCGAATCCTGACCAGCCGATCATGGAAGTGCCGGACGGCAGCATCCGTTTTGAGAATGTAGACTTTTCTTATCATAAGAATACAAAGGAATACGTCCTCTCCGATATCAATCTCGACATCCGGGCTGGCGAAACCATCGGCATCATGGGCGGCACCGGAAGCTCCAAGACCAGTCTGGTCAACCTGATCAGCCGCCTTTACGATGTATCAGACGGCTCCGTGAAGGTCGGCGGAAATGACGTCCGGAAGTATGACATGGAGGTGCTGCGCAACCAGGTATCCGTGGTACTTCAGAACAATGTCCTTTTCTCCGGTACCATCTACGACAATCTGCGCTGGGGCAATAAAGATGCCACCGATGAGGAATGCCAGGAGGCCTGCCGCCTTGCCTGCGCAGACGATTTCATCCGCGCATTCCCGGACGGGTACAACACCTACATCGAGCAGGGCGGCACGAATGTATCCGGCGGACAGAAGCAGCGCCTGTGCATTGCCCGCGCCCTTTTGAAAAATCCGAAGATCCTGATTCTTGACGACAGTACCAGCGCCGTGGATACGGCGACAGACGCAAGGATTCGCCGCGCATTCCGGGAAGATATCCCGAATACGACAAAGCTGATCATCGCGCAGCGCGTTTCCAGTGTACAGGACGCAGACCGCATCATCGTCATGGACGAGAGACGGATCAATGGCTTTGGAACCCACGAGGAGCTGCTTGCTTCGAATGAGATTTACCGTGAAGTATACGAGTCTCAGACGAGCGGCGGCGGTGATTTTGATGAAAAGGCAGGTGAGTGATTATGCCAGGACCAGGCTCGAGACCACCCCGCGGAGCAAAACCGCAGGTGCAGAATCCCGGAAAGCTGCTTGCCAGACTGATGGCATACATCTTCCGCGATTATAAATTTCACTGTATCATCGTCTTCATACTGATCTGCTGCAGCGTGCTGGCGAATGTACAGGGAACGCTTTTTACCAAAAATCTGATTGACGACTACATCACGCCGTTTCTGCTGACGGACAATCCGGACTTCGGCCCGCTCGCCCGCGCGATCGGCCGGGTAGCCTGTTTTTACGCACTCGGCGTCGTATCGTCCTATATGTATAACCGCATTATGGTACAGGTAACGCAGGGTACGCTGAAAAATCTGCGTGACGACCTGTTCTCTCACATGGAGACACTGCCAATCAAGTATTTTGACACGCACGCACACGGCGATATCATGTCGGTTTACACGAACGATATCGATACCCTGCGCCAGATGATCAGCCAGAGTATCCCGCAGGTCATCAATGCCGCTTTTACAGTTGTCAGCGTCTTTATCAGCATGCTCATCCTGAGCATACCGCTGACCATTGTGACACTGATTATGGTCGGCGTCATGCTGTTCTGCACGGGTAAGGCGACTGGCTTAAGCGGAAAATACTTCCGCGACCAGCAGACCAATCTGGGCAAAGTAAACGGCTACATTGAAGAAATGATGAAAGGCCAGAAGGTGGTCAAGGTCTTCTGCCACGAAGAGGAAAGCATCAAAGAATTCACCGAGCTGAACGATGCGCTCTGCCTGAGCGCAGACCGCGCGAACACCTACTCCAGCTTCCTCGGCCCGATCAACGCGCAGCTTGGAAACGTCAGCTACGTCATCTGCGCCATTGTCGGCGGCATCCTTGCCCTGAATGGCATCGGCGGACTCACGCTCGGCGGACTCGCCAGCTTCCTGACGTTCAACAAGAGCTTCAGTATGCCGATCAACCAGGTCAGCCAGCAGTTCAACGCCATCATCATGGCGATGGCCGGCGCGGACCGTATCTTCCGGCTCATGGATGAAAAACCGGAAACCGATGACGGCTATGTAACACTGGTTCACGCAAAAGAAGTAAATGGTGTTTTAACCGAATCCGATGCCCGCACCGGACGCTGGGCGTGGAAACACACGCATCAGGCGGACGGTTCCGTAGACTACAAAGAACTGAAAGGCGACGTGGTCTTTGACGGCGTAGACTTTGGCTACACGGATGATAAGATCGTCCTCCACAACATCAAGCTCTACGCAACGCCGGGGCAGAAGATCGCTTTCGTCGGCTCCACCGGTGCCGGTAAGACGACGATCACTAACCTGATCAACCGTTTCTATGATATCCAGGACGGCAAGATCCGCTACGACGGCATCAACGTCAACAAGATCAAAAAAGCCGACCTGCGCCGCTCGCTCGGCATCGTGCTGCAGGATACACACCTGTTCACCGGCACAGTCAAAGAAAACATCCGCTTCGGCAAGCTGGACGCGACCGATGAAGAAGTTGTGGCAGCAGCGAAGCTGGCGAACGCCGATGGTTTTATCCGCCGGCTGCCGCAGGGCTATGACACCATGCTCACCGGCGACGGCGCGAACCTAAGCCAGGGGCAGCGGCAGCTGCTTGCCATCGCCCGCGCGGCCATCGCAGACCCGCCGGTACTGATCCTCGATGAGGCGACGAGCTCCATTGATACCCGTACCGAGCGCATCGTACAGGAGGGCATGGATCACCTGATGGCAGGCCGCACGACCTTCGTCATCGCCCACCGTCTCTCCACAGTTCAGAACTCCGACTGCATCATGGTACTCGAGCAGGGCCGCATCATCGAGCGCGGCACGCACGACCAGCTCATCGAAGAAAAAGGGCGGTATTACCAGTTGTATACAGGGAACGCGATTGCGTCCTAAAAAAATCAATCCTCCGCAGTTATAATGCGGAGGATTCTTCTTTACAAGAGAAATTAAAATCTGTATAATTACATATAGTAATAACAAGGACACTTGAGGTGGTAGATTTCGTCCAGACCACACGCCGATGGTATGACAGGGGAAACCCGAGAGATGCAGGGGAAAATGGACGCCTGCCAAGTGTTCCTTGTTTATTATAATTCATATCACACCTGTTCTATCGTACTTTCCCCATCTCGCCGGTACTGCCGGACAGCTTTTCCCCCGCATCGCAGCGCGAAGCTCTACGTAGCATCCGCAAAGGATACAGGTTCCGGACAATAATTTATCGCAGTTTTTGCAAAGCGTCAGCCGCTCTTCATAGACATCATCCGGCACTTTATCATCCGGCGGCAAGTTCTTCACATAGGAAAATAGGTTTGTATACTGCGCCTGCTCCGCCATATCACGGAGCAGGCATTTTTTGCAGACCCGCTGCATAGGGTCACTCATTTCTTTCACTCATTTCTCAGTTATTTCGGGAACATCTTTACTTCACAGCCAGATGCACCACAGAGCACGCCGGGATCGTGAATTTCAATCCGTTTTCCGTGCGCTGCGCACCGTCAAACGCGGCCATCTTCACCGCTTCCGGCTCTTCAAAGGTATTCTTGTCCGCCATCGCACCGGTCAGAATCTCGCCGCAGATCTCAGCGACTTCTTTGCCAGTGATCTCTGTCTCCACCTCATACGCTTCATCCAGAGAAAGGTTTGTCACGGTGATATGTAATACTCCATCCCCGTCCACGGAAGCGGATTCAGTCAGGTTCGGTACGGAATATTCTGCTTCCAGCCCGATCGGCATCGCCTCGATGCTGCTTTCTACCAGCTGTGCGTCCTGGTGATCGCGGTACATCCGGAAGACATACCAGGTCGGCGTCTTCACCATCTGTGCGCCGTCTGTCAGGATCACGGACTGCAGCACGTTCACCATCTGCGCGATGTTCGCCATCTTCACGCGGTCACTGTGCTTGTTGAAAATATTTAAGGTCAGTCCAGCCACCAGCGCATCGCGCATGGTGTTCTGCTGATACAGGAAGCCCGGATTCGTGCCCGGCTCTACATCATACCAGGTGCCCCACTCATCAACCGTCAGGCTGACAATCTTTTCCGGGTCAAACTCATCCATGATCGCGCCGTGCTTCTGCACCAGCTCTTCCATATAATAAGCCTTGTTCAGAGTCTTATAATATTCTTTCTCATCAAAGATGGTCGCGCTGCCCTTATGCTGCCATTCATCGCCCGGAATGGTATAATAATGCAGCGATAAGCCATTCATAAAGCCATGCTGATTGTCATTATTGCGGCGGAAGCAGGTAGCGAGTACCTGGCGTGTCCACTCATAATCATCCACATTCGGTCCGCAGCAGATCTTATTAATCTTAGAATCGCTGTGATAATCACGGACATAGGTCTGATAGCGGCGATACTCGTTCGCGTAATGCTCCGGGTTCATATTGCCGCCGCAGCCCCAGCTCTCATTGCCAACGCCGAAATAATCCAGCTTCCAGGGCGCCTCATGGCCGTTCTTCGCGCGCAGATCCGCCATCGGCGACACACCTTCAAATGTGATGTATTCCACCCACTCCGACATCTCCTGTACGGTACCGCTTCCCACATTGCCATTCACATAGGTCTCGCAGCCGATCTGGCGGCAGAGTTCAAAAAACTCATGCGTACCAAAGCTGTTATCCTCTACCACGCCGCCCCAGTGCGTGTTGATCATCTTTTTCCGGTTTTCCTTCGGACCAATCCCGTCCTTCCAATGATACTCATCCGCAAAGCAGCCGCCCGGCCAGCGCAGCACCGGCACCCGGATCTCTTTGAGCGCTTCCACCACGTCCGTCCGCATTCCGTTCACATTCTCAATCGGGGAGTCCTCGCCGACATACAACCCCTCATAGATGCAGCGTCCCAGATGTTCGGAAAAATGTCCGTAAATCTCCTTGTTGATTTTGCTCTGAACCTGATCTGCATGAATCACCAATTTAGCCATTGTTTTCTGTCTCCTCCTCATAATGATCATTCATTACTATCCCTGTTTACATCACGAAAGGTCACACCCACTTAGCCGCTGTCGGTGTGACCAGTACGTTTATATCATCTATTCTGCAACAAATCAAGTCAAAATTATAGTAAACGACGTAAGTCGTTTTATTTTTTACGATTCTTTCACCAGCCGGATCACATTCCAGGATGCCTTATGCAGCATACTGGTCAATGTCCCATCTGCAAGAGTCGTCTGTTCATTTCTCTGTTTCGGAGCTACTTTCTCGTTTTCGAAAGAGTTTTCTGCTTTCAGATCCTCATTTTCCAGCACAATATGCTCTTCGAAACGATATCCCGCAAAGCTTCTGATATCCGTTGTAAGAACGACATCCTCCTCCAGATTCCGGTTGACAGCGAAGATCGTCAGCTCGCCTTTTTCTTCATTATAAACGCTCACTGATTCGATATCTGTCACCGCGCCATGCTCTTTTGTATCATGTGTCGGCACATCCATCACCGGCATCAGGGCAACCCCGCGTCCATATCTGGAAGCGTGCATAAACGGATAGAAAATGGTCTGGCGCCATGCCCCGCCGCCGTTCGGGTCAGTCATGATCGGCGCAATCACATTGATCAGCTGCGCCAGGCAGGCCACCTTCACACGGTCGCTGTGGCGCAGAAGCACAATCAGCATCAGGCCAACCAGCAGCGCATCCTCAAAGTTATAGATATCCTCCAATAATGGCGGAGCCACCTGCCACGGCGTTTCGTCCTTGAGCTTCTGATCCGCGTCATTGGAATGATACCATACATTCCACTCATCAAAGCTCAGATACATATCCTTCTTACTTCTCTTCTTTGCTTTTACATAGTCACAGGTCGCTACGATTTCTTTGATAAAATAATCCATATCGTCCGACTTCGCCAGGAAATCATTGGAATTATTCGAGCGATTGCCGTAATAAGTGTGCAGGGAAAGGTAATCTGCATATTCATAGGTATGGCTCAAAACCTGATCCTCCCAGATCGCATAAGTCGGCATCTGGCGGTTCGAGCTGCCGCATACCACAAATTCTACCGTCGGATCTATGATTTTCATGGCTTTCGCTGTTTCTTCCGCAAGTCTGCCATACTCATCCGCCGTCTTGTGTCCCAGCTGCCACGGGCCATCCATCTCATTACCCAGACACCAGGTCTTAAACCCGTACGGTTCTTTCTGTCCATGGCTGATGCGCAGGTCACTGTACTTTGTACCGCCCCGATGGTTGCAGTATTCCAGCAGATTGCAGGCGTCCGCAATCCCGCGGGTGCCAAGATTCAGAGCCATCATCACCTCTGAATTCGCCGCCTTTGCCCATTTGCTGAATTCATGAAGCCCTACCTCATTCGTTTCAAGGCTCTTCCAGGCCAGTTCCAGGCGATGCGGGCGCTCCGATACCGGACCCACACTGTCTTCCCAGTTAAAGCTGGATACAAAATTACCGCCCGGATAGCGGACAATCGGGACATTTAACTCCTTTACCAGATCAATCACATCCGTGCGAAATCCGTCCTCATTAGACAATGGATGTCCCGGCTGATAAATACCATCATAAACCGCACGCCCCAGGTGCTCAATAAAGGAACCATAAATCCGGTTGTCAATCTGAGAAATCTGAAAAGCCCGGTCGAGAATCATTCTTGCGTTTTTTGACATATTCTTTCCTCCTGGTTTCATAAAAATAGGATACATTTCAGCTGTTTTTGTAAACAAGTAACTATTTTAGTACCTCACAATAACCTGAATTGGCTGTATAAGAGCCGCGTCAGGCAAAAACTACTGGCGCGGCTCAAAAAGCACAGTCATAACTGTTCCGTGCCTTCACAGCCGCGAAGACTCATTCGAAATAGTTACACACGATCCCTATATGCGCCCTGCTCCATAAAGAGCGCTTTTTTCTGCACGATGCAGATTCAAAATACGGTATCAAACACTGCCGCATTCCTCGCATCATCCCTTTACAGCACCCGATGTCATTCCTTCTACCAGATACTGATTGAAAATCAGATAAACGATCAGAATCGGGATAATACCAAACATGGAACCCGCAATCAGCAGGTCATAGTTGTTACCATAAGGCGTCAGCAGCGTATTTAAACCAATCTGCAATGTGAACTTGCTGGTGTCACGATATACCAGCATCGGCCACAGCATGTTATTCCAGGAACCCATCGTGCACAGGATTGCCATGGAAGCAAATGCCGGCTTTGTAATCGGCATCATGATCTTCACACTGATACCATATTCCGTACAGCCATCCACACGAGCCGCGTCCAGCAGCTCCTTCGGCAAGCTGGTCATGTATTGTCGGAAGAAGAAGATCGTCGAGGCGGCACACAGGCCAGGCAGGATAACACCTGCATTTGTATTGATAATACCAAGGTTTGTAACCTCTGTGTACAACGGAAGCATCAGGATTTCAAACGGAACGCTCATGGTCGCGATAACCATGAAGAACAGGAAGCCCTGCAGCTTGAATTTGTACATTGTCAGACCATAGGCGATAAAGTAGCAGACCAACAGCGTCAGCACAACCGTTTCAATTGTCAGCACCAGAGAGTTTCTGTACCACATGAAGTACTTCTGGGAATCCGCGATAGCCGTGGAATCTGTAGTGTTCGGATTCAGGAACATCGTAAACAGGTACGAATAATTGTCCAGGCTCCACTCACTGAATTTGAGGTTCAGAGACATACCATTCTGGAAAATCTCGCGTGCCGGGCGGAAAGAAGCCGTCAGCCCAGCCAGCAGAGGGAATGCAATCAGGCAGCATATGATGGCAAACAGGCCTGTTGCCAGGAAAGTCCCCAGCTTGTGGTTACTCTCCATTGTCTTTTGTTTTGGAGCATTTGTGTTATTTGCCATGTCACTAATCCTCCCCCTTGTTCTTTCCAACCTTGATCGTACCGGTCGCAATCAGCTGCGCAATATTGATCGCCAATGCAATCAGCAGGAGTACCACGCCAACCGCACACGCATAGCCCATATCGTTCTTCTCAATACCTCTCTTGTACAGGTATCCTACAATCGTCAAACCAATGTTCTTCGGCGATGAGTTACCATTCCACAACATAAAGCTCTCAAGGAACATGGACAGACCTGCGTATACAGAGATCGTAATAACGTATACAATCGTCGGTTTCAGAAGCGGAAGTGTCAGATACCAGAATTTCTGAATGCCATTCGCGCCGTCAATATCGCCAGATTCATAAATACTGTTGTCGATGCTCTTCAGACCAGACACGAAGTAAAGCATATTTACACCCGTCCATCTCCACATACAGAGCAGAAGCAGCGCAACCCAGGCGGTTCCTTTTGATTTCAGCCAGGCAATACTGGACTGTCCGAACATCTGAAGCAGCTGGTTCATCTGTGAGTTGTCGCCCTCTGAAAACATCAGGCGGAACAACATACCGGAAATAACTACAGAAGTCAGCGCCGGAATGTAAAGAATCACCTTCCATACACCCTTTGCCTTTGTCAGGCGGCTCTCCATTAATACCGCGAGCAGCATTGGAATCGGAACCAGCAAAAGCAGTGTCAATACCATGTACTCGAAACTGTTCAATACAGCAACCCGGAAAAACTTATCCGACGCAAGCTTTACATAGTTCTTTACACCGATAAATGTATAACCGCTGAAGGACACCTCCTGAAAGCTCATAATAATACCTGTAATCAGCGGATACGCCCAGAAAATCAGCAGGCTTAGCACGAAAGGAAGCACGAAAACATACGGTGCCACTTTCTGGGAATACAGCAGTTTTTTCGCTTTATTCACTGTAATCATCCTTTCTTTTGAAACGGCAGAATCATAACCGAACGGAACGTGGCAGCATAAGCTGCTTCTTTTCTTTCGCGCCCATGTATAAAGAAAAGGCCCGGGAATGCGATTCCCGAGCCTCCCCTGATTTACTGCCATAATGGTAACGTTTCTATATCGTTACCTCTCCCTCAAAGCTGTCAGGCTGTATTACTGCTCCAGCTCGAAGTCAAGATAATCCTGCGCATCCTGAAGCGCATCCTCTACTGACCAGCCATCCTCAAGAACATAGTTCAGAGTTGTGGTGCAGAAGTAGTCGTTCAGTGTCGGCGACTTGCTCGTTGTATAGATGGTGCCGATCGCGTCATTGTCAGCCAGCTCCTGAAGTACGGAGTACGGCTCTACGCGGAAGAATGTATTGTATACATTGTCCGGATCAAATGCGAACTCTTCGTCATACCACAGCTCTGTGTTGCAAACGTCAAATCCAAGGTCGTTCCAGATATGTGCTTCGCCTTCTGCTGAGCACTTCGCCCATGCAAGCCACTCTGCTGCAAGCTCCGGATCCGCGCACTGGTTTGTAACAACAGTACCAGTTCCGCCGATACCTACGGAATTGATCTGACCTTCCTCGAATACCGGGATTGTCGTAATGTCATACTTGCCTTCCATCTCCGGCATATAGTTTACGAAACGGCTCATGTACCACATTGCCTTCGGGAAAGAAGCGATTTTGCCTTCCATAATGTTTGCGAAACCAGCCTCAAGATCTACATGACCGTCTGTAGAGATCATCGCGATCCCTTCATTCAGCCATTCCTGCTGCATGGTCAGCATCTTCGTAACAGACTCAATCTGTACATCTACATCGCCGCCGATACCGCCGGTCCAGTCCTCGCCATACTCAGCCATAGCAACCCATAGCCAGTCAACGCCGCCCGTATCTACAGATGTCAGATATACTTCTCCGCCGGAAGCTTCCTGCAACTGACGGCCAAGCTCGGTATACTCATCCCAGGTCGTTACGCTCTTATAATCCAAACCATACTGCTCAAAGATCTCTGCGTTCCAGTACATAACAGCCGCGCCTACGTGCGTCGGAACACCAATGCGGTTGCCGTCTGCATCTGAATAAACATCGAGACGTGCAGTAACAAGAGAATCCTCATACGGAGCAAGTGCGTCGTTCAGATGATACAGAGGGCTGTCAGAACCGCTGTAGTTCGGGAACTGGCCAATCTCGATATCGCAGATATCCGGAGCGCCGCTGCCTGCCTGCAGAGACATCATCAGCTTGTTGTGCATATCAGAATACGGATATGTACTGAATGTAATCTGAACCTGTCTGTCCGGATTCAGCTCATTCCACTCATTTACCATGTTTGCATAGAACTCATTGTGTACGTCAACGAATGACCACAGTTCAAAATGTGTTCCGTCATCCGGGCCTACGGTCGTGACAGCAGTCGCTTCATACTCTGTCTCTTCCTCTGCGAATGCAGGTGCGCCAAGAATACCGGAAAGAGCGATCGTAGCAGCTCCAGCCGCAGATCCACGCAGGAAATCTCTTCTGGATATTGTTTTCATTGTTATCTCCTCCTTCTTTGCACAGCAAGCTGTGCGTGCTGCCGGAACCTGGAAAATATACATTTTTCCCAAAAAGTACAGCGCCGGTCGCGTTCCTTCCTCTTTTTGGTGAATTTGCATATTTTTTTGATTTCGAGTTTGTTCGTAAGGTCATATTAACGCAAAATATCCCTCCCTGTCAAGCTTTATCTTTGATTTTTATTTAGAATTTTAGTTTTATCTAAACAATAATTCTTTTATTCCGAACTGCTTTTTTGTCAAGAACATCCTGTTTTTCATTGACTTTTTCGTCATCTTGGCTATAATAAAGCTGTTTAGTTCGTATAATTCAAAATAATTTTTGTTTATAAATTAATGGCAAAAAGAAGGGAATCCTATGACGAGTTCTGTTACACTTAAGGAGCAGCTGCCACTTTTTCAGGCATTGAGTTCTGAACTGCGGATACAGATTTTGAAATTAATTGCCGCAAATAGCGGGATCAGTTTAAAACAGATCGCAGAAATACTTAAGGTACCTCTGAGTACACTCAGCCCGCATATTAATAAGCTTACCGCCTGCGGGCTGATCCGCGTAGAGGAAGAAGCCGCTTCCCATGGCACGCAGAAATGCTGTTACCCAAAGACCACACAGATCCTTGTAGATTTCGGAGACGCGAGCAACCGGCTGCCGCTTTATCAGGCAGAGATTCCCATCGGACAGTATTCCGATTTTAATGTGACACCCACCTGCGGACTCGCGACAGTAAATTCCTTTCTGGGGGCGCTGGACGAACCGCGTCTATTCGCACACCCGGAGAGCCAGAAAGCAGGCATTCTCTGGTTCACAACCGGCTACGTAGAATATATTCTGCCGAATTCTTCCTATTGGAATACCAAAATCGAAAAAATTATGCTCTCCTTCGAGCTCTCATCCGAAGCGCCAGGTACCAACGACAACTGGCCCTCCTGCATTGTATTCTCCCTGAATGGCGTGCGCCTCGGACAATGGATTTCTCCGGGAGATTTCGGGGAACAGCGCCGCGGACGGCAGAATCCCCTCTGGTGGTATGGGTTTTTAAACCAATACGGCCTTCTGAAAACACTGACAATCACAACCAGCGGCTGCTTTATCGATGGAGAACAAATCTCCGAAGTAACCGTAGACGATCTTTTACTTGACAGTCAGTCCGTGATGAAATTCCGGCTCGAAGTACCCGCGGATACCCCTCTCTCCCACGGACTGACACTGTATGAACAGGGATTCGGAGATTATGGACAGCACATCAAGCTGATGATTCAGTATCGGCAGAATTGAAAGCAGACAGAGAACATTCCCTGCCCGCTTCTATTACTCTTATTTTTTCAGAAAAATAGGATATCCCGTTTTTTCATCCCATTCGATCTTCATCAGCATCGCATGCCGATTCGGGTTATAAAGCGGATTTCCTGTAATCTTCTCTTCCGTTCTCGCATGATATACCATGATCAGGTTGCCCTGCTCGTCCGTGGTAAAGCAATTGTGCCCCGGTCCGTAGATGCCTTTTCCCGGATCTGTCTTCAGCACCGGATATCGTTCTTTCTTCCAGACCCTCGGATCAAGCAGATCCGCGTCCTCATCTGTAGAAAGCATTCCCATGCAGTATTCCGGCCCGGTCTCTGACGCGGAATAAGTAAGGAAAATCTTTCCATCATGATGGATCACGGCCGGTCCTTCATTTACCCAGAAGCCAACCCGCTCCCAGTCATAATCCGGCGTAGTCAGCAATACCTGTACGGTTTCCAGGCTGTACGGGGAAGACATCCGCGCGATATAAAGATTCGAGATCTGCTTTCCAACTCCGACCTTCTCCGCCCATACATAATAGCGCTGTCCCTTATTTTCAAAAATCGTCGCATCAAGTGAGAAAGCTTCAAAAGAAAACGGATCATCCGCAGCGCGCTGCATCTTTCCCTTCTCTACCCAGGTGCCGGTAATCGGATCCTCGTCCGCGCATTCCAGTACATAAGGACGAAGCGCCCAGATATCATCCTTGTCAGCTCCCGCGTAATAAATATACCATTTTCCATCCAGGTAATAAAGCTCCGGCGCCCAGATATGGATACTCATAATCCCGCTCTCATGCTTTTTCCAGATCATAACCTCCTCGGCATCCTTTAACCCCGCGAGGGTTTTGGAACGCCGAAGTACAATCCCGTCATATGCCGGGATGGAAGCTGTAAAATAATACATGCCATCCGTGTGGCGGTATACATACGGATCCGCGCGCTGAAGAATCCACGGTTCGTTATATTTCAGTTCTGTTGACATATTCATTCTACCTCCAGAAGATTTCCTGTTCAAAGCTTTATTATATTGTTTTTCGTCCGGTTTGCAAGGAAAAAAATTTGATTGCAACTTTTTCCGTAATTAGGTATAATAGCAAAAAGTTTGCTTTTTTGCCCGCAAATATTTGTTAGTTTACATACAAAGATGAACCAGACTGCTTTTTTGTGCGTTCATATCCACCTATTCCGGAAAATGGCGTACGATTCTATTGTTTACTGTAATATCTGTCTGGACCCCTATATGACTCACCATAAGAAAGAAGGCGTTCTCCTTGATACATATTGAAAACCTTGATGATGGATTGCCCGTCTTTAAAGCACTCGGTTCCGAGATCCGAATCAAGCTGATCCAGCTTCTTCTGGAAAACAAGGAAATGAA
>Ga0192279_1111_pt1 | contig 12913 bp, 10 predicted proteins | sample Koala_Koa24_L3_FD_131251 | JGI IMG/M metagenome (GOLD analysis project Ga0192279, IMG submission 131251) | Enriched cells from koala feces incubated with labeled cellulose particles, San Francisco Zoo, California, United States - Koala_Koa2-4_L3 ...
GACACGGGAGGAGGCGTTGCATATGGATATCTGGAACTGGTTCCTGGCATTGGTCCGCAAGGATATGCGTGAATTTCAGGAAAATTTGCAGGTCAAGTATGAGATTTATACAAAAGTAAAGAAACAGAAGGAGAAATGAGTTATGACCTATACAGAAGCGATACGGATGGCGTTATCCGGCGATGAGCAAGGATACACCTTCCTGTATGAAGAAACGTACAAAAGCAAGATGTACCTGGCGATCCAGTACATGAAAAACGAGGATGACGCAATGGACATCCTGCAGGACGCTTATGTGAAAGCGTTCGCAAAGCTGGACACCTTGCAGGATCCGGAGAAATTCCCGTCCTGGTTCGGCATGATCGTCGCGAACACGGCGAAGAATGCGCTGGTGAAAAAGAACCCGGTGCTGTTTACTGACATGGCAGCAGATCCGGACGCGGAGCCGTTTGAATACTCGATCGAGGATGAAAACTTAAGCCACCAGCCGGAGCTATCCTATACATCCGAAGAAACGCGCTTTCTGGTGCGGGAAATGATGGACGCATTATCCGAAGAACAGCGGGTTTGTGTCCTGATGTTCCATATCGACGGCATCCCGATCAAAGAGATTGCCGAGACGCTGGGCTGCTCGGAAAACACCGTAAAATCCAGGCTGAATTATGCCCGGAAGAACATCAAAAAGCAGGGCGAGGAATTACAGAAGAAGGGCTACCAGCTCTACGAGATCGCGCCGTTTACATTGCTTCTTCTGCTGCTGCACAAGGATGCGTCCGCGATGTCCGGGGAAGCGGATTTCCTCGCGGCCGGGGCGAAAGTGGAACAAGCGGTATTCCAGAATGGATCATCCTTTGCAGGGGAAAGTGCCGCATCTTCCGTAATGGGGGATGCAGCGGCGGGCGAAGGCGCTTCCGCAGGGACAAGCGCTGTCTCCTCTGCTGCCGGGAATGCAGTGGCCGGTACGGCGGCGAAGACAGCGGCAGGCGTTGCCGTGAAAAGTGCGTTTCTTAGCACAGTAGCCGGGAAAATCACGATAGGCGTGATCGGGGCAGCCCTGATTGGAGGGGCAGCGTTCGGTGCCAGCCAGGTCGTACAGAATAACCAGGACCGGAGTACGCCGACAGCATCCATACAGGAAGCTGACGGGACGGGGACACTGTCATCCGAGACAGTCCCTGAGACCGTGTCAGGCGTTGCTGTTGAGACGGAATCGGAGCTTGAAACAGAATGGGAAACCTTGTTCGAGACGGAGTTGCTGTTGGCTGAGACTGAAGTTGAGGCAGAATCCGTAACGGAAACGGAAAGCGAAACAGAGTCTGAAACGATGGCAGAAACAGAGTCAGAAAGTGAAACGGAAACTGAACTGTCCACAGAGTTACAGACGGAATTCCTCACAGAATTCGAAACAGAACTGCAGACAGAGACGGATACCGAGACTGAATCGGAAATCCAAACGGTAGTGGAAACAGAGACGGAAACGGAATCCGAGAGTGAATCAGAAACGGAAAGTGAAACTGAAAGCGAGTCTGAAACGGAGAACGAGTCTGAAACAGAAACAATAGCAGAGACAGAATCCGAAGATACGCCTGTGGTTCAGGCAGTTTCGTTCGATGAGTTTCCGGATTTGCTGGAGGGGAACCTTACGAAGGAAGAACTGGAGTTTGTTTATGCATATCGTTTTGATGGTGCTACAGGCTATTCGGTTGATGAACAGTATTTTGATCTGATAGATATATTCTGTGCTTCCTCACTCGGCGGGGCTGATATTTTGACTTACAAGGGTGAAAGAACCATAACATATTCGAAGGATGACAATACCACCGGGAATATTGCATATCAGGGGTTCCCTGTTGATGAATTGAACCGCCTGCTTTCGATATGCGTGGATTTCCAGCTTACCGAAGGATATGTTTACGACGAAGATTTTAAAGACGGATATCCAGCAGCATATGTTGAGGGAGATACTTTTTGGCTGCGGTCATCAATAAACAGAGTGCTGACGCTTGTTGATATTACGGAAGCCCTTATAATTGATGATGAACTGATCCTTTATTGCGATATCAGTTATTCTTCTTCTGATAAGGAACCATATTCTACGACGTTTACTCTCCAGAAAAACGAGGATGGGAAGTTCCAGTTTGCCCGAAGTGTTTCTTCGGATACGGAAAGTGGTGCCGTGATATCAGAAGAGACTGAAACGGAAGTACAGACTGAAACCGAAACGGAAGCTGTTGTTTCAGTTCGGCAGGTATCAGATGACGAATACGCGGATTTGCTGGAAGGAAGCCTTACAAAAGAGGAAATGGAGTTCGTCCTTACCTATGCTTCGACCATCCTGCTTTCCTGCCAATCGCAGGGCTATGATCCTACCATTGAAGATTACTGCGACATCCTGGAGAACTTCTGCAGGGCGGCAGATGAGGGAGAATTCCCGCTGACCGTTACGGGATATCTGGAAGAACAATACGATGGTGATTACGAATACACAGGCTATTCTGTTGCTGAAATAGACCGCCTGTTTTCTATATTTACTGATTTCCAGTTTGATCAGGGGGACTTCTATTCCCCGATAGTCGGTATAACCGTAGATGGGGATACCCTTTGGTATGGGGTAGTAAGTAAAAAAAATTATACATATGATGCTACCATAACGGCATCGTATTTCCTGGATGATCAGATGGTCATTGAGTTTGAGTTATGCAGGGAATTGATAAATGCCTCATCTGGTGAAGTCACAGCCACTTACACAGATGACCTGAAAGCGATCCTTGAACAAAAAGAGGACGGGAAATATCAGATCGTCCGGGTAATATCTGGTGATTCAGATATGTATATGTACACAGGGGATGAGACAGAGAGTGAGAATACGGCAGAGATTCAGACGATAGAGGATGACTCCTACCTTGCTTCGCTGAAAGGGAATCTTACAAAAGAAGAACTGGAATTTGTGCTTTCCCAGTTACGGACAGGGACATCGGATTTTTATGACGAAACGTCTTCTTACTCCCAGACAACAGGAAGAAGTTATATTTCGTTGCTGTGCTGGAAGGAAAACACGCCTCTGGAAAGCATGGGGAAGGATGGAGATAATATGTATGGCTTTTATGCTGATGAAGTCAACCGGCTTTTTTCCGTATTTACAGATTACCAGATAACGGAAGAAAACGATGAGGATTATGATTATTCCGAATTGCAGTATCATAAGGAATACGACGTGGACGGAGATGTTCTCTGGCTCCTTCATCATGTCTTTCATACAACTTCTGAAGCTGCAATTGGCGCGGTGTGCGAAGTGGATGATATGCTGGTAGCTGCTTACACCTACCATTATGTAAAATATTCGTCCCAGACCGAAGGAATGATTCTGGAGGATCTTACCCAGACAAGGATTGCTCTTCTGGAAAAAGATTCGGACGGTTTGTATCGGATCGTATATAATGCGCCGGATTACACGGCGTCCATTGAGTATCCGGAGCTGAAGGATGTTATTGAAGCTTTGGCGGAAATCCAGGCGGATACTGCTGCACTTGAACCTGAGACGGCTGGGATGGAGACGGAAACGGAATCGGAAAGCGTATCTGCGGTGCAGACGGCAACGGATGATGAGTATCCGGATTTATTAGAGGGTGAACTCACGAAAGAGGAACTGGAGTACGTTTTGGCGTATGTATCAGACGAGATGAAAGAAGGAGAACTGACGGATGAGAAATGTTCTTATCTGCTGTATATCTTCTGTTCCACATATATGGATCCCAAATATCCTCTGACGCGGCTCGGCTATGGCGCTGATTACAGCCAGGGCTACCTGGCAGACGAACTGAACCGCCTGTTCTCTGTGTTTACGGATTATCGTATCACGGAAGCAAACAGCAGCGGTATGGTTTACATGGCAAGTGATACCGGCGATTCTATCTGGCTGTTCGGAATCACGCTGAATTATGATGCAACGGCTACGATCACAGAGACATTATACTCAGAAAATGAAATGATTGTGTACTATGATCTGGCGTACGAATATGCGCCGGAAGCAGAATCCGTGAATAAATGTGAGTCGAAAGCAGCCGTCCTTGAAAAGAACGCCAACGGTAACTTCCAGATCGTGCGCATTACAGACGCTGCTTCGGTCAGCAGGGAGGAACTGTACGCGTCATCCAGTTCAGCTACCGATACGGATGGCGGAACAGTGTCAGACTCCGGAACAGACTCCGAGGAAGAGATCGTCATGATCATCGGCGAAGATACAGGCAGTACGGCTGATACCGGCATGACGGATGAGATACGCGCGTTGTATGAGCAGGTGCTGCAGGATGTCGCGGATGGGAAATATTCGTTTCCGAGTGCAGCAGGGTGCAATATAGAAGGATATTATTATTTCGTCACTGATATGGATGGCGATGATAGCCCGGAACTGGTAGTCGGAGTACAGTATACACATGATGATACCGACGTTTTCTATTGGCATGACTGTCTGGTGTTTGATGTGGAAGCTGGAAGTCTGGTCCAGATCGGTGATGATATCGAACTGCTGAGTGTGTTCCTTCCGGCAGATGGAAGCTGCTTCTATGCGGAAACCTGGCTACAGCGCGGAACCGGAATGGCCTATATCGATCAAGTGACGCTTCAAGACGGTGTGCTTCAGTCTGATTCTGTATATGAAATGAATATTCAGGATGATGCGTATACACAGTTCAAAGAAAGCAATCCGCTTGCAGAATGGACGGAGATATCAGATCTGACGGGGCTGGATAACGTACAGTAAATCCAATCCATATCAATCTGGATAGTCTGAATGAAGTTTGTATATGAAAAAGAAATACCCGCCAACAGCTGTAAAAGTCGCTGACGGGTATATTACTGCCCTGCGTTTATTTATTCGATTCCACCTTCAAAGAAATACGCAGTTACGTAATACAGGCACTGGTCATACTCAATATCCGGTACTGTGAATGTCACGGATCCGTCCTGTTTGCTTATGATGTAATCATTTCCGGATGAATTTGATACTGTTCCGGAATACGCGGCAACCGGCATAGCGTCCTGCCAGTAAACGACGGTTATGATTGGCGCGTAGATGACATCGTATGTGTTATTGTGGGTCGAGAACGTGAGCTGATTTCCGCTCTGCTCTGTCTGGATCTGGCTTAATCCCCATGTCGCTGATTCATAACCGGAATCACCATAGAACAGTGTGGAATAGTTGTAATAATCCTGCGTGTCGTAATAGTCCGGGGCAAAGATGAATGCGGCTTCTCCCGGCGCGACACTTGGGATATAAGCGGAAGTCTCACCGACATTATTGTAATCCCTGTCACGGTACTGGACGGTCAGACCAACGTAAATGTCATAGGAAAAATTGTTCGATATTTCGTATCCCACATAGGTCAGGCCATCCGGCCCATTAAAGATATACACGTCGGAGTGTGACAGTTCTTCCGAACTGGAAGATACTGTGGTGACTGTGTCCTCATGTGCAAAGGACTGCACCGGCATTGCAAGGATTAACGTAAATGCCAGCATCAGGCTGATAAGTTTTCTTTTGTGTTTCATAGTCATTCTTCTCTCTCATAGTTTTGCTCAGTCCGTCGGTATCTGGATGCTGTATAAACAGATATGGTCCACTTATACAGCATATGTTTACTATCAGCTGTTATCTGCAAGTATCTGCTGCGCGATGTCGGATGCCAGATCCATAATGACGACCCGGCGGTTTTTCTTTCCTTCGGATTCGATAAATTTACTCGTGATATCTCCTTCTATCTCACGATCCTGTCCGCGTTCAAACGGGTCAGCTTCGTATCCTAATCCGATCGTCTGAATCTGTGTTTCCGGTACGCCGAACTCGTTGACTAGCAGGTTTTTCACAGCGGCAGCGCGTCGGTTGGATAAATCGACGCAGGATTCCTGCGTGCCGTCCGTCGCGGTTGTCCCAGCGATCAGGATCGCGTTATCCGGATGTGATAACAAGGCTTCTGCTACAGGCTCCACAGCAGTTTTCGCAGCTTCTTCATCCATGAACTCGTCAGAGTTGATGACGAACTGCACCTGCGTGGAGTTTATCTCAAAAGGGACGGTGAAAATCAGTTCCTCCGTTTCTGCTTCGGTTTCCTCATAGGATTCTCCGATTATGACGGATTCGGTTTCAGCTGTTTCGGGTGCGCGGACGATGAAAGAATAATCAGCTTCTTTTATATATGCGCCTGAAGTCGCATGAAATCTAATATAATAAATTTCGTCTGCAACCAAATCAGCACAAGAGAAAGTTACAGCTGCTCCGTCGTTTTTTGCTGATGCGGATGCAAGTTCTGTCCCATATTTATCATATACTCTTCCCTGAAGTTGATATTCCGTAGATTTATCGGTCATGGTAATCATATATTCGCCGGATACAGTGGCAGTAAACGCATAATAATTATATGTTCCCTGCGTGGAACTTTCATATTTTTCTCCGACAGATACCAGTATTGCGTCATCCTGGTTCGTCGCAATTTCATCAGTAGCTTGTATAATACCGCTGTTATCAGATGTTGCTACGCCGGATGCGGTACTGTTTAAATCCCTGACGATTACAGCGAGAGATCCTGATTTTATATAGGCTCCGCTATGCAAATTCAATCTTATGTAATACGTTGTATTTGCAGATAATGTGCCGCAGGAAAATGTCACTGCCAAACCATCTTCCTTTGCTTCTCCAGACGTGAGTTCTGTCCCATATTCATCATACAAAACAGCATTTAAGTTATACGATCCTTCTTTATTTATTATCGTTATCCGATAGTCTGCGTTTGCATTATCATTTGTGGTAAAACAGCACCAGCTGTAATTTTCATCCAGTTCGCAGCGAATAACTGTTTCCAGCGGCATAAGGATTGCGTCATCCTGGTTTGTGCCTAACTGGATTTCTGTGGAAGCGTCCGCAGTTTCCGCGTCAGACGCGTACACAGTTCCGCTTGCCATCGTGAGTACCATTGCTGCACAGAGCAGCCCGAATAGTTTCTTTTTCATCTGTCTGTTCTCCTTTTTGTTTAATTTATATCGTCCAGTCCGGTGGATCTGGTGATATCTTTTGTATGGGTAAATATTGCTTTGCTTATGTTATATCAGGATCCGGAACTGTACGCGGTTATATAGTAGTAACAGGTATCCCAGCTGGAAGATGGAAGATCGAGATTTAGAAATCCTCCGCTTCCCTCACCTAATCCTTCGGAACCGTTTGAATCTGTCAGTAGCCCGGAATAAACGTATACCGGCTCGGATTCCTGGAAATATAAGATAGTTACTTCCGGTAAGGATACAGCCCCAGATGATATGTTGACAGCACTTACACGCATATGATCATCTTGCGCTGACAGGTTTATTTGGATACTTGTGGCAACTGATTCATAGATCGACTCAGATACCGCCCATGAGCTGTTTGCGTAAGTGGCCTCTTCCCCGTAATAATTCACAGCGTAGATGCAGGCAGTAGCACCGGCACCCAGGCAAGGGATGCAGGCAGACGAGGTCCCGATGGATTCATTTGAGTCATCGAGATAATCAACCGTCAGCCCCAGGAATATATCATAGGAATTTTCATTGGTCACTACGTAACCTGCACACTGCTGTCCATCCGGCCCTATTAGTGTATACATTTTCGAACAGGACACGCCGGAAGGCTCTGCCGTTGTTCCACTGGCCACAGCAACGGAAAAGGATCTATACAGGTAAGAAGCAGTTTCTCCGTAATAATTCGGTACGCTGATGAAGACCGTTTCACCGGGTTCCACGGAAGGGACAAATGAAGATGCGCTTCCGATGTTCCCATATTCTGCGTCGCGGAACTCTATGTTCAGCCCGAGATTAACAGCCGTAGAGTTATAATTTGTAACCAGATAGCCGATGCACTGCTGCCCGTCCGGACCCGGCATGACGTACATGTCAGAAGCATCCAGCCCGGAAGTAACCGTTTTTTCCTCTATCGGTACATCCTGTGCTGCCATGACAGATATGTTCGTGGCCAAAGTCATAGAGAGCGCGAAGGCCAGCATGGTTATTTTTCCTTTCTTTTTCATAACTGATTTCTCCTTTTGCTTAATGTATATCATCCAGTCCTGTTGACCTGGTGATATCCTTTGTGTGAGTAAATATTGCTTTGTAATTTCTGAAATTCCAGCTGTTCCCGGCTTAATTATCCAGCATAATAAACTTCCTTGAACGGCTGGGTGGAACTATAGGATGTCGCAGCGGCAATCCATCCGGTTTTCCCGTTGGCCTGGACTTTGATTGCAAGCTTCCCGTTCTTATACGAAAAGGCTGAGACAGTGACTTTTGTCCCCGCTGTGATCGTAAAAGATTTGCTCTTTAAAGTGGCAGTCTTATATGCAGTCATACTCTTGTTCGCTGTGAGCGTCCTGCCGGAATTGGTTCTGTTGGATACTATTTTACTGATACTCATGGATGCTTTCTGGGTCAGGCTGCCTGACTCGTATTTAAACGTGAGATCACAGTATACGCCGCCCAGGGTATAATTCATAAAATTCAGACGGATAACGATCTTTTTCCCGCTGACGGATTGGGATTCTGCAATTACATAGGGATTGTATTTCTGGAACAAATTCTGGATATCATAAACGATCTTGAACTTTCCGGAACTCTTTTTGTATTGCAGGATGTAGGTCACATGATACATATCCGCGTCAGCAGCTGCATCCAGGAACAGGTATGCTTTCCCGTTGCTTAAAGTGAGAAGCTTTACGTCGAATTCATAGACGCCTATGGTAGTCTTCAGGGTATAGGCCGTCTTGCCATTCACTTTGATTTTCAGTGTGGATGGCGGCGCGTTGTAATCCCAGGAGAGGCCGGTCGCAGTCAGCTTCACCTTGTCAGCCTTACCGTCCCCGGTTACATCGTATTGCGTATACTGTTTGCCCGTTGCGAGCGTGTAGACACCAGCTGTCGCTGCCTGTACGTTTCGTCCGGGGATGAGCATCCCTGCAAAGAAAACAATCGCAGACAACAGGAACAGATTTTTAATTTTGCTTAAAATTGTGTGTGCCATGTTCATTTTTCTCCTTCTCTCATTTGTGCATTATATGTTGTCTTACAGCTTAGTAATTTTTTTCGCACCACCTCGTATAAATTCTTAAATGCCTTGCCCGGATTGGCTGCTGTTTTTTGAAATGAAGCCTGGGAAAGGATCCGGGCGGGTATACTGTGTAATGTTTCATCACCTCCCCTTCTATCTCTAAGACAGGCGAGAAGCTGAAAAAGTTTTATGAATTTCAAAAAAAATATTTCCTGCTATTTGGCAGCTTTAATAAAGTGTAGGTTTTTGTCGATCCGATTTTGAAGGCATAGGCAGAGGCAAAATTGTGCATTTTGTTCATTTATGAGTGGAAAATGGCAAAAGGATGTGCTAAAATGTGATATTGGAATGTAAGGAAAAATGGTGTGCGGAAACCTACACTTTTTCGTCGGTTTGACTGCGCTGGTTCTTTTCGCAGATTCCGGCTTTATACCGGAAGGTGGAGACTGGCATCCCGCAGGCCTTCGCAGCCTGCGTGCAGGAGATTTCTCCGGATTTCCATTTGGAACAAGCTCTGTCAAACCCGTCGGGCAGAGGCATGGGCGGCCTGCCAAAGCGTACACCTTTCGCTTTCGCCGCGGCAATGCCTTCGGCCTGGCGCTGCCGGATGTTCGTCTGCTCGCTTTCGGCTACGAATGAGAGAATCTGTAGTACAAGGTCAGCGACAAATGTGCCGATCAGGTTCTTGTCACGCCGCGTGTCAAGTAATGGCATGTCTAACACAACGATGTCAATGCATTTCTCTTTCGTGAGGATGCGCCACTGGTTCTGGATCTCTTCGTAATTACGTCCCAGGCGGTCAATACTCTTGATGTAGAGCAGATCATCTCTGCGCAGCTTTTTACCAGTTTCTTATACTGCGGGCGGTCGAAGTCCTTACCGGACTGCTTATCCATGAATATGTTTTTCTCCGGCACGTTTGCTTCCCGCATCGCGATCCTCTGCCGGTCTTCGTTCTGTTCTTTGGTGGATACGCGGACGTATCCGTATGTTTCATGCATCTTGTGCTCCTTTCCTGCCGCATCTATCCGGACTTGAATAGGAGGTACGGCATATGTGATAATATATCCACGAAAGATTATATGAAATACATGGAAGTGCAAGGGGCATCCTTTCAGGCCATTTTCCAAATATTGTGCCCAGGCACGGTACGTGCGCCGCTTTTCGCAGGGTGAATCAGAAACAGCCTGGAGCAGAGGTATATAAATTATTTCTTCTTGACGATAACAATTTTACGTTATATGGTTTGATTATCACAAAAGAAAATGCTCATAAATGAGCATTTAGAGTACTGGAGAGATATGGGTTGTGAATGGGTTGAAAAGGCTGCTACGAAAGTTTCTGCTCTATTTTCTCGGTGTGATTATATTTTGGGCCATAGCGACAGGGGAAGGCCTTTTACCTTGCACTGATTCCGGCTATAAACGCCAGGTAACAGGCAAAGTCGCCGATCGCCTTGCGGTTATACGGATCTTTTTCTTCCCCGAGTATATCCCGCCATGCCGCGGGTTTCCCCATGGATCGTAACAGGCGTGCCATGAGATTTACATGTGTAATTACGGAGTCGTGGGCGGATGTTCTGCCGGGGTCTTTCTCCATCTTTTCCTTTACGTCCAGCATTGGCCACGATGCACGGATACCGGCATATTTATTGGCTGCTTTCAGGAGGTCTGCGTAGTATTCCAGTATTTCCGTGTCATTGCCGATTTCATCTGCCATCTGTCGATGGATATCTGCCATCTGCTCTAACGTGAGCGCCTGCGGTTCGGATAAATAATTATCGTATGTGCTTACAATGGTCATATCGGAAATCATTCCTTTCTTAAAAAATTACAATCTTTCTAAAAGTATAACAATTCTATGTTTCCCATGCAAGGGTTTTTTTATTCTCTTCGCAGTGCTTCGATCGGATCCATATTCGCCACTTTCATGGACGTTCAGGAACTTTCGCTTTAGGCAATAAATGCGTTGATTTTTCAGTTTACTTTGGATATATTATAAACACAGAAGCAATCTGTAAGCCAATTGGAAAGAAGGAATCATTTATGGCAACAAGCACGTTTGAACGTAAAATTGAGATCACGGATCCTGAATCGTTAAAAAAGCTGGCAGTCTTTTTATACAAATAATGTATGTATGGCTTCTTTTTCCCGTATTCTGGTCTTGTTTCGCTCTTTGAAGTGTGATAAATTATAGCATCGGTCAAAAAATATAACATGATATGGAGAAAAATGAAATGGTAAAAATACTATTCGTATGTTGGGGGAATATATGCCGCTCCCCCATGGCAGAGTTTATTATGAAAGATATGGTTGAAAAACGCGGCCTCGCGGATCAGTTTCTGATTGAATCAGCGGCCCATACCAGCGAGGAGATCGGCAATCCGGTCTATCCGCCTGCCCGCCGGGAACTGGCGCGTCACGGGATCAGCTGCGAAGGAAAAAGAGCCAGGAAGATGACTGCCGGAGATTATGAAAAGTATGACTGGATCCTGGGAATGGAGGATCTGAATCTCCGTTATATGCTGCGCATTCTTGGCGGCGACCCGGAACAAAAGGTGCGCCGCCTGCTGGATTTTTCTGATCGTCCGCGTAACATCGCGGATCCGTGGTATACCGGGGAATTTGGTCAGACCTACCGTGATATTGTGGAAGGCTGCGAAGCGCTATTGGAATACGTGAACCAGCCGCTATAACACAGCCAGGCCGTGAATTCCCGAACGAGCAGCATCGGAAAGTCGTTTATTCTCGGCAGCTATTCCTGTTCCGTGGATTCCATCCGGGCAATTCCATAGGAAATCTGCATGACTTCCGGATCCATCTGTGTGGGTGCCAGCTGGATCAATTTCGTATCGTCTTCGATCGCTGCCATCCCCATGCTCCATCCGGCCGGGTGGATTCTGGAATCGTAGGATACCAGCATATCGACTTGTTCCCAGGCGCCTTCTCCCAGATTGTAGTTAACCAGAAATTTGCCCGGATCCCGCAGGCCTAACCATTCGCCGTCACGCTTGCCGCTGAGAATGATTGTTCCATTGGGGCCGCCTGCTTTTGTCCAGATGCAGTAAGGCATACTTCCGACGTACTTCCCGTCTGCTGTCTGCGCCCTTGTTCCGCACAGGGATGGTTCTCCGAAATCCATTCCATCATCAGAAAGCTTATAAAAGATCCCACAGTTTTCATCATTTACGATCTCAAAGCACATAAAATATCTGCCGTTTGGCAGTTTTGTGACAATCGCCATACCAGGGCGGCGCAGACCATCCGGTATTGCAACTACCAGCTTTGATTCGCCCCACGTCTTTCCGCCATCCGGGGAAGAAACCACGGCCAGGCACTGGTTCAGGATATGGTCTGTGTGCGGTTTTTCATCGGAATAGACGACCGTGAGATCTCCATACGCATTGAGGTATAAAAACGGCTCCCAGACCGGTCCGAGGCAATCCCAATTGTACTCCTTTGGTACGCCTCCGTATGCAAAGGAAGAACGGTATTCCCATGTTTTGCCATGATCACGGCTGATATAGAGCTGAAGCTCTGTACCGATGAAATCCGGCGGATTGTCATCCGCAAAAGCCTGCATCGGAATAGAATTTCCGGCAAACAGAAGCGTTCCGGCCGGGAGATCGCCGCAGGTCTGCGGGAGTTCAAAAAGGAAAGGCTGAAAGCGCATCCCCCACCCGTTCTTTGTATCTTCTACCTCACTGAAGTGATTCCATGTTTTGCCGCCATCTGTGCTTTTATAAACCGGGATCACGGCCGGTTCACGCTCCGCATAGTATTCGAAAGAGGCAAGCAGCGTTCCGTTCTCTTCTCCCGCATACTTCAGTTCAAGAATTCTCGGATAAAGAAC
>Ga0192279_1113_pt1 | contig 12793 bp, 13 predicted proteins | sample Koala_Koa24_L3_FD_131251 | JGI IMG/M metagenome (GOLD analysis project Ga0192279, IMG submission 131251) | Enriched cells from koala feces incubated with labeled cellulose particles, San Francisco Zoo, California, United States - Koala_Koa2-4_L3 ...
ATTCTGAAGCAGAAAGGCAGAAAGCGCAGGTTAAACACAATCTATGGAAAACTCTGGCGTAAGAATTGTTACATGGAAAGTATCAGAAGAAAACATGACCGTGGAGCGCGCTCTGCGCGCAAAAGGCTGCTCACACCATGTTCTCACCCTTCTCAAGCACACTGACCACGGAATTTTGCTTAACGGAATCTGGACATACGCAAACCAGCCCACAAAACCCGGCGATGAAATTACCATCCGTGTTGAGGAAAATGCTTCTTCCGAACAGATTCTGCCCGTTCCTCTTCCACTCTCTATTATATATGAGGACGAGGATGTGCTGGTCGTAGACAAGCCTGAAAATATGCCAGTCCACCCATCGGCCGGAAATTATGAAAATACCCTTGCAAATGCAGTGATGTATTACTATTCCGCAAAAGATATCCCCTTTGTCTTCCGCTGTGTAACCCGTCTTGACCGTGATACGACCGGACTGGTACTTCTGGCTAAAAACAGCTTAAGCAGCGCGATTCTCTCTGATCAAGCCGCGCACCGGCAGATTCACCGGGAATACCTGGCGATTGTGGAAGGAATGCTACCTCTAAAAGGCACCATTGACGCACCGATCGCCCGTGAGGAAGGTTCTGCACTGATGCGCTGTGTTGATTATGAAAACGGGGAGCGCGCAGTGACACACTATAAACGGCTGGCTGCCTTCTGGCGCGGTGAAAACACATTTTCTGACATGCTCTCGCTTGCCTCCGTCCATCTGGAAACGGGACGTACCCACCAGATTCGTGTACATATGAAATCCATTGGGCACCCGCTTCCCGGAGATTTCCTGTACCATCCGGATTCCGTATGCGAGCTTGCGCCAAGGCAGATGCTGCACTCCCACCGAATCTCATTCACACACCCAATCACAGGCGAAGCACTCTCTTTTGTGAGCAATATGCCAGAAGATATGCAGAGGCTGCTGCATTCCTATCACAGCCTGTTGTTTTTCTAGCGGATTTTCTCCGGAAAACCCTTTTACCACATCCTCCGGCATCTTGCCGGTGAAGGCTCAATCATTATTATTCGTTCTCTCTGCGCTCTGCAGCGTGGTGCCTGCCGTGGGTATGACATGCATCACTTCATTCATGCTCCCCGTCCGATAGCCCTTCAGGTCAAGCGACACATAGGAAAACCCAATCAACTGCAACTGATTATAAATCTTTCCGCGAAACGCTTCATCCAGCATTCTCTCAAAATCCTCCGGTAAGATTTCAATCCGGGCGATCAGACACTCGTTTTCAGAAGAAGAGGCTGTCTGCCCGCCCGATCCATGAATCCGCACACGCACCTGGCGAAACCCAAGCTCCATCAGATACTGTTCTGCCTGCTCTACCATAGACAGTTTTTTCTCCGTAATCCGCTCCCCATACGGAAAGCGGCTGGCAAGGCAGGCAAAGGAAGGCTTATTCCAGGTCGGCAGGCCCAGCTTCCGGGAGAGCGAGCGGATCTCTACTTTACTTAAATTTGCCTCCCGCAGCGGGCTGAGAATGCCCAGCTCCCGGATTGCCTGAAGGCCAGGCCGATAATCCCCGAGATCATCCATATTGGAACCTTCCACTACCGCGCTTATGCCATTATCCTCCGCCATTTTCCTAATCTGTGCAAACAATTCCCGTTTGCAAATATAACAGCGGTTCGCCGGGTTTTCGCGAAATCCCGGGATATTCAGCTCTTCCGTTTCACAAATCATCTGCCGGATCCCCTGCTCTTTGCAGAAGGCTGCTGCTTCCTGAAGCTCTCGTTCCGGAAATGAACTGGAGCTGGCCGTAATCGCTATCGCCCGCTCTCCAAGCACATCATGCGCTGCTTTTAGCAGAAATGTCGAATCCACCCCGCCTGAAAAAGCAACTGCTACACTGCCCATTTTCTTCAGGCAATTGCCCAGATCCAGGTATTTTAATTCTAAATTCTTTTCCATTTCCAATACTTCTTTCTTTTTTGATTCTTAATTGTAGCAACGCCAACCTATCATGTCAATAGGTGAAAAAGAAAAGACCTGGAAATCCGATTGAAAACAGCAGGCATTTGCGTTATAATGCGCACAGGGAATTAATATCTGATACAAAAATTATCGCACTCGGAGGTCTGCGGAACATGATATCAACAAAAGGAAGGTATGCACTGCGCGTGATCGTAGATCTCGCGGAACACCAGCAAGGGGAAGAATATATACCTTTAAAAGACATTGCCGCACGGCAGGAAATCTCAGAAAAATACCTGGAAATTATCCTGAAGGTTCTGGTAAAGGAAAAGCTTTTAAAAGGGCTGCGTGGAAAGGGCAGCGGTTACCGCCTGACTCGCTCTCCAAAGGACTACCCCATCGGGGAGATTCTGTCTCTTACCGAAGGCACACTCGCTCCGGTTGCCTGTCTTACAGAAAATGCAGATCCCTGTGAACGCTCCGAAACCTGCCCCACACTTCGTATGTGGCAGCGTTTTGACAATCTTACCCACGATTTTTTCTACACAATTACAGTCGCTGATCTGATGGATGGAGGGGAACGAATTAAATGAAATCTACCTGGAAAAACGCGCTGATCTGGTGCATCACTATCTTTCTGACACTGGCAGCGGTGATTGCATTTTATTTTCTGTTGCAGAATGGTTCTTCTATTATAGCAGGACTCAATTCCATCCTCAAATCGATGGCGTCAATCTGGCTGGGACTGGGATTAGCCTATGTTCTGGATCCGTTAATTCAATTTGGCGAGTGCAAACTTCGGCAGCGCAATATGAATCAGACCGCAGCCCGTATTCTGACACTCCTGCTTGTCCTGATCCTGATCGGTCTTCTGCTCTTCCTCATCATCAGCCGGCTTGTACCGCGACTTGGCGAAACCATCAACGGACTTCTCAGCGATCTGCCAGGTATACAGGCTACGTTTAACAGCTACCTTGACCGTGTCAATGAATGGAATCCAGATGTTTACGACATAATCATCCGAATGCTCAGCACTGCTACCGACTGGATCAATACAAACCTGTACACAACCATTAACACCGTCACGCAGAGCTTTCTGGGACTGATCACCGGCATTGTCAATCTGTTTGTCGCACTGATTGTGCTTGTTTACGCACAGATGTCCAAAGAGCGGTTCATCGGTCAGAGCAAGAAAATCCTGTACGCCGTCTGTCACCACAAAGGCGCAGCCACCTGGACTCTTGACATTTTCCGTCAGGCGAACCTCATTTTCAGCGGCTTTATCACTGGGAAAATCATTGATTCCGTGATTGTCGGCGTCATCTGCTTTCCCTGCCTGTCTATTCTGAAAATTGACTACGCGCTGCTGATCAGCGTTGTCATTGGCGTAACGAACATCATCCCTGTATTCGGGCCTTTTATCGGTGCCATCCCCTGTGGCATCCTGCTGCTTTTTACACATCCATGGGAAGCACTCGTTTTTGCCATCTATATCCTGATTCTGCAGCAGATTGACGGAAATATCATCGGGCCGCGCATTCTCGGAGATTCCACAGGCGTATCCGCATTCTGGGTGATGGTATCCATCCTGTTATTCAGCAATCTACTCGGAATCGTCGGCATGATTGTCGGCGTCCCGATCTTCGCGACGCTCTACTATATCATCAAGAGAATCGTGGAGGAGGAGCTTGCAAGACAGGGATTGCCCACCGATTCCCTGGAATATGTCAAGCTTGATAAAATCGATGAAGATGGGGAGATAATCTACTTAAAAGAAGAAAATGGAAAGAAAAAGAGCATCGCGAACCGGAAATCCTTAAAAGAGCATGCAGCCAGTATCAAAATGACTGCAATTGCCCTTCAAAGCTATATAGAAAGAAAACGTAAAAAGTGATTGTCTATCGGTACATTCGGTCAGATCGGATATCCTTTCAGATAATAATCACGCACAAACCGGATCAGTTCTTCCTCCCCCCGTTCATCAAGGATTCGTAGCATCCCTCGCAGTTCTTTTTCCGTCTGCGGGTGCATCAGAGCACGCCCTCTCCCTTTTTCGAAATACGCCAGTGAGTCGTGCTGCGTATAGTTCTCCTTGTTGTAATTCTTAGAAGCCGAAATACGGTCCATCAGCATCTCCGCAACGTATTTGCGCGGCATCTGTACAGCCTGCAGCGGATAAGGAACACCAAGCTTTTTGTCCTGATCGACCTGCAGCCGATAGTCCTGCCAGTACTCGTAGTGATGGCGGTTGCGCCCCTTATGGTGCATCCAGGCGTCTGAATACCCTTTGTCGCGGCGCTCCCCATTGTTGGGACTGCTCTTTCCGTCCTCATAATAGCGGAACCCCTCAAAAAGCTCTGTCGGCGTATACTTTGACAGATCATGCGTCAGCCCCTGCCAATACAGACCAATCCGAAAGCAGTGCCGCATCACCAAAAGCTTATGTTCCGTAATGGTTTTCAAATGGCCTTTGATTTTTCTCCATGAAATCTTATTTTGGGAATTATGAATTTCCATTTTTTTCTCCGTTTTCTTTACTCTTTTCCCTCCAGGACAACCACGGTTCGCGGCGGCGCCACAAAGCTGCGGGCATCCTCCAGCTGTTCCGGTTCATCCGCCTGAGGAAAACTATTCGGAAGACTGGTATCCATCACACGGTACCATGCATACTTATCCGGTAAAAGAGGCAGTGCAAACTGCTGCTCTTCCCAGTGAAAATTCCAGGCGATATAAAGAAAGCTTTGCTCTCCCGCATAAACCCCGGAATACAGGCACCCCATATGCAGGCTAGACTGACGAATATCCCCATACCAGGCGCGCTCGCCGTGAAAAGAAAGATCCGGGTAACCGGTTGACCGATAATCCGAGCACTGCGGCTCCGACTTCTGATGCAGCATCGGGTGTTTTCTCCGAAACGCAAGCAATTCCCTGACATACTCTGTCAGCTCACGATTGGTCTTCGAACGGCTCCAGTCGAGCCAGGTACGTTCATTATCCTGACACCAGGGATTATTATTTCCAAGCTGCGTGTTGCCAAACTCATCCCCCGCCAACAGCATCGGCGTACCCTGCGAAAGGAGCATCATCGCATACGCATTTTTGCGCTGCTGCAGCCGCAGCTGGCTAATCCTGCGCTTTGCACACGGTCCTTCCTCTCCGCAGTTCCAGCTGAAATTCGAGTCGGAACCATCACGCCCCATCTCACCATTCTCATCGTTATATTTCATGTTATAAGAAACCAGATCCAGCATCGTAAACCCATCGTGATTTGTCATATAATTGATCTGCGCACAGCCTGTCGGATTCTGACGCGTCCGGTAGCGAAATGCGTCAAGCGTACCGATATCCCCCTTGAGCAGACGACGCGCATCATTCATAAAACCGTCATTCGACTGTGCAATCCAGTGTTTCTGACTCACCAGACGGGTCTTACAATTACATTTGCACTCTTTTGTGTTTTTCTTTACGATACCGTCCGGGAACCAGCTGCAAATCAGCTTCCGGCTCTCAAACAGCGGCAACTTTGCCAGCTCCGCTGACAGATCATCGCGTCCCACAATTGAAAAACCATCCACATGATACTCTTCTGCCCAGTACGCCAGACAATTACAAATCATTCCGATATCTGTATCTGCATCAAAGGAAAACTCAAGGATGATTTCAATTCCATTCATGTGAAGCGCTTTCACCAGATCCTTAAACTCAATATCCGCCCTCTCAGACGCCGCATAGGACGCTTTAGGGGCAAAATAATACCCTGGTCCGTATCCCCAGTAATTCTTCTGGAAGTCATTCTCGGACATATGGGAACGGTCGAACGCATGAGCCAGAATCTCCTTCTGTGAAGTCAAAGCTTCCACCGCAGCACTTGAATTCCCATTTTTCAAATCCTGCCCAGAAAAGCAGTGTGAAAACAGATATTCCGGAATTTTCAGCTCTGCAAAATCATAAACAGGCATCAGCTTCACCTGGTTCACACCCAGTGATTTTAAATATGGAATCTTATACCGCAGGCCGCTAAACGTGCCTTTTCCCCTGACGCCGGAATTTTTATGCATCGTAAAGCCCCGGACATGCAGGTGGTACATCACTGCTTCGTGAAATGGGATCTTCGGAAGGGAATCCTGCCCCCACCGATAATTTCCCGTCACAAAGGCGCCACGCAGCCCGTGCGGCGACAAAGACGGCGCCTGTCCATATACTTCTCTGCCAGCAAGCCGTCTGGCGTACGGGTCGGTGACTACTTCATCGCCATCCAGGAAGTTGTACTCATACTCGTCCGCCGGAAGCTTCACTTTCATCGAGAAAAAATTACCCGGCGCGGATGGTTCCGGGAAATCAATGGTAGCAGCAACCTCCTCGCCGCCTTTTCTGTAAAGCAGAAGTGCCGGACATATGCCCCTCGAAGCATAAAAGCCAAAATGCACTCCATCCCTGCAAACCCTCGTCCCTGGGGTTCTGTTCTCATCCTGCAAAATTTTAAATCCGTAATCCCCCATACCATCCTCCGTTTTCTGTTCGAAACGTGTTCTGGCGCAGCCTGACAGCAAATATCAGGCTCGCCGTGAATAGAAACCGATTTCTTACAACTTTTTCACAGATCCACCGTCAATTCTACCGGACAGTGGTCTGAACCAAACACTTCTGTATGAATTTTCGCATCCTGAAGTCGGTCTTTTAAACAGTCCGAGACGCAAAAATAATCAATCCGCCATCCGGCGTTCTTCTCTCTGGCATGAAACCGATAGGACCACCAGCTGTAAATTCCTTCTTTATCCGGGTAAAAATACCGAAATGTATCGATAAATCCACTTTCCAGCAAATGCGTAAACTTGCCCCTCTCTTCATCCGTAAACCCTGCATTTTTATGATTCGTCTTCGGATTTTTGAGATCAATCTCCTGATGAGCGACATTCAGATCACCGCAGAATATAACCGGTTTCTTCTCCTCCAGGTGCTTCAGATAAGCCAGAAACGCATCCTCCCACTGCATCCGGTATGGCAGACGAGCCAGGCCGTCCTTCGAATTCGGCGTATAGACCGTCACCAGGTAAAAACCGGCATACTCCAGTGTGATCACACGTCCTTCCTGGTCATGCTCCTCAATACCGATGCCATATACAACCGAAAGCGGTTCTGTCTTCGTAAAAACAGCTGTACCGGAATATCCTTTCTTCACAGCATAGTTCCAATACTGATAAGGCCGCAAATCCAGGTCAATCTGTCCCGCCTGCAGCTTCGTCTCCTGCAGACAAAACACATCTGCGTCCGCTTCCTTAAAATAATCAAGAAATCCTTTCTGCACACAGGCGCGCAGACCGTTTACATTCCACGAAATCAGTTTCATGAATAGTATCTCCCTGGTCATTCTTATTTTTTTCAGATGAACCCGTATCAAGCGCTTCCATAACTGTTCAGTACTTTCACAGCTACGAGCTTCCCACTTTTATCACAGGAACAAATGTAATTATCTTCTTTACTATAACATGAACATTTGCGGAAAACAAGATAAATTGCTTGCTATTTTGCATCGCATCTGCTAAAGTATTAAAAAAAAGAGAGGTATGAAAAATGAGTGAATTTGAAAACTGCGGCGGCAGCTGCGAGGGATGCACAGAAGAATGCGGCGGCGCCACCATCACACTGACATTAGACAACGATGAGGTCTTGGAATGTCAGATCCTGACCCTCTACCAGGCTGCCGGGAAGGATTATATTGCTCTTCTTCCCCTGAATGAACAGGGTGTCAACGAAGACGGCGAAGTATTCCTGTATCGTTATCATGATGAGAATGGGATGCCCGTTTTAGAGAACATTGAGAGTGACGAAGAATACGAAGCCGCTTCTGAAGGTTTTGACGAATGGCTTGACGGCCTGGAGTACGATGAACTGGTGACAGAGGACGAAGAAGAGGAGGATGAGTAATTATCCGGACAAGTCCTGATGAGAATCAAAAACACCCCTGTTTTCCGCAATTCCGAAAACAAGGGTGTTTTTCTTATTCTTGCTCTTCCGCCTTTGACGAGGATTCAGATTCTTCCTCCTCTTCCTCGGTCTGTAGGGGTTCAGATTCTGATTCACTTTCCTCTTCTGACGTATCTGCATTATAATCCTCATTCAGGACACCTTCCAATGTCTTCAGATCCGTCTCCGGAGTCTCCGTGAGAGATTCATATTCCTCTTCGGATTGAAGAGCCGCTTTGCGCTCCTCGTAAGCATTGCTCTGCTCTTTGGACAGATAATAGAAGTAGCCGATACAGGCAACCAGAAAGACGACTGCTACTACGTATAGCAGCACAAGAATCGGATTCTGTTTTTTTTGTATAGTTACGGTTCTTTCTACCCATATGGCTCCTTTCTCTCTGACCGAAAATGTGTTCCGCAGTCCAGTCAGCACCAGCGCGGAACACACCCTTCGTTTCCTCAAATCATTATCTGCTGCTCTTATGATAGCTTGCGCTGTCTTCTGTCGGCATGAAGATAGCGAACGGACCCATGGCCTCAAATTCACCCTTAATTACAAGTACCGGGGTCTCATCATCTGTGACCTTGTCCTCATCACTTACCGTCCACTGAAGTAAGGATCTGTCTTCCGTTTCTTCCTCAGTTTCTGTTTCTGCCTCGGTGACTTCTTCTGTAACAGCCTCAGTGACAGCTTCGGTCTCCTCTTCTGTCTCTGTCTCCTCCTCTTCCAGCTCACTCAGAGTCGTGAAGTAGACTTCCGGCTCATAGATAAAGTTCACATCTCCAGTGTCTGAATTGATCTGCATTACAAAACTGTCCTCAAGAACAAACGGATCCATCTCTGTCAGAAGGGAAAGATCTTCTTCTGCTGCTTCTGTATCAAAATCTTCATCGCCATAGGTTGCGATACGCGCCCAGTCAATGTATTCGATATCACGGTAAGCCTCAGCATCCAGGCTGCCGCCCATGCTGTAGGAATACGTATCATTTCCGTCTTCGTCCGTACCATACTTAATCGCCATATCAGCAAAGCCCATTGCACTGGTGTAGTCCGCAATATCAATGGTAACGCCATCCGCCACCTCAATCTGTTCCGTCAGGATGCGCTCCAGCTCCTCAGTCAGTTCAATGAAATCCACGTCATAAGCGTCGGTCTTGTCTGTCAGACTTTTCAGGACATCGTAAAGTGTGATATCCTGTGTTTCTTCCTGGAACTCGGTCACAACCTCTGCTGTCACCTCATCCTCATAAAGCTCTGGTGTTGTATTCTTTACAACAATCGGAACCTTCTCCGCGAGGGCAATCGCGCCAAGGGTCGGGAATGTCGCTGTCACTTCACCAGTCTCAGAGTCTAACTCATCAATCGCAACAAAATATGTTTTTCCGGTATTCGGGTCAATCTGAATCATCAGCAGATTACTTGCATCGCGATCTTTAGCTGCCTCAATCGTAACAGTTGCAGTAATGGAACCATTGCTGTTATAGTGCACCGTGCCATCGCTCGCTTTGATCGCAATGTCTACAAATGCTGTAATGGCTTCATAAAGTGTGGTATTGACAACTTTGCCAGACTCTGTAGTCTGATTCGTTGACGTGTCAACGCCAAGGGTCTCTACGACTTCTTTAATGGTCATGGTTGAATTGTCATCGTTAAACTGCTCAACCACAGCAGCTACCGTCTCATCAGCATACGCGGATGTGTCTGCATTCTGAACAATCAGTTCCTCTCCTTCTTCCAGGCTGCCATCCTCCACAACCGGGTTCTCAGGAATAATCTCCGAGATGCTGGGCGCCGCATTAACCGAGAACGCAGAGCCAACCGTCATCGATGCCGCGAGTATGATTGCTGCTACTCTCTTCTGCATGGACTTGTTCTTCATAATCTCTCCTCCATTTCAATATTGGTAGGTTCTTTGAGTGATGGAAAACATAAATAAACATTTTCCTGTTGCTGGGCTATATTTCTACCGATACGGTGTCCGCATCGATTGGAAAACAATAAAACTCAATATTTCTTTCCTAATCTTTTATATAAAACAACTCCAGGAGCAATTCCTGCAAAGCATCCTCATCCACATAAAATTCATCGTGTAGTTCCCCCGCCTCGTCTTCTCCATCCAGCTGAATATAATTAGCCTCCGAAAAATCCAGACTCTGCACCAGCTCCGCCAGATCCAGATACTGGCTTCTGGTAACACTGGTCTGCAGGTAATCCTCCATTTCCTCCAGGGAATCCCACGCGGATTCAATCTCAGAAGTGCTCATCTTGCGAACCGTCTCTATGTAAGCGGTCACATACGCCTCCTGGCGATCCATACGTCCTTCATTGCTAAAGTCAGCTGAGGTATCCCGATATTGCAAAAATGCATGGACATTTGTTTCGTCCAGGGTAACAACCGCGCCTTCGACCAGTTCCGGGTATTCCTCAGCAAGTTCAGAATTTGGCACTGTAACTGTGACACCCCCAACCACGTCGTTAACATAAACCATCGAATCCTGGTTCAGAACCACATAATCAGAGATCGGAATTTCCCCGAACAACAGGGAAACCGCTTCCAGCAGATTTTCACAGCTGACCGTCCCTCCATTTCCCCAGGTATAAGCATATCCCAGATGAGACGTATAAAGCCCGTCATCATTACCCACAGAGGAATAACGGCGAATCTGAGTCATCGTATCACGGTTGATTGCGACAACGGTCAGCCTGTTGTTATATTTGTCCATCACAATCAGCTCAATGCTGTCCGCGCGGGCCGCAGTTCCATACCGCTTGCTTGCTTCCATTTTCCCTGTAGAATCCACGCCGGCAAAAAGTACGGTAGTAACGAGATTATTATAACTCCAGGTCTCTCCTTGATACGTAATCTCACGATACCCTTCTGAACTCACGTCATGGGTATTCTCTGCCGTTACCTGCAGGCTTTCCTGGCGGATCCACGACTGTCGCACCAGGCCAAATGCGATCGCCATAACAATCACTACAACCGCAGCGCTGGAAAGGAAGATTCTCCGCTTTCTGGCGCGTCTGGCATGACTCGAGTGGTGGTGATGATGATGATGGTGACTATGCGTATGATGATGCGCATGACTCGTTTCCTGGCTATGCTCATGATGTTGTTCGTCATAACGCGTTTCGTCATGTGTCCTGTCACCGGGTGTTCCGCCGCTCATCGACGTCTGCCGCGATCATCCGGCTCTTCATCTTCGTATTTACTATAATATTTATTGTAATAGCCATAGCCGTAACCATAGCCATAGCCATACCCATACCCATTCTTCTGCGCACCAACCTTATTCGCTACGACGCCCAGGAGCCGAACATCTGCATATTCCAGCTGACGCTTTGCTTTCAAAGCCTGATTTCGCTCGGTCTGCCCGCTCACTACTACCAGCACCGTGCCGTCACAGAGTTTCGAAACCAGCGTACCATCAATCACGGTATTGACCGGAGGCGTATCCATAATGACATAATCATATTTCTGTCTGCACCATTTGCAGAGCATCTGAAACCGGTCTCCGGAAATGAGTTCACTCGGATTCGGCGACTGTGCGCCTGTCATAATTACATCCAGTGATTTTTCATTTGTCTGCCTTACAATCTCCGGAATCGAACACTTTCCTATCAGAAACTCAGTAAGTCCATCATACTTTCCCTGAATGCCATACCGCTCTTTGATCACGGATTTTCGAATATCACAATCCAGAAACAATGTTTTTCTTCCAAGTCCTGCAAAGCTGCTCGCCAGGTGAAAAGATACCGACGATTTTCCCTCGTCCGGAACTGCGCTCGTAACGGAAATCAGCTTAATATCGTAGCCGCTCAGCTGGATATTGCCTCGCAGGATATTGACTGCTTCCTTCACACGGAAAGGGAGTGGTTCATACTTCAGGGCAATGACCTTTTTCTCTTCCGGATCCGGCTTCTGTCCCGGCATCGTCCAGCTAACCAGAGGTTCATATTCAGCCATAGTATGGCTCCTTTCTCTATAGTTCCTGATAATAAGGAATACTCGTGAGTACCGGAAGACCCAGATACTTCTCAATATCCTCTTCTGTCTTCAATGTCGTGTCCAGCAGAGAACGCAATACAAGGATCGCGCACACAAGCACTGCTCCAAGCAGGCCGCCCTTTACCAACCACGAAGCCAGACTGTCCGTGATCTCCTCCACAGACTCCGCCGCTGAGAAATCAATCACCGTCGGCATGCTGCTGCCAATCACCTGATAGATCTGATTCACACCAATGTCAACCAGTGCGTTTGCGATATCGCGGCAAAGCTCCGGATCACTGCAGGTAACCGTAATCTCCACGATGTGCGTGGAATCCGGATTGCTCACAGATACCAGCTTCCCAAGCGCTTTATAGTTCAGATCAAGCCCCAGCTCCTCTATGACCTTATTCAAAGTGGTTCTGCTCTTAATAATCTTTGCGTAATCCTCTGTAAGCGCCGCAGAAAGCTGCAAATCCGAGATACTGATCACGGAATCCGTACTCGTAATGTAAATTGACGCCGTCGTCTCATAAGACGGATCAAGAAGGAATGTACTGTATGCCCCCAACAGGGCAGCCCCCGCAAGGGTAGCCAGTAAAATCATCCTCCAGTGCGCAAGGAGCATGAAAAAAAGCTCCTTCAGGTCGATCTGCTCCGGTTGCTGCTGCTGACGCTGCCGTGCCATCGTCTGTGCCTGCTGCGCCACAGCGGCCGGACTGCCAGTCGTTGTGTACTGCTTTGTCTGCTTTGTATCACGGGCCGTCCGCTCCGCCTGGTTCCCAGTGTTTGTCTTTCTGGCTGCTTTCGCAGATGCGTTCCCGCTATCCGTTTGTCCGCTCATTTCCATAAATATGTACTCCAGATAAGTCAGATATATTTA
>Ga0192279_1116_pt1 | contig 12674 bp, 12 predicted proteins | sample Koala_Koa24_L3_FD_131251 | JGI IMG/M metagenome (GOLD analysis project Ga0192279, IMG submission 131251) | Enriched cells from koala feces incubated with labeled cellulose particles, San Francisco Zoo, California, United States - Koala_Koa2-4_L3 ...
TGTCGGTTCTGTGATCAGAAGCTCTGTTTCCATCGCCAAAGTCTCACTCTGGGCCTCCGCACCTGAAGTCTCTGTCTCCAGGATCGAAGTCTCTGTCTCGCTCTCCCGCGCCTGCTCAATAGCTGTTTTCAGGGCATTCCCGACCCGCTCGCTCAACTCGGATTTCGACTCATTTGCCGAAGCGCACACATCCGTTGCCAGAACACAGACACAAATGAGCGCACAGGCGAGCAGCCGTAAGCGTTTCTTTTTTCTCATTTCTGATCCTTTTCCCATAGTACCTCCGGTTTGGCCTGCCCTTGTAGAATTATTCCGATGCCGCGTTCAGCGTAAAAAAGTCATAATAACGGTTATCTCCGCCGAAAATATCATTGTATTCCAGTATATTATATTCATTGACCAGCTCATAGTACGGCGATTCCTCATCATCCAGTTCGTAGAATACGCCGTCCGCACCCCAGTAGCCAATCGAATTGATCACAGGAATCTCTTCGCTCAGATCCAGCAGGTATTCCTGATACCCCGTCATCGACAGCCCAAGCCGATCCGCCATGATACTGTACAGATAATTCAGACTGGTCGCCTCAATTGTCTCCTCCTCGATATCATAATTCGCCCAGATGATAAACGGAATCTTATATTTTTCCATCAGCTCCTCGCCGGTCAGATCATCCTCCGTACCGCCGAGCAGGTACTCATACGCGCCGTCGCCGATGTCCGGCTGATGATCGCCAAACATCACAATCACCGTCGGCTCCTCCACCTCCTCAAAATACTCGATCAGCTGCTCGAAAGCGTCATCCGTCGCTTTTACCAGGTTTACATATATCTCTGCTCTCGTTGTGCTAAAGCCTGTATTCAGGACCTCTATTTCCATATCCAGGTTTTTCGTGTTGGATGTATAGTAGCCGCCATGATTCTGGATCGTGACATTATAGGAAAAAGCGGGCTCCCGGAATCCAGATTCGCCTCATATTCTGTGATAATCCGCTCAAACAGCGTCTCATCCGAAATATAATTCCGAATCTTATACGGATAATCAAAATCATCCCGCGTATAGTAAGTTTCAAACCCAATCTGAGGGTAAACAATATTTCTCCGGTAATTTGTCCCGCGGTACGGATGCATGGCCAGCGTATAGTAGCCCAGTGAATCGAGCTGTGACGCCAGGGACGGCAGATTTCCCCGCACAAACAGGTTAAACCCGACCGAAGAAGTCGGCAGGAACGCCATCGTATTTCCCGTCAGGAACTCATACTCCGAATTCGGCGTATTGCCGCCAAAGACAGAGGAATAGGCCGTACCCTTAATCGTATTTTCCGTCAGGCTGCGGATAAACGGCATATAATCCTCGGAGAGCTCCAGAGTATTGCCAATATCCGTATAGTCCGCCCAGGATTCATTCATAATCACAATAAGATTGGGCGTATCAACCGTGTCAGCATCGCTGTCAGTACTCCCGGAGCCAGTGCCCGCCGTATCCGCGCTGCCCGAGTCATCTGCGTCCGCCGAGCCCGCGCCCTCCTCCTCATCCTCGGAGGTCACGTAATCCGCCGCGATTTCCTGCACTGCTTCCAGCGAGTAGCCTTCCGGCTTATCCACCACCAGGTAAAAACAGGTCGTCAGTGTTGTGAAAATCATATCGTATTTTTTGTAGCGCAGCTGGTGTGTAAATCCTTCCGAACGGATGTCGTGGTCTTCCAGAAACGTCGTTTTTCCGCAAAGGTAATAATATCCGCCCGCGAGTACGGCCACCAGCGCCAGAAATACCCCGCGCGCCGCGAGCGGCATCATCCGCCCTTTGCGCAGCTTCAGGCTGATGGTACAGATCAGGAGCGTAAACAAAATCTCCATGACCATATACCAGTCCAATTTATATGTATATTCCGAAGCCACTGCCGCCGCTGTACCGACCGAAAAAAGATCCGCCGCTGAAATCGCCATGCCCCGGAAAGAAATTACAAAGCAATTGATGATCCCGATCGCCGCAATCGCCACTGCATAGATAATCACAGAGAAACGGATGCTGCCCGTCACTCCAAACAAAATCCCCTGCACCAGGTACAAAAAGGCAAAGGTGAGCAAGAGCGCAATTTTATCCAGCGCAAAAAAATCAATATTATATTTATCCGCATTTAAATATAGAAGGGAAAAATAAACCGCAAACGGTGCAACCGCAAACCAGATCCAGGAAAGAATGCGGTTCACTTTCTCACTCAATTCATTTGTCTCCAGCCATAAAAAAATCAGTGCCGCCGATAGAAGCGAGATCTCATAGGTCCTCACGCTCCGCCAGACGGACACATTTCCATCCGCCGAATACATTTTCGGATGGACAAAATAGTATATCAATAAACCTGCCGTTAAAAGAATCGGAATCACCCGAAACAGCTTTTTTCGATCCTCCGGCAAATGAAGCTTCTCTGTCAATCCCGACATTCTAAATCGTATTCCTCCAAACTTCTCCCACACAAAACCGAATCGTAATACAACGCAAAAGCATTGATTTAACGCTGTCCGGCATCATCGATTGACAGCGGACAGCGCAAAATCACTGCTTTTGAGTTTTTGAGGGCGTCCGCTTAAGAAAATGCTTTTATCACTTTCTTAAGCGGATACTTCGTAACCGTTCCGTACCTTCACAGTTACGATTTTTCTGTTTTACAGACGTTTCAGCAGCTCTTCTCTCTGCTTTTCATAACCAGGCTTGCCCAGAAGCGCGAACATGTTCTTCTTGTAGCTCTCAACGCCCGGCTGGTTAAACGGGTTCACGCCCAATACATACCCGCTCACGCCGCACGCAAACTCGAAGAAATAGAACAGCTCGCCCAGATAGAACTCGTCCTGCTTCGGAATGTTCACGATCAGATTCGGCACGTTGCCGTCCGTGTGCGCCAGAATGGTTCCGTTCATAGCACTCTTATTGACAAAATCAACGGTCTTTCCTGCCAGATAGTTCAGGCCGTCCAGATCCACCGGCTCTTCCCCGATCGTGAGCGTGCATCTGGATTCTTCGATGTTCATCACGGTCTCATACATAATACGGCTGCCGTCCTGGATAAACTGACCCATAGAATGCAGATCGGTCGTAAGATCTACCGACGCAGGGAAAATTCCCTTCTGGTCTTTTCCTTCGCTTTCGCCGTAAAGCTGCTTCCACCACTCCGATACATAATGCAGGCTCGGCTCATAATTTGCCAGAACCTCCACGGATTTGCCTTTTCTGTGCAGGATATTGCGGACTGCCGCATACTGAAGAGCGTCATTTTCCTCAAAATCCGCTTCCATCGCGCGCGCTCTGCCGGAAGCCGCGCCCTCCATCAGCCTGTCAATATCCGCGCCGCTCACTGCAATCGGCAGCAGGCCAACCGCCGTCAGCACGGAGAAACGTCCGCCGACGTCATCCGGCACCACGAAGCTTTCATAACCCTCTTCCGTCGCCAGGTTCTTCAGCGCTCCGCGTGCTTTATCGGTTGTTGCATAAATGCGTTTTGCAGCTTCTGCTTTGCCGTATTTCTCTTCGAGCATTTTCTTGAAAATGCGGAAAGCAATCGCCGGCTCGGTCGTCGTACCGGATTTCGAAATAATATTGACAGAAAAATCACGGTCGCCGATCACTTCGATCAGGTGCTGGACATAAGTGCTGCTGATGCTGTTGCCCACGAAATAAATCTCCGGTGTCTTGCGGATCTCTTTGGAAACGTTATTATAGAAGCTGTGGCGCAAAAACTCAATCGCTGCCCGCGCCCCCAGATAAGAACCGCCAATACCAATCACCAGCAAAACCTCGCTGTCGCTCTGGATCTTCTTCGCTGCCTCTTTGATACGGCCGAACTCCTCCTTGTCATAATCAACCGGAAGGTCAATCCATCCGAGGAAATCGTTACCTGCTCCCTGCCGGGATAACAGCTCATCCTTCGCCGCAGCGACGATCTTTTTCATGGATGTCAGTTCATGCTCAGCGACAAAACCGGCAGCTTTTGAATAATCAAAAGAAACTTTACTACTCATTATCCACATCTCCTTTTATCTATTCTCAATGTTTATTTCATCGTCGGGAACTACGCCGGCCTTCTTCCCCCGGCTGCCGCTTCCACCGCATCCTCAGAATTTCCTCTCAGCTGCTGCTTTCACTGCAATTTCCGACGACCTTACCTCCAGTACATTCTAGCAGACCGTTAGCGGTTTCGCAAGCCTTATTGCGAAAGAAATTCACTCAGTACAGCCCGGATCAGCCGTTCCTGCTCCTTCTCATCCATCTGCCGCAGCAGGTCTGCTCCCCGTCCGGTTCCGGAACGTTCCCCTTCTGCGGCTGCCGCTTCCTGCATACCCATTTTCGCTCGCGCCAGATTTTCTTTCAAATCTTTCGATTCCCTTTGCCCTCTTACCGGCTCGCTTTCATTTTCCTGCGTCTGTCTTACACCTTTTTTGGCACGTTTCGATGCCTCCATGCTTGCGGCCGTTTCCGCTTTTGCCAGCCGTCTCGCGCGGCGCCCCTCCGAAACGGATACAATCGGCGTTCGCGCGGCAGCAGCTACTCCCGACGCCTGATGCGGGGCTGCACCGCGGTTTTCCGTCTCATATTCCATTTCCGGCAGCTCATCTTCACTGCTATAGTTCCCGCTCACACCGCCGTTTTCCAGAAAATCACTCAGACAGATTTCCAGCGAGCGGCTCCGATAACCGATATCCGCCAGGCCATAGGCCAGCGCTGTCAGAACGACCGCTCCCGCTCCCAGCCAGAAATACGCATTTCCACTCACAATCGCAGCCCCGCCCTGTGCGCGCACCATCGTCCCCGCAAACGCACACAACAGGCTGACCGCCAGACAGCTGCCTCCGATTCGTCCCCAGCTGTGCAGACTCATGCCCCAGACACGGTATTCCAGCATACTCTTTTGAATCAAAGCATGTACATCGCCCACCCGCTCACTTAAGTGCGTACAATATTGAAACCGTTGCCGCAGTTGCTGCAAAAAACGTCCATCTGCTGTTCCCATATTCCGCACTTCTCTCAGCAATCCGTCGTATATCCGCCGCAAAATCATCTGGCTGACCACGCCAAGCACACAGGCCGCCGCCAATGCGTAAAGCAAAACATTTTTTTCCATCAAGAATTGTAGCATACCCTTATCCCCCTTTGATCAGATCGTCTCGATTCACCTGCGAATCGAAATCCATATGAAAAACTTACACTGGGCATAGCAGTCCCTCTCAGGACAGACGGAGCTCCCATCCGCGACGGCGCCATTCGCTGCGTCCGCCCATGTGTTCTTTTTATTCGGGCAAAGACGGCACTGCCGGCCTGCCCGCGCGCCAGAATCAGACAGCAGATACGCAAGCCATCCGCTTCTGTGCGACTTGTGCGCATAGTATAGCCGGAAAATTTGGGTTTGCAAAGCAAAATCGTTCGACTTTTTCTCCATGGAATCTATTCTGAAGTTCAGAAAGGAAGCGTTGAGAAATTGCCTCATCCTGAATTTGCAAAAAATGTTGGCGTATTTGCAGAAAAGATGCTATACTTTTCTATTTCAGTCTTGCAAGCAGCCCCTCGACAAGCCGTACGCAATGCTGCGCTGCCTCACGCTCAAATGTCGGATAGTCCATCGACGCGCTGTCATCCGCTTTATCCGATATCGCTCGCAAAATCACGAACGGAATCCCATTCAGATACGCCGTCTGCGCGATCGCAGCACCTTCCATCTCCGTGCAGCTGCCGCCGAAGTTTGCCGTGATCCGGTTTTTTGTCGCCTTATCCGCGACAAACTGATCCCCGCTGACAATTCTTCCGTGAAAGACCGCGATTTCCGGATTCACCTCATGGCATACCTCCTCCGCCAGCTCCGCCAGTTTCTGATCCGCCTCAAAAGAAAATACTTCCATCTGCGGAATCTGCCCCAAAGGATAACCAAAATTCACCGCATCCATATCATGATGCAGAACATCCTTTGAAATCACGATATCCCCAATATCAATATTCGCGTCCAGAGACCCCGCCACACCGGTATTCATCACACAGTCCACGCCAAATTCATCTACCAGGATCTGCGTACACACTGCAGCGTTCACCTTACCAATCCCGCTGCGCACCACGACCGCCGGCATCCCGGCCAATTCACCCTCGCAAAAGCTCATCCTCGCTTTCGTGACCTCACGCGTAACCTCCATGTCCGCTTTCAGCCGCTCCACTTCAATCTCCATCGCTCCGATAATACCGATTTTTTTCATTTGTCTGTCTCCTTTTCTTCTATTAAAAAATCCTATCTATCGCTCACTTTCCCTCTTGCATATCTCCGCCAAAAACGATATACTTACGGGAAGCAGATGTCTTCCCGCCTCCTATTCTTATAAAAAGGCAGCGGCGGCATCTCAGTTTATGATAAGAGGTCATGGCACTGACCACTATCACTCTATTTTAACAAAGGAGGAATCCATATGGATTACAAACCACAGGGCGTCTGTTCCCAGAACATTCATATTGAACTGGACGGCGACACCATTTCACACGTAGAGTTTCTCGGCGGCTGTTCCGGCAACACGCAGGGCGTGGCCCGGCTCGTCGAAGGAATGAAAGCGACCGACGCGATCGCCAAGCTCGAGGGCATCCGCTGCGGATACAAACCAACCTCCTGCCCGGATCAGCTCGCAAAGGCTCTGAAAGTGGCACTGCAGCAGTAATGCTGCAGTTTTTTATTACAGTTCAGACCGACGTGAGACGGAGAGCTGTGTCCTGCCATCCTTTAACTCCAGTAAATCGTAATCAGGCAGAAATTATCGTCCGTGTGATAGCGGTAATTCCAGCTGGTCACCCCATTTTGCTGCATCAGATACTGCCCCGCCTCCCGGAGCAGATTTCCCTCAAACAGCGCTTCCTGCGCCTCTTCATAAGCTGTCTCACTGCCAAACTTCATCATAATGCGCGTCTCGGACGCCCACACCGATTCCAGCAGCGCCTGATTGATCGTATCCCAGTCAAAGCTTTCATAGTAATACCCGTTTAATTTATAATAATCATAGGCATCCGAGGTACACGCCGGCAGTTCGATTGAACCATCCGGCACATGCGTCTTAAACAGATCGTCCTCCGTGCAGCACAGATAATTGTAATTAATCGTGCTTTCTGTGTCGTACGTGTCCATATTACCCGCAAACACCGGATCCCCCCAGGTGACATCTACGTAATAATACGCTTCTTCCGCCGCCACAGCAGGCACCCCTGCCAAAGTCTCCTCCGACTGCTCCTGCTCCGTAATGCGCACCAGATTCCATCCATGGTCGCCCCCATCCGCAATCGTCCCGGTCTCGTAAGTACAAAACAGCCCCATCCGGTGAAGAATATACTGAAATGCCCGCGAATATCCGGCGCACACAGAAGAATGATAGAGCAGCGCACTTTGGATATTCTGAGAATCCGCACTATTTGCGTCGTAATCCGTCGTCTCGATGATATATTCATAGACAAACTTGATTTTCTCATAATCCGTCGCATTCTCCGGAATCTGCGCAATGCAGGCGTCCGCGGCCGCCTCCAGCTCCTCTCGCATCGCATCGCGGTCCTCCACGGCCACCGTCACGTCAAAATTGTAGGACACCACCGTCTCCAGCAAAGCCGACTCCTCTACCTGTGCACTCGTATCTGTCCAGAAAATTTCCGGGTGATCCGCTAAAACCGCATAATATGCCCGCCAAAAGTCCTCCACCGAAATCGAAGACATAAAATCTCCCGAATCCTCATACCGCATCAGATGGACATAAATCTCCCGGTAGGCCTCGTGCAGCTCCTCCGGCAAATGGTCATAATAATATTCCTCCACCGAAGAAGCATACCCTTCTTCAACGGCCGTCAATTCCCAGGTCTCCTCACTCCCGGTCAGCTCGTACTTTACCCGCGACACCACCGCGCACCCCGTCAGCTGCGTGATGGCAAGCAAAAGGAGTACAAGCAGCCAGAATCTCTTTTTCCTATTCCCCATTACCCCTCACAGTCCAGGATTTATTCCAAAATGTAATCCAAAACAGAAAAGCAAAAGCTGCTTCTGCCATTTACACCACGTTTCGCCTATTCTAACACCCTTTTGCAAAAATGGCTACCAAAAAAACACGCCAAAAAGCCCAGATTGGATGTTCTTTTCCAATTTCCAGGCCCGACTTCCTTCACTCTTACATTTTCACAGTTGTCCGCGGCAGGAGGGGATCCCGCCGCGGAAATCACGGTTTCTACATTTCTGCATCATACCCGAAACTACAGTTTGTGGCGTCTCCCGGATAGAGCACCACAATATAGTATGTACGACAATTCCAGGTATTTCTGTATCTGTCAATCAGTTACACTTACATTGTTGCTAGCGTTACTGCTTGCATTGTTACTTGCTTTGTCACTCACTTTGTGACTTGCCTTGTGACTTACTTTGTCAATCGCATGATCCCTGCAAGGATCTTGTCTTTGTCAATCGCACGGTCCCTTCAGGTTTCCTACGTTTGTTTTTTGCGCACCACTCCTGGCAGTATCTCTCTTTTGTAAGCGGAAGAATCAGGCAAAACACCTTTTTTAAGTAATTTTTTGTTTTAAAGCACACTTCTGCTTTGTTTTATCATTTGTTGTTACTTTATTTCTGCCATGATTCGTGCATTCACATAAGCCAGTGCATCAGTCAATCCAGATGCCATCCGTGTAGCTGGAGATCGACTCAATCGTGCCATTCTCATTGATGACATGAGCTCCTGCGGCACGATAATAGTAACCACCTTCTACACTTAGACCTGTTTCTGTGATAGACGCGTAATAAGCATCATATTTGGTAGACCTTGTCCCAATATAATACGTACACCAGGTGCCATTTACCAGCCGCTGAAGATACATATTGACATAAATAGCATCCACGCTTTTCTTTGCTGTAGTAGAGCCGCTGAGCCGAACTGTCCTGGTTCCCGTAACGGCCATCGAACCTGTTCCATCCGAAAGATACGTCCATCTGGCTTTTGGGTATACCGTTGTGGATACTTCTGTTTCTTCTGTCAGCAACGATCCGTCTACCACGGTTCCCAGCAGTTCATCCGCTGCGGATACATGCAGTGATCCGAGAATCATACAAAGCAGAAGCACTACCACTGTAAGTTTCCGTCTTCTTTTTCCCTTTTTCATCTCTTCCCTCCTTTCCGTCCGCTTACACAGATAAAAACGTGCGACTTTCCGTTTTGTTACAAAGATTGAGCAAGAAAATTGATATTTTTCACTATTTTTTCCATTTCATCCATTGAAAAAGCCCCTGAAATAATATATCGATATTCTTCATAGGCAAACTCGGCTCGATAATAATCTCCTGTCTGCCCAGGATTCTCTTCCCATATTTTTACCTCAACCCCTTCCAATATCTCCATTGTATTCACCAACTCCATATTCTCGTCAGAAACATAATAGCTTGTTTCATCCGAGCCAGCATTTTTTAGATAAACTTTTACAATACTTTCATTATAGGAGTAAAAAACATTCGCCTCTAAATTATCGTCTAATATATCATACCAAAGATATTCCATTCCTTCCGGCCAATAACTAAAATTTAACCCTGGGATCCCTGTCTGCTCTTCAATCTCTTCCATTGCCGCCAGGGATTCCGCAACGGTACTTTGAATCACTTGCTCTTCCTCTATACTGTTCGTCACCGTTCGCGTTGCAAACACCTCCGCCACAGCTCCCCACATCTGCACAATCCAGCGCCTGCTTGCACTGACGTTCATACTCACACAAATCAGCAGCACAAACGCCGCTGCCACAATACCCCCGCGCTTCACAAATATTCTCATATAGCGGGAGCGCTTTTTCTTCTTTTCCTGTGCTCTCCATCCCAATACGATTGCTTCCTGGTCTTTTTCCGAAAGCATCTGATACAATTCGTCCTCTCCAAGGACTTCTTTTCCGGAGGCAACCCTTTCATAAATTCCTGCCTGCACATATTCCGCCCCGTCCGCGGAGTTGCTTTCCAATTCTTTTTCTCGCAGACCTTCTCCAGGATTTTCTTCCGTCTTTCCTTCTCTCAGGTTTTCTTCCGGATTTTCTTCCAGCGCTTCTGCCAGTTCTTCTTCCATCTCGCCCAATTCCCGTGCTCGGTTTGCAGCCTCAATCTCTTCCTGTGCCGCTGCCACCTCTTTCGCCCGCTCTTCTTCTGTCAGTTTCTCCTCCTCTTCATCCTCCTCCCAGATGCCCATCTCTTTCAGGCGAACAACAATCTGATCATACTGATCCTCCGGCGGATTGATCTGTGACAGCTCCGGATCGGAATTAACCCACGCTTCGGCCTCGTCCGCTTCCTTCCGCAGCCCCCGCAAAATAAAGGCGTCAATCTCCGGATCATCCGATTCACTGTATGGATATCGAAATAGCGTCACCTTGCTCTTTGACTGCTGTTTTTCTGTGTTATTTATTGTATCTTCGTTTTTTATTTTATCTGGTTTTTTATCTTCTGTACGCATTCGCATTGAACTCCCTTCTTGACTTTTTCAGGATAGCGGGTAAACTGTATAGAAAATGAATCGTAACTGTGAGAGTACTGAACAGTAACGAGAACATTTGAATTGGAGGTATTTATGAAACGAATCGTTCTTACCGGCGGAGGAACTGCCGGTCATGTTACTCCTAACATTGCGTTGATCCCGCACCTGCAAACGCTTGGGTATGAGATTCATTATATCGGTTCCTACGACGGCATCGAAAAACGGCTGATCGAAGAGATCGGCATTCCCTACGACGGCATTTCTTCGGGAAAGCTGCGCCGGTATTTCGACCTTAAAAATTTTTCAGACCCCTTTCGCGTTGTCAAAGGCTATTTTGAAGCCAGAAAAAATTCTGAAAAAGCTCCGTCCGGACATCATCTTTTCAAAAGGCGGTTTTGTCGCTGTCCCGGTGGTACAGGCAGCAAAAAGCCTCTCTATTCCAGTGATTATCCATGAGTCCGATATGACTCCGGGGCTGGCAAACAAGCTTGCTCTCCCGGCTGCCACCAAAGTCTGCTGCAATTTTCCGGAGACACTGAAAAGTCTCCCGGAAGGCAAGGCCGTGGTAACCGGCTCACCGATTCGTCAGGAGCTTCACGACGGCAATCGACTTGCCGGCCTGAAATTCTGCGGGTTTTCCGCAGACAAACCGGTACTGCTCATTATCGGAGGCAGTCAGGGCTCAGTAGCCGTCAACCAGGCGATCCGCGGGATTCTGCCCAGGCTTTCCGAGACCTTCCAGGTTGTCCATCTCTGCGGAAAAGGCAATCTGGATGAAAGCTTACGCACAGTTCCAGGCTATGTTCAATACGAATACATTGAAAAGGAGCTTCCTGATCTCTTCGCCCTCGCCGACGTAGTTGTCTCCCGCGCCGGAGCAAATGCGATTTGCGAGCTTCTCGAGCTTCGCAAACCAAGCCTTCTGATCCCGCTCCCGGCCTCATCCAGCCGCGGCGACCAGATTCTGAACGCACGCTCATTTGAAAAGCAGGGCTTCAGCGCAGTATTAATGGAAGAGGACATCACGCCAGAGCTTCTGCTGACCAGAATCAATGAACTTTATCAGAACCGTCAGACTTATATCGCTGCGATGGAACACAGTGCCGCAAGTGACGCGATTGAAAAAATTACCGCATTAATTGAGGCAACCGTTGCAAATACTCACCATTAAAAGGTGCTTATGGATTCGTTTCACTAATACAACGTTTTGGGGAGCACCGATGTGATTCTGCGTTTCTAAACTTTTTATTAAAAATCCCCCGCTTCTCCGCACCGACTCTCCGGAGAAGCGGGGGATTTCTTCATAAGCTCCTCTGCTCACTCATTCTTATATTCGTTCCAGAAGTTTTCCCGAATAAATGCTCTCGCTCTGCACACGCGTGTGCGCAATACCATTTCCGATACGTCCAGAATTTCCGCAGCCTCCTTATAAGACATGTTCTTCACACAGAAGAGTACCAGCGCCTCATACCACAGCACATTTTTCTTTTTCACTGCTTCAAAAATCCGCTGCGTCAGCTCCTGCGCCACAATCTGATCCTCCAGCTGTGTCAGACACTCGTCTACCAGAAGATTCCCCTCTTCCGCAACCGCAAAATCTACATAACCCACACTGCGCCTGCTGTTCATTCTCCAGAAATCGATGATTGCGTTCCTCGTACTGCGCAGCAGCCAGGCTCTCTCAGCACCCAGATAAATCTGATCCAGTCTGGCGTAAAACTCACAGAAAACCTGCTGTTCAATGTCCTGCGACGTATGATAATCGGACGTATTCTTCATAGCAATGCGAAAAATAAAATCTCCAAACTCTTTATAACATCCTTCGAAACGAATATTCTTTTTCATGGTCATTATTCCCTTTATCTTTTGTAAAAAACTACCGGAATAATTTCAGAATCTCCTCTTTATCCGTATCACTGAGTTCTCCCGGCGTCCACCCGACATTGACCGTATCGCCCTCATATCTTGGGATCAGATGAAGATGAAAATGGTCAACCGTCTGTCCCGCCGCCGCGCCATTGTTCTGAACCAGGTTTAATCCATCCGCATGCAGCCCTTCTTTCAGCTTTGCGGCAACCATCTTGGCCACCACAATCACTTTTTTCGGCTGTCTCATCCGGCAGTTCAAACAGGTTCGCCGCATGCGTTTTCGGAATAACCAGCGCATGGCCCTTAGAAGCAGGGCC
>Ga0192279_1120_pt1 | contig 12339 bp, 21 predicted proteins | sample Koala_Koa24_L3_FD_131251 | JGI IMG/M metagenome (GOLD analysis project Ga0192279, IMG submission 131251) | Enriched cells from koala feces incubated with labeled cellulose particles, San Francisco Zoo, California, United States - Koala_Koa2-4_L3 ...
GTATCCGGATAAGGAGATTCACATCTTTAAGTCCAGGAAAGAGGCAGATGAATTTATAGAGAACTGTTGATATGGGACAGGAGAAGGTATTCGGCCTTGTCGAGAGATTCCATCGTGGTGAAAAATAGAAGTTATGGGGGATATCATGAAATACGAGGCAAAAAAAGTATGCTTGAAAAACGGCGAGCCAGCACTTTTCCGTTCGCCATCTGCTACAGTGTCCGAAGCAGCAGCCATGTTGAAATATTTAAGCACCTGTGCGGAGGAGACAGAGTTTGTTATCCGTTATCCAGAGGAGTGTACAGAAACGCCTGTGCAGGAGGCTGCATATCTGGACAGCATTAACCAATCTGAGGATCGGCTCATGATTGTCTGCGAAATCGACGGTGAAATTGCGGGAAACTGTCAGATTGTATTTAACAACAAAATTAAAACGAGGCATCGAGCAGAGGTAATGGTTGGCATTCTTCAAAAGTACTGGGGTCTTGGAATCGGTACGGCAATGTTTGAGGAGATGATTCGTATCGCGGAGCGCAGACAGGTGAGCCAGATCGAGCTCGGATATATTGAAGGGAACGAGCGGGGACGAAGATTATATGAGAAGATGGATTTTGTGCAGTACGGAGAACGTCCGGATGCAATTCGTTTCAGGGATGGGACTATGCGAAAAGAAATCTTGATGATACGAAAAATGCATTCATGATTGGCGGCAATGTTGAAACGAATTCCAGTTTATCGAGGAGTTATACAAAGAGAAAACTTGGAGGTTGAGAAAGACATTTATGGCAGAAATAATTCAGGACGATATTATATTTGACATTAGAAGAATAGCCGCAAAATTAAATCAGAATAAATTGACTGAACGAGAATATGCTGAAAATGGTGGCCAATATTCAATTTCTGTTTTTGAAGAGTATGAGGATGAAATTGGAAGCTTCGCAAATAATGTTGAGATGGCAGGATTAAAATATATGACATAGCTTGTTTTCTCAGCGTTATAACTTCCAGTTTTTGGCGAAAGAAAACACTGATCTGATGTTGAGTAACAATAAAGAAGATGAGGAGGCCTATCAGATGGGTTGCATTAGAGTATCAGAACCGCTGCAATTAGACGGCGCAAATAATGTGCGGGAGTTGGGCGGTTATCCTGCAAAAGGCGGCACGACAGCAAAGAGAGTTTATCTCCGTGCAGATGGGCTGCAGAATTTAAGCGATCATGATTTGAAAAAGTTAGCTGATTATGGCGTCTGCCAGGTGATTGATCTGCGCAGCGACAGGGAAAAGGAATATATGCCTGACCGCGTAGGTACTAATATGGCGTATTTCCATGTCGGAATGCTGGACCAGATGAATTCAAAAAGTTTTAAAGGACAAGGTCCGGAATCCATGTACGCTTTGTACCAGTCACTTCTGGATGATTCAGCAGAGCAGATTGGTACGGTAATGCATCTTTTGGCGGAAGTAAAAGAAGGGGCTGCTTTATTTCACTGCACAGCCGGAAAAGACCGCACGGGTATTATCGCCATGATTCTCCTGGAACTGGCTGGTGTTCCAAAAGAGTACATTATTGCAGATTACAGCGTAACGGAAACCTATATGAAAGACGTATTTGCCCGGCAGAAAGAACAGGCAGAAGCGAACGGGATTGAGATTAAAGATTATATGCTACAGTCAAAACCGGAGGACATGGAGCGCACAATCGAATATTTTCATCAGAAATATTCGGATGCGGAAACATATCTGCTTGAATTTTGCCAGTGCAGCCGAGAAGACGTTGATTTTATCCGGCATCGTTTGCTGGATGGAAATCATTAATGGCGATTTGATCAACTACAAATTTGATCATAAAATGAGCAACGGGAACAGCGTTAAATATTTTCTCGCTGTTCCCGTTCATCATATTCTATTTCTTTCTCCACTTACTCCAGACTGCCATCTATCTTTAAATAACCCAAAACTTCTTTTGATTCTTTCAGCTGCTCAATTCCAAGGGACAAACCATATCTGAAATACTCTGCGCCGATCACACCTGCTTCCCTGAGAATCAGGTCGTGAAGTTCCGTCAGCATATCCATTTCCTTCATCCCAATCCGGGGTTCCAGTTCATTCATCACGCTGTCAATTGACTTTTCCATTTCACCAACCTTTGGTGAAGCTGTTACAACCTGTTCCAGCGGATCTACCTGTCCGGTAAAAATAGCCTCTATAACACTCATGTTCTTATTTCCTCCTATTTTTTGTTGTCGTTCAATGGCTGCATTCGTATTACCGTATATCACAATTATCTTTACAGCTTTGTTGATTCTCCATATATTATCTGTGTTAAAAAAGCATGGACTAATCTTTTTCAGTACCTCTGTCTTTATCTAAACGGAATTGAAGATCATGAATTACCTCCTGCGATTCCTGCATAAACTGCAATCCGAGCGAAAATCCGCATTTGAAGTATTCCACGCCCATAATCTCTGCCTCCGTTGCAAACAGATCATGGACTTCTTCAATCTCATTATAGACCAAAGCCTCCAGCGTTTTCTCCATCCCCATCATCTTCTGGCATATCTCCTCCGATATTTTTTTGCATCTGGGAGATTCTGATACCACTTGTTCCGCCGGATAAAGCTTTCCGTTAAAAAATTCTTCCATAAGATCCTGAATTTCTCTGCTCATAATTGACTGCCTCCTCTATACCTGGTTTACGCCTGGTTTTCTGTTTTCTCTTCTCCCAGTTCCAAACCATTTTCAACCTTGAAATAATTCAATACATCCTTTGATTCCTTTGTCATTTCGATCCCAAGAGACAGGCCGCATCTGAAATATTCTACGGCAATCACATCGGCTTCCTGAAGGAACAGGTCACGGATTTTCGTCAGCCTGTCCATCTCGTCATTCCCTATCCGGTTTTGCAGTTCATTCGTTATACCGTCAATAGACTTTTCCATCTCGCCAACTTTTGGCGGAACTGTTACAACCTGTTCCAGCGGATATACCTGTCCGTTAAAAATAGCTTCCATAACGCTCATATTCTTTTTCCTCCTGTTTTTTTGCTGTTGTTTTGTAGTTGCTGCGGATATTATCGTATATCCCGTTTTTCTCTGCAACTTTGTCAGTTGCCCAATGTATTCCCCACTTATTAATCATCTTCACTTTCCACATCTTGCCACACGAGGACACCCTGTACTACCAGGCGCGTAGCACTATTCCCATTACAGGTAGACAGTGTTACCGCTTTCTTTCCGACCAGGGCTGTAATGCCCGTATCTATTTCAGAAGTATCCAACATTTCATAAAACCATTCCGTATACCCCTCATATCCATCAAATTCCAATGCATAGGCGTTGCCATCAGCATTGACAGAATGAACCGAAAAGATACGGTACAGATAGTCCCTGTCTGGCGTATAAATCCAAAAGTAGGGGCAGAAGACCAGAACTTCTGAATCCTTGAACTGCTTCAGCTTTGCAAACATACTCCCGTCTCTCATGTTATGCCCGTAAATAATCGTATTGAAGTCTTCCAGGTAAGAATCATTCTGGTAATCCATGAAAATACTTCCGGCGTATATGTAACTGCCATCTGGTGAGCGGTGGAGGTAATAATCATTGTCCTCTGCCTGCATCACCGGATAAGAAATCTCCACTGCCGGAATCTGTATCCATGCAACACAATCATCGTAACTGGCCGACAACGCACCCCAATCTACCGTAATGCGCTCCGGCGCGTCTTCCGGAAGAGACTCTGACCCGGTTTCAGATATGGAATCTTTTTCCATATCATCTGTTTCACTGCCTGTCCCATCCCCGGTGGCAGATTCCGTATCTTCACTTTTCTCTCCTGGATTGTCACTGGTAAATGCAGCTTCCATATCGTCATACGTTTCCCTGCCTTTCTGGTAGGTGAAGTACACCCGCAAGGCCATTGCAATTCCCGCAATTAGCAGGATAAAAGCAGCGATTCCACAAATTAATTCCGTTTTTTTCATAATCAGTCCATCCTTTCACTCTCGGTTCCTTTGTTACTGGCAAACCGGCCATTATACAGCTCCAGAAGATTTTCCATAGCTGCCCTTGTCCTGCGGCTTGCCGTTGCTTTGCTGAAATACTTTTCTTTTGCGTAGGCCACCTGCCCTTCCCCTTTCACATAAACGTGCAGAATCAATTCCTCCTGGTCCTGCGGAAGGGAGCGGATGCAGAATCTCACATAATTCAGTTTTTCCTGTCCTTCCGTGATCTTTAATATTTGCTGCGCGATCTCCTTCCCCTGCCGGTCCATGTCGCTCTGCACGGAACGCAGGATGTTATAAACAGTGTCCGTTTTCGTACTATGCGACTGGCTTCCTGTCCCAAGTTCTGAGATACCGCCCCGAAACGACCTGCGGCGAATGCATTCCTCAAACGATTCAAGTTTCGAATATTCCTCCCGCAGCATTTCCTGTATCCTTTTGTCCATGCGTTCCATCTCCCCCAGATATTCCACCATGTCCCCCTCGTCCATTGGCTCAAAATCCAAAAAATGCATCCTGACCACCTCTCCCTGTGCAGATAAAGCACAGAGCGTAACAGTTCCATATCTTCCCAGTTACCACAGCGTTACATTTTCGGCAATATCTTGAAATCCGCTTTTTTCCCTGAATGGAGTGACATCCGGCTGACTACCAGCAGGCTGTCCGGCAGGTTCTTCACCACCAGCCAGCTCTCCGGGTTTAATCCATGCTTTTTCATGATACCCATGTGTTCCCTTGTCGGTCTTTTCCCGTTTTTCATTTTTTCCTCCACTTCTTCACTTACGCGCCGGATTCCGCATACATCCCCTGCCTGACTTCCGCCCGATAGTAAGCATCCATCATGGTCGGCGCGTTAAAAATACAGGCAAGCACATAAGCCTTGATGTTATTTATCTTTTCCCTTTGCTGCTTCAGACAGCTCACTATGTACCGGACATGAAAGTAATCCACCCGGAGAAGCTTATTCACTACATACGCATACGGATATTCCGCCCTGGCGACAACCACCGTTTCACATCGTGCTCCAATCGTCTCTGCCATCAGGGAGACGATCATGTCAATCAGCTTCCTGTCCTCTGGGTTGGAATCTATCACCAGATATTCATATTCGATATTCGACCTGATGATTTCTGTGTACGCAGTTATCCGATCTGCCTCAACTGGCGGATTAGCGCGTGTGCGCACAGATGGATTGATAAGATCAGTATCATTCCTATCAGTCTTATTAATATCAGTATTATTAGGGTCGTTTTTTTCGACCTGTACAGGTGGACTTTCCCGACCCCGGCAGGTCGATTTTTCCGACCTCTCCAAGTCGGTTATTCCGACCTCGACAGGTCGATTTTTCCGACCTCGATAAGTCGGACTTTCCGGCCTCGACAGGTTCACCCTCTCCGGCTTGGCTGATTGGTTCCTCTCTTCCAGCTGTTCATGATTCGTCCCAATATCTTCCAAATTGTCCGCGGACGCATCTTCAAATTGCTCCTGTCTACCCTCGACACTTTCTGGTGTTTCACTACCTGATGTTTCATTGCCTGATGTTTCATTTTCTGGTGTTTCCGCCGTCTCCTGTTCCGGCTGTTCGTTCTGCTTCACGACAAAATTCTTTACATAGATCGCATCCGGTTTTCCAAATCCCTGTTTTACCCGCTCAATCAGCCCAATCCCCTTTTTGCTGTCCAGCTCCGCAAGGATCTTCATTCCTTTGTCCCGGCCACAATTCAGATATTCCGTGACCTGTTCAAGCGTGAAAACTATGTAGACTCGTTTTTCCCGGTCAATCCAATGATTTTTCAACGAAAGGCACATACGGTCCAGCATAAGCCCATACAACACTTTTGCCTCACAGGATAGATCACGGAAATGCTCATCCGTAAACAGCAGTTTCGGGATACGGTAAAAAGAAAACTGCTCCGATTCATGCTCATGGAAATAGCCAAATTCAATTTTATTTCCCATCTCACTTCTCCATTTCTGTAAATGGTTCTCCGTTTTTTCTGAACCACCATCGCCACTGGCACTGGCCGCAAAACGCACGCAGCACCATGGCATTTCGAATAGCAGGGTTTCTTTTTTCAGAGACAGTATTCCGGATAGCGAATCTTTACCGCTTCCCAAAAGTATCTTGCGTAACCACAGCAAAACAAGTTGCTCACGGTATATTCACAGCACTCCCGCAGCCTGTCTTCCTCGTTACTCAGGTTATCTACACTCGGAGTACCATCGCAATAGAGATTGAATGCCATACGCACAACCCTCATACTGCGGATTGTCTGCCAAGTCTCACGCAGACAATCCGGCTTCACCTCCCCGGTTTTAAAATCATAGATGCGGTCAACGTGTTTTCTCGTATTCTGGTCGATTCCAAGGCAGTAGACTAAAGCTTCATGACAGCCATCTATCCATCTGCACTTTTCCATCGCCTGCAGGCAGAACCGTTCATGTTCCTCATCCCTGAATAAAATATCGTCTTTCCCCTCATCCATCACCGCATTGCAAGTTGAATATGACATATTCGAAGTCTCCTTTCCGTTTTTTCTTCCGTTTCTCGCTGCAATATGCTCTCATCACCGGGAATTATGGCGTCTCTGCTGGTCCTGTTGCTGCAATCGTCTCTGCTTCCACTGCTCCAGCAGCTTAATAATCGTCTCCTCCATCTTCCTCGGCGTGTAGTCTTTTGGGAAATACTTTCTCAAAACATCCGATGTGAACATAATCTTATCCTGAACCGGTTTCTTCTCCTCCGACATAATCGCGAGCATGGAATCTTCGGTCAGATGGCCTTCCTGGCTGAATTGCTTCAGGCGCTGCGCTTGGGAAAGCGACGGCGTCGCCTGCTCATAATCCATCGTCTCAATCAGCATCTCCTGTTCCTCCGGTTTCAAAAATGACAATTCATACGCAGGGTTAAAGGCAATTTTCTTTTCATCCACCATATTTAAGAGCGGGGGAATCAGTTCTGTCAGTCTGATGTAACGTTGTACTTGTTTTGCGCTATCATTTGCTTCTTTAGCGATGACATCTACCGAACGTAACTTCTGGCCAACTTGGCCAGAAGTTAAATCCGCCCTCCGTCCTTGATGATTTATTGCGTCTAATTTCATTTTAAATGCAAATGCTCTCTCGCTCGGCAGTATTGTCTCTCTTTGCAGATTGCTATCTACCATTAGCAAAACAGCCTCATCATCATCCAAATTACGCACAATCGCTGGTATTGTCTCCTTTCCTGCCAGTTCACAAGCTCTGTGCCGCCGATGCCCGGAAACGATCTCATATCCTCCCTCTAACAAAGGTCTTGCGATAATCGGAACCAGAACGCCGTACTGCTGTACGCTTTCAACGGTCTCCATCATTTTTTCATCATCCAGAACTTTAAACGGATGATCTTTAAATGGGTGCAATTCGGATATCGCGATCTCCTGCACACGTTCCCTCTCATCATCTGCCCTGCCTTCATCCGTCTTAAAGAGATCATCAACGGACGCAAGTTTTATGTTTTTCGCGCTGCTTTTCAAGATTCATCACCTCTTTCGTCAGTTCCATGTACGCTCCCGCTACTTTTCCTTTGGGGTCATGAGCATAGATACTCACACCTGCCGCGGTTGCTTCTTTTGCCTTTACCGAAAACGGAATCTCTGTGTTAAATACATTAATTTTTCTTCCATAAGCGTCTCTGATTAGAGATGCTGTCTCTCTCGCAAAGTTTGTCCGCTTATCTACCATTGTCAAAAGAATCCCGTCTATTTGTAATGTTGGATTGATCTGCCGTCTGACTTTTCCCACCGTCTGTAGCAGTTGCTCCAGTCCTTTGGCAGGAAGATATTCTGCCTGCACAGGCACTATAATGCGAGTTGCCGCCGCCAGTGCATTGACCGTAAGCATTCCCAATGAAGGCTGACAGTCAATCAGAATATGCGTATACTTATTCTTTACAGTATCCAGATACTGCCGCAGCACCGTTTCCCGGCTGATCATATTCACCAATGACACCTCCATACCAGAGAGTTGGATATCGGCAGGCATCAGGTCAACACCTTCCGCATGATGCAGTATCCCTTCTCCGGGGCTGACAGGCTGATCGGTCAGAATCTTCCCTAAAATCGTCGATACCGTCACCGGAAGCTGATCCGGCTGTGGTATTCCCAGACTGATTGTCGCACTGGCCTGCGGATCGAAATCCACGATCAGGACTTTTTTCCCCTGCTGCGCCAAACCAATACCGAGATTCACGCACGTAGTTGTTTTTGACACCCCGCCTTTTTGATTTGCGAGGCAGATAATCTGAGCATTCAATCCTTAACATCCCCCTTTTCGTCGTATTTCTTACTTCTATGGTCTGCTTCTCCGGCTGCTAAGCACATACACATCGCTGCAATCCCAAGAACCGCACCCAAACAAAAAGCAATAAAATGAGTAAGCATAATCATTCTCCTTCCCCTTCCGTCAAAGTCAGATAACAAAGCGCTTCCTTCTCTGTCTGACAAATAGCGCGCAAATCTCTGGACAGAGTTCCTATCGCACTCCCAAACAACAAAAAAGCCGTTCAAGTAAAATTACTTAAACGGCCCCTCATAACATATTTTATTGTGTTTTCCTATGTCTTCTTTTATCAATTCTTTTCATCTGCTTCATACACTACTGATTGCTCGTTGGAAATTGTCTCATCAAATCTTCCTTGTGCAATGTCACCGCGAAGCTGATCAATACTTTTTACCACTGGATTCGCCCATATGGAATATTCAATAAGCATATCTGAACAAATCGCTGACATATACTCAGAATATTGCTCAATTTCCCCTTCCCGCAGATCTACAAAAATCAGCAGCGTTACATCTGATTCATCCACAGAGTTTTCCGCTCTAGGAATCCACTGCAAAATCACCTTCCTTAAATGCACTCCATAGAGTTTTCGAATATGGGGTAAATACCTCATAAATATAGATCGAACGTTTTCTGACACAATTCATCCCTCCTGCTACTGCAATTAACTGCTACACGTAACAATTTCCAAAAAATAGAAAAAGCATCATCTCTCTGGATAATGCTTCTCTTCATTGCTTTCTTTCTGTTTTGTCCTACTTACGACTCTCAAATAAGATTATGTCTCGATTTAACCTTTTTATCGCCATTTTTTATCGCCATTTTTTATCGCCATTTTTTATCGCCATTTTTTATCGCCACTTTTTATCGCCACTTTTTCAAGGAACGATAACGTTAAAATCGTCCGATCCGGCGCATACTGTTCTTCCACTTTCGGCTCTGTCCATCCCTGCTGTTCCCAGACACTGTATTTCAGGAAGTGCCTTCTGCATTTTCTTTATCCAATAATCCATAAAGCCACATATATAACTCCTGCGTCTCAGACAAAGCCTTTTTTACATGGTATTCTTCAATAACAAGTTCCTGCGGATACCGAATCTTAACACCGTAAGGTGTAAGGTCATCACACATTTCCATGTATTTAGGTTCCACTTCAACATAATCCTGAAGCATTTCTGCCAATAACCCAAGGTCATGTGTCTTTTTAATTGTAACGCCATAGGAAAGCAAAGCTCCTTTTAGAAGTTTCTCGATTGATTGTTGGCAATGATAACATATAATTTCCAAAGGCTTAGGATACATATTATCATATAAATGCCTCGCTGTGAGGAAATCCATTTCCGCAAAATCAAGCCACTCCTGAAGCAATTCTTTATTCTCCATAAAGCAAGATTCCCTCCTGTTTCACAATTTTTTCAAGCGTATTGCTTTGAGCTCTTTGTTCAAATGAAGATTCATATCCCACAACAATATCTACCGGGCGTTTTCGTATGCCTCTCAAAGATTTATAAGCTCTTTGAGATAATTCTATTTTATCCCCAGCATCATCTGGAACTACCACATAAAAATCATAGTCGCTATCTTCATTATAGGTATCTTTCGCAAACGAGCCAAATAAATAAATTCTCCTCGGCATTACAGTAGAGCATAATCTCTCTTTGATTGCATCTATTTCATAATTCACCATAAATCATCACATCCTTCCCAGCATAAAGAAGCAGAAGTTTTTCATTGCGTATTTGAATGGTACCATTCGCGCAGCTAACAGCGTTGAGTCTGTTTAAACGTATTATAGCAGATTCCAATCATTCTTACACTCTTTATTTCGTGAGAAATCGTTTGTTAATGAAAAAACCTTCGTTACGAATTTAGGTCACTAAACCACCTGATCCAGAGGGTATTTTTCCGTCCATTTCGTCCATTCAGTCCACAAGATATGGTATAAATAACACAAGATAACACTAAATAGCGCCCCTGAAATCCGCCCAGCATTCTAGCTCACAAAATACTCAACCGCGTTTTCAGGGAAGAACTCTTTAAATTCACTGTACAACTGCGCCGCAAGCGTCTTATTGTGCGCAATGACCAAAGTCGGCTTCTGCAGCTGCTCGATCACATTCGCCATCGTGAACGTCTTGCCGGAGCCCGTCACACCCAGCAAAGTCTCGAATTGATTGCCTTCTTTGAAGCCTTCGACGAGTTCTTTGATCGCCTGCGGCTGGTCGCCGGTGGGCTGGTACTCACTGTGAAGCTTGAATGGTTTTTGTTCAGATTGCACAAAAGTCACCTCCAAAATCTATACTGAAAAAGTTCGTCTATTCGCCAGAAATTCGTGTAAACAAGTATTCCGTTTAGCTCTCAAAATGCCATTACACGAATTTTGGTCACCTCTTTCGATTTTTCGAACTGCGCGGAAGTAGTAAAACCAAACGGACAGTCCAACCGGAGGAACCGGGCTTCATTATAGCAGAAATAAAGCCGTCTGTCTACAGGAAAACGAACGTTTGTTCCTTACCTCTGTAGTTATATAGAAAAAGAGCAGACAATAGCTGCTCTTTCATAGTTATAATATGCAATCCGAAATCAATAGAATGTCATAAGTCTTAATATCTAATCGTGTATCAACCATCCGTATACCCTCTGCCTATATTCACTGAGCAAACAGTTCCGGCTCATTTTCCAACAAATCGTTCGCAAGATATTTATAGTCCATATTATCAATACCGTATATTCCCTGCTCAACCTGTACAGCAAGTTTACTCGAAAAATATACATCTGCCATTTCCCTGATTTCGCGTCCACATATTTCCGCCAGATAACAGATAATATCATTTTCCAGATTCTGTCGATACATTGAATTTATATACTCATTTCCCATCTATCACACCTCCGCCTGATACGATTTCAGGAATACGACTCTCTCCATTGCTGATTCGGAAGTAATACAAATCTGGTCATTCTTCCTGAAATATCGCAATTCTTCAAGCGCTCTTTCTTTCCCCCATATCCCCCTTAAATACATATCAACTGTCTTAAATACATCATCATCCGCCACATTTCCAATGATCACATCATACGCTTTGTATAATTCCTTTCCCTGGCGTGACGCACAAACAAAATCCAACCATTCTTCATCTGCGCCATGAAATTCCAGCACACGAAATCCATCCCATGTGTCAGGCAACTGATAAACATTGATAATAGGTTTCCCTCCAGTTCTAACAGCTTTCCTTCCTGCCCATTTCTCCGCCTGCTGCCTGTATGTGGTCACATAAAATCCTCTGCCAAAATCAAGATATTTCTTGGAATGCTTTATATCCGGATGCAAAATCTGTTCTGTGCTTCCATGATAGACAATCATACAGTAACCCCTTTTTCTCTTGCAAACTCGGTTATATCCTCAACAAGATATCGCTTGCCCAAAGTATGAAGCGTGTCATAACACCCTAAAATGTAATCATCCAAAATACCGCTCTTATTCAGTATCTGATATACCTGGCTTGGTGTCTTTTTCCATTCGTCAGCCAGGCTATATATTATAAACATTACGAATGTAAGCTGCGATTTGCTGCACATATCCATCATCTCCTCTTTCAAGGTGTACTGCTCAAAGTCATTATAACAGAATCTACGCTAATTTACATCTGTTTTCCTGTAGCATTTCCTCAAATTTTATCATTTCAAAACGCACAGAAGCCACTACGTCACTTTTACCACTGCAATTACACGAATTCTGGTCACCAGATCACCTTATCCGTACGGTTCGGATAAGCCTTTTTCATACCTCTCAGGCACCATATTTTGTGTCTTTCCTGTTAGTCATCCTCCATATATAGTGCGCAAATTTTCGGCTATATACTAGCTCACAAAGTACTCAACCGCGTTTTCAGGGAAAAACTCCTTGAACTCCGAATAGAGCTGGGCCGCGAGCGTCTTATTGTGCGCAATGACCAAAGTCGGCTTCTGCAGCTGCTCGATCACATTCGCCATCGTAAACGTCTTCCCGGAGCCCGTCACAC
>Ga0192279_1124_pt1 | contig 12006 bp, 11 predicted proteins | sample Koala_Koa24_L3_FD_131251 | JGI IMG/M metagenome (GOLD analysis project Ga0192279, IMG submission 131251) | Enriched cells from koala feces incubated with labeled cellulose particles, San Francisco Zoo, California, United States - Koala_Koa2-4_L3 ...
ATCAGTCCTATCGTGGTGAAGTTGGAAGAATTGCCGAAAATCGGCTTAAACGTGATTTTAGTGCGACTAAACCGAATGAAAAATGGTTGACCGATATTACGGACTTCAAGGCAGAAGATGGTAATAAACTCTATTTTTCGCCGATTTTAGACACATTTAACAATGAGATTGTTGGGTATCACTCAAGCCGAAGTCTAAACTGGGCGTTAGTGGAAGCGATGTTGCAGAAAGCATTGAAAAAGCGTTCAAAAGGCGAGAAAACAATTTTGCATTCAGACCAAGGCTGGCATTATCAGATGCGAGCTTATCAGCGAATATTGCAAGAAAATGGCATTGAGCAAAGCATGTCCCGCAAAGGAAAATTGTTTAGATAATGCGGCAATGGAAAGTTTTTTCGGACGAATGAAAACGGAACGTTTTTACGGTAAATCCTTTAAGACCGTTGATGAAATTAAAATAATGATTGATAAGTATGTTCGCTATTACAATGAAGAACGTATTCAGTTAAAATTAAAAGGACTGAGTCCGATACAATATCGTTGTCAGTCCTTGATGTAAGTGTCTAACTTTTTGGGGTCAGATCAAACCAAAAGCACGGTGATTTTTTAGTCAGTTTGAGATTATGCTTTAATGATATTTTTCTCTTTACCTAGCTCTTGACATCCTCCCCGTCTAAAGAACGGAGATTCCTGCTAGCTCCCCTTTCGGGGCTGCTCTCGGTGGGTTCTTGTTGCTGATCTCTTATGAGATTCACTTCACAAACTCTACGGGTATGTCCTACCCTGAATATGCCGTCATTGAGAAAGCCTAAGCATATCTCTGTTAACACGAGTTAATTATACTCAAATTTTTAGTAATTTTCTATTTTTATTTGTGCCCTATATCACTGCCCTAAAGGGCAGTGTTTTACGGCACGATCTGATAAAGTATATAAGTTTATATTACTAAAAATATTTTTTTAAAACCTGACAAGCATCCTTATAACCATTTTTACAGGATTTAGTGAACCATTGTTTTGCTGTTGCTTGATTTCGTTTTACGCCGTATCCGTTGTAATAGAATGCTCCTAAATTATATTGAGATTCCGGCTCATTTTGTTTTGCCGCTTTGATGAACCATTCACGAGCTTTAACATAATTTTTGTCCCTATAATAATATTCTCCCACAGTAGACTGACAAAAACCAATACCCCTTTCTCGCATGATTTTGGGATGATTAATACACTGATTATAGATATGATCAAAATTCTTATGACCGTAACTCGGCGCAATAACACCAATGCCTAATACCATAAGAACGATAAATTTAAGTTTTTTAACATAGGAATTTCCTTTTACTTAGTTGAATAAAAAGAATACTACCATTGTTTTTTTTTGCACAATTGGATACAATCCAATCGCTCAAATATTGAGCTTTCTCCGATAAGAAAAATGCGTGATGAAGTCAATATCATCACGCATTTTTTACTCGGCAAAAAGTAGTAAATGCTTAGTTTAAAGTTTAATCACACCATCATAAATATGTGTCGCCGATCCCGTCATATATAGCGGATGCCCCTCACCTTGCCATTCAATTTGCAAACTGCCACCCGGTAAATCTACCTGTACTTGACTATCTAACAATCCTTGCATAATCCCCACTGCCACCGCTGCACAAGCCCCACTACCACAGGCTTGTGTTTCGCCTGCACCCCGTTCATACACCCGCAATTTAATATGATTGCGATTGATCACTTGCATAAAGCTCGCATTAACACGTTCAGGAAAGCGTTCATGACTTTCTAACAATGGACCGAGTTGCTCCACATTGGCAGTGACAATATCATCTACTTGCACGACACAATGGGGATTCCCCATTGATACCGCTCCAGCAAATACAGTTTGAATTTCAGTGCGTAAAATATAGTTTTTCTCAAATTTATTGGCAATAAACGGAATTTTATTGGGTTGCCAAACAGGCTCCCCCATATTAACTCGCACATCATCATTATCTAACACGGATAACATCATATTGCCTTTCGCAGTACTGACGGCAATATCTTTCTTGTTGGTTAAACCTTTCAGTAGCACAAAACGAGCAAAACATCTCGCCCCATTGCCACATTGGGCGACTTCGCTCCCATCTGCATTAAAAATACGATAATGAAAATCTAATTCAGGATCGTAAGGCGGTTCAACGATTAACAACTGATCAAAACCGATACCACGATGGCGATCGGCAAGTTTTTTGATGAGTTCTGCTGGGAAATACACATTTTGCGTTACCGCATCCACTACTACAAAATCATTACCCAAGCCGTGCATTTTAGAAAACTGCATTGTTTTCATCCTTAAAATTCATTTATGTTGTTAAGCATTATAATCGGCAAAGGGTGTTGAGTAAATCTATCTTATTTTTTCTTCGCTAATGCTCTGAAAAACTGATCAGAATCGGAATTTATTTTTTAAGTGTTGTTCTCCATATATTCACTATTCACGCAATATGGATGTTGTCCAAATGGAGCGCATAAAAAATCTGTATCCCAATTAATTGGTTATTCATTCAATTTCTAGGATACAGATCAAAATCAATTATTTTCACCGCAGTTTTGGTGAATGTTTAAGGGTTCAATTAAGCCGTATGTTCTTTTGTTTCTACTGTTTCTACGGGTAAGCGCTCAATCCGAATATTGAATAAGGCAAGCATAGTGGCAATAATTGGGATTGTCCAGTTCATAATCGCATAAGGAGCATATTCAAAGGCGCTTACTTGTAACATGGAAAAGGCATAAACCCCACAGGTATTCCAAGGTACTAAAACGGATGTAACCGTTCCTCCATCTTCTAGGGCACGTGACAAATTTTTTGATGCCAAGCCACGATCCTTAAAGGCTTTCACATACATACGTCCGGGTAATAAAATGGAAATATATTGTTCCGATGTAGTGACGTTAGTCATGATGGCAGAAGTAATGGTACAAATAATGAGGCTGGAGGCAGATTTAGCAAAGCTAAGAATTTTTTCTACAATAGCGCGTAATATCCCTGTTTTTTCCGCAATACCACCAAAACTCATTGCTACTAGCGTTAAGGAAATGGTGTACATCATGGCTTCAATGCCTCCTCGATTAAACAGGGTATCAATGACTTCATGACCACTTTCGATTTTATAGCCATCATGCAAGGTATTCACCGCTACACTCACTTCGCCACCTTGCACAAAAATATGACAAAGCCAGCCCAATAAAATCCCCACCGCTAAGGCTGGGAGTGCGGGTACTTTGCGAGAAACCATCACTACCACGATAATTGGCACTAACAATAACCAAGGAGAAATCACAAAATTACGATCCATCGCGTCAAGAATTTCAGTAATTTTATTAAGATCCACGTTATCATAATTAAATTGCAAACCTAAATAAAAATATACGCAAAGGGCAATCACAAAACTGGGAATGGTGGTCACGCTCATATTGCGAATATGCTCAAATAGTGGCGTGTCAGTTATCCCAGCAGCAAGATTAGTAGTATCAGATAAGGGTGACATTTTATCACCAAAATACGCCCCTGAAATCACTGCACCGGCTACCATTGGCGCAGGAATGCCAATGCTGTAACCGATCCCCATGGCAGCCACTCCAATAGTTCCCATAGTTGACCAAGAACTACCAATAGATAGCGTGACAATGGCACAAATAATACAGATAGTGAATAGGAAAAGGGATGGTGAGATCAGTTTCAATCCATAATAAATCATGGTTGCCACTATGCCTCCCCCTAGCCATGCACCTATAGTTAGGCCAATCATAATAATGATCACAATGGCAGGGAGTGCCATGGTAATACCACGATAAATACCTTGTTCAATGCTTTTCCAGCTATAGCCAAAACGCATTGCCACCAGTGCAGCAGTGGCAGCACCAATAATCAAGGGAACATGCGGGGATGCTTCGAACTGGATAATGGCAATCGCCATAGTACCAATCATCACAAACATAGGGAGCAGCGCGTAAAGAAAAGGAATGGAAATTTCGGGTTCGGTGATTTTGGTTTCGCTTGACATAATTTATCTCCTTAAAGGTAAGGGAGTGGATAGGGAGACTATCCACGTTTTTTATGAATTTAACCGAGGACTTCGCGGATACGGCTCAGAGCCCAATCCAAGTCTTGCTGGCTAATGGTCAATGGTGGTGCAAAACGGATGACAGTATCATGGGTTTCTTTGCAAAGTAAACCTTTTTCTTTCAATTGTTCACAATAAGGTCGTGCCGCTTCATGGAGTTCCACGCCAATAAAGAGTCCCCGACCACGCACTTGTTTAATTCTTGGGTGATTAATTTTTTGCAATCCCGCTAAGAAATACTCGCCTAATTGCTGTGAGCGTTCAATTAAGTTTTCTTGTTGCAATACATCTAATGCAGCAATTGAAACCGCACAAGCTAGAGGATTGCCACCAAAAGTTGATCCATGAGATCCCGGTGTGAAAACACCTAAAATATCACGATTAGCCACCACGCAAGAAATTGGAAATACACCTCCACCCAAGGCTTTACCTAGAATATACATATCAGGCACCACATCTTCCCAATCACAAGCAAACAGTCTCCCTGTGCGTCCAAGACCAGCTTGAATTTCATCCGCAATAAACAGTATGTTGTGTTGTTGGCAGAGTGTAACAGCCTGTTTTAAAAAGCCTTGTGGTGGCACGACAATCCCTGCTTCCCCTTGAATAGGTTCAACTAAAAAGCCCACAGTATTCGGTGTAATCGCCTGTTTTAATGCTTCAAGATCACCATAAGGAATCAGCTTGATACCGCCTAGCAATGGACCGAAGCCTCGCTGATAACTTTTCTCAGAAGAAAGTGATACGGCAGTCATGGTGCGTCCATGAAAATTTCCCACACAAGCAATAATTTCTGCTTGATTATCTGTCACACCTTTCACATCATAACCCCAACGACGAGCCGCTTTAACCGCCGTTTCTACGGCTTCTGCCCCCGTATTCATTGGTAATGCCATGGATTTATTGCAGAGCTTGCAGATTTTTTCATACCATACACCCAATTGATCATTATGAAAAGCACGAGAAGTTAAGGTAACTTTCGCCGCTTGTTCAGTCAGTGCTTTAATAATTTTAGGATGGCAATGTCCTTGGTTAACGGCGGAATAGGCACTTAGCATATCAAGGTAACGATTGCCCTCGGGATCATACACCCAAATATCTTTTGCTTTGCTGATCACAATCGGAAGCGGAAGATAATTGGTTGCACCATATTGTTCAGTTTGATCAATAATTTGTGTTGATAGCTTTGTCATAATATCCTCTTGTTTTCAATAAAAAAATTATAATATGCTTTTAAATTATAAAAAACACCTAGAAAATATTGTTTTTGTGATCTAGATCTCATTTTTTTATCATTTTTTTAAAATTTTTTTTACATTTTCTTTTTTCATCTTACCAGTGAAATTTAATTTAACATAATCCTTGAAATCGCTTAAAAAGAGATCATATAGAGTAATGACAGTAACAACTACCTATTTTTAAGGAAAATATTATGAATATTGAAAAATTTACCACTAAATTCCAACAAGCTCTCGCCGAAGCGCAATCTTTGGCGTTAGGTAAAGATAATCAGTTTATTGAACCTGTGCATTTATTGACCGCGCTGTTAAATCAGCAAGACGGTTCTATCGCACCGATTTTAACCGCATCTGGGGTGAATTTGAGTTTATTACGCAATGAATTAAATAATGAACTCAATAAGTTACCGCAGGTGTCGGGTAATGGTGGCGATGTGCAGATTTCTCGCCAGCTTGTGAATATTCTGAATCTTTGCGACAAAATTGCACAACGGCAACAAGATAAATTTATTTCATCGGAGATTTTCTTGTTAGCCGCTATTGAAGATAAAGGGGTATTGAGTGAGATTTTACGCAAGTGCGGTGCAAAAAAAGAGAGTTTGCAACAGGCCATTCAAACCGTGCGTGGGGGGCAGAATGTGAATGATCAAAATGCCGAAGAAAGCCGTCAGGCATTGCAAAAATACACCATTGATTTAACTGAACGGGCGGAAATAGGCAAGCTCGATCCTGTGATTGGGCGTGATGAAGAAATTCGCCGTGCCATTCAGGTGTTGCAACGCCGTACCAAAAACAACCCTGTGTTAATTGGTGAACCGGGTGTCGGCAAAACTGCTATTGTGGAAGGCTTGGCACAACGTATTGTGAATGGCGAAGTGCCTGAAGGGTTGAAAAATAAACGAGTGCTTTCCCTTGATATGGGGGCGTTGATCGCAGGGGCGAAATACCGCGGTGAATTTGAAGAACGTTTAAAAGCGGTGTTGAAAGAGTTGGCGCAAGAAGAAGGGCGAGTGATTTTATTTATTGATGAAATTCACACGATGGTTGGGGCTGGTAAAACCGATGGGGCGATGGACGCAGGAAATCTGCTCAAACCGTCTTTGGCTCGGGGCGAATTGCATTGCGTGGGGGCGACAACGTTGGACGAATATCGTCAATATATTGAAAAAGATGCCGCTTTGGAACGCCGTTTCCAAAAAGTGTTTGTGGACGAGCCGACCGTGGAAGATACCATTGCCATTTTGCGTGGTCTTAAAGAACGGTATGAGTTGCATCACCATGTACAGATTACTGACCCTGCCATTGTGGCAGCGGCGACCCTCTCGCACCGTTATATTTCGGACCGTCAGTTGCCTGACAAAGCCATTGATTTAATTGATGAAGCGGCAAGTTCTATCCGTATGGAAATTGATTCTAAACCGCAACCCTTGGACAGACTCGATCGCCGTATTATCCAATTAAAATTGGAGCAACAGGCATTGAAAAAAGAAGAAGACGAAGCCAGCCGTAAACGCTTAGCGACGTTGGAAGCTGAACTTGCCGAAAAAGAACGGGAATATGCAGAGCTGGAAGAAGTCTGGAAAAGCGAAAAAGCCGCCCTTTCTGGCACGCAACATATTAAAGCGGAATTGGAAAATGCTCGCACCCAAATGGAGCAAGCCAGACGAGCAGGCGATTTAAATAAAATGTCCGAATTGCAATATGGCGTGATCCCAAGCCTTGAAAAGCAATTGAAAGGGGCGGAATTATCCGAAGGCAAAGAAATGACCTTGTTGCGTAATCGGGTCACAGACGAAGAAATTGCTGAAGTGCTTTCTCGTGCCACCGGGATTCCTGTTTCTCGCATGATGGAGGGGGAAAAAGAAAAATTATTGCGGATGGAAGATGAATTGCATAAACGGGTGATCGGGCAAGGTGAAGCCGTGGAAGCCGTTGCCAATGCCATTCGCCGTAGTCGGGCTGGGCTTTCTGATCCAAATCGTCCGATTGGCTCATTTTTGTTCCTCGGTCCAACTGGGGTGGGTAAAACCGAGCTTTGCAAGACCTTGGCGAACTTCTTATTTGATGATGAAGATGCGATGGTGCGGATTGATATGTCGGAATTTATGGAAAAACATAGCGTATCGCGTTTGGTAGGTGCGCCTCCGGGCTATGTTGGCTATGAAGAAGGCGGTTATTTAACCGAAGCCGTTCGCCGCCGTCCGTATTCCGTCATTTTATTAGACGAAGTGGAAAAAGCCCACCACGATGTGTTTAACATTTTATTACAAGTGTTGGACGATGGACGGTTAACGGACGGACAAGGTCGCACGGTGGATTTTCGCAATACCGTGGTGATTATGACCTCTAATTTAGGCTCGGATCTGATTCAATCCAATCAGGATTTAAGCTATGACAGCATAAAAGAAATCGTGATGTCCGTAGTGGGAACACATTTCCGCCCTGAATTTATCAACCGTATTGATGAAACCGTGGTGTTCCACCCGTTGGCGAAAGAAAACATCAAAGCCATTGCACAAATTCAATTGGCACGTTTGGCGAAGCGCATGAATTTCCACGGCTATCAATTACAATTTAGTGATGCCTTGTTAGATTTTATCGGTGAAGTGGGTTACGACCCAATTTACGGGGCAAGACCATTGAAACGGGCGATTCAACAAGAAATCGAAAATCCATTGGCACAACAAATCTTATCGGGTAAATTGTTACCTGATCAGGTGATTACGGTGGATTATGTGGATGGTCAAGTGGTGGCTGTGCAATAAAAGGACAATCATGGGCTTGAAATTTGCAATGAATGACTTATAATAGAAAAAGGTCGTAGGCAGGTAGCGAGTCTGCCTACTTCCTAGCCGTTAGGCTATATTATTGAAAATTGCAATCAGTAAATCAAACACGGCTAATGTTCTTAAACTGATTGCCCCTACTAGCAGGATCGCTAGTATTATCAGAGCAATAATTTCTGATACTTTCACATAAATCACCTCCTTAGTGCCATAGGACTAAGACGACTAGGCAACGTGCTACGGTGAAGCAACACGTTGCTCAGGTCGCCGATAGCACGAGAGGAATTATACACAAACCCCTGTCTATATGTCTAGGGGTTTGTTATTTTTAGTTCTCGACGTCCGGCTATTTTCTTGGAAATAAAAATATTCTTTATCTCATCATGCGAATTTGCTACAATCCATATCTTAATTGAAATTAGTTATCAATTAGTTCTTAATTATTTAGACAAAGGAAAGTGGCTATGCCGGCATTATTTGATTTTTTAAAAAATTACAGTGATTACATCATTATCGGACTACTCGGTTTAATGAGTTTTATTATGGTTTGGTTTGTTATTGAACGTTATATTTTCCTGAGTAAAATTAAAGTCACAAGTTATAACAATATTCATGCTCTTGACATTGATCTTAACCGCCATTTAACCATTATCTCAACTATTGGAGCAAATGCGCCTTATATTGGCTTGCTCGGTACTGTTATCGGGATCCTATTAACATTCTATGAATTAGGCAATGCCGGTGGAGATATTGATGCATCTTCCATTATGTTACACCTTTCTTTAGCCTTAAAAGCTACCGCAATCGGTATTTTAGTTGCTATTCCAGCTATGGTTTTTTACAGTGCATTAGGTCGTAAAGTAGAAGTTAATCGTTTGAAATGGAAAGCATTAAATAGCTCAAAACATCTTGAAAAATAATCATGGAGTAATGTTGAAATGAAAAAATTTGATGAAATTAACATTATTCCGTTTATTGATATTATGCTCGTGCTGTTAGCCATAGTATTGATTACGGCATCTTTTATTTCACAAGGCAAAATTCAGGTGAATGTGCCGAAAGCCTCACAAACGGTAGCGTTTAAATCCGATGATTTAGCGAAATTACTGACCGTAACAGAACAGGGTGAGATCTTTTTTAATGACAAACCCATTACACAGGAAGCATTAGAAAAAGAAATTGAAAGTTGGGATAAAACCCAAAAAGTCACGTTGAAAGTAGATTCAAATGCGACATTTCAAAATTTTGTTTCTATTACCGATTTAATGGCTAAAAATCAGATTACAAATGTTGCCATTGTCACCATGAAAGACAAAGGCAAGTAAAATGAAAAAAGATTCATTATTGGGCTTTTTAGGTTCATTGGTGTTTCACGGTGGCTTAGTTGGTGGCTTGTTATCTCTTGCGATTAATCAGGATACAGCAAATGGTCAACTGGGCGTGTTAGATACCAACATCTCTATGCAAATGATGATGGCAACAACTATTGAAGAATCTGAACCTGAACCTGAACCTGAGCCAGAGATCGAACCAGCAAAAGAACCAGAACCAGAAAAAATAGAAATTGTAGCAGATCCAACGATAAAACCTGAACCAGAAAAACCAAAAGAACCGGAAAAACCAAAAGAACCGGAGAAGAAAAAAGAGAAACCTAAAGAAAAACCTAAAGAGAAGCGACAAGAGCCCGTTAACAAGGTAATTGCAAAACCAAACCCAAATGCAGTAAAAGCAGATAGAGTGATGGAAGGCAATGGGTTAGTTAACTCACAAGCAACGGCTATTTCAAACAATGCGACAACAAATAACCCTAATTTAGCAGGTACTGGCTCAAATACATCCGAAATTAGCGCTTATCAAAGTGCCTTAAGACGTGAAATTGAACGCCATAAAAAATATTCGCAACGAGCGAAAATGATGCGAAAACAAGGGGTGGTAGTAATTGCTTTTAATCTTGGCGCAGATGGTTCAATTAGTGGTGCGAGAGTTGCTAGATCTTCTGGTTCCGAAGACTTAGATAATTCAGCATTACAAGCAGTGCAAAGTGCGAGATCCATTGGTCCACGCCCCGCTGGAATGGGAAGTTCAGTAAGTGTACCGGTACAATTTAAAATTCAATAGTATTGTGATACTAAAAAGCTGAATTCAATACTGCTGAATTCAGCTTTTTTGTTTTTTCAAATATGATAATATACTTACTCAATGCCGTTATCTGATGGTCGCTACTCATGTTAAAGAAAATACAAAATGCTATTAATAAACTTTTCCGCCCGCATATTAACAAAATCAATCAAGCGCGGTTAAAAAAGAGTAATTTTTCAGTTATCGCCAGCAATTGTAATGGTGCCTTAATATTACATGATCTTAATCAGCCATTTCATTCACCGTTCGTCAATCTTTATCTAGAAGCGGAGGATTTTATTCGTTATTTACGTAATATTGAATACTATCAGCAGGCAGAATTAACCTTTATTTATAGCGAAAAAAATTATCCCATAGGCAAACTAGAGGACATCACCATTCATTTTATGCACTATGCGACGGAACAACAAGCCAAACAAAAATGGCAAGCGCGTTCGCAACGAATAAATTGGAATAATCTGTTTATTATCATGACGGATCGTGATGGTTGTACTTATCAGCATTTACAACAGTTTGATGCTCTGCCGTTTGTCAATAAAGTTGTTTTTACTCATAAACCTTACCCTGAATTCAGTTCCTCCTTTTATATCAAAGGCTTTGAACAACAAGAGCAAGTGGGGGATCTATTTGACTATGAGGGATTATGCGGGAAAAAATATTACGATCAATTTGATTACGTAGCGTGGTTTAATCAACAATAAAGTGCATCGCTGATCTGCACCCCAAAAGTTGGACTAATAACCCAACCAAATAAGGTACAGATTTTTATGACTAAATATACCCAAACATTCAAACAAGGCATAGTAGACAAAATAGTTGGTTTTGATTATTTTTAATAATTAGAATCAACTATATTTATTTAAAAAATCCTTTATAAACATAATCTTATTCTTCTTAGATAATCCGTGATGAACAATCAGTTTTCCTTTAAGTTTACCAAATAAATTTTCTATGCGGTTTGTCGTCTTATCTATATTTAATTCAGGATATTTCTCAAAGGTAAATAAATAATCTTGATGACGTAATCAACTCGTATAAGCACTTCTTAATTTGCGATGTTTAAAGGGATATTTTCCCTTTTCATTCGGATATTCAGACCGTTCATTAATATAATCTTGATATTTTAAATACCAATAATGTAATTCACGATAAAATTCATTTTTTAGGCTTGATTTTAATTGAGTGACTAATCTTTTTAAGGCTTTACCTGCTTCTGATTTTGGCTTCATGGTTAATTTCCTCGTGACTATAGCCACTTGATGAAACTGGCATAATTGAATCGGTGTGTTAAAAATGTCTTTCAACAATCCACCTTTACTATCGCAGGTAATTGATTGTATTATATAGCCTTTTTCTCTGAATTTATTTATTGCTACGGCATAATAAACAGATTTTTCTGTTTTCACTATTTGATGATAAATGACCTTTTTTGTATGTAAATCCATAAAGACCATTACGCCAAATTTTCTAGCAAAGAAGGTGGTATCTATAATTAAGTTTAAATAATGGTTTTGTGGCGAATTTAAAGGGGTTTTAGGGGCTTTTAATAAATATCTTTGAATAGTTCTTACTGAACAATGATATTTCTCGGCAAGTTGTTTATAAGATTGTTTTCCTTCGGTGTAATCTTGCCAAATTTTAATTGGATTTAATTTCTTTGTTAAGGAAAAAGTTTTATTACAAAAAGAGCATTTATAGCGTTAAATATTATTTTGAATGCCATATCTCTGAATTGACGGATT
>Ga0192279_1097_pt1 | contig 11290 bp, 10 predicted proteins | sample Koala_Koa24_L3_FD_131251 | JGI IMG/M metagenome (GOLD analysis project Ga0192279, IMG submission 131251) | Enriched cells from koala feces incubated with labeled cellulose particles, San Francisco Zoo, California, United States - Koala_Koa2-4_L3 ...
TACGTCCCGGTCCCCCGGTTGCTGTGGTATCCAATGTTCCTGCAGGTTTGTATTTTTTATTCAATAGGTTGTTAACCCCAAACATTACCTTGAGATCTTGGTCGATAAAGCCAAATCCAGTACTTTTGGGTTGCCATATGCCGTTAAAATCCACTTGGGTAAAGGTACCATTTACATAGGAATAATGCTTGTCTCTTGAATAATAATCAAAGGTATCGGCTTTTGGTTTAAACCAATGTTTTACTTTAAACCCTGCGGTTAAATCCCAAGGATTATAGCTATAAGCGATACCTGCGGTGATACGATCGGCAAAAGTGGATACGCGTTTGCCAGTGGCGGTATTTTTTAATTTCAAATGACCATAACTACTACTTAATAGTAAATCGCCGATGGCATATTTAAGTTCCGCTTCCACCCCAGTACGTTTCACATTGGATACGTTGAGATATTGCGCATATTGTGCTGGGTAGTTTGGATACATTCTTTCAGGCGGCTCCCCCAATTCTGGTCTTGCTTGGAGCGAAATCATATCTTTAATTTTGCCATTAAAGTATGTGGCTTTAAAATAAATAGCATACCCTAGATTAAACAAATTATTTTTAGACACAGAAAAACCGGTTTCATATTCTTTGGCGGTTTCAGGTTTTAAGTCTGGATTTGGAAGATAGTAATAATGTGGATTTAATAATCCTTGTGATGAGGTTTCATCTGGTGTCGGTGCGCGAAATGTTTCTGAATAGCCAGCGAGTAAATTAATGCCGTCTAACACTTCATAGCTCAATGCCACACGAGGAGAAAAGCGTTTTTCTTCATAAGATTGTCCGCCTGCTTTTTCTACCTTACGTTTAAAAATATCATAACGTCCGCCAAGGGTGAGAATGAGACGATTAAATTGAATATTATCTTGGAAATACAAGCCAATATCGTGGCTGGTATTCGGGAATGCGCCGGTATCGTTTTTTCCTGCTAAGGTTATAAAAGTGGCATCCATTTTTTTGTTTTTATAATCTGCACCAAGCACTAATTCATGATCTAAATGACCTGTCTGAAACTTGGCAATGTTTTTAGCAGAAAAACCGTAACGTTTATCTGAGTTGGTGTAATCGCTTAGAGATGTTGTACTTTTCGCAATACGATGATATTCCGCTTCAGAATAAAATGCTCGCAAAGTAAGATTAATCCAAGGATTGCTAGGGTTATATTGATGGGTTAATACATAGTCTTTTTGACTAAGTTTACCGCGTACAGGATTATCTTCATCATAATCATGATAAAGGGTCTGCCAACCAGTGTTGAGTTTATCGGTATAATTAAAAGCAGAAAGAGTTAAGCGATGATTGGTATTCATATCCCAACCAAATTTAGCAAAATAGCTATTAATATGTTCATCATTTTTATTATGGGTTATACCATCTTGCCCGCCATCTGCAATTTTCACATTGCCATGTAACGCTCGCTTAGCGTGGAATAAAATATCTACTGGGGCAGCATTGGGGCGAGCATAAAGCTGTACCATGCCACTTTTCATATTATTAGATTCTAAACGTCCTCCAATACTTGCACCATATTGTTGTCCTGGGCGAAGATAATCAGAAGCATCTTTTGTCGTCATGCTGATAATCCCTCCAATGGCACCCGAACCATGTAATATTGAGGACGCTCCTTTTACAGTTTCGATATTTTTAAGAATGTCGCTATCGCTTCTAAAACTAGAAATATGATTGGAATAAAGCGTTGGATCTCGTGGTACATCATCTTGTTGAATAATCACGCGATCAATATCGCCATAACCAAAGCCACGAACTTTGAAATTTTGTCCAATTTGGCGGCTCATATCTCGACCAAAGTCCACATTTGGACTTTCACCCAAAACATCAATTAAGCGACTTTGACTTAATAATGAGTCCGATTCAAATTTAGAGGCTTGTCCTACAAATTTGGCACTGTCAGTTGCACTTCGATTTGCACTGACAATAATCGTATCAAGGGTGTTTTTACATTGTTTTAGGCTGCGATCTTGCTGGCATTCTTCATTTTGGGCGTAAGCCAAACTACAAGGAAGTACAGCAAAGGAAAGGCTCATTGAGAGTGTGGAAAGGGTAAATTTTTTTTTCATATTTAAGCTCCATTTAAGATGTGATTAAAAAAATAAACAGCTAAAACGCGAGCCAATATTAATCGTAATGATAATTATAATCAATAACATTTGTTGTTTTTTTGTTAAAAATGCGGTGAAACAATAAATTTTTTCACCGCACTTCGAACCGTTTAAATAAAGAAACCCTTATTCCGCCAAAAATCCCCCACTCTGATGTTGCCATAATTTGGCATATAAGCCATTTAGTGCCAATAATTCAGCGTGGGTACCTTGTTCTACAATTTGTCCTTGATCTAACACAATTAAACGATCCATCGCGGCAATGGTGGATAAACGATGGGCGATGGCGATCACGGTTTTGTTTTCCATCATTTTATCAAGACTTTGCTGAATGGCTGCTTCCACTTCACTGTCTAACGCACTCGTCGCTTCGTCAAGTAACAAAATTGGGGCATTTTTTAACATCACTCGGGCAATGGCAATACGTTGGCGTTGTCCGCCGGAGAGTTTTACGCCCCGTTCTCCAACGTGAGCATCATAGCCTCGGCGACCATTTGCATCAGTTAATAGCGGAATGAAATCAGCGGCTTCTGCTCGTTGAGCTGCATTGAGCATATCTTGTTCAGTGGCATTAGGACAACCATAAATGATATTTTCACGTACAGAACGGTGTAACAATGAAGTATCTTGTGTGACTAATCCAATTTGGCTACGTAGGCTTTCTTGTTGTACATCTAATATGTTTTGCCCGTCAATCGTAATGGCGCCTTGTTGGGTTTCATAGAAACGTAATAATAAATTGACAATGGTGGATTTACCCGCACCAGAACGACCAATTAACCCTACTTTTTCACCTGCCTTAATGGTTAAGTTAAACTGTTGTAACAGTGGTTTTTCGGGCGTATAAGCAAAACTGACATTATCAAAACGAATTTCCCCTTGGGTAATTCGTAATGTCGTGGCATTTGGTTTATCTACAATGGTATGTGGTTTTGATAAGGTCTGCATACCGTCATTTACCGTACCAATATTTTCAAATAAGCGAGCGGATTCCCACATAATCCAATGTGCCAAACCGTTCACTCGTAGTGCCATGGCAGTAGATGTCGCGATGGCTCCCACGCCAACTGCTCCCCGTTGCCAAAGTATCACGCCTAAAATGGCAGAGCTTAAAGTTAAGAAGATATTGCTCGCATAAGTTAATACATCTAAGCTTGTGCCTAAACGCATTTGTGCATGCACAGTCCGCATAAATTCTTCCATCGATCTCTTCGCATAGGAGGCTTCACGTTCGCCATGTGAGAACAATTTTACGGTAGCAATATTTGAATAGGCATCCGTTACTCGCCCTGTCATAAGCGAACGAGCATCAGCTTGATGTTCAGCAGTTTTGGCTAATTTAGGAATAAGATAGTATAAAATACAGCCAAACATAATGGCCCATAGAATAAAGGGCACCAGAAACCAACTATCAAAGGCGACTAATACTGCTCCTGACGTGATAAAATAAACCCCAACATAAATCACCATGTTGGCTACAGTGAGAACGGTGTCTCGTACCGCAAGAGCCGTTTGCATCACTTTAGCAGAGACACGACCGGCAAATTCATCTTGATAAAAACTTAAACTTTGTCCCAGCATTAAACGGTGGAAATTCCAACGTAACCGCATCGGAAAAACCCCTTGTAGGGTTTGCAAACGAACCATAGATGTGAGAAATGTCCAACCGATACTTAGCACCAATATGACGAACATTCCGATTAAATAATGTCCTTTTTCAGCCCATAAGGTTTCTGGTGTATAAGCACTGAGCCAATCGACCAACTTCCCCATAAATTGAAACATGAGGGCTTCCATAACCCCTACGCCAATAGTTAAAAAAGCGAAAAACGCAATCCAGGCTTTCGTGCCTTCTAGATTTGACCATAAAAACCGCCATAACCCTTTTTCTGGGGTTTTAGGGGGCGTATCTGGGTAGGCATTAATTCGATTCTCAAACCAAGAAAATATTTTATTTAGCATGTTGTTATACCTATAAGAAAACAAAAGGCAACGGGAGCGTTGCCTTAAACTGATGGTATTATAACGCAAAATCTCGCAAAAAAGCACCGCACTTTTATATTTTGAATTAAAGTGAGGTGAAAATAAGGGTTATTCTAATGCTTTGCCTTTGAGTTCTGGTATTAAGAAAAATGTCGCTAGCATATCAAGCACATAGATCGTGGCAAGAAATGCGATAGCAATTGGGAACGAATAAGCTGAAACCACCGCCCCAACCACAATGGGTCCAAAGCCACCCACCGCACGTCCGATATTAAATAAGACATTTTGCGCAGTAGCACGTGCTTCGGTTGGATAAGCTTCTGACATTAACGCCCCATAACCTCCCATCATACCATTCACAAAGGCACCTAATAACGCGCCGGCAAATAACATAGCCGTTGGGTCAGTTAATTGGGAATAGGTCACAATGCTGATCACAGCACCCAATTGGAAGATGAGGAAACTTGGTTTACGTCCGATAGCATCTGCTAACCGACCAAAAATCCAAATGCCAGCCATCATGCCACAAATTGTCACTGCCGTCCAAAGCCCAGATTTAGTTAAACTAAAGCCGAGTTGTTTAGATAAAAAGTTAGGTAACCAAATCATAATACCGTAATAGCCAAAGTTTTGTACTGATGTCAGGACAACAATTCCAAGGCTGACTTTTGTGGTGTTCTTATCTTTGATTAATAATTTGAAAGGTGATTTTTTCGGTTTATTGCTACTCGCTTGTTTTCTAACAAACACCTCAGGTTCATGTAACTTAGCGCGCAAATACCAAGCCACAAAAGCAGGGAAAATTCCCACTAAGAACATACCTCGCCAACCGATAATCGGTAATAATAATGGGGTCAATAATGCCGCAGCGAAGACCCCAATTTGCCAACCTAATGCGACATAAGATGACGCTTTAGCCCGATGACGAGCCGGCCATGCTTCTGCAGCTAACGCCATACCGATACCAAATTCGCCACCTAAGCCAATACCCGCAATGGTGCGATAAATCAGTAAATCCCAATAACCTTGCGCAAAAGCACAAAGTCCCGTGAACACCGCAAATAATACAATTGTCCAAGTTAGTACTCGCACTCGACCATATTTGTCGCTTAATGCACCGAAAATTAGCCCACCGGCTACCGCACCAATCAGAGTCCAAGTGACTAATGAACCGCCTTGCGCTGGGGTTAACGCTAAATCCGCTGAAATCGCGCTGAGCATAAAGCCGAGAATCAATAAGTCAAAACCGTCCATGGCATAGCCAACGGCGGATCCTAATAAGGCTTTCCAGCTATATTTATCAACATGATGAGTTGTCATGATTTGATCCTTTTGTTGCTCACAGGCAACGTTTAAAGTTAAAAGAAAGGTATTTTTTCATTTCCTGAAGGGAAATCGGCGGTATTTTAGAGAGTCTTGCTTAATTTGGCAACTGAATTTTTTACCTTGCCTATGTTCTATTTTTCTTTAATCGCCATAAATTGAGCGCCTTTAGCAATCATCCGCAGTTGTAAAATTACCCGTTCTTTTAATGCCGTCCGATCTTTTTCATCCATATCTAAGGCTTTCGACATGGCACTAAAAGTTAATGTGACACTGGCTTCTGCTTGCATGTAGCCAACATATCTGGAGTAATTAAAACGATAAGTAATAAATTCGCCTAATTCTTCGATAAAATGCTTAATTTCTCGCGAAACTGCGGTGCGAAACAGTAAAGAAATACCGGTACTTTCACGTAATAGCAAACGAAATACATTCGGGTTGTTTTCAATAAATTCAAAGAACGTATCAATGGATACCTCGATCACACTACCGCCATTACGCAAGCGTTTCTGGGCTTGTCGCATTAATTGACGTAAGGTTAGCCCCGCTTCATCCACCATGGTTAACCCTAATTCTTCCATATCTTTAAAATGACGATAAAAGGAAGTGGGAGCAATACCCGCTTCTCGTGAAACTTCACGTAAACTCAAGTTAGCAAAACTTTTTTCCGCGGTTAATTGATTAAACGCCGCATTAATTAATGCTTGGCGTGTTTTTTCTTTTTGTAAAGCACGAATTCCAGCCATATTATTTATCTTCTAAAATCGGTTTAACCGCACCGGCAATAGCCTGTGCAATACGTTCATAACGTTGGCGTAATGGCGAGCCGGGGCGATAAATTAACATAATAGAACGTTTCGGTTCGAGATCTACACAAGGAATATATTTCACCCCTTGACGATTACCTTCATTATATACTGCTAATTCGGGCATTAACGTTATACCGGCATTGGCGGCGACCATATTACGTAAGGTTTCTAAGCTCGTGGCTTGAAAATGGGAATTTTCTTTTGCCCCCGCAGAAAAACAATATCCAAGCGCTTGTTCTCTCAAACAATGTCCATCATCTAACATTAAAATTTCTTTATTTTTCAATGCGGAAAGGGGAATTTGTGGTTCATTAGCCCAAGGATGTTTTTCCGATACCGCAATCAGCATTTTTTCATAAAAAAGTGGCACTTCAATAAAAGATTGGGTTTCTTCCACTGATGCCACAATGGCACAGTCTAAATGTCCAGTTTCTAATTGATCAATTAAATGTGCTGTTTGTTGTTCATATAAAAATAACTCTAATTCAGGGAATTTTTGCGTTAACAGGGGCATAATATGCGGGAGTAAGTATGGACCGACGGTCGGAATTACCCCAATATGCAACGGTCCCGTCATATCTTTCCCCTGATTGCTTGCCATTTCTTTGAGTAATTTAACTTCACGTAACACCGTTTTCGCTTGATCTACTAACAACAAACCAGATTGTGTAAACAACACTTTGCGACTGGTACGTTCTAATAAAATAATACCGAGTTCGTCTTCTAATTTGCGAATTTGTCCGCTTAATGTCGGTTGACTTACATGGCAAGCATCCGCTGCACGGCGAAAATGTTTATATTCGGCAAGTGCGACCAAATATTCTAAATCACGAATATTCATAAAAAAGTTCCTTATAGGTATAAACAATTAAAAGGATAGAATTAATTGATTGTAACTATACCACAAAATTACCTATAATCCACTCAGTAAAAACAACTAACCACTTAAATTGGAGAAAATTATGTCAAATATGGAAGGAAAAAAAGTTCCTCAAGTTACATTCCATACTCGCCAAGGTGATGCATGGGTTGATGTAACATCAGCTGAATTATTCGACAACAAAACTGTTGTATTATTTTCATTACCGGGTGCATTTACCCCAACTTGTTCATCAACACACTTACCACGTTACAACGAATTAGCCTGTGAATTTCAAGCATTGGGTGTTGACGACATTATCTGTATGTCTGTCAATGATACATTCGTGATGAACGCCTGGAAAGCAGATCAAGAATCAGAAAATATTACCGTTATTCCAGATGGTAACGGTGAATTTACCGAAGGTATGGGTATGCTTGTTGGTAAGGAAGATTTAGGTTTTGGCAAACGTTCATGGCGTTATTCTGCATTAGTACGCAATGGCGTAGTAGAAAAAATGTTCATTGAACCACAAGAGCCGGGCGACCCGTTCAAAGTTTCTGATGCCGATACCATGATCAAATATTTAAATCCAAAATGGGAAGCTAAACCATCAGTTTCTATCATCACTAAACCAGGTTGTCCATTCTGTGCGAAAGCCAAAGGGTTATTAAAAGTGAAAGGCTATACCTTTGAAGAAATCGTATTAGGTCGTGATGCTTCAACTATCTCTGTACGTGCTATTACAGGCAAAACATCTGTTCCACAAGTCTTTATTGGTGGTCAGTACATCGGTGGTAGCGAAGATTTAGAAAAATATTTAGCTTAATTTAAGCTGAAAGCTTAGGAAGTTTGAACCGCACTTTTGGTAAAGTGCGGTTTTTTATACTAGCTTTTTTCTAATATTGCCTTATGCTCTTGAATAATCGCCATAAACGGTTGAGCGAATCGTTCCCATTTAATTGCCCCTACGCCATTAATTTGTAGCATTTCCACTTTGTTGGTTGGTAGGTAGAGGGACATTTCTTGTAAGGTCGCATCACTAAATACAATATATGGCGGAATATTTTCTCGGTCGGCAATTTGTTTGCGTAGAAAACGTAAGCGAGCAAATAAATCTTTATCGTAATTGGTCACTGCACTACGTTGTGGGGCAGAAACCGTTGCAATAGCGGATAAGCGTGGCGTTGCCAGCTCTAAAGGGATTTCACCACGTAAAATGGGTCTGGCACTTTCGGTGAGTTGTAATTGTACGCCAACGTCATTCATGACTTGATGAATAAAACCGAGATGAATTAATTGGCGAATCACTGATTGCCAATATTCTTTGCTTTTGTCTTTGCCAATGCCATAGACGCTTAGTTTATCATGTTGGTAATCACGAATACGTTGATTATTCATGCCGCGCATAACGCCTATCACGTATTGCATACCAAAGCGTTGACCCGTGCGATAAATAGTAGAAAGGATTTTTTGTGCATCCATTAAGCCATCATACTTTTTCGGTGGATCTAAGCAAATATCACAGTTATTGCAAGGTTTTTGACGATTTTCGCCGAAATAATTGAGTAATACTAAACGGCGACAAGTTTGGCTTTCGGCAAATTCACCGATGGCTTCTAGTTTGTGTTGTTTAATCTCTCGTTGTGGCGATTCAGGTTCTTCCAGTAGCATTTTGTGTAACCAGCCGTAATCGGCGGGTTCATAAAATAATACCGCTTCGGCAGGTAAATCATCACGCCCTGCTCGCCCCGTTTCTTGATAATAGGCTTCGATACTGCGAGATAAATCAAAGTGAGCAACAAATCGCACGTTAGATTTATTAATTCCCATACCAAAAGCAATGGTGGCAACCACCACTTGAATATTATCTCGCTGAAAGGCTCGTTGCACACGTTCACGTTCGGCAAAATCCATGCCTGCATGATAGAAATCTGCGGATACTCCACGTTTTTTTAAGGCTTCAGCGACTTTTTCCGATTTATTACGACTGTTGCAATATACAATGCCACTTTTGCCCTTTTGTGCCGCCACGAAATTACAGAGCTGTTCCATTGGCTTGAATTTTTCCACTAAGGTGTAACGAATATTCGGGCGATCAAAACTGCCTACATATAAGTGCGGTTGATTTAAACGAAGATTTTGCCAAATATCCTGTCTGGTGGTGTTATCTGCTGTGGCGGTTAATGCCATAATTGGCACATTTGGAAAAGTAGCCTTTAATCCGCCGAGTTGAGCATATTCAGGACGGAAATCATGCCCCCATTGGGAGATACAATGGGCTTCATCAATAGCAATAAAGCTGACTAAACAATGGGAAATAAAAGAGAAAAAGTGATTCGTCATCACCTTCTCAGGGGAAAGATAAAGTAATTTGAGTTGACCAGAAATGGCTTTATTTTGCACCTGTTGCTGCTGTTCAAAGGTTTGTGTGGAATTGAGATAATCCGCAGCGATGCCGTTGGCTAACAGTTGATCGACTTGATCTTTCATCAAAGAAATTAATGGCGAAATAACTAGGGTGAGACCTGAAAAACACAAGGCTGGAATTTGATAACACAGGGATTTCCCGTTCCCTGTCGCCATCACGACAAGGCTATCTTGTCCATGTAATGCGGATTGAATGACTTCTTGTTGTCCTTTGCGGAAAGATTGATAGCCGAATACATTCTTTAATACTTGTAAAGGATCAGCAAGTGCGGTGGAAAAATCGTGTTTTTTTGGCACCGTACTATTGTCGTTCAAATCAAAGGAAGACAGCGATTCCATTAGCCAAATGTCGCTTCTTCACCGTGAGCCGCACAGGCTTCACTTAAACAATCGTAAAAGCGTTTACCATCGTGGTTAATCCAGTCGTTATCTTTCCACGCAAAATGTAAACCACCTAAACGGCTAGCCAGCCAGAGTTCTAACATGGATTCTTGTTTATTAATGACAATTTGTGTATGGTTGCCAAAAGTCATGGTAAACACCGATCCTTGACGTTCAAAATCTACGTCCACATCTTGCTCATCACATTGTTCTTCAATGTGATCCCACACTTGTTCAATATTTTGATGAAATTCAGCTAGGTTCATTTTTGTTCTCTTAATAGATCTATTATTTTAAAGATGAATTATAGATATTTTCTGTGATTAAGGATAGGGGGAATTTCTACCAAAGTCACGATTAAATAAGAATAATCATCAAATTTTGGAATGCAGATCACAAATTTAGTTTTGAATGAGGGGTTATTTTAAGGCATACTTATCTCTTGAAATAGGAAAAATGGTGAGTCATTTTTTACTTTTACGAACATCAGATAGGAGGGGGTATGAAATTAACCAAAACTCAAGAACAATATCTTACTGAGCTATGGCAAAATGGGATGGATAATGATTTATTTGAAGAAATTAGCCTAGATAAAATTAAAGCAAAACGAGCAGAGAGATTAGAATATCTAGAGAATAAAAAACTCTCTCGATCCAATTACTAAAAGAGAAATATTTTTCTAGTAATCAGTTTATTCACCTTCCTGTCAAGCAAAAAAGACGATTAAATAAATTGCTTAAAAAATAATAGATACTACCATTTATTCAAACAAAATAGTGTAAAATAACTAAAATACTTAACACGGAAAATCATGATGAAAAAACTCACTTTTTTAACCGCACTTTTAGTGCTAGTAACCTTTATAACAGGCTGTGGCGTGAAAGGACCTTTATATTACCCACAACAGAATACCCAACAAACCCAACAAAAATAGGATTTCTAAATGGATTTCTTTCAATATCAGAACAATAAACTTTTTGCTGAAGCATTGCCTGTAAGTCAGTTAGCACAGCAATTTGGTACGCCGCTTTATGTCTATTCTAAAGCCACTTTGGAGCGTCATTGGTATGCTTTTGATAAGGCTTTTGGAGATCATCCGCATCTGATTTGCTTTGCGGTAAAAGCAAATTCAAACATTGCTGTATTGCAAACCATGGCAAGATTGGGGTCGGGGTTTGATATTGTGTCGCAAGGGGAATTGGAGCGTGTGCTGAAAGCGGGCGGTGATCCTGCGAAAGTGGTATTCTCTGGTGTAGCGAAAACAGAAATAGAAATTGCTCGTGCGTTGGAAGTCGGGATTCGTTGTTTTAATGTAGAAAGCCTGCCTGAACTCTATCGGATTAATGA
>Ga0192279_1131_pt1 | contig 10915 bp, 7 predicted proteins | sample Koala_Koa24_L3_FD_131251 | JGI IMG/M metagenome (GOLD analysis project Ga0192279, IMG submission 131251) | Enriched cells from koala feces incubated with labeled cellulose particles, San Francisco Zoo, California, United States - Koala_Koa2-4_L3 ...
CATCCGATAAATAAGACAGATCCACAGCCATATCCTCAGTCAGCAGATCCAGCGCATCCTGAAACACCTTCCTTTTCGGTGCATTCGCTTTCATTTCCGACCACCTCCACTGTCCTTTGAGCGTGATTGTCGGCGTCGCCTTGTACTTATATCCGCTCTGCTCATAAACCTTCATGTTTCTCGTCGTCTTCACATTTCTCGTTGTCATAGATTTGACTCTTTTCAGATTTGCATTCTTCATAGAATTTCAGATGTTTCACAGTTTCCATTTTCCCATGCCGCTTTTCATGCGCACTCCCATAGGCACCACCTCCTCTAAGCCACTCGCTGTGCCATTTGCATTCCGCTTCGCTTCATGCTCATTACGCGCTGTCGCGCTATAAATCCGTTCACATAAAAGTGCTCTTGTGAGCAAGCTCACTCGCACTTTATGCTCCGGATTTGCACCGCTCGTAGGAACGCGAAAAAAGAAGCTGCTGACACGTAATTTCCTTACGCATCAACAGCTTCCGCTTTGATTCAGTGTACTATTTTCGACATTTATTCAGGTTTTTCTTTATTTTCTGCATTATCCCTGATCCGGTAATAATCTTCCATATCAATCCCGATCTTCACCGTAGCGTCAGGTTTCGGCAGACGGTGGTTGCCCAAGAGACACACAGTCTCGACGTTCGCCGTCTGCGGAAACATATCTACGCAGCTGATCCGCTCCGCCTGATACCCGTTCGCCAGCAGCACTTCCAGATCCCGCGCCAGGCTGGTCGGTTTGCAGGAAATATAAAGGATACGCGGTGCACCGTAGGCGATGATTTTCTGCAGCGCTTTCGGATGGATGCCGTCACGCGGCGGATCCAGGACAATAAAATCCGGTTGCTCAGAGATCTCATCGAGAACTTTCAGGACGTCGCCTGCAATGAAGGTGCAATTATCAAGGCCATTCATCCTGGCGTTTTCACGTGCAGCTTCTACAGCCTCTTCTACGATTTCTACACCAATCACTTTGTCTGCGACCGGAGAGAGGATTTGCGCGATTGTCCCGGTTCCGCTGTAAAGGTCAAAGATCACACGGGGTGTTTCGCACAGATCATGCTTATTTTCTGTATCCGGTGCATTTTTTGAAGCTGAATCATGCTTTGGGATCTCTGTCACATATTCCCGCGCCACACTATATAAAACCTCGGCTCCCAGGGAGTTTGTCTGGAAGAAGGAAAATGGTGTGATTTTAAAACGCAGACCAAGAAGCGTTTCATAAAAATAATCCTGACCGTACAAAACCGTTGTCTCATCGCTCTGCACAATATCTGCTACGGAATCGTTTCGCATATGAAGGATCCCTACGATGTGGCCATCCAGGCGCTGTTCCAGCGAGAGAAGACATGCCGTATATTCCCGCAGAATTTCCGAAAAATCTTTCTCTGGGTTTTCCTCTTTCATTCCAGCTGTCACCAGACAGGCCAGGATTTCTCCCGTCTTTTCCGCCCGGCGGAGCAAAAGATGGCGCAGGACGCCTTCGTGCGTCATTTTGTGATAATGCGGAATCTGCCGTGCCTGGAAAAAAGAAAGGGTTTCGCTTAAGATGGCTGTCATGTCCGGATGTACCAGGCGGCAGTCGGCCGCAGTCAGCACGTCGTAGTGGCTGCCCCGCCTGTGAAGGCCAAGCGTGAGCGGCCCATCCTTATACTCGTCGCCAAAAGAAAATTCCATTTTGTTGCGGTAAGCAAATTCCTGCGGGCTGCAATGAATTCCCTCAAAGATCGAATCAATCATGGATTCCGCTGTCTCTGCAGGTCTCTGTTCATCTGTCTCTGCCTGGCGCAGCACCGGCGCAAGCAGGCGCTTCACCTGCTCCGCTTTTAGTTCCAGCTGATTTTCGTAAGACAATCTCTGCCAGGTACAGCCGCCGCAGTCTGGAAAAAGAGAGCATGCAGGCTCCTGATCTTCCAATCCGGACGGATGCAGCACTTCCAGAAGGCGTCCTTCCGCACGTCCGCTCCGTTTTTTTGAGATCACAAACTGAATGCTCTGGCCAGGAAGCGTGTTTTTTACCGTCACTGTGCCCTCTTCTGTCCGCACGATTCCTTTGTTTGGAAAGTCAACGCGTTCTACTACGCCTTCCAGAATCTGTCCTTTTTTCATGTGCCAATTCTCCTTACACTTCACTTTTTTAATACGGTTCCTGCGGCTCCGTATTTTCAACATTCTCGTTTTTATAGCATGCATCCGCCTGCAGCCCATAGAACCAATCAGGCAGATGCGCTATGCACCTGCCCGATGACTTTCATTTGCTGAAATTGTTGTAGTCCTTCAGGACTTTCAAAGTTGTAAAGCTTTTTAAGCCTCTGCCGCTTCTGCCTCTTCTTCCGATGCTTCTTCCGGCTCTTCTTTTTCGCTATCCTCGGATTCTTCTGCTTCCTCTGTTTCCTTTTTCTCATCTTTTGCTTCCGGGAAGTCGTCATCCTCGAAGAAATCATCGAAATCATCGTCAAAATCATCTTCGAAATCTTCCAGATAATCCGGTGTGAAGTAGCGATAAACCGCGTAAGCAATCGCTGCCACTGCCGCTACAGCGCCAATAATGGCAAATACCCATAATGCCGTATTCTTTTTCTTTTCCTCGTCATGCTTTTTCAATGCTGCTACCAAGTCGTCTACCTTTGTCATACGTCACACGTCCTTTCTTGTTCTTTTCATCGGTCTGAGGATGGTTTCCCAATATTTTCCACATCCGGAATGTACACGAGACCGTGAATGATCTTTGCTTCGCTTAGTATATCACAGGCAGCTGAATTTTACTATAAAAATTTTCAGATTCTGCCGCTTTCTTGTCATTCCGGTCACACCCTGACCAAATTTTGCATTTTCTTAACCACTACTGGCGGAGGCAGTCATCTCATCCCTCTGCCTTTGTAAGCTTTGCAAAGGCGGCAAACATCTTTTTTGTTCCTACGCGGTCAAAATCTACCGTCACCTCATAATCACGTCCTCCCTCTGTGATGCCAGTGACAGTTCCCACACCAAATTTAATGTGCTTTACCCGGTCGCCCACCATATAGTCCAGGCTGTCAGATTTTTTCACTTCAAACTGTTGAGGCACAAATGCACGGTTTTGGAATGCTTCTTTTGCCTGCCGATACGCATTCTGGTTCAGATTCCGAGCTTGCTGGGAGCGGCTTGCCCCGCTCTGTTCTGCTCTGGACTCTCCAGAAGCCGCGCGGTGGCTTTCACCGAACGTGTTGCCGGACGGACGGCGGCTGCCGCCAAACAATGATTCCGATTCGTTTTCCGAAGCGCCTCCGGATGATGGACGAGCTGGTTCCCGAACAGAGCGGCTGCCGGTCTGCAGCAGCTCTTGTGGTATATCTTCGATAAAGCGTGAAACACGGTTAAAACGCACCTCGCCCCGCACCATGCGCTGCCTGGCTGACGTCAGATAAAGCTCCTTCTGTGCCCGGGTAATTCCCACGTAGCAAAGGCGGCGTTCCTCCTCCAGATCTGCCGGATCATCAGAAGAAATACTCATGTAGCTCGGAAAAAGGCCATCTTCCATGCCAACAAGGAAAACCGTCGGAAATTCAAGTCCCTTTGCACTGTGCAGCGTCATCATCAGCACCTGGTCATTCTCTCCCGACACATCATCGATGTCGGCCACAAGAGCAACTTCTTCCAGGAATCCGGACAGAGACGGCTCCGCTGCGCTCTGGTCATAAGCAGCCGCTTTATTTAAAAGCTCATCTATATTTTCCTCGCGTTCTTTTGCCTCCTCGCCGCCCTCTATCTCTAACTCTTTCCGGTAACCGGTGACCTCCAGGACATCCTCGATCATTTCACGGACAGAATAAAACTCCTCCTTGCTGCGAAATGTCTGAATCATCTGCACAAATGCCTCCAGCTTTCCCGCTCCTCTGCCAATTCCCGGAATAGAGGAAGCTTCGCTAAGCGCCCGGTAAAAACTGATCTCTTCTGCAAGCGCATACTCCTGCACCCGCGCAATCGAAGTAACCCCGATCCCCCTGCGCGGAACATTGATAATACGGCGCACAGCCAGATCATCTTCCGCATTATCAATCGTTTTCAGATAGGCAAGGACGTCCTTTATCTCTTTCCTCGCGTAGAAATTAATCGCACCCACAATTTTGTAGGAAATATTCTCAAGCAGGAACTTCTCCTCAAACATACGTGATTGCGCATTTGTCCGGTAAAGTATCGCAAAATCCTTGTAGGAGGCTTTTCCCTGACAGACAAAAGTGCTGATCCGATCCGCGACATACTCTGCTTCCTGAAACCCGTTCATAAACTGGCGAAAATGAATCTGAGCCCCTTCTCCATTCGAAGTCCAGAGTGTTTTCTCTTTGCGGCCGACATTTTGTTTGATCACCTCATTGGCCGCATTCAGAATATTCTGGGTCGAACGGTAATTCTGTTCCAGACGGATCACCTTTGCATCCGGAAAGAATTCCTCAAAATTCAGGATATTTCCAATATTCGCGCCTCGAAAACGGTAAATCGACTGGTCGTCGTCTCCCACCACACAGAGGTTTCTGTATTTGGAAGCCAGCTGGCTGACCAGCTTAAACTGTGCTGTGTTCGTATCCTGATATTCATCCACCATGATAAAGCGAAAACGTTCCTGGTAGGAGTCCAGGACTTCCGGGCATTCTGAAAACAGTTCCACCGTCTTGCAGATCAGATCATCAAAATCCAGCGCATTACTTGCGTGCAGCTGTTTTTGATATTCCTTGTAGACACGAGAAACCATTTTCATTTTTAAATCGTCCTGCCCAAACGCCCGCGCCTCATACTCATCCGGATTGATCAATTCATCCTTTGCTGATGAGATCATTCCCATAAAATAACGCTCTTTAAACATTTTTGTGTCAATATTCAGACGCTTGCAGACATCGCGTATCACTGCCTTCTGGTCATCGCTGTCGTATATCGTAAAATGCCTGTCATATCCAATGCGGTCTATGTAACGGCGCAGGATACGCACACAAGTACTGTGGAAAGTCGATACCCAGACCGAACCTGAAAAACCAGATCCCGTTCTGCCTGCGGCACCTTTATCCCCTTCCAAAACAGGAGCAGAAGGATTCTGTACGCCCGGATTCAGCTCCGGACGGTTCAGGATATGTTCCACCCTCTCCCGCATCTCACCCGCGGCCTTGTTTGTAAACGTAATCGCCAGAATATTCCAGGGATTCACGCCCATCTCTTCAATCAGCCACGCAACGCGGTGCGTCAATACCCTGGTTTTCCCAGATCCTGCTCCAGCCAGAATCAGCAATGGGCCTTCGTAATGGCGAACGGCCTCCTGCTGCTGGGGATTCAGTGAATCGTAAATGCTCATTTCCTGTTTTCCTCTTTCTATTTTTTTATTTCCGCGTAGAACAGCATCCTTTTTTATTCTTCAAATCGGGCAACAACCGTATAGCCGCTCTCATCCGTCCGTACTTCTGTAACTACCCCATCCCGTGTTTTCAGGCGCTCACGGTTCGTATAGTTTGCAGACATTGCTACCGCCGGCTCAATTGTATAATACCAGCTAAGGGGCAGCACTCCCTCCGTCACATGAACCGCATCGCCTGGCTTCACCAGGCCTTCCCGTTCCATCTTGAATTCCATCTCCCGCATATTCTTTCCCCTCTCTGCGGATCTGTTTCCCTATAATACGTTTTCATACATACTTCGCTTCGAGTGCAAAATACCATTCCGAATCCTTCCAGTTACAATTATTCAACATTTTCCTTGTAATCTGGTTCGTAAAACTATATAATATGATACAAACATTTCAAAACGTAGAAATTTTCCCTGCCAACGCACTCCGGCAGGGTAATAAAGCATGCATCCTGTAAAAGCGAGGTATCTATATGAATCAGACAAACACAAAACTTCTGGCCGATATTTTGCGGAATATTGCCAATACGCCCCATATCCGTCCGAGCGAAGTGCCGGACATTGACCTGTATATGGATCAGGTCACGACCTTCATGGACGAGCATCTTAGCAGCACGCGCCGCTCTCAGGATGACAAAATCCTGACGAAAACCATGATCAACAACTACACAAAGAAAAAGCTTCTGCCTCATCCAACGAAAAAAAAGTATTCGAAAGAGCATCTGCTTCTTTTGATTTTCATCTACTATTTAAAGGATTTTCTCCCGCTGACCGACATCCGGGCGATATTAACTCCGATCACAGAACGTTTTTTTGAGACGGATGACTCTATTTCCATCGAAAACATCTACGCGGAAGCCTACGACCTGAGTAAAGAATGGGTAAATAATATTTGCCGCGATATTACGGAATCCTGGCACACTGCTTCCAACTCTTTTGAAGACTGCCCGGCCAAAGACCGCGAGACGCTTCAGATTTTCTCCTTTATCTGCATGCTAAGCTTTGATATTTACCTCAAAAAGCAGGTGATTGAGCAAATGATAGACGGTCTTGGAACAGGTGAACCCACCGGCAGCGAGGAGTCTGCGGAATCCGACAAATCGGACAGCGCAGAATCGACTCCCTATTCCTGAGCACATCCATCCCTCATACCGCTGCCCGCTGCGGCTCATTCTCCCCCGGCGGGCAGTTTTCTCCCCTGAATCCTCGATAGCACCAGTTCATAGCCGTCGCTTCCGTAATTCAGAGAACGGTTCACGCGGCTGATTGTCGCTGTGGAAGCGCCAGTCTTTTCCGCGATTTCCAGGTAAGTCTGGCTGTCCTTGAGCATACACGCCACTTCAAACCTCTGCGAAATGGACAGCAACTCGTTCACTGTGCAGACATCTTCAAAAAAACGGTAACATTCTTCCTTATTATTCAGGCAAAGCACTGCCTCAAAAAACTGATCGACTGCTTCCGTATGTATATTTTTACTCATTCCGTCTCTCCATTTCCGTCATCTGAGTCTTTTTTGCCGCTATTAACAATGAGTTTATCACGACACCGTAACGATGTAAAGAAATTTCTTTTCCCGCATATTGCAGAAATCGTACGTATCAGTCACACCTGCAGAAGCAAAAATAGCGCAATCTGGTTCATATGTGGCTTGTAACGAAATTACATGATTTGGCACACAAAAATCAAGGTTTTGATTGACTATCCACACAAAAAAGAGTAGAATTATTGTATATTTTTTATATTTTTGCAAAAAGCATTGGACTTTTTTTGTCTGATTCTATCATTTGAAGACGAGGTGACAATTATGTCATATACCGCTGATATGATCAATATTGATTCTCAGGATCACGCAAAGCTGGCATCCAACACACGCAAGCTGCGCGAGCTGGCGGAGCTTTTACAGCATTCCGGCATTTCCATTTTTGAATACTTTCCAGAAGAAGATCTGCTGCTGGTTTACGATGGCAATCTCAAAATCAAACGTCAGCTGCCTGACTACCTGAAGCGATTCGATGAGATCACACAGATTTCTGCGGCAGACCGGCCATCCGTAGCGGAGCTGATGCGCGGAAACCGGACCGAGCCGGTGGAAGTTCAGATGCGCGACGCGAACGGCCGTATTTCCAACTGTATTTTTTCCCTTCCGCAGTCAGATTCTGAGGAGACCCCCGGCCATTCCCTCGTCGGTACGATCACCGATGTTACGCTGGAGCGTGAACGCGAGAATATCCTGAAAGAAAAAGCACAGCGCGATTCCATGACAATGCTTTATAATCATTCCTATGGCAAGGAAAAGATTGAACAATATCTGCGCCACAAGAATCCATATTCTTCCTGTGGGCTTCTGATAATAGATATTGATTATTTTAAAACCGTTAACGACGTCTACGGGCATTTATTCGGAGACATTGTACTCACAGAGCTGGCCAGTCTTCTCGCACGGTCTTTCAACCGGACGGATGTGATTATGAGAGCCGGCGGCGATGAGTTTGTCATCCTGATGGAAGAAGCATCCCATACTGCCCTCGTCAAAAAAACAACCGAGCTCATAAAAGAAATTCGAGCCCTGCGATTCCGTGAAAACGATTCAACCATTACCTGCAGCATCGGTGTCTGCTTTCTTCCGGAGAATCTGACTGGTTATACCTATGACCAGCTGTTTGCAAATGCGGACTGGGCACTTTACCGTGCCAAAGAGCACGGCCGCAACCGCTTTGAATTCTGTGATAACCTGAAGCGCTACGAAGAATCGGAAGCACATCAGAATGTCCTCCTGTCTCCCGAATCCAGCGCTCTTTATCTGCAAAACGACATCATCTCCACAGTTCTGGAGATTTTTGAAAAACGAAATACATTCGAAGCCGCGATCTACCAGGCGCTCGAACTGATTGGGGGACACTTTCACCTGGACCGCAACACAGTCGTCCGTAGAGACACTGGCGCCAGAATGTCCGGGCGGCAATTTCAATATCATGGCAAAAATGTCCCTGAAGCGCTCCCGACAGAGTCCAGCTTCGAAAAAGAAGATTTTCTCACCCTTTTCAACAACTATGACAGCGATGGCACCATTGTACTTCATTATGATGATATGGCGATGTATTCAAAGGGCGCTGCAGACCTCCTGATGCAGGGCGAAGCAAAAACTGTCCTCTACGCAGCTCTGTACTGTGAAGGAAAATACACTGGCGCCATCTCCTACGTTGTCTGCCAGAACAAGCGGGAATGGACCACCGTACAGCGCCATCAGCTTGGTGTTCTGACCAAAATCATTTCTGCGCATCTGGCAAAGCACCTGGCAATCGAAGCTTCCGGAACAGGCTCTGCCGCCTCGCCAAGCTTTGATTCCCTGACTGGGCTGGTCTCCTTTACCCGCTTCCGCGATGATCTGGAGCATCTGATTCAGGCCGGACAGACAGACAACCTCGTGGTCGTTTATACCGATTTTGTCAATTTCAAATACCTGAACAAAAAATACGGATACCGTATGGGCGATTTCCTGCTTAAGGATTTTGCAAGCTGTATTTACGGAACCATGAAAAGCGACCAGGATACCTGTTTCTCACGTATCGTGTCAGATCAGTTTATCTTTTTCATGTATTATACAGGTTCTGACCGGGAACAGGCGCGAAACGCTGTCCACAAGATCAATGAAGATTTTATCAATGCGCATGCATCCTTCTTCCCAGATGTAAACTTAAGTCTTCGCTCCGGTATCTATTTTGTCGAACCAGACTGCGGCAGTGCTTCCGCCGCGATTGACGCCGCAAACAGCGCGCGCCGCCAGGTAGACAGTGCATCCGGGAACTTCGCCTGCCTCTATGATAAACAGCTCAACCTCGAGCAGACACGGGAAACGGAGATCATTAATAACATGGGAATTGCCCTGAAAAACGGCGAGTTTCAGGTCTTCATGCAGCCGAAATTCTCCCTTCAGGATTATTCCATCATCGGTGCGGAAACACTGGTGCGCTGGATCAAGCCGGACGGCACTGTCATGCCGCCAGACTCCTTTATTTCTATTTATGAACGCACAGGAAAAATATCCGAACTGGATTTCTATGTATTTGAACAGGTAGCTGCTTTTCTCGCCAAAAACAACGCACTCGGACGCAGACAGGTGCCGATTTCCATCAATGCCTCCATCCTGCACGCCTCCGACAGCAATACCGTGAAGCACTATCTCGACATTCTGAAAAAATACAATGTCGATCCGTCCCTGACTGAAATCGAGCTCACCGAAACCGCTACCGTATCCGATTACACCAACGTTGTCCAGCTCTTCCAGCAGCTTCAGAATGTCAATATGCTGACCTCGCTCGACGATTTCGGAGCCGGATACTCCGTTCTGAACACGATCACGGAAATTCCGGTCAACACGGTCAAGCTTGACCGCGTCTTCATTACCCGCTGCGAAGCGAGTGAAAAGGGCATTTATTTTCTGAAACAGATCATCTCCATGGTCAAAGGCCTGGGATACCGTGTGATCTGCGAGGGGTCGAGACAGAAGACCAGATCGCGATTCTGAAAGAAGCCGGCTGTGAGGAAGCGCAGGGCTACTGGTTCTCCAGGCCACTGCCGATGGACGAGTATGAGAAGCTGATGTATGGAACGGAACCGCATACGGAATTCATTCCGGTATCAGAATCATCATAACTGTTCCGTACGTTCACAGCTGCAGCTCAGCAATCGACTTCTGTAAAATCCGGGGTGTTCATCCGAATCGGGAAACATTCCATTGCCATTTATTTGTATGGTCACTTTCCTTTCAAGGGAAATACCACAATAAATTTCGTCATCCCATCGCCGCAGCTCACCAAGATTTTTGCCCGGTGCGCTGTGGCGATGGCTTTCGCAATCGAGAGCCCCAGCCCATAATGTGCCTGCGCGGCTCCATCCTGCCCGCTGACTGTACGTGAGGAATCCACGCGATAGAATCGGTCAAAAATCCGGTTCATGGACTCCGGCGGAATCGGGTCTCCTTCATTCGCCACGGTTAGAATTGCTGAGCCTTTTCCATTTTCCAGCGATACCACTATCCGCCCGGAGGGATTTGTGTGTGCAAATGCGTTATCAACCAGGATCGATATCAATTTCCCGATCTGTGAAGCTTCTCCGGCAATAAATATATCATCCGCAATCTCACAGGACAGTTCATATCCTTCTTCAAACGCCCTCGCCTCAAACGGAAGTACACCGGCAGTGACCGCCCGTCCAAGGTCCATACGCTCCAGCTGTTCTGCCTGTGACGTCAGACTCTCCGCGCGCAGCAAATCCAGCAGGCTGCGTACGATTTCTGTCATCCTGCTGTTTTCGTAGCGGATATTATCCAGCCACCGATTTTCCCCAATCTCCCGCTGCAAAAGCTCCGCGTTCGTGCTGATCGTGGAAACCGGCGTTTTTAATTCATGCCCCGCGTCAGAGATAAACTGATTCTGCCGCCTGTAGTTTTCTTCCAACGGCCGGATAATCCACCCCGACAGGAAAATTGCCAGAACCAGCACCACCACGATAGCTACAGCGC
>Ga0192279_1133_pt1 | contig 10674 bp, 9 predicted proteins | sample Koala_Koa24_L3_FD_131251 | JGI IMG/M metagenome (GOLD analysis project Ga0192279, IMG submission 131251) | Enriched cells from koala feces incubated with labeled cellulose particles, San Francisco Zoo, California, United States - Koala_Koa2-4_L3 ...
GGTCAATGCCCAGGATGTCAGCGAACTGTTCCTGGGTATATTTGTTTAAACTGCGTATTTCAGCGATACGTTTCCCACATTCCATCAAATTAAAATAACTTAGGAAAGTTCTAAGTCAGGGGCTCAAAATCAGGAGCCTGAGTAAACTTTCAAGCCCCTGATTTAGTACTTTTCTATTGAACCAAGTCGCACATTGTGCTTGGAGTCTGGTGGTTATATGCAGTTTTTATACTTTGAACTTTGCATGCTTGCTTGACAGAATACGGCATGCCGACTTGCGTATGTGAGCTCATGAGAAAGCATATTTTCTCTGGTAGCCATGACTTTAAAGCCGTCCTGCCGGGCGACCTGTAGAATGGAGATATTTAGTTCATAGCCATCAGTGGCACGCCGCGTGCAAGCCGGACGAGAGAAGCCTTACAGTTAGGACATTCACAGATATCTCTGTTGAAGAGATACAGGATATCATCAGCAGATTCCCCGTCAGCATCTGACGGGTCTGCGCATCAAAATCTGAAAACATTAAGATTCCCCCTGCCGCAGTCATAGTGCTGGCGGCTGTCGTAACCATCCTCTTTGAAATCGGAATTCAGGAATTCGATCTCTGTCGGAGTGATTCTGATCAGATTCATGGTGAATGACAGTTCTTTCAGCGCGTCTACCGGGATTTTCTTCCATTCAGCCGCATGGATGTACTCTGCAGAAAATGGCTCCACGATTTCCGCTCTTCCGGAAACCTGCAGACCCTTCAATTTTCCAAATCCATCGTATCGGTCATAAATGGCAAGGCAGACGGATTTATTCTCCTCCAGGCCGACAAATTTCTGTCCGCCCTCCGAGAACATCCAGAATGCACCATCATGCCAGGCATATTCGATGGGTGTGCAGCGGATGAAACTGCCGCTTCCAGTCGCAAGCGCGCAGGTATTATTGGCCTGGATATAATTCTCAATAGCCACCCACAGCTGAGCCGCAGGCATCTTTTGGGAAGCAGCGTCTTTCTCAATCCAGTGATTTGCCGCTGCTTTATATTCTTCATGTGTCATATTGTCGCTTCCTTTCGTTTGCGTGTAACCGCTATCTTTTAAAGCGGACTTTTTCAATCGACAGATAGCTCAGTTTGCCGTCTGTCCGTACGCTTTGAAACAGTGTAATTTCATTTACACGGAATACAGCATTCTTTTCCGGCCAGTTATCTCTCGTTATTCGGTATACCCGGTCCATGATTCACTTGTAATTTTCCTGTAAACAGAAAAAGCGCCCAGTAATATTTCTACTGAGCGCTCTCTAATAAATTCATTTTCTTTTGGTCAAATTTTGTCAGACTATGACAAACTGTTCGATGTGAAAAAGGCCTTCGTAAGGGCGTTCTTGCAAGTCCCAAAATCGGGTCTCGGAAGATTTCTGTTTAACCCATTTTTTAACCATTTTTCAAATTTAACCCCTATTTTAACCACCAAAAAATACATCAAATTGTATCAAACTACGTCAAACTATATCAAATGAAAAAACCCCCGGAAGCCTTGATTTTCCAGGGTTTTTGGGATATTTATCGCTTGCTGAACTGCGGAGCGCGACGAGCCGCTTTGAGGCCGTATTTCTTACGCTCTTTCATTCTCGGGTCACGTGTGAGGAACCCTGCGGACTTCAGCGTCGGTCTGTAGTCGTTGTCTGCCTGAAGCAGTGCTCTGGAGATGCCGTGACGGATTGCGCCTGCCTGACCGGTGGTGCCGCCGCCATATACATTTACCAGTACATCGAATTTGTCAGCGGTCTCGGTCGCTACAAGTGGCTGACGCACGATCAGCTTCAATGTCTCAAGACCAAAATACTCATCGATGTCTCTTTTATTTATCGTGATCTTGCCGGTACCCGGAACCAGGTATACTCTGGCAACTGATTTTTTTCTTCTTCCTGTTCCGTAAAATTTTTCCTTAGCCAATGTTCTTTACCTCCCTCTTAGAATGTCAACAGCTCCGGCTTCTGTGCCTGCTGCTTGTGATCCGGGCCTGCGTATACGTAAAGCTTCGTGTACATCTGTCTTCCAAGTGGTCCCTTCGGAAGCATTCCTTTCACCGCATGCTTAATGACTCTCTCCGGCTTTTTCGCCAACATCTCACGAAGGGTGGTCTCCTTCATGCCGCCGACGTACTCAGAATGATGATAATAAATCTTCTGATCCAGCTTCTTGCCGGTAACCTTTACCTTTTCCGCATTTACAACGATTACGTAATCACCCAGGTCTAAATGAGGTGTAAAGATCGGTTTCCTCTTTCCTCTCAAAATGCTAGCCACTTCTGTCGCCAGACGTCCCAGTGTCTTATCTGTAGCGTCCACTACATACCATTTTCTTTCAATCGTGGCTGGATTAACCATCTCAGTTTTCATTGGTCTTCCTCCTTATTCATCACCGTCTGACCCGCATGGGCAGACAGCCGATCCCGCCCTCTCTTTATGGCGGTTCCTCCGGTTAACTCACGGGCAAACAGAGGCTTATTTCCGTCCTCCCGACCTGCCGCGCGTCTTCAAACACCTCATCGATATCTGATGATACGTGACATTTTATGAAGAAAATGCTCTACCGGGGCTTTGGCTCGAACATTTATCTATCCATGATTTCACTCCGCTTTCCTACAGCCTGGCAATGAAATGTGGGCTGCGGCTCTGGACGATAACCACAGAGCCTCGTCCCAGACGCACTGGAAAGTGATGCGTCGAACTGTATCGAAAGCGTCATAAAATACAGTGTGCCTTGTGAGCATACTGTAACATTATAGTAAGAATCTGGCCTGCTGTCAATCACTTTTTCCGCAAATTTCCTTATGCCAAATTCCCAAATCCCCTTATTCCGTACCTTTCGGTATATGGTTTTACTTCCCACACGTCTGCCGGTTGATTCGCGCCGCCAGCACGCCTGCTCCAAATCCGTTGTCAATATTGACAACACTGACGCCGCTCGCGCAAGAGTTCAGCATGGATAAGAGCGCCGCCAGACCGCCGAAGTTCGCGCCATAGCCGACGCTCGTCGGCACACCAATGACCGGACAGGCGACCAGGCCGCCAATCACGCTCACCAGCGCGCCTTCCATTCCCGCGACCGCAATGATCGCATTCGCATCCTCCAGTATCGGAAGGCGATGCAGCAGGCGGTGCAGTCCCGCCACGCCAACGTCATACACGCGTTCTACATGACTGCCATACAGCTCCGCTGTAATCGCGGCCTCCTCCGCAACCGGGAGATCACTCGTCCCCGCCGCAACCACGACCACCTTGCCTGTCTTTTCCGTTTCCTCCGGATTCGCAATCGCAATGCGCGAAGTCGGATCGTAGCGCAGCGAAATCTGCTGGTCTGCAGCATTGTTTTTCGCAGCACTGTTTTCTACAGCGCCATCCATCGCGCAGCGGTTCTCTATTGCGACGCGTTCTGCCCTCGCCGGGTTGCATCCTTGTCTTTCGGGCAGGACAGCCGATGAAGAATTTTTCACTTCCTGAGCCTTCAGCGCCGCTCTCACCTGCTCTTCCTTTTCCTCGGACAGGCGCGTGACCATAATGTTTTTTACGCCGCGCCCCGTCATAGCCCGCAGAATACCCACAATCTGCTCCGCAGTCTTTCCTTCGCCGTAAATTACCTCCGGCATCCCCTGCCGGACACTTCGGTGCAGATCAATATCCGCATAATTGCCCACCAACATATCCGGCTGCATTCGGATATCTTCCATCGCCTGCTCCGGCGTCCGGGTACCGTCGCTCACCTGCCGCAATAATTCATAAATGTCCTGATTATCCATAAATTCACGTTCTGTTTTCAGATCGCCTCTACCGCCGCCTTCTCAATCGCGATACCTGCCTTGTAGCTCTCAATATAAGCATCAAATCCTGTCACATCCGCCGGATCCGGCTTAATCTCTACGCCTTCGCTGCCCGCGAATACGCTCTCGTTCAGGAATGTATCCAGTGATTCTCCCTCTTTTTTGTTTACCAGATAGGAAGCCAGAATCGCCATTCCCCATGGGCCGCCCTCTCCCGCGGTCTCCATCACAGATACCGGAGAGTCCATCGCCGCCGCAAGAATACTCTGACCGACACCCTTGGTCTTAAACAAACCGCCATGTCCCATGATACGGTCAACCTGCACGTCCTCATTCTTAAGAAGAAGATCAAGGCCGATTTTCAGGGTCGCAAGTGACGCGTACAGGTTCGCGCGCATAAAGTTTGCAAGATTGAATTTCGCGTCCGGGGTACGAACCATCAGCGGGCGTCCCTCATTAAGACCGGTCACCGGCTCACCCGCGAAATAATTGTACGCAACGACACCGCCGCAGTCCTTATCGCCTTCGAGTGCCTTATTGTAAAGAGTCCCAAACAACCGGTCCATATCGACTTCCACGCCAAAGGCCTCTGAGAATTCACGGAACAGGCCGACCCACGCATTCAGATCGGAAGTACAGTTGTTGCAGTGAACCATCGCTACCGCATCGCCGGTCGGAGTTGTAACCATATCAATCTCCGGATAAGCCTTGGAAAGCTCCTTTTCCAGGACAATCATTGCAAATACAGACGTACCAGCCGATACATTGCCCGTGCGAACCGCCACACTATTTGTCGCAGCCATACCAGTACCCGCATCGCCTTCTGGCGGAGCGATTGGAACGCCTGCTTTCAGCATACCGGACACATCCAGCTTCTTCGCGCCTTCCTCCGTGAGGACGCCCGCATCCTCACCTGCGAGAAGTGCTTTCGGAAGAATATCCCGCAGCTTCCACGGATAGCCCTTCGGCGCCACCAGCTCATCAAACTGGTCAATCATCTTCTGGTTATAATCTCTGCTCTCACTGTCGATCGGGAACATACCGGACGCGTCGCCGATACCGATCACTTTCTGACCAGTCATCTGCCAGTGAATATAGCCCGCCAGCGTCGTAAAGAAAGCCACATCCTTTACATGCTCTTCACCGTTCAAAATTGCCTGATAAAGATGAGAAATGCTCCATCTCTGCGGAATATTAAACTGGAACAGGTCAAACAATTCTTTGGAAGCCTGCTCTGTAATCGTATTTCTCCAGGTACGGAACGGCACCAGAAGCTCATCATTTTTATCAAATGCAAGGTAGCCATGCATCATTGCACTGAAGCCAATTGCTGCCAGATTCTCAATCACAATACCGTATTTCTTCCTCACATCCGCCGCCAGATCACTATAGCAGTCCTGAAGTCCGCCCCAGATCGCGTCCATGCTGTACGTCCAGACCCCATTCACCAGCTGGTTTTCCCACTCATGGCTGCCGGAAGCGATCGGCTGATTCGCCTCATCCACCAGCACCGCCTTAATTCTGGTAGAGCCGAATTCTATACCGAGTACGGCTTTCCCACTCTCAATTGTATTCTTTGCTTTTGCCGCGTCAAAGCTCATTGAAATATCCTCCTGTTTTCCTGATTAAAATGTAACTATTCAGAACAGCCTCCGCCTTCTCTTTTGCTGCTGTTCTGAACGGTTAAAAACACTGCCAATTGCTATAGATATCATACAAAATTCAGGGGCATATTGCAAGCAAATTTTGGTTGAAACGCCCATCAACTGAAACGCCCATCAAGCCACAAACCGCTGTTCCAGAACAGCATCGTTCCATCTACGTTTCCTCTATCTGCCCCAGAATCTCGTCCTGCCCCTCCAGCAAGTAAGCTTTTCCGCCCTTCTGCGGTACATTCAGATAATTCTCATGCAAATCCTTCTGCATCAGCCGCAGCTCTTCCAGCAGCCCTTTCGAAGAAAGCCTGGATGCCCCCGCGCCAAAAATAATGACCTGCTCCAGTGCGTCAGAGGTCGCTACCGTCACATGATATTTCCTGTCAATGGTGCGCACCGTTTTCTCAATATACTGATCCGCCGTCTCCGCCTCTTTCGTGTAAACGACATAGATATTATGATACTTCAGAACCTCCGTATTGTGGTTAGCAACCCGGTAAGCGTCAAACACCACGATCAGGCGGTTGTTTTTGTACCCCTGATAATTGCACATCAGATCCAGCAGCCGCCCGCGGGCACTCTCCAGGCTGATTTTTGCCAGTTCCTTCAGCTCATCCCACGCAAAAATAATATTGTAGCCATCCACCAGCAGGCATTTTTCCAGTTCCTCCTGATTTGCTTTTTTTCTGCGCATCGTCTGCGATGCTTCAACCCCTGCCCAGCCGGAATCCTGCCGCGAGCGCCCATTCTTTCCATAAGAAAAACGCTTGCGTTCCCGATCCGACGTGCCATACGTGCGCTCGAAAATCGCTCGAAGCTCGTCATCCTCAGCACCGCTAAGCGCAGCGCGATTCTCCCTTGCGGTGCGCTCTGTCACTCTATTTTCGCTTCCCGTAGTTTCGGAAAGCGTTCCTCCTTTGTTCTCCGCACCAGAAAAAATGGCCGCACCGGAATGCATTACATCTCCGCCCTGCGCTCTGGCTAACGCCGCCTCTGCGAAGCCATCCGTCCCCTGAATATGAATGTAGTTCGGCACATCCTCCCAATTCACAACAAAACCTGCTCCATGCGCACAGAAAACCGAGCCGCACGGATTCTCCAGATCCGCCTGCGCGTCATAAGCGCGCGCTTCAATCACTTCCTGCGCATTGTGGCATTCCTCATAGCCCTTCAGGCTGCAGAACAGCCTGCCGCGGCCCTTTGTATAAGCCAGAACCTCACTTTGATAGCCGCGCATGTTCACAACCGGCGCCGTACCCGTGATCAAAGCCATATCCGAAGCTTTTTCCATAGTACCGGCAGCCTCCATCAAAACCGGCGCATCCGCATTCCCATACATACGCTGAATGTCAGAGAGCGCCCGGCCGACCATTTCCATCGGAACCTCGAGCCGAAAGCGATAGACCGGTTCAAGCAGGAGCGAATTCGCCCGGCAAAGCCCCTGCCGCACCGCGCGGTATGTCGCCTGGCGAAAATCGCCGCCCTCCGTATGCTTCTGATGCGCCCGCCCCGCGACCAGCGTGATTTTCATATCCGTAATTTCAGAACCGGTCAGCACTCCCAGGTGGCTCTTCTCTTCCAGATGCGTCAGAATCAGCCGCTGCCAGTTCAGCGCCAGCTCGTCCACACTGCAGGTGCTCGCGAACTGCAGACCGCTGCCCCGTTCCGCCGGTTCCAGCAAAAGATGTACCTCTGCGTAATGACGAAGCGGCTCAAAATGCCCCATCCCTACTACCGGCTCTGCAATCGTCTCGCGATACACAATACTGCCCTCGCCAAACGTCACCGCCAGGCCGAAGCGCTCCCGGATCACATTCTGTAAAATCTCCGTCTGCACCTCACCCATCAGCTGCGCATGAATCTCACCGGTATCCGTCTCGCCAGCCGCAAAGGGATTCTCCGCTGCACCACGTTCCGTCCTCGCTGGGCGGACTCCTCTCCCGTCAGACGAAGCATCCGCCGAAAACTGACGCGGAGACGCTCCCGCTGCCCACGTGATATGCAGCTCCGGCTCTTCCTCTTCCAACTGTTTTAACTGCCGAAACGCACGGTGCACATCCGTCCCCTCCGGAAGTGCAATCCGATAAGACAGCACTGGCTCCAGAACCGGCAGCTCTGCCTCCGGTTCCACTCCCAGTCCTTCTCCCGCATAGGTATGCTCCAGCCCCGTGACCGCACAGAGCATCCCCGCCGAAGCCTCAGACACCGTCTCGTAATTCTCTCCTGATAAAATACGAATCTGGTTAACCTTTTCCGTCCAGATTTCACGCCCCGGTGCAGCCTTCTTTTCCATCCCCTTTGATGGTAACGGCTGTTCTCCTGCATATGCATCGCCAGACACAGGCACGCTCCCGGCAGCCGATGGCCCCCCTGGCGTCGGCATCTCTTGATTCGTCAGGACATCCTTCACCCGCAGCGTCCCGCCGGTAATCTTCATATGTGTCAGACGGTTTCCCTGCGCATCACGCGTAATTTTATACACCCGCGCACCAAACGCAGCCGCATATTCCCTGGACATGGAATACGTCTGAATCCCCTTCAGGAGCTCCTCCACGCCCTTCAACCGCAGCGCAGAGCCAAAAAAGCACGGAAAAATCCTCCGCTCCGCCACCATGCGCCGAATCCGTTCCGTTCCAATCCTCTCGCCCGCCGCATACAGCTCCAAAAGCTCATCATCACACATCGCCAGATTTTCCTGAAACTCTTCCGTATCTGTATAGCATATCGCGCCAGAACCATCTCCCACATCCACAGCTTTCGCACTGGAACCATCTTCCGCATCCACAACCTTTGCACCGGAATCGGCTCCCGCATTCGCAGCCTTCGCGCTGGAATCGGCTCCCGTATTCGCAGCCTCCCCGGCGAGCCCCATCCGCTTCATTCCGTCTGCCCCGGTAAAATCCACACACCGCTCATCCAGCCGACTTTTTAATTCCGCCAGCAAAGCCTCCCGATCCGTGCCCGGCTGATCCATCTTATTGACAAACAAAAATACCGGAATCTCATAGCGCGCCAACAGCCGCCAGAGCGTCTCCACATGGCTCTGCACCCCGTCCGCTCCGCTGATCACCAGCACCGCATAATCCAGCACCTGAAGCGTCCGCTCCATCTCCGCTGAAAAATCCACATGCCCCGGCGTATCCAGAAGCGTCATCGTCATCTCCGGAAGCTCCACCTGCGTCTGCTTCGAAAAAATCGTAATTCCCCGGGCCCGCTCCAGCTCAAAATTGTCAAAAAACGCATCCTTGTGATCCACACGCCCCAGGCTACGGATTCTGCCCGTCAGATATAAAATTCCCTCCGCCAGAGTGGTTTTGCCGGCGTCCACATGAGCCAGCAGACCCGTACAACAGGTGTGTTTTTTTTGACTGCTTTTGCCCGCCATCTCAGGCGAATGTGCGTGCTGCTGTTCTCTGTCCGTGCCCATAAAAATGCCTCCTCCGGTAAAAGATAAACTGCGTTTATTCTATCACAGGAGAAGGCCCTCGTCGAGAGGCTATTCCGAAAATACTATATGGCTGTTTTAATTCTTTTTCTGCAATTTCGGATAAATATGCAAACTGGTTTCACCATTCGGAGCTCGATATACTGTTATTTTTTTCATAACCTTTTTCCACAGTTCATACAGGTCGTAATCGCCCTTTAAGCTTCCAGTCAATGAATCGGTTAAATATGAAACAGCCTCTGATTTTGGAATGAACCGTTCGACTTCGTGTCCGTTTTTTGTAACGATAACTTCCTGCATTTTTTCGTCCACCTCATCTGTTTTTTATCCAATTTCCACCCTATTTTGGACGAAAATTAACAAAGTGGACGAAAACATCATTTTCAAAAAATCTTTTCAGTCACCCAACCACTATTTTAGTTGGGCTGAATAAAATAATCCTCGTCAGAGGAATCCGTTCTGACATAGCAAGTAGCTCTTCCTGTCCCAATTTTAATAATTTCTTTCTCCTCTACAAGGCGTTTTATTGCTGCCATAACTGCTGAACGTCCAAAACTCGGACAGGACGCAATCACTTCTGCACCTGTAAACTTTCCCACTTTGCCGGAAACATATGTCTTAACCACATCGTAAGCTGAACTTCTTACTCCAACCTTCCCAACGAGTCCTACTCGTTCCTCAAATTCCATATAACATGCCAGAATAACTTTCAACATATAGCGAATGAATGGTGTTGCATCATTTTCCTCTTCATGCCAACCGTAATCTGCTTTCTCAAGCATATCATAATAGACATACCATTATCCTCCTCTTAATGTATTCACTGCGAGATCGCAGCTTATATCATTATGGAGGATAAAATCAGGGAATCAAGGCCAGCCTACGACTGGCCGCTCAAGCTCCGCAACGCGGCCGTTTTGCTCCGCAAAACTGGCCGACGAGGGACGCCACATGCACATTATCCAGAACCCCAAATCGAATGAGGGTTAAATATCTGGGAAGTTAAGAATTATCTGTACAATAGCGATTTTACATTTTTCTATAGCAAAAAAGTCCCCGGAGAGGGACTTCAAACTATGCGAATCAGTACATTTTCGAGATATGCCAGAAAAAGAAAAACCTGCGGAAATCTCCACAGGTCAAATCTTTTCGTATTTTGTTATTTCAAAAAAGCGACTGTCTTTATTTATACCCACATAATGCACTCTTCATTATAGTACGGCAGCAATGCATCGTGCGTAATAAACTGGAGCTCCTCTGTTTTCGCCTGAGCTATCATAATCCTGTCAAATGGATCATTATGCCGTGGGGCTTTCTTCGCTCTAAACAATGTCTCCAACGAAAAGACGTGCTCATCTATCACGGGCAGCATTTCATAACCAGCGCCCTTACAATAATCCGATAGTTCCTTTGCCGAGACAGGCATGCTATCAGGATGATTCATGTGCTTGATTGCTACTTCCCATATGGAGGCAGAGCTATAGAAAATTTCATTATTCACGTCAGATATAATCTTTTTGGCATCCTCTGGAAGCTTCGGATCTTCCGTCAATGCCCAAAGTAGAATATGCGTGTCTAATAAGACTCTCATTCCTCACCTCCGCCATAAAACATCTGCTCTATTTCATCGTTATACACGTCAATATCGTCCGGGACTTTAAATTTTCCTTTTGCAATTCCCAGTCTTTGGCCATTTTTCTTTACCGGAGCAGACATCGCATAAGGTATACCATTCACCTCAACGCTTTTCAGCGTAAACAGTCTC
>Ga0192279_1015_pt4 | contig 9904 bp, 10 predicted proteins | sample Koala_Koa24_L3_FD_131251 | JGI IMG/M metagenome (GOLD analysis project Ga0192279, IMG submission 131251) | Enriched cells from koala feces incubated with labeled cellulose particles, San Francisco Zoo, California, United States - Koala_Koa2-4_L3 ...
ATTTTCCGCAACATATACATCATAAACCCACCAATTGTTTCATAATTTTCATCTGCGGGAAATGACGCTATATCCAATGCTCGCATCACATCTTCTAACGGCGTAATGCCATCAATTAACCAAGAATGTTCATCTCGCTGTACAATTTGCTCTTCTTCGCTAGAAACTAATTCCCCCATCACAATGCTCATCACATCATTAAGGGTGACAATCCCCACCACTAAGGCATATTCATTCACGATTACAGCAAAATCTTCACCGGTAGATTTAAATAATTCCAGTACTTCATAGAGGGATAAGGTATCTGGCACAAATAAGGACTTGCGTAATAATTTAGGATCCGTTAATGCCACTTTGCTGTCGGTTAAATATAACGTAAGCAAGGTATGAGATTCTACATAACCTAAAATTTTCTCCAAACCACCATCACAAATCAGCAATTTTGAATGGGAATTTTTGCTCAATGTGTCTAACACTTCTTGTTGATTAAAACTGCGGTCTAAAAAAACAATATTTTCACGGGTTGTCATGGTAGAAGTCACGGTGCGAGCTTGCATATCGAAAATATTTTCAATTAAATATTGCTCTTGTGCTTTTAACACCCCTGATTCAGCTCCCGCTTCCACTAAAGCCACTATATCTTCAGAAGTCATGTTATCTTCACGCACAGTAGAAACTCGTAAAAAACGAAATATACCGTTGGCTAAAGAATCAAAAATCATCACCAAGGGTTTAAAAATAAAAATGCAAAACCGCATCACTCCAACGGTTTTCATGGCTATCTGCTCTGGATAAGTCATGGCAAGGCGTTTTGGAATCAAATCTGCTAACAAAATAAACAAAAATGTCACCATCGTAAAGGCAATCCAAGATGACGCACTTTCTACCCAATTTGACTGAGTATATTGGCTCATCAGTTGCACAAAATAAGGATTTAACGCACTTTCCCCAACCATACCACCTAAAATGGCCACCATATTTAAGCCGATTTGCACCACAGTAATAAAACGTCCCGGTTTTTCTTGTAACTGCAAGACTTGTGTGGCTCTTATATCACCATCATTTGCCAATACTTGCAATTTGATCTTTCTTGCCCCAGCCAGTGAAATTTCTGCCGAAGAAATCACCGCACTGATTATAATCAACAATAAAATGATTAAAATTGCTTCAAATAATTCCATAAAATTCTGTTTTATATTTAACGTTAAACGGAATATTCTATTGTGATTGCCCTGATTCAGCAAGATCTTTTACTTTTGCATATTGCAATAATTACGCAAGTATCTATAATGTAGATACTTAAATCCATTATGGAGAAAAAAATGCAACTACAAATTCGTAAATGGGGAAACAGTGCTGCTGTGCGTTTACCACAAGCGATATTAGCCCAATTTCATCTGAATGAGAATGATTATTTTGATGTGGAAATGCAAAATAATCGTCTTGTACTTCACCCTATTAAACCCCAAAAAATACGTTACGATATTCGTACTTTAATGGCAGAAATGGATGGTAATTTGCCAATGGTTGAGGGCTGGGAGGAAATGCCAGCTATAGGTAAAGAATTAGAATGACTATTCCAAAACGTGGCGATATTATTCACTTGCAATTTGACCCCGCCACAGGTCGAGAAATGCAAGGCAACCATTATGCTTTAGTTATCAGCAACCATTATTTCAACCGACAAGGCTTAGCGGTAGTTTGCCCCATTTCACAAGGTAACGCCAATTTCACCCGTTCTCATGGTACATTGGTGAGCCTAATGGGAGCAGGAACACATACCCAAGGAGCTATCCATTGTCATCAAATCAAATCCCTTGATTGGAAAGCACGACAAGCCAAACCCAAAGAAAGTGTACCTGATTTTATTATGGACGATATACAAGCTAGACTGGATGCGATGTTTGATGATGTGGATTAGGGGAAATTATTACCTTACTCCACCGTACCTTTACTGATATTCCGCTACAAAATCCAAGAACTGTTGTTCGTCCCAAATTTGAACACCTAATTGTTGGGCTTTGGTCAGTTTTGATCCTGCTGAATCGCCTGCAATCACAATATCGGTTTTTGCTGACACACTGCCACTCACTTTCGCTCCGAAAGATTGTAATAACGCTTTGGCATCATTGCGTCCCATTTGAGTTAAGGTTCCCGTTAATACCACGGTTTTACCGTTTAACGGATTTTCTCCAATGTCTTTTTCTTCCACATCGTCCCAATGGACACCTTGTGCGATTAAATCATTCACTACGTCCAAGTTATGTTGTTCACGCCAGAACACATAAATCCGATTTGCCACAACGATGCCCACATCTGGCACGGCTTGTAATTGTTCTAAATCTGCTTGTTGAAGTGCGGTGAGATTTTTGAAATATTTGGCTAAATTCAATGCGGTGGCTTCGCCCACGTCCCGAATACCTAGGGCAAAAATAAAGCGTGCTAAGGTTGTTGACTTGGCTTTTTCTAGGCTATCCAACGCATTTTGAGCGGATTTTTGTCCCATACGTTCTAATCGCATTAAGGTGAAAAGATCCAATTTAAATAAATCTGCTGGCGTATGAATAAACTCTCGATCCACTAACTGCTCAATCAGCTTTGCTCCCACGCCGTCAATATCCATGGCTTTGCGAGAAACAAAATGTTTCAAAGCTTCCTTACGTTGTGCATCACAAAATAAGCCACCAGTACAACGAGCGACTGCTTCGCCCTCAATTCGCACCACTTGCGAACCGCACACGGGACATTCGGTTGGAAAAATAATTGATTCTGCATTGGCTGGACGGCGATCATGTACCACACCAATAATCTGTGGAATCACATCACCTGCACGGCGGATAATCACGGTATCACCAATGGCAATATCCAGACGTGCAATTTCATCACCATTATGCAAGGTCGCATTACTCACCGTTACGCCAGCCACGAAAACAGGTTGCAATTTTGCCACAGGGGTAATTGCCCCCGTCCGTCCTACCTGAAATTCTACATCTTTTAGGATCGTCATTTCTTCCTGTGCAGGAAATTTATACGCAATCGCCCAACGTGGTGCTTTAGAAATAAAGCCAAGTTCCTGCTGTAACGAAATATCGTTAATTTTTAACACTGTGCCATCAATGTCATAGCCTAAAGTTGGACGTTTTTGTTGAATAGTGCGGTAGAAATTCAACACATTTTCTACCCCATCACAAAGCTGAATTTCCGCATTCACTGGAATACCAATAGATTTCAGCCATTGCAAACGTCCATAATGGGTTTCGGGTAAATCCACCCCTTCGACAATCCCAATACTATAAGCATTCAGCATTAATGGACGTTGGCTAGTAATTTTCGGATCGAGTTGACGCAACGAGCCAGCAGCAGCATTACGTGGATTAGCAAAGGTTTTCTCCCCTTTGGCTAAGGCTAATTCATTTAATTTTTCAAAGCCCGCTTGTGGCATAAACACTTCACCACGTACTTCTAAACGAGCAGGCGGATGGTCAGTTAATAATTGTAACGGAATATTGCGAATGGTACGAATATTGGCAGTAATATCTTCTCCCGTGCTGCCATCGCCCCTTGTTGCCGCTTGCGTAAGGACACCATTGACATACAAAATACTCACTGCCAAGCCGTCTAATTTCGGTTCACAACAAAATTCAAGGGTTTCTGGCAATAACACCAAACGATCTTGAATACGTTTTACAAAAGCATAAAATTCTTCATCGGAAAACGCATTATCTAGGGATAACATGGGAATTTCATGGGTAATTTGGCTAAAGCCTGATAATGGTTTTGCCCCAACACGCTGGGTCGGCGAATTGGCAGTGATGAATTCGGGATATTGTTGTTCTAAGGTTTTTAATTGATGAAATAAACGATCATATTCGCTGTCTGGAATTTGGGGTTCATCAAGCACGTGATATTGATATTCGTGATAACGCAATGTTTCACGCAACTGATTCATTTGTTTGGCTATATCCGTCATTTTATTTTTCTTTTCTAAAATTATTAACAAAATAAACCGCACTTTGAACGCTCAACAGTGCGGTTTTCAATCGACAATTTTCGCTACACGCGATCTAAATAATCTTGTTCTTGCTTATCATCAAAAATAGCTTGTTGATCGGTCAACACAAAACCATTTAATTCTTCAGCTAAATTTTTTGCAGCTTGAATCATCATTTTTAAATTGGCTTTGTCATTTCCAACCTGTGACGGTACTTGCATAAATAAGGCTAGACCGATAGTGGAAAATTCATTCATGGCATAAGGATTAAATGTACCCGGTTGTTCAATATTGGCTACACTAAACATCACAGGACTTGCCACCGTATCAACATGGCGGTGATATAAATTATCTTTGCCCAAAATAAACCCTAAATTATCCAACGATTGTGCAATAGAAAGTCCTAAAAATTGGCGATTTTCTGGTGCCACCACATATAATAAAATAAAATCTGTTGGCTGCTGTTCTTGTGTAACTGGTTCTTGTACAGCTTGTTCGGTGTTGTTTTCAATCGGCTGTTGTAATTTAGGTTCAGAAATTGGTGAACTCACTTCTTGCAACTGCACTCGCAATTCGGGCGATGACATATCAACTTGAGCATCCGTCCCTGCATAATCTAGCGCATCCGCTAAAGTATATTCTGCCATATTCTCTTTCGGCTGCTTTGGTTCTGGTCGATATTCATAATAGACTTGCTCTGATTCTGGTTGAGCCGTTCCAGATTCAGGTAAGGTAATTTTGATTTGCTCCACTGAATTCGCTTGCACGGGTGCTGCAACTGGAGTATCCGTTTGAATCGGCTCAGGTTGTGGAATATTCATTTTAGTGTTTTTCACTGGCTGACTTGCTATCGGTTGGTGTTTCTGCATTGGTGTAACGGGTGCTTGAGCATAATCAGTCAGGGACTGTTCTGGTTTCCGTTGAATATGCTGACCACGATTAAAGTTATTCGCATGATTAAAATATTGCGATTTTTCACGGCGATTAGACCAAATACCATGAGCGACTAAACCGATTAATGCGAGAATACCTAAAATAATTAAAATTGTATTGAGATCCATTGCAATATGTCCTATTTCAAACAACCAGAAATATTTGTTAGCTTACCATATTTATTCACATTATGGATCTTGAAATTTGCATTTTTTGACCGCACTTTGTATTCTATCCATCGTTTTATACTAAAATTATCCAAGTAGGAAAATAATGATTGAAGGAAAAGAAATCAAGTCAGGGTTTCATTACTTTGTTATGGGTTGGCATTTAATTACGCAAAAAGGATTACGCCGTTTTGTCGTGATGCCAATCTTACTCAATGTAGTATTAATGGTGGGGCTAAGTTGGTTATTTATCAGCCAAATCAACCACATGATTGACTGGGTAATGAGTTTTCTGCCCGCATGGTTAGATTGGCTCAGTTCCGTGATGTTTATCATGTCATTAGTGATGATAGTTATCGTTTTTTACTTTTCATTTACCATGCTATCAGGCTTTATTGCCGCCCCTTTTAACGGTTTACTGGCAGAAAAAGTTGAAAAAATGCTGACTGGAGAAAGCCTAACAGATATGACTATCATGGATTTTATTAAAGATATTCCACGTATGTTAGCTCGAGAATGGCAAAAACTAGTATATAGCTTACCGATTTATATCATTTTATTTTTACTCGGTTTTATACCTATGCTAGGGCAATCTGTAATACCCGTGTTAGCCTATGCGTTTACAGCTTGGATGATGGCAATTCAATATTGTGACTATCCGTTTGATAACCACAAAATTTCATTCCACACCATGCGAGTAAAACTCAAAGATAACCGTTGGCAAAGTATCACCTTTGGCGGATTAATCAGCTTGTGCATGTTAGTTCCAGTGGTTAATTTAGTGGTGATTCCTGTGGCAGTTTGTGGAGCCACCGCTATGTGGGTAGAAACTTATCGTAATTCCTTGTATGGCAATACAAAAAATCAGAGAAATTCCACCGCAGTTTCAGCGAATGTTCGCCAAACGACAAACACCGATATTGATTTACGCAATAATCAGGATATTGTTTCTCGATAATGTTAGGGTGAAGAATAGTTATCTTAATTTCTTCGCCCTTTCAGGATCTGCTTTTTCTAACGCTATTTTACTTTGTTGATAAACCGCCTGATTATTTTCCGATAAAGCACACAAGGCTTTATTTTCATAACTATCTGCTTGACGATAATAATTCGGGCTTGCCACCGCTAAATCAAATTGCTGATAAGCAGCTTGGAACTCCCCTTGCGAACAAAGAAATGTACCATAATTATTATGCACATCGCCTTGTTTATCATCTAGTTTAATGGCTTTCAAATAGGCTTCTCGTGCTTGCGTAATATTGCCTTGTTGTTGGTAAAAATAAGCAAAGGCGGAATGAACTAAATAGTAATCGGGAGCATAACTCAAGGCTTTATCCAGATTTTGTTTAGCAGGTTCCCAATCTTGTTGGGATAAATAACCCAGTGCGAGTTCTACTCGAGCTTTGGCGGCTGGCTTTTGATCAAAATCTATTTCAGCATTTTGCGAAACGCAAGCGGTTAAAAAAAGAATAAGAATAAAGTGCGGTATAAATTTCATAAATAATCACCTATTTGAATAAATGTAGGGGCGTATTGCATACGCTCTAATTACGCCGCATTAATCACAAGGGCATATGCAATACGCCCCTACATAAACCTAATGTGATCTCACCTCAATGCCTTGACCAAATTGTTTTTTCATGGCATTAACGGCAGTCCGTTTAGTGCGGTCGATCACATCACCTGCCAACTGTCCGCACGCTGCATCAATATCATCGCCACGGGTTTTGCGTACAATCACCGTGAAACCATATTCCATTAAGGTCTTTTGGAAACGGTCAATACGAGTATTCGAACTTTTCGCATAAGGCGCTTCAGGGAACGGATTCCACGGAATTAAATTAATTTTGCAGGGTGTATTTTTCAATACTTCCGCCAACTGATGAGCGTGTTCTACCCCATCATTGATCTGATTTAACAACACATATTCAATCGTTACTTTGCCGTGATTGGCATTGGACACATTTAAATAACGATGTACGCTATCCATTAACATTTTGATATTGTATTTTTTATTAATCGGCACCAGTACATCACGTAGTTCATCATTGGGAGCATGTAGGGAAATCGCCAATGCCACATCAATCATCTCGCTTAATTTATCCAACGCTGGCACAACACCTGACGTAGAAAGAGTAACTCGACGTTTAGATAAACCATAAGCAAAATCATCTAACATAATTTCCATGGCAGGCACCACATTGGCGACATTTAACAAAGGTTCACCCATTCCCATCATCACCACGTTGGTAATCGGTCGCACCCCTGTTACACCAAAATTACCAATAATTTTAGATGCTCGCCATACCTGTCCGATAATTTCCGCCACATTTAAATTGCGATTAAACCCTTGTTGAGCAGTAGAACAGAACGTACAAGCCAAGGCACACCCTACTTGCGAAGACACACACAACGTTGCTCGATCTGCTTCAGGAATATACACGGTTTCCACTTGCTGATCGCCGACTTGCATCGCCCATTTAATCGTACCATCGGATGAACGTTGTTCTACGGCAACTTCAGGTGCTTTAATTTCAGCCACCGATTTTAACTTTTCCCGTAACTGTTTATTAAGATTGGTCATATTGTCGAAATTATCTTCGCCAAAATGATAAATCCATTTGACTAATTGATCGGCTCGGAATGGCTTTTCGCCCAGCTCTTTGAAAAATTCTCGCATTTGCGGACGAGTTAAATTCATTAAATTGATTTTATCTGACATATCTACCTTATTGTCACGTTATTACACTTACGACATTGTTTATCGACATCGTTTTCGGGCAAATACACAGGTTCTCCCCTACAACAATATTTGAACAATATAAAAGGGCGTCATTCTACCGATTTCCGTCCTATTAATCTATGTGATTTTTAAAAATTATGCGAATTTTCACCGCGGTTTTTGGAATCAAGATCACAAAATTTTCATTTCGTCAGGAAAAACAAATACGCTTGTACAAAAAACAATAACAAAATACTGTTGTTGCAAACAAAATGAACATTTGCCTAGTTATAATCAAATACGTGATAAGTCTTCATCAAGATCTTTTCAACCACAAATCCGCTTAGCACTCCTTTCTACCCCCAGCAAAATAGGTTCCGCAATAAAATCAGGGAGATGATTGTGTTGAATCTGGGTTAAATGTGGAATGATTTTACTGATTTCGTGTAAAATGTCTTCCACATTTTCTTTAGCAAAACCAGCCAGTTTAGCCGTATGAAAAATATGGCGAAGTTGGATTTTATCCCATAAATAATGTTTATTTTCACCGTGCCATGCCATTGCCATTTTAATTTTTTGCCGGCATAATCCTTTCGGATTCATCAAAGGATAAGCGGACATCACATCATAAAAAGGCGTTAAACGATAGCGGTTGCCTTGTTCAATAAAAATACTAAAGTTTTTTGTATGTCCATCAATTGCACACAAAAGCCAAAACAAAATTTGTGCTTTGAAAAAATGTTTACGGTCATTCAGCGGATCGGCGGAACTGTTTAACAAGCTCATAATGGTGAGAATTCCTGCGCCACCATCGGCTTCATATTTCCGAGCGGGTGCAATATTCAATGCTTGGCAGAGATCTTCTTGAGGTAAACGCACAAGCCAATTTTTTGACGCTGACCAACGTCGATCAAAACGTTCTACAATTAATACCTTTGTTTCACCAAAATAACGAATTTCCGCCTTAGGAACATTCAGCCCAAATAAACGCAAAATTTCCAAACAAAGCCACTCATTCTCACAACTCATGGAAAGGTCAAGCTGACCTTGTGCCACCAGTCCGATGGGAAGTTTAAAAATATGGCTCGTTGCTGTGGAATATAATGGGCGTTTCCATTGGTTTTCATGATAAAGTAACGCCGTTTTTTCTTGTGCTCCCGCCAGTGAAATCCGAAAATCATCAGTTTGATCCATGCCAAGGGGTAAGGATTGGTAATTTTGTAACAACACTTCAATTTCACGATCATTTAATGGGCTAGCATCAACTCGCCGAACAAAATATGGCACATCACGATAAAGTTGAATTGCACCGACACAATCTTGCCCGATTGCTGAAAGTAAATCGAATGGCGTTTTCGTTTGAGTTTGAAAACGTTGCTGAATACGAGAACGAATCTGATCGTTATCCGGTAATAAGTTATCAAAGAAATTAAAAACTGCATCACCTTTGTAAATTTTATGCGATAACGGCAAGGAAAGTGAAATCGCTCGTGAACGTGGAGAATCTAGCCAATTTAGGCTATATTGAAATTCAGTTGCACCATTATCAAGTTTACACCATTGTCCAACACGAATCCCATTCATTGCGATATTAAGTTTGTTTTCCATTACCAAATCTCATCATCAACGTTATATTTCGCGCCATCCTCAGCGATGGATAGTTCTGTCAATATTTCACTTTGTTTATTCGGCATCATTTGCCCTTTTGTTGGACGGGGTTGTACGATAAGTTCCAATTCTAATGCCATTAAAATTTTAAATAAGGTGTCTAATTTTGTGCTTTCAGGGGTGTTTTCAAATACTGAAATCGTAGCTTGTTTTGTTGCTGCTCGTTTTGCTACGTCCATTTGTGAGAGATTCGCTTGATAACGAAACTCACGAATAATTTGCGAAAGTGCTTTTGCACTGGTAATACTTATTGCCATAACTTACTTCTTATACCGTAAAAAGGATAAATCATATTTTATACCCTTTAAGGGATTAAAGCAACATTATCCTTTGTAAAGGTTAAATTATCGCATTTTATTTACCTTGCAGTTCTTCCAACGCATCTCTCGCCGAACGAATAGAACGCTCAAGTAAATCCCGTTT